>Ga0302319_10002552_pt1 | contig 39092 bp, 43 predicted proteins | sample Bog_T0_2_FD_203319 | JGI IMG/M metagenome (GOLD analysis project Ga0302319, IMG submission 203319) | Peat permafrost microbial communities from Stordalen Mire near Abisko, Sweden - Bog_T0_2 | ecosystem: Environmental > Terrestrial > Soil > Wetlands > Peat | place: Sweden: Abisko, Stordalen Mire... | reverse complement strand
GGCGGGAAAAGCACTCCCTACCACAATCACCCAACGCTGATATTGGTTAAGACTCTCTAATTTTTCATGGGTTTGAAGAAGTTTTTTTAGCAACGGATGATAGTTCTCGCAATTCGAATATATTCAACATCAGGAGGTTAAAATTGGGCGGCCCAGTCAAACAAAGTGCATTTTAAGTCATTTTCAGACCCATTGTTATAAATAACCCAATCCGCTTTTTGATCTTTTCGTTCCTGGGACCATTGCAGGGCTTCTCTTCGACGAATTTCTGACAGATTCCAACCCCTTTGTTTTAGACGTTTCCGGCGGAGTTGGGCACCTGCGGAAACCGAAATTGTACCAACAAAAAAACGATAAAAACCCCTCTCAAAAAGCAAAGGCACTTCCACTACCAACACCCGGGGAACCGGTTTTTGACGGGCTTGCTGCTTCATCCACCGAGCCACTCCCTGCCTCACCGCGGGGTGCATAATTCCATTTAATATCCTTTGTCCCCGGGCGGATTTGAAAGCGGCCTGCGCTAACTTTTTCCGGTGAATCACGACGTCCTCATCCAAAATGTCTTTTCCAAAAGCCTTCACTAACCGGCCTTTGATTTTCCTGTCGTGAAGCAGCAAATGACTTAAAAGGTCCGTTTGAAGAATAGGTATCCCTTTTTCCTGAAGGGTTTTTAACGCTAAACTTTTGCCCGCGCCAATCCCTCCGGTCAGTCCGATTTTTAACGGACTTTTTTGTTTTAAAAGGTTGTCCAATTTGGCTTTAGAAATATGAGTTTGTATAAATCTTTTCAAATTAAAGACCCGATTGATTTAAAAAAGCCTGGTAGGTGTTTTTCATGAGTAATGCGATGGTCATGGGCCCCACGCCTCCCGGCACCGGTGTGATGGCCGAAGCTTTGGGTGCGATGGCTTCGTAATCCACATCGCCTACTAATTTCCCCTCAGCCGTGCGGTTAATGCCCACATCCACCACCACCGCTCCATCCTTTACCATGTCAGCTGTGACGAACTTGGGTTTACCGATAGCCGCCACCACGATGTCAGCTCGGTGGATAACTTCCCCGATGTTTTTGGTTTTGCTGTGGCAAATGGTCACCGTCGCGTTGGCCTCGACTAACAACTGTGCCATGGGCTTTCCCACCATGATGCTCCGGCCAATCACGACCGCCTCTTTGCCGGCCACCGAAATACCGTAATGTTCCAGCATTACCATAACCCCAGCCGGTGTGCAGGATCTCAATCCCGGCAGACCCGATATCAATTTACCCAAACTGGTGGGGTTCATTCCATCTACGTCTTTTTCAGGATTAATAGTTTCAATAACCTTTTGTGGATTCAACCCGGTGGGCAACGGAAACTGCACCAAAATACCGTGGATTTCCTGCTTGCGGTTGAGGGTTTCCACCAGTGCCAACAAATCGGCTTCTTTGGTGTCAGCGGGCAATTTGTATTCTTCGGAATAAAACCCCAAGGTTTCGCAGGCCTTTTTTTTGCGACCCACATAAACTTTAGAGGCTGGGTCTTCCCCTACCAACACAACCGCCAGGCCTGGGCGTTTTCCGGCAGCCTTGAGCTTTTCCACATCTTGCGCGATTTTTTCCTGAACCGCCTTGGCCGTCGCGTTGCCATCCATAATTAAAGTCATTCTGTTTCTCCATTAAGTTTTAAAGTTTCTTTCTCAGGTACTCAAAAACCACATAGCCCATCAGCGAGGAAATAACCGCGATGATAAAGTTGGTCGTCGAAAACACATCCTGAATCGCGAAAATCAAGGTCTTTCCCTGCGCGCTGTTTGAATTGGTAAATTCTCCCATCAAGAGATTGGAATAAAACAGAAAGATGATAGAGCCCATCTCAATAGCTGCTCTCAAAACAGGAGTTCGATTTTTTTGTTTTTTGAGTTTCATTTTTCTCTTTCCTACATCTTAAAAAGAAACAGTCGGGCCAAAAGTCATAATTCCTTCTCATACAAACGGATGGTTCTTCCTTCCCAGGATTTTGAACCGGCGTATTTAAACCCGTTCGATTCATAATAAATACATAGACGCTTATTATCGTCATAGCAATCCAGTCTCACAAACTTCTTTCCAGCACTTATAGCGTTTTTTTCGATATACGACAGTATTTTATTCCCAATTCCTTTACCCACCAGGGAAGGGTCGACGCCCATGGTATGAATCCAGCTGGCCAAATCGTCTTTTCTCTTCGAATGCCAAAATGGGTCGTCGGACTGGATTACAAATACACCCAAAAGGTTTCCACTCGAAACAATTTTGTAAACCTCGCCTTCCCGAAAACGGCGCTCCACAATGGCCATTCCCTTTGTTTCGTCCAAAAACTGCAGCCATTGATCAACGCCCTTCCCCTTCAACCAAATGGCTATTCGTTTCAACAAAGCTAAAATATCTTTGGTATCCGATAGTTCTGCCTTTTGGAAAATCAGATCGTTCATTTCGTCTTCCATTGGGGCTTCACCACCCATAAGCTCAATAAAACCATCAAGAAAAAGATAACGTAGATGGCCGTAAAGGTTTCGGGCCTAGCGTCGTAAAACATAACCTGATGCACCCAATGCTCCATAAAGGTTCCCTGGTAAACCCCGTTGCCCGCCTTAATCCGCAGCTCATTTTCCCAAATGGTCAGGGGGCAAATGACTCCCCCTAGCGATTCCGCCACCACATAGCCGATGGCTAAAAGATGCACCAGGCGAAACCAGAAATTGTGGACAAAGGCCCAGCGCAGAAAAAAGCCGAGCCAAATCACCGCCAGGCCCAGTACCACAAACAGCACATAGAAAAAGTGGATAAGTAAGATGACGTCGGCTAACAAACTATCCATTGAGCTTCAAAACCTCAGTCCTATACCTTTGCCACAAAAGGTCCGTGATGGCCCCGGTGCTTTTCAACTTTTGGTCGTTAATGTGCGAAACGCCCATCACTCCTACTCCCGAACCAGCCATAAAAACCTCGCCTTTGTTTAGGGCGTCTTTGGGTTTCCAGGCTTTTTCTACTACCGGCAAGCCGATCTGCCGGCAAATTCCCAAAACCTTAATCCTCGTCACGCTGGCCAATCCGCCCAAATGCAGCGGCGGAGCGCAAACCTTGTGGCCGTCAAACCAGAAAGGGGCAGAAGACCCGCCATCCACCACAAAACCTTTGTCGTCGAGGCGCAAAACATCCTGCCATTCGGGGTGGTCGCGAAACACTACCCGGGTGGTCATATAAACCGCCGCCTTGAAGTGATTGGGAAACACTCGCGCGCTGGAAGCCTGCCAGGGGCTCACCCCCACCTTGCCGAAAAGCGGGTTGGGGTCCTGAATGTCGTGGCGCAGGGGCCGGGCGGTGGCGTACATAACGGGGGCATGGCTGAAAAAGTCCCGCGGGCCGGAGGCTTTGTGCAGTTCCTGGGTAAGGTTAAAGCGAATCATAAAATCTTTTTTGAGTTCCTTTTGAAAAAGCCGGATTCCTTTTTCAAACTCCACCGCTTTGGGCATTGGCCAATTTAAAAAAGCGCATCCCCTTTTCAGCCGTTCCAGATGCTCTTTCAGGCCAAAAGCCTTGCCGTGATAGACCGGGATAGATTCAAACAGGCTTTCCCCATACAAGATGCCCGTATTGACCGGCGAAACCCTTACCTGCTCAGGTTTCTGCAGTTTGCCTTTCCAGTAAACTTTCATGGTCTCTCCAATAAAGTTGTTCCCAAAGCCTGGGCCAGAGCTTCTACTTTATAGAGAGTTTCCATATATTCCCGTGCTGGGTCCGAGTCCGCCACAATGCCCGCCCCCGCGTAAAAGTCCAGCAAGCCATTATCCCACAGGGTAAAAGAGCGGATCAGGATATTAAAATCAAAAAAGGGTCCGGGCCCCGCGTAACCCATGGAGCCGGTGTAAAAGCCCCGGGGATGCTTTTCCAGTTCCCGGATTATTTCCATACATCGGATTTTGGGACAGCCCGTAATGGTTCCCGCCGGAAAGAGGGCTTTTACCACCTCGCTCAATCGGACGTCCTTTTTCTTGCGCCCCTTCACCGTGGAGACCAGGTGATGTACCCGGGCGTAGGATTCCACATCGGCGTAGCGTTTGACTTCCACTGTTCCATAATCCGAAACCCGGCCCAGGTCATTGCGGCATAGGTCCACCAGCATCAAATGCTCCGCCTGTTCCTTAGGGTTGGTTTGAAGATCAGCCTTCAGTTGTAAATCATCCAGTTCGTTGGAACCTCTGGGTCTGGTACCGGCAATTGGTCGCGCCTCCAGCCAGTAACCCCGCCCTGCCACTAACCGTTCCGGCGAGGAACTAACCACCGTAAAGTTTGGCCCGCGAAACAAACCCATGAAGGGCCCCGGATTCATTTCTCGCAACAGACGGTAAAGACTCGCCGCGCTTCCCTTCCAGGACGCCTGAAAGGATTGAGCCAGATTGGCCTGATAGATATCCCCCGCGCCGATGTAATTCTGTGCCTGCCGCACCATGGTTTCGTATTGGTCGGAAGAAACTCTCGCCTCCACCGAACCAACGTTAAATGGCTGTGCCGTTCCCTGATTTTCGTTAAGGTCTGTCACATCGCCAAATTGAAACAGTTCTTTGGTTTGGCGGTTGTAGGCAAGTATTTGGGAGGGTTTGAAAAAATAAAAGTCGGGAACAGATTTTTCAGCGGTCGACGCGATCGGCACCACAAAATCATGGCCGAACTCATAGCTCAGAAGTCCAAACCAGGCTTGAGCCAAACCATTCGGAAAAGGCTGAAAGGAATCTTGATTGAAAGCAATCTCATCCAGAAAAGCCCAAAACCCAGGTTCGTATAATTTCTTTTGATCCCTTGAGCCTAAATAGCACTGGCTCTTTTCCCCAATTATTTCTTCCGTTGCCCCGCCCGCCACAATCACCCATTGGCTTGCATCGCCCATCGGCCCTGAACTTTCAAAAAGCACCGCCGGGCCCTGGGCGGCCCATTTTTCCCAAACACCTGTCCAGTCCAAAGGCTTTTCAAGTACGCGGATTGAGTGAAAAGGCAAAGAAAAAGAGGTTTGGATAGCCAACCGGAACCGCCTTGAGTTGTATATCTTGAGTTGTATATATAGAAGCAGGTCTAGTATAAAACAAAAAAAGCCGCCCTTCGTGAGAAGAGCGGCTTGGGAAAGACTTTTAATTCTATTTATTTTTTTCAACTGAATCCACATAATCCCGATGCATTTCAACTTTGGTGTTTTCGTTAAGTTTTACGGTCAAAACATGATCCTTGATGTCATGAACTATGCCGTAATGACCGCCACGGGTCAAAACTTTGTCGCCGCGTTCGATACCCCTTAGCTGTTCTTCTTTCTTCTTGCGCTCAGTGCTTTGAGGACGAATCATCAGGAAATAAAACAAACCAACAACGGCGATAATTGGTAAATAATTTATGATCATTGCCATAGGAGTTCCAGCAGCTGGTCCGGCGGAAGGAGCAGCGGTTTGAGCGTAAAGAACATCAGCCATATTTCACCTCGAAAAATTTAAGTATTGGACTCTTTCAACGGCGCACATCTTAGCCAAAAATTACTGGAAATACAGGGGATAAATGGAAAATAACCCAGTCTATTGAACCGCAATACCTGCATAACTTTCACTTTCCAAAACCACCCAGTCGTCTTTCGCGAATATCTTCTTATACCCATTTTTCACCTTCTCATTTAAACAGGTATCAATTTCAGAATAAGTGATGGGCCAACAGTTCAAATTGCGGTTCACGATAAAAAAATCCGGTTTTATCGTGTGACAGTCCACCCTACTGCCCAGGGCATAAACATCCTTTCGTTCGGAAAGATGAGGAGCGATAGAACTTTGGGTCGCCACCGAAGCGTCTTTAGGTATCAACGCGAAAGCGAACGAGCTGGTTTTTTCCATCTCGCTGAGAGTCCAAAATCGCGCGTGTTCAATGTTACGCCAGGGCGAAAGGATTGGAATAAGGATGAGGTTAATCATTAAAATATAGGTCGGCGCTGGCAATAAACTTTTAAAAATTCCTTTCTTCAGAAACTCTTTTTGCCGCCAATAGACCAGCCCCTCGGCGCTGGCCATCACCAGAATCGGGCAAAGAGTCGCCGAATAATGAAAACCCATGCCCCAGTAGTTGGAAGAATTAGCCAGGAGCTTCGCGGCCACCAGAGGAATAATAAGGATTATCTGTCGTGAAAAAATCGGCAAAAACAAGAACGGAGCGGATAAGAGAAATAAGGTTTTTATTTTAGTGCCATCCGAAAACAGAACATCAAAAGGCAAAAGAGGATTTTTCAAAACCGCCTTAAGCGCGTCCAAAGGCCCTGTCCCTAAACTTTGATAAATCCAGTGGTCATAGCTTTTATCCGCGCTATTAAAGTGCGGAATAATGACTGCCAAATCCAGATAAAAAAATAGAACCCCCACCGCCACTAGGCTGACCCCCAATTTGGCTTTTTGATAAAATGCCAAATAAACCCCAAAAGCGGCTACCAACAGCGTGAGGTCTTCCTTGACCAAAAGCAGGGCCAAAATCGAAAGCGACGCCCCAAACCATTTTTTAACGTCAATCCAGTAGATCGCGAAAGCGATCAGGGGTACGGCAAAAACATCCGGATGAAAATCAAACTCGATAGTGTCTTGAACACCCCAAAAGAAAATAAACGACGCTACAAAACAGTAAGCCTGCCTTCGCCCCAGTCTTTTTTCTGTGAATAAAAAAATAGGGATTAACGCCGCCGCGAAAAGAACCGCCTGAACCACTAAAAGGGTTTCCGCATGGGGATATAGCCAGTAGAGCGGCGCGCACAAAGCGAGGATGGGGCTGAAGTGGTCGCCCAAACTGTTTTGTAAAAGCATGCTGGTACTCGCAGGCGCTTCAAACCGGCTGTAATGCCAAACCATCTGGTCGAAAAGACCCAAATCCCAGGTATTTGAGCCGAAATGCGAATGACGAAGGATGGACAAAACGGAATAAAGAACCGACATGAAAAAAACTAAAAAGAGGAGAAGCTTTTCTTTGTACCAGACAGTTTGATGGCTATTGGCATCTTGCGGATTCATGAATAACTCTCCCGATGCACGATGATGCGAATTATTTTGGTTTTAGGTTAAAAATCTGCGCCCACCGCGACGAGGAAAGCGGGCTGATTGTAAGAAGCTGCCAACAGAGAAATTTGGCTCTTTTCTAATTCGCGGCCTGGACCTGCCGGGCCATTTAAGACATAACTTGAATTAGCTGACGTTAGTCTGTTCAAAGTAAAATCGTCCATATTATTTGTAATCGAGAAGGTAACCGTCACAACCTTTAAACGAGTTCTTATTTCACCATACCAAGATGTTGTAGAGTTGTTAGCTAAGCTGGGATTGAACGGATTACCTCCAGAGAAAACATTGTTGGGATCGTTTTCAATCGGCAATTGCACTTCAAAAGATAATGAATCAAGAGATAAAGCGCCCCAAGTTCCGATTTTTTGAATTTTCATACCGAGTCCCAAAACATCCGTGCTATTGAAGATGCTGGTATTTTGATCGCCAAACTCGCCATAAAATGAAAATTCTTTATCGACAACAATGTCACCTGTCGCTGAAAGAGATAACCCTCCGTTCAAACTAGAGTAAGAAAAATAATCTGTGCTGGTCCAAGCCAGGTTCGCGCTCCAAATCGACTCTAACCCCAAAAAATCAATCTTCGCTCTCGCCTGAGTCAATAAAAGAGCCTGTTGTGTATCCAAAATAACATTACTGGCTTCCAAAAGACTTGGAGTGTAAAAAAAAGTTAAGGCGGTTGGAAGCGAGCTATAAGACGAATCGTTTTTATTACCAAACTCGAAATAAATAGGAACGACAGCCATCGCTCCATCAACACGATGAACCCCCATGTCAGGGTAAGCGCCAAAAAAAGTCATGGGCGTTAAAATGGGGTAAATATCCATCCGGCCAACTGAAACTTGTAACCAAGGCTCCGCATAAGCGATTTTTGCGATTCTTAAATCGACTTCATTAGCCGAATCACCAGTCGATAGATTTTTAGAGAATCGCACTTGTAAATCAGCTGTCGTTGAATTTTCATCCAGTTTTCGATTCGCGTTTAGGTCCGCGATGGAAAACAAATTGGATCCCGAAGCGCTACTCTCGTAAATTGAATAGATGTCAAAATAAAGGTTTCTGGAATCCGCCTTGGGTTGCGGCGCTGAAATCCAATGAGGTTGTGGCTCAACCGTTTCCGCCAATGAAGATTTTTCAGCAACATCCGGGTCTACCGAAGAATTAGATATCAAAGTCACCGCTTGATTTTTAATAGATGCAGTACTTTTTTGATTTTGTGTGTCCGGATCATGGTCTGGCGAAGAAACGGTTTGACCAAAAGAGACTGAAACCATTAGAAATACAAACAAAAAGTTATAAAAATTTTTGAACATAACCAAACACCTTTTATCGAGTTCGCAATACAACCGAAAATCCAGAATGCGGCTTCTTCTGCAAACACCCGTAGGATTAGTCATCTCCCCAAAAAATTAATATTAAAATCCGCTAAATATCCAATAAATAAACGTCGAAAATATACTATTTTCTTTAAGGTTTTAGAAGATTAAAGTCGCATTCGGAAAAACAAAATATTCGTGACAAAGATTAAAAAACTGAACCAATTTATGAAACCGTTTGTAGACCGACATTTGTTTAAAAACTTATAATTCGATTTGCCTTTTTTTATCTTTTAGTTTATCAATCATGGGGCATTAAAAACTAAGAGGTTCATTACTTGCAATCCATTCTATTCACTTCCAGCCTTGTTAAACGCGAACGCGTAAAAACCGGGACTTACACCAAACTCTTTTTACTTCTCTCTTTTCTTCTTACCTCGTCCCTCTCCCACGCGCAAATCCCTACTCAAACCCCCATCGACTACAATCCGGCTGCCTACGGTTTTCAAACGGAAACGGTCTGGGCCAAGCTGTCCATAACGGTCATCGACTTCAAAAATCACTTTGAGTTGGAATGTCAAAGCGACAACACGATGGAAGGCTGGGTTTTGACGAACCGTCTAAACGACAAAATTATCGCTAATAGTGATGAGGATTCGGGCAACACGTTTAAAATCAACGTAAGCCAACCTTTTTCGGACTACGAGTTAACGGTTTTCGTTCAAGGAAATGAAAATGAACAAATTCCCATGATCATCAATCTGACCCCCGAAAAAGACAAAGTGACCAAGCTGTCGGTTTACACGCCTTTTGTGGAAAACCCTAACCGATCCTATAACACTCTGGTCAAAAGCCTCTATGAGCAGGCGGGACAAGCCTATGGACAGGACGACAATAAAAGCGCCATCAATTTGTTAGAAAAAGCCGAACAGGTCGACCCCACCGAACCCCAGGTTTTAGCCTTTATCGCCAAGTTAAAACCACAAACTGCTGATAATTCCACGGAAAAGTTCATCGCCGATTCACTGGCAAAAGCCCAAAAAGCCGAAGCGGATAACAAAATCCATGAGGCGGAAAACTGGTATGCCGAAGTTCTGGAAGTAGCCCCCAAAAACCAAATAGCGGTTGATGGGATTGACCGGCTTCAAGCAAAGCTATTGGAACAAGCGGCTAACCTCATTGAAAAAGAAATAAAAGATGGAGACTATCCAAAAGCCAAAACACTTCTGGTCAAAATTAAGCAGGATTTTCCTAACGATGTGCGAATAAAGGAATGGCAGAACAAGATTGACCAGCTTTCACAGGGAACCACAGTTTCGGACAGCCAATCCAAAGCCGATGAGGTCTACAACCTGGGGTTGGACAGCTACCGTAAGGATGATTACGTTTCCGCGAAAAAGTTTTGGGAAGAAACTCTTCAAATTGACCCGCACTACATACAGGCTCAGCAGAATTTGGACAGGCTTAATCAAGAACATCCCAATTCCCAGTAGTGCTGAAGTTAATTAATTAGAAGTCCATCGAATGTTATCCATCGTAATCACCGGACCCGTCAGCGGTTGTCCCGCAGCGCCGCCTACCGGCCCATAAATATAAAAAGGTTCCGAGACATAGGCCGCATTGTAAAAATTGGATAAGGCGATAGAGACATGCGTGAATGAAGCGGTATTCAGAGAAGCGACAAGAAGATTATAGTAGGTATTAATATAAGTACCTCCTGTAGGGCTATTCGAGTAGGCGAATCCAATTTGGAAATAACCCGACAGACTCTGATCCAGTTTAACGTCCATTTGAAGATGTCCCGACGCGTAATAGGTTCCAGGACTTCCCGGCGAGGGTTCAAAAAAATCGGCTGTCACAGCCTGAGAAACCGAAGTCGCGCTCACCTGCAGGGTTGTATTGTTCCCTGAAATAGAGTCCGGAACATTGACATTCAAAACCGAACAACCATAAGGAACTAAAGAGATATTTTGCCCAAAAAAGGCGCCAGTATTGCCATTCGCCCAAATGGTTTGGGAGTTCACCGGCGTGGCCGTAGGCGTTAACGAACCGGAAAAGAGGGGATTATTTTTTGAGCCACAGGCAGGCATCAATAAACTGACCAGTCCTAAAAACACGATAAAGATAAAGAGGATGGGGAATTTATTTTTTTTCATAAGGGCTTGGTATTTAAATGATTATTTGGTTTTATTCCTCAACAAACACACTCTAATTAAATCATACATAGCCCTTTTTTGTCGCTCTCAACCTCCAAATGTCCTTAAAACTCACATAAAAGGCCAATCAGTATTCCAGCCGGTAGCCCTCGCCCGGTTCATTCAAAATATATTTAGGCACGATCGGGTCATACTCAATTTTCTTTCGTAATTGATGGATATAACGCTCCAATCCATCCTCGTCAATATGGTGTCCCCAAAACTCGCTGTTGATCATTTTTTTGGTGACTACTCTCCCTCCATGGCTGATCAAGAAAGTCAAAATATGATACTCATGCGGGGTTAAGCGGACTTCTTTCCTTCTTACAATAAGAGTGCGGGACGCGCAGTTAAGTGTAAAATCTGAATTTTGATAAACTGATAAATTTCTCCGCTCGTCCCTGTGGCGAAGATGCCTCAAGATGACATGGATCAACTCCGTTAATTCTTCAACCCGAAATCGTTTAGTAAGGTAATAATCCTCGCCTTTGTCTGATTTGTCAGTTTTTTCAATTTTCCGGTCAGTCAGAATAATAATCGGGGCCAGCGTCCATTCCCGCAGACGACGCAGAACCAGCAAACCATCCATGTCCTCTAATTCTGAATTCAAAATGATAAGCTCCGGGTACAAAGATGCGGCTAAAGACAGACCTTCCGCCCCAATCTCCGCTTCGATCACGTTGAAACGTTCCATTTCTAAACTGCGCTTGATAAGCCGGCTGGTGGGCTTGTCGCTTTCAATGATAAGAGCCGCGTGATTATTGTTCTTTTTTGAAATCCTCTTTAGCGTCGCCGGATCGCGTTCTTTAGCTAACCTGCCAAACAGGTCTCTTAGTTTTTCCAATAAGACCTCATTGGCGCTTAACGACTTTTCCTGAGCGCCAAACTTGGAAAAAAGAATATCCACGACAACTAAAACCACAACAGGCAGACAAAGTGAAAATAGGATTGAGAGAGAGGCTTGGGCTGGATCAACCAAAATTAAAGGCAGTGTTGAATCTTTGTCGGAATAAAGATCGTAGTAACGACAGGCTGCCCCGCCCGCCAGACCAAACTTAACCAAATAAGAGAAATGAAACTGATCTTTCCTGGAAAAATAATTTAGAAAGTCAGCCAACAATCTGACAAATGAAATTCCACACAAAAGGATTGTGTAAACGCACAAGAGAATGCAAACCCGGGGGTAATACGATAAAAATTGATAAAGGGTTGAATTAGTCATAACAGCTCCCTTTTAAATACATTGTCATATAAATTTGGTGGGGCATCCTGGATTCGAACCAGGGACCAAGGCATTATGAGTGCCCTGCTCTAACCGCTGAGCTAATGCCCCTTCTTATGAAAAACCTTGTGATTTATAGCAAAACAAAGCTTACAACGAAACAGCATTTTTCGATAATTCGTCAGGAGTCCTATACGAGTCCTTCCACTTCCTGTAACCCGCTAAAGCCTCTAACTTATCGTCACGATCAATACTGTTGTACCTCTTAAAAACCGAATGGGTTTTATGACCGCTTATCGACATTATGACAGATTCGGGAACTCCTGCTTTTCTTAAGTTGGTCACCGCACAATGCCTGAGGTCGTGAAACCGGAAATTCTCAAGCCCTGCACGTTTACACGCCTTATCAAAAGCCGTCCGCACACTCTTAATCCGCTTGCCTTTAAACGTGAACACAAAAGGGCTACTCAATACTCTTGGGATTCGCTTTAACAATTGAATCAATTCCCCATCTAGGGGGATTTCACGCTTTTCAGCGGTTTTAGTATCAACCGCTTCAAGAGTGATTATTCTATTGTTGTAGTCGATCTGCTCCCAACGAAGCCCTAAAATTTCCCCTTTTCTCATTGCCGTTAAATAAGCTATTTCTACCATTGGCCTAAGATGGGAGGAACAAGACCCGATCAGCTTCAAATATTCCTGCGGATTGATAACCCTATCTCTAGAGTTTTCCTTAAACATCTTCAAACCTAAAATAGGATTCCTGTCTATTTGCCGATTTAGTAAAGCTCTTCCAAAAATCGACTTCAAACAGGCCAATTCCCTATTTAAGGTTGAATTGCTAAGTGTTCCGCCATTAGCCCTACCACGTACCCGCCTCCAATTAACATATTCCTCAACTGAATCCACATTAAAACTTTTAAGCGGTTTATCACCAAAAAACTCATTGAAACGTCTAATGAGCCATTCATCTTTCTTAAAAGTCTTTTTTCTGGATTTTGAATAAGCAAGAAAGCCATTGGACGCTTCAAAAAATGAAATGTCTTTTAGTTCAAACCCAAGATGTTTTTCATCAACAAGCTTTTCCTGATGTTTAACTAAATGCTTAACAGCTTTATCCAGCGAAATATGACCGAGACGAATCCGTTTTCTTATTCCCTCTTTTCTAAAATCAATAACGTATCCCAATTTGTCTAAACGGAGACCTTTTGGGAGTCCATGAGCATTAGTCCGAGACATTTCTACCTCTTTCTCGTGCTCTTAACAGAGGGGTTATATTAACATCAGGCTTATTGAAGACCTGATAAAAAGTTGATAACCAAATTCTGGGATGCCGACCCACTTTTACTGATGGTAAGCGTTTAGTTTGTCTGAAATAGCGGACAGTATTTACAGGGATTTGGGCAAGTTCTGCCACTTGCAACTCAGTTAATAACCTGTCTTCAAAGCTATCCGGCATGACCTTCTCCATCATTTGTAGGTTTGCTTTCAGACTTTGCGCCCCTAGATTCAATTAGTCTTTTTGTGACCACGAATTTCAGTGCTTGCATGAAAGGAATTTGTTCCCGCTTCGCTTTTAAACGGCCTTCAGAAAGAAGATCGTCGGCCTTACCTATTTCTAATTTAAGATTATTTTTTTCTTTGTTCATTGTCAGCCTCAGGTGGTTTTTGAATGCTTTGTTGTGCTGTGTATTCTTCGGCTTGTTTTAAAAGCTTTTGCCTAGTTACTTCGAGATTTTCGGGCGAAAGTTCAATGACACGTTTTTCTTTTGCGATTCGTTCAATTTCTTCTTTTTTACGTTTCCATTCTTCTTGCTTGCGTTCTCGTTCTTCCCTTAGGCGTTTCTCTTCAGCCTCCGCTTCTACTTTTCGGCGGCCAGAATCAGCAATCTCTTTTTTCAATTCCTGCTCATTGGGCCAGGGAAGTTTGTATCCATAACCCTTAGAATTTTCTTTAGCTGTAAGTTCACGCCATTTGTTGTCGTGATCTACTTGTCTTAGGGGCATTTGTTTTTGACCTACATAGCCATTCTTTTGAGAGGTCTTACCCATAACAAACAGAATGCGCTTATCTTTACCATTTAATTGAATAATGTTGGGTTTACACATTCCAGCAATGCGGGAAGAAATCCTACGATCAAAGGTTTCTGCAAGTTGTTCGAGAGATTTGTTTGAAGTAAAAATGGTTTGAAGTTCCCAATTCCAACGATAGTCCAAAATCTCAAAGAGACTTGAAACAGAATAATCGGATGCTTCGTTTGATCGAATCCCACCTAAATCATCCAATGCTAAAACATCCATTTCTTGGAACTCATTAACAATTTCCAATTCGCTTTTGCCTCTACCTTTTATGCTATCTCGTAACTCCGAAAGCAGATTTCCAATAGTCGTGAAAGCGATGTTTCTGTTACGGCCATTAACATAATCGGCTAACCTTATTTCATTCAAAATCGCCCAAGCTAAATGGGTCTTCCCGGTTCCCGTTTCATCGCTGAAAAGGAAGTAACTTTGGTCAGTCTTTAGACCAATTTCTTTTGGTGCGTCCGATAATCGTGCGTTCATATATTTCTTAGGCGTTCCCATTTTCGTTAGAAATTCATCCTGCGTCATTTTTCACCACCTTGACAAGATGATCGTATTTGCTAGGGCAATCATCTTTTGGGTTAATTTGAATTTGAGAAACAACCGAAGCGAACAAAGCAATTGACCGAGCGGCCTTTTGGTGGAAAACATCACTACTTTTGAATGCGCTAAGAACCTTGGCCTTTAGCGTTTCAAGATCATAGGTAAACAATAAGCGCTTAACTGCTTTTGCGTCTTTTGCGCCATTGTAGGGATAGGCTTCTTTACACATTTCTTGAAAGGTTTTTGAATACCAATCATTGAAAATTTTAAAATCAGAAGACCCTAGAGAACCCGCCGAAGGCGAATCTTTACTTTCGTTCTTTGTTTTCGTTAAATTTCTATTTCTTTTCCCTATCGTTAAAAGACTATCGTTATGGACTTCCTGTAGGGCCGGGGGTTGTTCTGTATTAGGGCCAGTGGTGTCTTTTTTGTAGTCCGGTAGTGGCCCTTCCGTGAGGTCGGGGATGACTTTTTTCAAGTCCGGGGAGTGGCCTTCTTTTAGGGCCACCCTTCCTATTGGAATTAGTTCATAGCTATTAGAATAACCAAGCGCACCGGATTTAATTTTTAACCCTTTATTTCCAAGGATTTTTAAACACTTTTGAACACAAGAACGGCTTAAGCCCGTTAATTTAGAAATCCGCCTATGACCCGGAAAACATTGACCAGTTCTTTTGTTCAAATGCCGATCAAGGCAACCATAAACTTTTATTGCGTTACCGCTGACTTCTTTGTCGTAAATCAAAGCTTCTGGGATTTGAGCGAAATTAGTACAGTTTTTCATCGTCCACCCCTTTCCCGATAGACAACTTGGACGCAACGTTGAAGGCGGGAATAATCCTCAAAATTGGTCAGAAGTAACCGCGAAAACGAAAGCGAAAGGGTAGAATCTTCGGATATTTGATAATTTTCAGAAAGCCCAGGGAATTTGAAGCCGACTTTGCAATTAGTTCCAGTGGGATATGGAATGATTGAAACAAACGGAGAAATTCCGGTCTTGCTTGCAATGAGAACCGCTTCTGAAATATTTGTTGTTTCGTACATTGGTAGTTACCTCGAATAACTGAACTTCGAGATTCACAATGCCAGAAATGGAGAACGTATTGGTTGGAGCTATCTTGGAGTTATGTTGGAGCAAATAAAAATGAATTAAAAGGTTATGTCTTTAAGATAGTAAAGGGCTTTTGGCCCTTTAACTTTTTTTAAAAAATTGTTATAGGCAGAATGAGTTTTGTTGCCACTGCTTTTAAAAACATTGGGGACACTTAGAGTTTTTCGTTGATTTTCGCTGTTTATCCCCCTATCAATTAAAGCTTGGATAATTTCATCTTTGGACGTATTGGAGTTCCCTGTCTTTTGATTTTCCCAACAAGTTTTTATGACTAGCGCTTGACGTGATGTGAAGTTGAAGGTATGTGTCTTCCATTTAACTTCGTTATAGTCAGATGAGTGCCAAGGTTTCTTTGTTGATTTAGATAGATTTTTAATTATTTTCTTATCTTTTAAAGATGGTATTTCTTTAAGAATTTGAACCTTAACCAACATCCCATTGCCCCCAACATGGTTTTGACTAAATATTCGTATATAGCCTTTATTTTGCAAACTTCTTAGGGGTTCCGCTTGATCAGTGTGAAGACTTGTAATAATTGGCGCAGACGAAAAATCAGAACCGTTATTTTCATATTTTGATTGGTTTTTCCAAAGTATTTCATAACAGGTTCTATCTTTTTCCGACAAAGCAGACATGATTTAAACCTCTGGAAGTTGTTACAAAATTCAAAGTATATAAAGCTATTACCCTTCAAGAACTCCAAATAGTTCAAGAAGCCTTACAGTGGAACCGCTTGGAACCCGTTCCCCATTTTCAAACCGCCAAAGAGCTTGTTCGCTAAGACCAAGCATTTTAGAAAACTCTGATCTTGCGAACTGATTTTTTTCACGCCACTCACGGACCTTTTTAGGTGAAGTGTTTTTATTCCACTGACTCACTGGCTCTTGAGCAAGTTTTAAAAGTTCTTCGTGTTTTAATTTCATGTTTTTCCTTCCTGTCAGCCTTCGTGCGATGGCTGACGGCTAAACCTATTTGTTTACGCTGTCTTCCGAGTGTTTTCCCGTTTGAGAATGTCGGCTACTGTTTGTGGATGCCAAGAAGTTGACCCGCTTTTACGAGTGATTTTTGCATCCTCCAATTTACGGCAGATACCCCGAAGAGATTCTCCCTTACCAGACAATTCAAGAATCAAAGAGATTGTTTTTTGCTCTTCGGCATTATCGTACAGTTTCCCCTTAATGGCATTGAATCCGAAAGGCTCAGAACCCCCTGTTTTTTCCCCGATCTCCCTTTTGTGGGCTAAAGCAAAGCGGGTTCTGTCTGAAATTTGGTCTCTTTCAAACTCGGAAAGGACGGCTAGCATACGGAAAACCATCTTTCCCGCCGCCGTGGTAGTGTCAATTTTCTCGGACAAACTAACTAAGTCAGCTTCTTTTTTAGTAAGGGAGTCCGCTATTAAAAGTGTGTCTCTTGTGGAACGGGAGAGGCGTGAAAGGCTATAGCAGATAAGCGCATCTCCCTTGCTTACCGCTTTTAAGGCTAATTCAAGCCCAGGTCGATTGTCAGAACGTTTACCAGAAATTCCCTCATCACGAAAAACGATTACTTCAGAAACGTTGTTTAGATTAGCCCATGCGTGCACTTTCGCTTCTTGTGCATCCAAGCTGACCCCGTCTTCAACTTGGCCTTGTGTACTGACTCTGATGTATCCAATCGCTTTCATGATTTTCCCTTTAACCAAATTTACCAACGGTAAAGTTTACCATTGGTAAAATTCAATGTCAAGGGTGCACTAAAATTTAAATTCAAAAAATTAAGATCGAGTAAAGTTTAGTTTAAGGGTTAGTCCAATTAAAGTAATAAGCAAATTGCTTTTGCCCATTTCCTAGAACGGTTGTGACAGATGACGAGGAAACGTTGATGTAATAATCATAACCACTAAATAACGGACTGGTTGTTACAGGTAACCCACAAGTAGGGCTGATTGATATGCTGTAGTTGTAAGGCGCTATAACTGAAAAGCATTGAATCGTAAATGTGTGCAAACCCGGAGTATAAGTTGTAAAAGTATAGTTAGTCCCAACCGATACCGGGGAAGCGTTATCCATTGAAAAGGCAATATCACCTCCCAATACGAACGCATTATTGTTAACAATTATATTTATTGGTAATGGAGTGGGTGTAGAAGTGGCGATCAGAATAAGTGTTGATGTAGCGGTTGGAGTGGCCGTTGTCGAGGCTGAATTAGTTGGAGTATTGTTATTGCCACAAGCGGAAATAAAAACCGCTATCGTTACCAACAAAACCATAAGTATTTTCAATATTTGAATCTTCATTTAATAACCTCAATCCGCTGTAAACGCAAACCGTTACGGATACGTAAGGCCTATTCTATCAATTTCTCTATTTTAGGGATGTGAAAAACGTTAATGATCTTGTCAGAAAAAACCTTCGTTTATTGTTAAAAGCCAACGGTAAATCAATGGACCGGGCAGGACTTGAGTCTGAAGTCACAAAAGCCACTATTTCCCGGATTCTTTCTGGAAAACTGAACCCAACGGTTAAAACACTTGGTAAATTAGCTGAATATTTTGAGGTTAATGTTAAAGAATTTTTTAATGATTAAATTAACTAGCGATATTAGATAAATTCAGGTTTAGGCATAATCAGGGCTTTTGTCTCTGTAACTCTTTACTGAACCCCTTTCAGATCACTTTTTCCCTCATAGAAACCAGTATTCTCAAAAGCTGTTTTCCATTGGTGTATAAACGTTTTAAGCACCTTGGCAGGATATAAAAGGGTCAAATCCCCCCCCCACAAATGGGAAAGACCCCCTAGAGGTCCCGCAGTAATGTTGATCTCAAGCCTAACCGTACGCCCCTCAAATAATTAAAATTGAAGACGAATTTCTATTCTTGGATATTCGCGGTAAATATCTGCGGTCGGTTGGCTCAAAAGACAAAATCAAAAAAACTTGCTAATACGGTTAACGTTGTTTTAAAGAAAGACCTTGAATCTTTAGAACCTAACTACAATCATTATTGGAAAACAACATTTGTTGGTTGACCCGACCATTTATAAATACCATTTACTAAACTGCACATAAAATTTTTAGGTTTTCTTTTCGAAATCCATGGTCTCGATTTTAAACGATAATAAAAAACAACAACTAAAGTTGCTCTATCTGGGTAGACTCTTTTCCATTTTAAAGATTTTGTTCCAAAATCTTTAATTTGATTGTCAGACGCATAAGTAATAGGAGCATCAGGTATTATTTGAATAGGAGAGTTTTTTGATTCTTGTGAAGAGTGATACGGATTTACGGATTCTATATAAGCTTTGTAAACATCTTTTAAGTTAAAATTTGTCAATTCATCGCCCCCAGCTAAAATTGTATCCTCTGATGTCATTGGATCAACATGTTCGATTTGATGAAAATGCACACTCGAATGACCCGGAACAATAACAGGAAATCCAACTTGGGGCACAAATTGAACTTGATGCCATCCAATATCACTTCGACCGTTATTTACGATATGAACAATTGCTTCTAAAGGGTCTTTTGAAGAAGTGGCTTCAATGGTTATGGAAAGGTTATCGTAAACATTTTTTTCTTGCATATCTATTCGAACGGCATAACAAACAATCCCTACCATTACATAGAAAACTAGGTTAAAAATTATTATTCTTTTTATATTTTTTGATGCGTTCTTTTTATTTCGTATCGATAAGAATAAAGAAATAGAATGAAAAACATAGACTAGCATCAAAAAACCCAAACCTATCCAAAATTCATTTCCAATAAAATCTAATTGAAACATTGTGAACCACATCCCAAGAAATATCGTGATAAGCCAAGTAGAGTTGTTCCATTCAAGAAACAATTTGAACAAGGGATGGCCTGATTTGATTTTTTGTGTAAGAGAGGAGAACAACCGATAGAGTTCTTTTAAAAAAGAAGATAAACATTTCATAATTCGTGTTTTTTGCATGCCAAGATTTTAGTCTTTTAGAGGTCATTTGGGGCCTCTGAATTTAAACTATAATTATCATTGAATCCTAAACGTGTTAGAAGAAAGGTATTTCAATGGATAAACAATGGTGGGAATACGGACTGGATATTCTAATAACTTTCGGGGCGACTTTCGCGGGAGTTACATTGGCAATTTGGGCAGATAATAGACGCGAAAAGGAAGTACAAAAAAGACAACTAAAAGATTTTAAAACGCTTAAAGAGAAGTTGATATTTTCCTTATTGGTAGAAATAAAAGGCGTTCAGAAATTTTGTTTCGATAACGAAGGCGCTCTTCAAACCCGCAGTCCCTATTCTTTTGAAACTAGTGTTGTAGAGTCAACACCTGAAGAACAAATTAAGTTTATTGATAGTAAGCAATTGTTGTACGGTCTTTATGAATTGCGGGAACATTGCAGAGCAGTGCACCAAACCATTGAAGCATTCACAAAACCCAACATTGACTATTCTTATCAAGAAGACAAAATATGGCAAAAAAATTGGCAAGGCTATAAAGATAAATTAAAACGCCTAATTCCAATGCTTCAAAAGTTATTAAGAGATGAATACACGGGCCAAATGACAGAAGAATACAGAAAGGTTTGCGATTAAAGCTTATTTTTTTAACCGAACTTATTTTTTTCTCTTTGTTTGAATGTTAGTCAAGGATTTTGAAATTGGTCTTTTTTCAACACCCGTTAAGCCTTCAGCACATTCAACCATATCAATTAGTTCTCCCAATTGCTTATCCGACAAAGAGCCTAAATGTCTCGTTATCGGTTGATTTTCATCTAACTCCAATACATATCCACATTTAACATGGCTATCATGATCTAAAAATGGATGATCAGATTTTTTTATGGGTAAATTATCGGTGTTCATTTCGCTGGTATGAATAGCGAAAAACCATTTTTCATGAACACAAATGCAATAAGTTCGTTTAGGTGTTGTTGTTTGGGTAGCATCTAAAAAGATTTCATAAACATCACCAATGACACAATCCCTAACGAGATCGGTCATTTTTTTTAAACTTTTACATATTTTGAAAATTGAATTAAAAACTTTGAATCTTCTGTTTGATTTACCGTATCTATGGCATCTTTTAAATCGATTGGATGAGAACCTTTTGAACCTCGTTTATTCCAAGCTTCTAAATAATCTTTTTCTTTATGTGACATGGCTTTTAGTTGTGGATAATCTAATTTAGAACATTTCTCTAAACCATATTTCAAAGCTTTAATATCAGTTGCAGATAAATAGTCTGTGTTAGCGGGTCTACTTGCATGAATTGTTCTATCGTCACTTCCAAAAACAAAATCCGTTTTAACAATTCCCGCTATTACTCTTTTAAAAAGATCATACGTTGTAGATGGCATGGGACCCTCATGCATCGCACTTAACTCATCACCAAATACAGGTCTACCATAATGATTTAGATGATATTTTTCGGCGTAATAAAGCATTTTTAAAATGTAGTACTTCGTTAATTTATTTTCGCCTTGATTAACTAACCAAAGGATTGCTTCGAGACGTTTTTGGGGGTTAAGCTTAAACTTGATTTCCGAGTGAGGAAGAGGGGCCACGGTGCTCATAAAATTAGTTTAGGTACTCCCAGTCCCCTTGTCCACGGATATTTGGAATATACTTTTAAAATTTACACATATAAACCCAATGAATAGATGATAAATGTATCTTTCAAATGGGTACAACCACCAACTTGAACGGAGTCCAATAGGAGTCCAATCCGTCCGGCTTTAGTCGTTTTTATCCCTCAACTGTCATCACTAACCATCAAATGCAAAAAGCCCTTGCTTGCAGAACTATTGCAAACAAAGGCTTTTGTTTTCTGTTAAGAACACATTTTTTTATTTGAAGAAGGTTTATTAGTCAGTGCTCCATTATGAGTGCCCTGCTCTAACCGCTGAGCTAATGCCCCTATTGTTTTAAAACCCCTTCGGTCAAAAGAATTTCACCTCTAGGGAAACCTAATCGCCGTGCGAATTATATGTCGGCGTCATAACCGTGTCATTCAATCTTTGAGCCTGTTTAAGAGCCAACCTCATAACTTATTAACCCAGTTTATCTATTTCGTTCATCGTTTTGAGCGCCAGGCCGAAAGTTCTGTAACGCACAACAAGATGTGATACATCGAACTGGACGGAACCGGACCGTCATGAATTGTTCCGTCCTTGTCAAGGCGATCACACCAAGACCCCATCGGTTTGCGGTTTAGATAATAACGCAATAAATTGTTCTCAACCTTTTTTATTCCCATTTCACGCTCAGATTCACTCACATCCGTCCGCACCAGCCATGCCTTGAGCGCTTCGGTTTGCGCCCAAAACCGGTGCGTTGACTGAGTCACCACACCCTCGTCGCTGACCTGATCGTAAACAAGCCCTGTTTCGGGATTGACACCGACTCTGTCGGCAAAACTCAGCATGAGTGGGACAAGCTTTGGATTGACGGTCATGACTTTACCCGCTTGCGAGAGTAGCCATGCCCATTCGTAATGGTGTCCAGGCTCAACAAGAATTTTCCCCTCTTCTTGAAGCGGTTTCCATTGATTGTCGAAAAGTTCCCTAAGGGCGCCCGTCTTTCTGTCAATGATAAACTCCTCCGCTAGGCTATAGATCATCCTCGCCTCGTCAAGAAATCGGGTTTCCTTTGTGGCTTGATAGCAAAACAACATGGCTTCAAACCAGTGCATATGGGGATTCTGGCGCAACACTTCGGCGTCATCGGCGGATTGTCGGTAGCCCTTTTGCGGGTGGCCACCCAGTTGAGAACGAACCATATTGAGCGTGTCCTTGATCAAGTCCAGCGCTTCGTTCTTTTGTGTCAATTGGTAATAAGTTGCCAGCCCCAGCACCACGAAAGCGGTGTCATAAAGATCCATCTGGGCGTCGATGATGGCGCCGTCGCGCGCAAGCCGTCTGACCCAACGACCCTTCTCGTCTCTGCATTTCTTTTTGAGAAACGCATAGCCATGCTCCGCAATAGACGCGGCGTTCTTGTGCCATCCTAAAAGCGCCGCGGTTGAGAAGGAGAAAAGTTGACGGCCCTGGACACGAACCCGCTTGTAAGGAACTGGCGAGGGACTGCCGTCCTGATTGAGCTGTTCGACAAATCCGCCATTTTTAATGTCGATGCCGTTTGAGGCCCAAAATGGAAGCGCCTCTTCACGCATCCACGACACTAGGTTCATTTCACCTGAAGCCATTGAATACCTCGTTTTTTAAAACATCGTTCTCAATACTCTCAACCGGTTATCTGATTGCCCCAGGGATTCCAGTCCATGCCTTCGGGCAAAAGAGGTTTTTGCCCTTCTTGATAGGCTTTGATCATGAAATCTTCAAAAGGTTCTTCCTCTGCTGTTTTTAACTTCCGCGCTTTTTCCATCCAGGCGACCTGACGGCGGAATGTTTCAATCAAAGGTACTTTCGTCATAAAACCCAGATCCCGGGCGGCTTTGGAATTGTCGAAAACCGAGGGATATTGATAAATATATTTCACCCCGACAGCGCGGTGAGGCGCCTGAGCGTAAAGCCAATCGGTTGGAATATGGATGGGATTGAATTTTCCACCAACAGACTGGGCTAGAGCTTCAAAGACCCCGTTCCAATCGGTGTGTTCATCGCTAGTGAGATGATAAGACTGGCCATAAGCTTTAGGATTTAGCAGAGCGTTCACAAACCCCCTCGCTACATCCGACACATGGGCAATGGCCCAGGCGGCTTTGCCTTGATCCATCACGATGACCGGCAGCCCCTGGCGCAGACGGCTTGGAAGGCTGTCGTCAAAAAGAATTCCCGAAGCAGTGGCGCCTTCGCCCGTCGTAAAGGAGGGGCGCAGAACAGTGGTATACAGTCCATTTTTGCCGTTGGCCGAAAGCAAAATGGACTCAATTTTGGATTTGTTTCTGCCGTAATCTCCCACGGGTCGGTGGGGTTCGTCATCGATCGCGGGCAGCCGTGTCATAGGACCGCCGTAAACGCAGACCGTGGAGCAAACCACAATCTGCTGAACCCGTCCGGTAAAAGCCCGCAAAAGCGACTCGGCGTTTTCAGGAGCGAAGGCTACCATGTCGATAACCGCGTCAAAAGAATGCCGGCTCATTTCTTTCTCAAACTCAGAGGTTTTCCAACGGTCTCCGTGGATTACCGTCACGTTTTGGGGAATACGCCATTCGGATAGCCCCCGGTTAAAGACCGTCACCTCGTCGCCGCGCTGAACCAGTTGATCCACAATGGCGGTGGAAATAAGGCCTGTCCCGCCAATTAAAAGAACTTTCATAAAATTCGCTCCAGAGATTCGCTATTCAACCGTGACACTTTTAGCAAGGTTGCGGGGCTGGTCAATTTCCCGTCTCTTGAGTTTGGCGATTTCATAAGCCATCAATTGAAGCGGCAAAACCGATAACATTGGTGAAATGTCCTCAGCCACCGCCGGAATTTCCAGCACCGAGTTGGCTTTACGTCGGGCTTCTTTGTCGCCTTTTTCGACGACCGCCAGAATTTTTCCTTTTCTTGCCTTCACTTCTTCAATGTTGTTGAGCATTTTTTCGTAAGTGCTGGAGGACTTCAACGCGATAGCCACCACCGGCATTTTGGAATCAATCAGGGCGATAGGCCCGTGTTTCATTTCCCCGCCCGGATAACCTTCGGCGTGAATATAGGAAATTTCCTTCAGCTTCAAGGCTCCTTCCAAGGCTATGGGATACTGAAAGCCTCTGCCCAGATATAAAAAATTGAAATAAGTGGAATATTCCTTCGCGACTTTTTCGATGGCTTTTGTCTGCTTCAAAACCGATTCCATCTGCAAAGGCACTTTAGCCAGCTCATGGGATTTTTTTCTAAGTTCGGCAGGCTTCATAGCCCGGCGCACCCCAGCCAAATGCAGGGTCAAAAGCCAGAAGGCGCCCAGCTGGGTGGTGAAAGCTTTGGTGGAAGCCACGCCGATCTCGGGTCCGGCGCGGGTGAGCAAAACCGCGTCTGCCTCGCGGGTGACCGAGCTTCCCATGACATTGCAGATGGCAATGATCTTGGCGCCCTTGGATTTCGCTTCCCGAAGGGCTGTGAGAGTGTCTACCGTTTCGCCGCTTTGGGAAATGACGACTACCAGCGTCTTTTTATCCACGATCGGATTGCGGTATCGGAATTCGGAAGCGTTATCCACCTCCACCTGAATTCTCAGATACTTTTCCAGCAGAAACTTTCCCACCAGAGCGGCGTAGTAGGAAGTGCCCATGCCCAACAGGGTTATTTTTTTAAATTGCTTTAAGTAAGGTGACGACCAAAAAGCGCCTTCCAGAATCACTTTTCCGGTACTGGGGTCCAAGCGGCCCGTAAAAGTGTCCTGCAGGGCCGTGGGCTGTTCCATGATTTCTTTTAACATAAAGTGGGGGTAGCCGCCCTTTTCCGCCTGCTCGGCGGTCCAGGCGATTTCGGCGACTTGTTTTTTAACCGTCTTTCCATTTGACAGGTTTAAAACCGTCACCCCCTGCGGTGTAACAATTACCATTTCATGGTCTTCCAGATAAAAAACCTCACGGGTATAAGCCAAAAGCGCCGACACATCGGACGCCAGAAAGTTTTCGCCCTTGCCCAGACCCACCACCAAAGCCCCGCCGCCAGAGCGGGCGCCGATCAGGGTATCCGGTTTGCTTTGATCAATAATGACCACGGAATAAGTTCCCTCGATTTTAGCCAGGGCTTGGGGAACCGCTTTTTCCACGGGATACTTTTTGAGTTCATCTTCCAGCAAATGCGCCAATACTTCCGAATCGGTTTGGGATTTAAAGCGGTGCCCTTTGGCCTTCAACTGATCCTTGAGCTGTTGATAGTTTTCAATAATGCCGTTATGAACCACCGCCACATTGTTGCCGCAGCCTGAATGGGGATGGGCATTGATATCCGTCGGCTGGCCATGGGTAGCCCAACGCGTATGCCCGATACCGCTGGTGACGTTCGGCGAAATTTTGGAATGTTTAACGGTCGAAATTAAATTGTGAATTTTGCCGACTTTTTTGATGATTTGAACCGACCCATTGCGGGCGGCCAGGGCCAATCCCGCCGAGTCATAACCGCGGTATTCCAGTTTGACCAGACCATTGAGCAAGATAGGCGTAGCGGGTTTAAACCCGGTATAACCGACAATTCCACACATAAAATTTCCTCTTAATAAATTGGTGGGGTGGTCAAAATAACCGCCCTATCTTACTTTTATTTGAAAAACCCGTTAAACAAAACTTCTATATAAGACCCTGGTTATTTATTTTCCAGCCTTCCACTCACGCTGGCGTTTAAGCATTTGTCCCAAATGATGCTCTAAATGCCAAATGTTCATGCCGACCAGCGAATCGACTGTGAGCAAACCCCGCTCGGGGTGGTTGACTGTTCTTTTCCAAACAGCCGCTGGAAGCCGCTTCAAAAGAACGGTGTTGGAACGTCTCATGAGCTTGAGAATCTCCAAAGCTTCTTTAAAATCCGCGGATAAATAATCAAGCTTTTGACCCCACTGATCCTGGTCGTAAGGCGACACGGAGCTTCCGGATTCGGCGATAGCCCTACGCAAACGCACGTAAAGATTGGCTTCCTGATCCGCCAAGTGCCACAGAATTTCTCCAGCGCACCATTTTTCTTTCGACGGTTTAAACTTCCACAAAGCCGGCGGAAAGGACTTCAGTGTTTTACTGATCCGGTCCGCGCCTTGCGCGAAAGTTTTGAGTTTTCGCGAACGGCTCCACCCATTTACTTTTTTACGGGACAAAGCCGCTTCTTCTTTAAGAACATCGGGACCCGCGATAAACCCGAGGGATGGAATAGCCATGCCGAACCTCCGATCAAAATAAGGTGATCTATATTAACCCAAAATAAAAAAGGGCGAGAGAACCCCGCCCTATAGTTGAAACATTTAATCAGAATGAAAACTTAATCCAGATAACCCTTTAGTTTGCGGCTCCGGGAAGGATGACGAAGTTTTCGCAGCGCTTTCGCCTCAATCTGACGGACACGCTCGCGAGTCACCTTGAAGGTATTTCCCACTTCTTCCAAAGTGTGGGGATACCCGTTGCTCAAACCAAAACGCAGGCGTAAAACTTCCGCCTCGCGGTCTTTCAGGGTTCCAAGGATTTTGGAAATCTGCTCTTGCAGAAGCACAAAGGCCGCGGCGTTAGCCGGGCTGATAACGTCTTTATCCTCGATAAAGTCACCTAAGTGGCTGTCTTTTTCCTCGCCGATCGGCGTTTCTAAAGAGATCGGCTCTTGAGCGATTTTCAAAATGGACCGAACTTTTTCTACCGGCATTTCCAGACGCTCGGCGATTTCATCCGCCATGGGTTCACGGCCCAGTTCCTGCACCAGGTCGCGGGAAACCTTAATTGACTTGTTAATGGTTTCAATCATATGCACCGGAATACGGATGGTGCGGGCCTGGTCCGCGATAGCACGGGTGATGGCCTGACGAATCCACCAGGTGGCATAGGTGGAAAATTTATAGCCGCGGCGATATTCGAATTTTTCGACCGCTCTCATCAGGCCAATATTGCCTTCTTGAATCAAATCAAGGAACGGCAGTCCGCGGTTCGTATATTTTTTCGCGATGGAAATCACCAGACGCAGGTTGGCTTCCACCAGTTCCATGCGGGCGTAGTAAGCTTCTCTTTCACCCACCCGAATGCTCTTCATGATGACCTTGGTCTGATCACGGGTCGACATAGATTCTTTTTCTAGTTTTTTAATGTGGTGGCGCGCTTCATCCCAGGCCTTGCAAGCTCTCTCAAAATCCTCACCCTTGGCGCTGCTCTTTTTCTCAAGTATTTTAATTTCGCTATGGGAACCATGTTTTAAATAGCTGGGTAACTTGACGTAAGCTTCGGGGGTCAGCTTCATCTGCTTTTCCTGCAAATGCATAATGTGTTCTTGTTCTTCGATCAGTTCGCCCTGTTCGCGTAAACGGCCGATCATCCTTTCCTTGACCTTCTTTTGAAACTGGCAGTCTTTGATCAACCAGATCAAATCGATCAATTTAGTGTCGAGTTGTTCTGCCAATTCTTTGCGTTTGTCGGCGTGGAGCGATTTCAAATGCACCTTATGCTGCATTTGTTTAATTTGTTTTTCCATCGCGTTGAGCTTGACGTTGTTTTTGCGGATCTTGGTATAGATCTGTTTTTCCGGTACTCCGCCGGGTAAATCGGCGTAGGGGTCCAAATCAATCGTTTCTTGAAGCGTTTTCTTTTTCTTGATGATGTTGTTGAAAAGGTCGTGCAGAATTTGAAAACCCATCGGGGAGCCCCAAACAGCTTTTTCAACCCTGAATTCGCCCGCTTCAATGCGTTTCGCGATGGAGATTTCTTCCTCGCGGGTCAAAAGGGAAATACGGCCCATTTCATGGAGATACATTTTTACCGGATCGCCCATACGGGTTTCGACCCCAGCCGTCTCGAAATTCTTCTCAAATTCATCGCTGTCGTCTTCGTCTTCATCCTTCGTCGCCCCAGCGGCGCCGACTTCTTTGTCGCCGTCCGGAATTGCCGGGGCTTTTTCTTCTTGATCAACAATCTTGATGTCGTTTTCGCCCAGCATTAAAAGGATATCGTCGATTTCCTCGGAAGAGACCACCTCATCCGGCAGAATGTCATTCACCTGTTTATAGGTGATGTATCCCTTCTCTTTACCCACTTCAAGAATTTTAGTGACGTGTTCTTTGGCTTTGGTTGGTTGCTTCATTTACTTTCCACCTCTTGAGAATGTAGCCTTTTCAAATCCATCATCTGCTGAACCAACAGCAGAGCCTGCTGCACATCCCCGGCCTTTTCCGCTTCCACCTGCCGGTTCTTCAAATCCGTCAACTGGCGCTTCACGTATCGTTTCTTAAGCGCTGCGGCCAGATCGCTTAGCATGGCCTCGCGGTGCTTTTTTTCCGATTGATTCTCAATTCGGATAAAAGACGGCTCCAATTCCGGAACCTGATTCAACTGCTCAGGTTTAATATCCCCCGCGCTCAATTCCTCAAATAGTTGCCTGAAATTTTCAATGAAGAAAACTTCGGGCGACAATTCGTTAACCGCCCAGGGAACAAACTCCCCGTTTTGTTCTGTCAACAGCGCCAAAAAATCCGCTTCCATCTGCAAGTCGCTGGCGCCGAATTCCTGTTTCGCTCCGGGTGAACCCTCGGCTTTTAGGCCAGACGTTTCAATTCTGTCTGTTGTCGTCCGCCGAACGCCTTTTTTGCGCTCCGTATTCACGATCGTCAAAAGATCCCGGTTATCCAGACTCAATTCAGACTCAATAGCCGAACAGGCTGCCTGCACTAACACCTCGTCCGGAATCTGTAAAATCATCGGCACAAAACCCTGCAGCGCTCTCATGCGCTCTTCCACGGGCGAACCCTGGAATTTTTTCTTCAACGACTGGGCCCACCAGCGGAAAAAACCGGGTGCCTTTTCAACCATCGCCTCAAAGTCTTCCTTCGAGTGTTTTTGCAAATACTCGTCGGGGTCCTTCACATCCGGCATCACTAGAACACGGATATTCAATCCGGCCTGAATGAGCGGTTCAAAACCTCTGAGTACAGCCGCCTGACCCGCCATATCGGCGTCATACGAAAATACCACTTCAGTGGTATAGCGTTTTAAAAGCCGTCCATGTTGGGACGTTAGGGCCGTGCCCAAAGTGGCGACAGAATTCTCCAGCCCAAAATGATGAAGAGCCAAAGCGTCAAAATAACCTTCCACAACCAAAACATATCCCTTCTGGCGTATAGCCTCGCGGGCCATGTCCAGCAGGTATAAACATTCACTTTTCTTAAAAAGTAGTGTTTCGGGTGAGTTTAAATATTTCGGCCCGGCTTCGTCACTAAGCGTTCTTCCCCCAAAAGCGATGATTCTATCATAGTTGTCTTTAACGGGGAATATCAGCCTGTTGCGGAACTTGTCATAATCACTATTTTTCTCGTCGTTATGAACAATAAGACCCGCCGAGAGCAATTCCGAGGAGGAAAACCCCGCTTTTTGGCCGGCTATTTTTAGGGCATCCCATCCGGCGGGGGCAAAGCCAATCTGGTATTTCACCGCGTCTTCTTTGGTAAAACCGCGGCCTTTGAAATAATCCCGGGCAACCTGTCCCTCCATGGAAATAAGCCGCTCATAGAAAAACTTTCCCGCGAACTCATTAATCGCTTGCAAACGTTCTCTGACTTTTTCAGCGGCTAAGTCCCGATTATTCTCCTCCTGCTTAGGTAAAGCGATGTTGGCCTTTTCCGCTAAAAGCCGAAGGGCCTCGGGAAAAGGCATCTTTTCCATTTCCATAATGAAGGTAATGACGTTCCCGCCTTTGCCGCAGCCAAAACAATGGAACCCGTTTCGCGAAGGCGATACCGTGAAACTCGGAGACTTTTCACTGTGGAAGGGGCAAAGCCCTTTATAGCTATTGCCCGCTTTTTTAAGCGGCACATATTCACCCACCACAGAAATAATATCGGTGGAATCTTTAATTCTTTGAATAATTTCATCCGAATACTTCATATTTCCCTCAAACCATTTCTACTTTTTAAACTTAACCACAGTGACACCAGCTCCACCATGGGACGGTTCAGCCATGGAGAACTCAATATTCTGATGATGTATCGGCAAATGTTTCTGAATTGCCTCTCGCAAGGCCCCTGTTCCCTTGCCGTGAATAATACGAACAAAAGGGAGGGCCGACAGGAGCGCGTCATCCAAAAACTTGTCTACCAATGGCAAAGCCTGATCGACCATTTTACCCCTCAAATCAATTTCCAAACTTCCTTTTTCATTCATCGCCTTAGCGCTCAAAACCTGGCTGATCTGCAAAGGCGCGCGGGGTTTAGGGGCGGTCGTCGTTTTCGAAATCAGTCCCAAATCCGAATATTTACAGGACAATTTCATTCCGTTCTCCATTTGGATCACGGCCTCGCCTTTGTCCTCGTCCACGCTGATAATTTTGACATCACTATTCCCGGGCTTGAATAAAACCTTATCCCCTTCTTGAAGACCAGAAACTTCCAAAACCAATTTTTCCGGGGCCGGCACGACATTTCTTAATTTTTGATTCACTTCCTGTTTCGCGTTTTTCATACGGTCTTTATTGATGTTTTGACCCGCTGGGGTTTTAACGCCTTGAATCAAATGCTCCATTTGTCTGCGGGTATTGCGAACGATGCCTTCGGCCTCAACTTGGGCGGCCTTCTTGATGTTTTTAGCTTCATCTTTAATCTGGCGCTTGGCGATTAAAAGTTCTTGTTCGGTCTTTTTAATGCCGTCGCGGATTTTTTCCGCTTCCTGTGTGGCCTTTGCGGCGGCGTCTTTTTCCTGTCCCAGTTTGGCCAGCAATTCCGAAAGATCGGCTTCACCGGGAGGTAAGTGGGTCTTGGCTCTTTCTAATAGTTCGTCGCTAAAACCCATTTGTTTCGCAAGGGTCAAAGCGTAAGAACGGCCCGGAATGCCCGAAACCAAACGAAAGGTCGGTTTCCCTGTGGTTTCATCAAACAGCATCGCCGCGTTGGCCATGCCCTTTTCTTCCTGGGTCAAAAGTTTCAACAAGGGTTGATGGGTGTTGGCTAAAACAAACGCCCCTTTTTCCCGAAATACTTCCAGACAAGCCAACCCTAAAGCGCCGCCTTCACGTGGATCGGTTCCAGCTCCCAGCTCATCTAATAAATAAAGAGTCTGAGGACCGGCTTGATCCATCATGCGTTTCAAAGCCACCAGCTTTGCCGCGTAAGTGCTGAGATGATCGGATAGACTCTGCTCATCTCGAAGGTCAGTATCAAAATGAAAGATTGAGGGAACTGAACTGTCCGCCCGAGCCAATAGAGGCAGTCCCGATTGGGCCATCGCGCAACAAAGCCCCAGTGTTTTAAGACCAACCGTCTTACCCCCGGCGTTGGGACCAGATACCAGAATGACGCTGACTTCATTTTCAAAAACCAAATCCAAAGGTATAACTTTTTCCCTAAACTGATCTTTGGCTTCCAACGCTAAAAGCGGATGGCGGGCCACTTGAAGTTTTAACGGCCCCGCTGTTTGAGGCACGACAAATTGGCCGTCATAGCGGGAAGCGAAAAGAGCCAGGGCGCCGTGAACATCGATCTCAGCACAAGTATCAATCGTTCCTTCAATTTCAGCGGCAACTTCTAAAACCCGCTGGGTGGCTTCCCTCAAAATTTTTCGAATTTCCTCGTCTTCCCTCAGCAAAACCTCGCGGACCCGGTTATTACTTTCGACCATTTCTTTGGGTTCCACAAAAAGCGTCGCACCCGAGGCCGAAAGCCCATGTACAAAACCCGGCACCGCGCTTTGATGATCCCGGCGCACCGGCACTACCAAACGACCTTCCCTTTCAGTGACGATCTTTTCCTGAAGCACGTCTCCTGCGTCGCTTCGCTGGAGAAATCGTTGATAAAAATTTTGAATCTCAGCCTGTAGGGATTTGAGTTGATCACGGATAGATTTAAGCTCGGACGAGGCCGAATCCATCACTTCTCCCTTGTCCGATATTTTTTCTTTCAAGAAATCCCGCAGGGCCGGAAGGGCGTGCAGGCGGTCCAGCCAGGCTTGGAAGAGCGGTGGGATTCCCTCCTGGGGTGAAAGTGATTGCCTCAGCCGTACCACGTCCGCCAAAAACCGGCCGAGAGAAGCCAATTCTTCCGCGGATAAAATTTGGCCCCTGGTCCGGACTTCCCGAAAAGCCGTTAGAAAATACCGGCTATCCGGAATAGTGATGACGTTATTCTTGAGAATATATTTTTCGAGTTCCCGGGTTTTTCGAAGACGGCTTTCGACCATCGCCGTATCGGCCAAAGGCCGAAAAGACCTCAGATGATCTTTACCAGCCGGAGTCTGGCAATCTTCTGACAAAGCCTCCAAAAGCCTTGGAAACTCAACCGCAGATAGAAAACCATCAATAGCTTCACGCTTCATTCGTTTAAACCGCTTTCTTCAATGGGCTAGATTTTAACTTCTTTTTCATACCGGGCGAAAAGCGGTCCGCGCCAGGTTTCACTGAAATATAACCGTTTCCTTCTAAATAGAACCTCAAAGGCAGATCAGCGCCTTCGGTTAAACCTATCCGGGTAGTCACTCCGATTTTCTCTTTTCTTTCGCCTTCCATCAAATAGAGGGGTTTTTTAAAAACAGGTTTTCGATTATGTTCCCGCTGAATGCCCATGGCCTGCACTAATTTGCCCGGTCCATTGGTTAGCCCCAATTCATGACTTTCAAACCGAGTCCGCCGCTGAACCATCAGTTCTAAACCCTTTATCGGTTCCAAACCCCGGATTAAAACAGCGCCAGGCACTCCCTCCTTTTCGGTGACTACATTGAACATAAAGTGATTGCCGTAGCAGAAGTAAACATAAGCATGGCCCGGCGGGCCGAAGATAACCGAATTGCGGGGGGTTTTACCGCGGGCCGCGTGGCACCCGGGATCATTTTTCGGCAGGTAAGCTTCCACTTCCACAATCCTGCCTGACGAAAGTCCATGAGGTGTTTCGTGAACCAAAATCTGGCCCAACAAAGCCTTAGCGACTTTTTGGGTGGAACCTTGATAAAAATTTTGGGAAAGGATCATTCGACCTCAACCATAAAGCCTCAACCAAATGGGATTAACCCAGTTTCGCTTTCACCAGACTGCTCACTTTACCCATGTCGGCCCGGCCTTTAATTTTCGGGGTTAAAACACCCATCACTTTACCCATGTCTTTGGGTCCTGCCGCGCCGGAAGTTTTAATGGCTTCTTCAATTAATTGGCTTAACTCGGCCTCGCTGATCGCGGTCGGTAAAAATTTTTCAATGAGAGCCAATTCGGCTTTCTCGCTGGCGGCCGCTTCAAGCCTTCCGCCCTTTTCAAAACCCTCGATTGATTCTTTGCGCTGTTTGGCCTGCTTGGAAAGAACGTCGATCACATCCTCATCCGTCACTTCGCGCTTTAGATCAACTTCCTTATATTTGATCGCGGACTTGAGCATACGCAAGGCGGATAAATCGGCTTCGGCTTTCGCTTTCATAGCCGTGATAATATCGGCGTTGATTTTGTCGAATAAGGGGGATGCGCTCATGATGCCTCCAAAACGGATAAAAGGTTCACAGATAAAAAGAGCCCGTCTCCAAGAAGGAAACGGGCTCGTCTCGACCCAAACAATTAATCTCGGTTAAACTTCATCGCCCGACGGCGCGCCTTTTTACGGGCGGCAGCTTCGCGCTTTTTACGGCGTTCGCTGGGCTTCTCATAAAACTCGCGCTTTTTCATTTCAGAAATAAGCCCGGAGTTTTGAACGACTTTCTTAAAACGCTTCAAAGCGTTATCAATCGGTTCGTTTTCTTCTAAACGGATTTCGACCACGTGGTCACTCTCCCCTCTATGGCTGAAATAGGAACCCCGAAGCCATAGGCTTCAGGGAGGAGGAGTTTAATGCTTTCTAGAGGTACCCGTCAAGCGACCCTCTGCATAAAATGGCCTCAAACAAGGCGTTTTTATCCCAAAATGTTTAAAGATGGGAAAGTTGAGCGCCGCCCAATAGATGCAGATGAAGATGGTGAACCGTCTGACCTGCATGGGGGCCGTAATTGATGAGCAGTCGAAAACCCGTCGGTTGAAGCCCCAGTTTCTCAGCGGTCTTTACCGCCCTGTCTGATAAAAGCGAAACCACCGGTTCTTCCACAGTCGCCTGCATTACCGAATCCAGATGCTTTTTGGGCACGAACAAAATATGAACGGGAGCGGATGGTTGAATATCGTAAAAACCCAGTACTTGATCGTCCTCAAAAGCGATCTTGGCTGGTATTTCGCGGCGGATAATTTTACAAAAAAGACAGTCATTACTCATGGTGCGCCCTTTCGGAATGATAAAGATAAGCCGTCATGTCATCGGGTAAATAGCCGGAAACTATTTTATAGTTGTTGCCTGACCAAAGGGACGCTTTTTGTTCCAAATCTGCTCGTTTAGCGTAAAAAAATCCGGTATCACGATCATCCTCTTGTGATTGAGATTCTAAAAGGTTAAACGCCATTCCCAACCGGGACAATTTAAAACAAGACTGGACCGTTTCCCTGATCCAGGCCCAATTATCTTTAACTCGATGATTAAAAATACCGCTAATGAACACGTAATCCCACTGACGGCGAGGTGTCTCTAATAAAATATTTCTTTTTTCAAAAGCGACACCGGGAAAACGGTCGCGGGCCCCCTTCACCATCATGTCTAAAACATCTATTCCGGTATATTCACCCTTCCAGCCGAGTTTTTTTAAATAGCCGTAAAGACAGCCTAACCCGCAGCCCAAGTCTAAAATACTTTTCCCTTTTAAATTTCCAATGGCTAAAAGAGCGTTAAAGCGGGCTTCCTGGGTATTTTGAGATTTCCATCCGACCCGATAAAAAGGCGAATTAAATCCGATAAGTTTTGATACATAAAACAAACGCATGGATAAAAGTTCCTGGCGGGAAAGCGGAAATGAGGTTTTGGAGGAAAAAAAGGCCATCGTCAAAGCAGGATTGTAAAATCAGCGCCGATAATGAACCCGCTTAAGTCCAGAGTTAAAGGCGTAGCGCCAGGCACATTAACTCCGTTAGGCACAAATATAATACTGGTTCCATATTTTCCAGATAGATTTTCCAGTTGTCCTGACATATTAACTGGCGAACCGACCGGAACATTGGAGTAGCCCCCAGCCGCACTACCACTACCGGTAAAACCTTGAATTTGAGCCAATTGATATCCCAGAAATCCAGATACCATGGAATTAGGTATTGGTTTCCAATCTATTCCTATTTTAAAACGACTACCAAAACCCGAACTGGAAAAATTACCCGTGACCATGGGAAAATCGTAACCCGCATTCGGCGTGGTGCTGGTAATTTCCGAATTGGCGGTGGTAAGCCCCGTAATGTAATAAGACGGGTCCGCTTCCACAAAAAACTTGATCTTATTTTTATAAAGCTTGATCGGTTCCACCCGAACGCTGATGCCTGTTTCAATAACTTGGTAAGCAATACTGGAGTTTCCATCCGGATCATTCGCGCTATTTAAATCAGAAAAAGTCGCGCTAAACTGACCTAAAAATAGCGTTCCAAAGGTTAACCCCACTTCCAAATCCTCTGATACCTGCAAATAAGGATTTAGATCGATTCCCAGTCCCCCCGGAGGCGCGCCAACTGTCACCGCATAGGAGGAATCCGATTGAGCTTCTGCTCCGCCTCTATTTTGCATTTCAGTGGCGAAATTATTGAAATCCTTTAAGGAAGTTAACTGAAAAGTAGGCTCAAAGCGGATCCCAAACCCGGAAGAATGGAATGGCGGTGAGAAGGGCGGCCCCAACTGAAGCTGATCGTTTAACCAATCTTGATCATCCATCGATAACTGTCTTTCCATTTTCGTTACTAAACTTGTCACAGTGGAATCTTTGGTCTTGCTTTCGTAATAAGCAAAATTCAACGCGGCTTCGGGCCTGTCACCCTGGACATAGTAACAATAACCCAAATCATAAAAGGCCTTGTAGTTGGTGGGTTCGTACTGTTCCACTTCTTTTAAGAGAGGTATTGCTTCCTGGTATTGTTTGTTTTTGAGACAGGTTTCAGCTTTGGTAAACGAACCCGATTTAGACGGAGGAATAGAAGCTTTGATTTTCTGGATAAAGGTTTCAATTTTAACATCTTTATTAAGATCATCGGATTTCTGAAGATACTCGATGGCCTTTTTTTTCTCATCCATCAAATACTCACAATTTCCCATACCTAAATAGGCCCGATAAGGAAAGGAGTCATAAGGAATGGCTGCCTGATAAGCGTTAAAAGCGCGCGGGTAATCTTTTTGCATGTAATAGGAATTGGCCACGCTGTAGTCATCATCCGCGGTGCCAGCCCAAACCGGGGCTGAAATAGCGTGAATCGTTAAAACCATGATGAACGTGAAAAATAGTTTTCGAATCATCTCAGACCCTCTTCTCAGAATCATTTAACACAGTAGCCCAAGCGTGCCCATCGCGGAAACCTTCTGCTTGCACCCATACTTCTTTTCCCAACTGCCCTGATGTTTGGGAAAAAACAACCCGCAAACCCTCGTCGGTTAGACCCGCTTGCTGGTCAGCATTATACCGCTCCACAATCACCCGTAATCTTTTTCCTTTGGCTTTTTCAGCTGAAGTTTCCAGACAAATCTTTTTCAACTGCCAAAGTTTATTCATTCTCTCGCGAATAACTGCTGGATGGACTTTTGGAAAAAGGCTTTCGCCGGGGGTTTGGGGCCGGTCCGAATAGGGAAAGGGATGGAAATCGATAAAGTTAAATTCTTTGATTCGATCCAAAGTATTTTGAAAAGCGGCATCGGTTTCGCCGGGAAAACCAGCAATGATATCCGCCGTTAATCCCAGGTCTGGAACTTCCGCTTTTATTTTGTTTACCAAGTTGCGATATGAATCCAGCGTATAGGGTCTTCTCATCGCTTTGAGAACCCCTTCGTCTCCGCTTTGAAGCGGTAAATGAAGGTTCGCGCAAAGTCCTGAATGGGACTTCCATAACGGCAGAAGAGCCTCTTCAAAATCGACTATGGCATAAGAGGATAAACGAACCCGTTGGATACCGGAAATATTCAGGAGTTTTTCAATAACCGGCGCCAGACGAGGTTCGGAAGCTTTCAATCCCCAGTCCCGCCCGTAGGACGATAATTGAATACCGGCCAAAACCAATTCTTTGACTCCGTGATTAGCCAGTCTTTTACCTTCTTCAACGATCTCCAAAGCGGGACGGGAAATCATTTCGCCCCGAACCCGGGGAATGAGGCAAAAAGAACAACCAAAGTTGCAGCCGTCCTGGACCTTAATCGTCGCCCTCTGATGTCCATCAAAGCGCGAAATACCTCCACCCCACGGCGATAAGTCGCCAAAGTGGATTTCATCAGCCAGGATGTGAAGCGGCTCATATTCCGTTACTATTTTTTTAAGAAGAGCTGATTTTTCAGTGTTTCCTACCACCATATTAACTCCCGCCAACGCGGCTACTTCCTCTGGCCGGTCCTGCGCCAAACAGCCGGTGACCACCACAAACGAATCAGGATTTTTCGCCTTGGCCCTGCGGACCAATTGCCGTCCTTCTGAATCCGCTCCCGAAGTCACCGTACAGGTATTGATAACATAAATATCGGCCACTTCATCAAAGCCGACCGTTTCAAGCGAAGCTTTCTCTACCTGTTCTTTCATGGCTTGGGTGTCATATTGGTTTACCCGGCAGCCCAAAGTGGTAAAGGCTATCTTGGTTTTAGGTTTTGAAATAGAAACGCTCATATGGCCTCGGTTAACAGCTCGGCTTTAATTTGTTTTCGAATTTTTATTGTCAACTGTCACGTCAAAAGGCACAAAAGCCATAAATCGGAATGAATTTCCCCAGGAAGCGTCAATCCAGTTAGACCTTAATTCGAAGTCAAAGGTGACGCCGTTTTCTATTTCAACAAATCGCCGTACGCCTAATTCTTCATAAGTACGGCTGGGCTCGTAGGTTATTCCGTCAGTTCCAAGCGAATTGTAATTGCCGTCGCCTTCCTCGGAAATAAAATCCTGTCCAATCCAGGAAATGCCAAAGAACTGCCATTGATGGTCCGGACAAATCAGAACCTTGGTGTAGAGCCCGCAGCCATAAGCAGGCCCTGGATAATTGGGCCGGTTGGTATCTTTGCTGCCCAACCCAAATACTTCTAAAGTACTTGAACCCAAAAAGTTCCCATCAAGCCCCAATCCTATACCGCCGGCCAAGTTATTACGCACTATTCCATCATACTGTTCCCCGCCGACATGGTATCCATGCAGTTGTCCCAATAAAGTAAAGTCGCCCCAAATCGGAAGCCGGGAGGAGCCGCCGTAATCAAAAATTTCACGATTCACATCGGTCAAAACCTGCTGCCAATCCAAAAAAGAATCCAAATTGATGAAATTATCCTTCTGAATAAATTCCATGCCGTATTCAATGGGACGGGTAATTTCCAGCGCCGTCGATTCCATCGGCTCAATGAGCCCGTGACGGTAAACCGGAAGAAGGGTTCCGAATATAAACTGGCTTCCGCCTTCATGATAAACAAAAGAAAAAATGGGCTGAATATTCGTGGTTACCGCTTGCGCGCTTTGATGATCAACAAACGCTCCCGCCCACAGATCCACATTTTGTTTTATTGAAGCGTCTAAAAAGCTGTTGAATTGCTGTCCTAAAAGAGTTTCCCGGACTCTGAAAGGCTCAAAAAACTCATTGTTATCGCCATAAAAAGTGAATTGATTCTTCCACTCTACCGCGCCTTGAACCGCTGTGGGAGCCAGCGCGGTTTGTCCCATCCAATCGATCGATTTCGCATGAACCCTAGTTGTCATACCAATAACGCAAAAAACGAAAAACCAGCTTTTGTTAATTCGCATTTTCAATGCCGTCCTTTTTCTTTTCTTGAATCGAAATATCCAAATTGAAAGGCACGGTGGCAACCATCTTTCCCGATAAGGCCCAAGCAGCGTCCGCCCACTCTGACTTTATTTCGGCGTCAAATAAAAAATCTTTATCCCCTGTAATTTCCTTTTTAAAACCAAACTCCTCAT
>Ga0302319_10002549_pt1 | contig 39139 bp, 35 predicted proteins | sample Bog_T0_2_FD_203319 | JGI IMG/M metagenome (GOLD analysis project Ga0302319, IMG submission 203319) | Peat permafrost microbial communities from Stordalen Mire near Abisko, Sweden - Bog_T0_2 | ecosystem: Environmental > Terrestrial > Soil > Wetlands > Peat | place: Sweden: Abisko, Stordalen Mire... | reverse complement strand
CCAGGGAAGGGCTGACAAAAATTTGCAATGAACAAAAAATTGAACAAAACATGACCTGAAAAAAAAACAACCCCAACGGGCTTGACACCCGTTCTCATAGTAGGGCGCGTCACTCCGTGCGCGCCGCGCCTGCAACCAACGTCTGCAAATTTTCCCCGACGTCGCCTTCCCGACGCGCTGCCGATCAATCCCGTCCCAACTTCGGAGTTCGGTTTTAGGCAGCCCACATTATGTGGGCCCCCCCCCATCCACCCAATCCCCTCCCCAGGTCCCCACGCAAAGGCGCACCGGGTGGTAGTGGGTAGCACCTTTGAATTTCATTTTGGCAGGAATTGGGCCGCCCTTTCAGGGCTTGGAACCCATTGGGCGCGTTTCTCCCGGGGCAGTGCTTCGCTTTGCCGGGCTGTCACCTCTTGCCTTTTCAGCGCGATGGAAGAATTTTGTCTTGCGCCCAAATCCCTGTTAGACTCCCTTTGCCATGAGCCCTGTGCGATTGCTATTCTTTGTCCTCTGTCTGCTGGGCAGCGTGGCTCACGGCGTTGAAAAGCCCCTCCCCCCGCTGGAGGGTGAGACCTACATTCATGATCCTTCCACCATCATCAAGGAAGGCTCAACCTATTACATTTTTGGCACGCATCGGGGCCTGGGCACCAAATCCTCCCCTGACTTGATCCATTGGACTAATGGCGATCCGGTCTTTGACGCGACGCCCGCCTGGGTGGAGCATTTGGTGCCTGATTTCCGGGGATCCTATTGGGCTCCCGATATCATCCGGGTCAACGGGCAATACCTGCTCTATTACGCGGTTTCCTCCTTCGGCAAACAGACTTCCGCCATCGGCCTGGCCGTGAGCCCCACGCTGGATCAGAATGCCACCAATTATCTCTGGCAGGATCGCGGCCCCGTCATCGCCTCCACGAATGGCTCCCCGTTCAACACCATTGATCCCAGCGTCATGCAGGATGGGGACGGCAAATTGTGGCTGTCCTTCGGCTCCTTTTGGAACGGGATTTATCTGACCGAACTGGACCCCGGCACCGGTCTGCGCCGGGACCCCAATGCGCCGGTGACCCAACTCGCGTGGAATAGTTCCGTGGAGGCGTCCTGCCTCACCCGGCAGGGGCGCTTTTACTATTTGTTTGTCAACTGGGGTTTATGCTGCCGGGGCACCAACAGCACTTACGAAGTCCGCATGGGCCGGGCCGGCAAGATCACCGGGCCCTATCTTGACCAGGATGGGCACGACCTGGCGGCGGGTGGCGGCACGTTGTTTTTACAAACCCGCGGCACCGTCATCGGCCCGGGCCACATTGGCATTCTCAATGACGGCTCGACCAACGGACCCACGCGGTTCAGCTATCATTACTATGATGCGCTGTCCGGAGGTCGTTCACGCCTGGCCATCGGGCGGATCGACTGGTCCTCCGGCTGGCCCGTGGCGCATGATTAAGCCCTATCCATAGTGACTATTAAAAATACCATGAACCAGAAATTCATCACCGGCAATGCCGTGGCGGCCAATACCCCATCGCCCCTGCGCCGAACCCTCGCCGCGTTTGCCCCCTTGCTGGCGTGTCTGCTGCTCCTGAGCGCCACCGGTTGCGCGACGCATGGCTACAAACTGGTCTGGCACGATGAGTTCAACCACAATGGACCGCCGAATCCGGCGAATTGGAACTACGAACACGGCTTTGCGCGGAATCACGAGTGGCAATGGTATCAGCCCGAAAACGCCGTTTGCACCAATGGCTTGCTGGTCATCGAAGCCCGCCGCGAACGCCGGCCCAACCCCGATTACTCAGCCGGCAGCCAGGATTGGCGGACCAGCCGCCAGGAAATCGAATGCACCTCCGCCAGCCTGACCTCGCGCGGACTGCAAGCGTTCACCTATGGAAAATTTGAAATGCGCGCGCGCATTGACCCCCGGCTGGGCAGCTGGCCCGCCTTCTGGACGCTCGGCGATACGCCCGGCATCCACTGGCCCGCCTGCGGCGAGGTGGACATCATGGAATTCTACACCGGCACCGTGCTGGCCAATTTCGGCTACGGCTTGGACCACAAAACCAAATGGTCCGCCGTCAAAAAGCCCATTGCCGATTGGGGCGGAAAAGCCTGGGCCGGCAAGTTTCATATCTGGACCATGGAATGGGACCCGCAGAAAATTGATCTCCTGCTGGACGGACGCCTGATGAATCATCTGGATCTGGCCTCCGCGGACCAGGCCGATGGCGGCAACCCGTTTCATCGCCCGGTGTATATGATTTTGAACCAGGCCATCGGCGGCGATTGCGGCGGCGATCCCTCGCTCACGGAGTTTCCGGTGCGCTTCGAGGTGGATTGGGTGCGGGTGTATCAGCGCCGGCAATAGCCAGGCGCAAACCGCGATCTAATCTTGCCGGCGTGGATGGGCGGGGAGGCAGAAGCGCAGGGTCAGGCCGTGGCGGGGTTGGTTGTGGAGTTCAAACCGGCCGCCCAGTTTTTCCACGCGCGCCTGCATGTTGGCCACGCCATCCATGTTCTCCGTGCGCAGGTGGCCGGACAGCCCGCAGCCATTGTCCGCGATGGTCAACTGCAATTCGCCCGCCTCCAGGCCGATGCGCAGCTTGACCTCGGTGGCCCGGGAGTGCCGCACGACATTGGTGAGCGCCTCCTTGAACGCGAGAAACAACTGGTGCCGGCAGCGGGAATCCACCACGAAATCCGGCGGCAGCGATGTCTGCTCCAGCCGCCAGGCGATGTTGGCCAGGCCCAGAAAACGGTCGGCATACAGTGAGAAATAGCTGACCAGGGAGCCCAGGGAATCATGGCGCGGATTCATGGCCCACACAATTTCGTCCAGCGCCACGACGATTTCCCGCGCCTTGTTGTGCATCTGCTCCAGGTGATTCTTCCGGCGCTCGTCGGTGGCTGCCGCCGAGCGGGCGCGGGCGGCGAGCATGCTGATTTCCGTCAGGCTGGAGCCCAGTTCATCGTGCAAATCCTGGGCCACGCGGGCGCGCTCCTGCTCCATGGCGCGCTGCTGTTCCACGCGCTGGCGCTCCTTGATCTGGATCTCCAGCTCGGCCGTGCGGGCCTCGACTTTGCGGTGCAGTTGCGTGATCCACAGCCCGGTGATGGCCAGCACGCCGGCCAGCGCGCCGACGATGTAGAGCAGCCGCTGCAAGTTCCACCACGGCGGCCGCGCCAGCACCCGGATGTCGGCCGGCTGGTTGAGCAGCAGTTCGAACGAGGAGATGTCCTGCCCGCTGGCCGGGTTGCCGCCCTGTCCCGCGTAGATGCCGGTCAATTCCAGCAGGGAACCCGTTTGCAGGGTGGCCGCCAGACTGGGTTGGCCGGACCAGCGCGCGACAAAGGTCCGGACGCCGCTTTGGATTTCGAGCAGTTGTTCGGTGGCATTGGCGCGGATGCTGACCAGCACGCCGCGGACGCGCACCCGGGTGGAATCCAGGCGCGATTGAATCAAATTCGTCGGCGCGAGGAGGTCCGCTTGCGGCAGCGGAGCGTGCCCGGTTTTCCGCGCGACGGCTTCGCGCAGCACCGGCGAGACGCCGCTCAATTCCGGGAAGCCCACGACCTCCACCTCGTCGCCCGCCGCCAGGGCCAACGGGGGTTTGGCGAAGAAGCGCAGGCCGCTCTGGCCATCGGTCATGAAGCCTTCCGTGTCCCGCACATGCAGCATCTGGCCGGCAACCTTGACGCGGGAAAGCACGCCCGCCTGCGGGTCAAAGAGCAGCAGTTCGCCCGCCTTTTTTGCCGGGGTGGCAAACAAATCCGCCGGGGCCGGCCGCTCCACGGAAAGGGTCGCGCCGTAGATGCGCAGTTCGCCCGCCTTGACCTCATGGGTGAGGTAATCCCAATCGGCAAACAGGCAGCCGCGGATTTTCACCAGGGCGTTTTCCAATGGCGCCAGCGCGGCCACGCTCATCCCCGGCACGCGGAGTTCATCAATATTGATGCGGCCTTCGCGCATCAACAAGGTGATGCCATTGGGGTTCAAGGCCGTGATGATGCCCTCCAGTTCGACATACTGGGCATCCAGGCTGCCGTTAAACAATTGGTCCCAGGTCGGCCGCACCGGCTCGGGCAAATGGCCGTAACCCAAGTCCATGATTCCGGTGACGTTCACGATGGGGGCGAATTCGCCCGATCCGGTGGTGCCCTGGATTGCCAGGAAATCGCCCGGCGCCGGCAGCCGCGAACGATTCGTGGTCATGTCCACCACATACATGCCGCGCGAGTCGTCCTGGATGGTGAAAGCCGCATGATCCGGCAGCACGCAGGTGACCACGCCCTGCACCTCCACGCGGTGGCCGCGCTGCGCCTCCCCGCGTTTGAGCCGGTGGACCTGGGCGGCGGTTCGCAGCACCGGCAGGGTCTCGGCGTCCCCGTTCGTGCCAGCGGGTTCCACGCGGTCAGCGGCCAATATTTCCAGCTGCGCCGCCTCCGGCACCAGCAGGGTGTCGGCGATTTTCTGTCCGTCCGGGGTACGGCTGCCCAGGCAAATGCCGGTGGCGCGGACGCGCCGTCCGAGCAACCCGCCGGATGCCAGCCCGGCGGCATCGGTGATTTGCACGCGCATCCGGTTGGCCCCGGCGCGCAGTTCCAGTTCCATGGGTTGGACGGCCGCGCTGACAAAAGCGACCAGGCCGGACACCTGCGCCCACTGGCATTCCGTCTCCACCGGCTGGCCCAGCGCGAGCACGTGCGGGGTTGTCGGCGGCACCTGTCCAACCACTTCAAGCCGTAATGAGGGGGCGTCCACGAACAACCGGCTGCCGTCATCCGAACGGGTGTAAAACGTGTACACCCCATCCTGCGGCACGGCGAGGTAGCCGCTGAATTTCAGGCCGACATAATCCGGGCGGCTGCACACACTGATGTCGAAATTGCGGGTCACGCCCGTCTTCAAAACCGTTCGCTGGCCGGGACTGGACAGAATCTCATCGGGCATCGCGACGCATTCGTAGTCCAAGCCATTTACCAGCGAAGCGGCCTGGGTGGCGTCATCCCTGGCTGGCCGGAATAACGCGGCATCCGGAATGGGTTGGCGGGGAAGGCCGGGACCGCTGTATTCCACCGTCAAACCGTAATCCGCGGCGCGGTTGAACCAATCGAGCCGCAGCGGGTGCCGTCCAGCGCGCAGCCAGCAGGCACCGGATTTTTCCTGCATCGCATGCAAGCCGTCGTTGTCCACCACCGGGCCGTTAACGCCGAGCCGGTACCTGCCGCCCGAGTGGGTGACCGTGCCGTTGCCGGAGAGGCGGACGTGGTGGCTGGCGGAAACCGGCTGGCCGCGCAAATCCATTTCCAAAAGCGCCATGCCGGAATCGTCCTGCAACACAATTTCACCCGCCGGGCCATTGGCCCACAACACATCGCCCGCCAGCTGGAACTGGTAATTGACCGGCAAGTTCAGTCCTGCGAGCTGCGGTAGTTGCGAGACGTTGGTGACGATGGCCCAGCTGGCGTCATCCGCCCAACCCGGGCTGCGGCCGAGCATCAGGCATAGCCAGACCAGGGCGATGAAGCGGGGTCGCATGCGGCTAATCTATTTTCTTGGGGCGCGGATTGCAGCAAAAAATGCGATTGGACCCAGGCGGGTGTGAGACAAAAATCTGCAAGCAGCTTAAAAAGCGTATACAACCACAGTTTATGTCGCTAGGAAACGAGCTACCGATGGCCAACTGGGCGGGTGGGATGGTTAGGTCGGAGCGCGGCTTTGGTGAAAGCCAGCCGCAGCAACGTTCGCCATTCCATGAAAGGGAGCGTTTAGGTTCATGGTTCGGAATGCAGACTTTGAGCAGCCACGGGAAGCGGGTCCTGCCATTTTTTTCACCTTGATTTACCTTGATTTACCTTGATTAGGCTTGATTTACCTTGATTCATGCAGCGATCTGGCGACGGGGCACTCCCCGAATTAAAATGAAACACTGGGCGACGAGCGGTCGCCATCCCCGAATGCGGCGGCGGTCCACGGCGTGAACTTTTGGCGTTGTGGGTACTCATGAATTGATCTTTTTGGCTTTAGCATACCAGGGGACCTTGGACATAGGCTGTCCAAGGTGTTTTTTTATGCAAAAAAGTTCAACCTCAGCGAATAGATGCAATCGTAGCTACGCATGCCTCGTTTGGTGGGCTTTTTCGGGTCTTTCAGAATTTTGTCTCACACCCGACCCAGGCCCCTGCCAAAATCCCGGCTTGCAGGCCGGTGAAAGTTGATTAAAATGGCGTTCTGGCTGTGGCGGAAAACCAGCCGACAATCAAACACCGCATGAAGCCAAATTTATCCAGTTTTGCCGCGCGTCTCGGGCCTTTTTTTGGCCGGGATGAATCCCTTTCCACCCCGCAGTTTGCGGCCCTGGCGTTGGAGCTTTTTGCGCTGCAATTTCAGCATAACCCCGCCTACCAAAAAATCTGCTCCGCCCGGCAACGCACCCCGGCCACGGTCACCCATTGGACTCAGATTCCCTGCGTGCCCACCAGCGCGTTCAAGGAGTTGGAGCTGACCTGCTTGTCCCCGGTCGAACGAACGGCGGTGTTCCATTCCAGCGGCACCACGGAACAAAAGCCCAGCCGGCATTTCCACAATCCGGAATCCCTCGCGATCTATGAGGCGTCGCTTTGGGCGGCGTTCCAGCGGCATCTGCGCACCGCCAACCCGTTCGTCTCCCTGACCCCGGAGCCTGCCGTCGCTCCCCGCTCATCGCTGGTTCAGATGTTTGAAACCGTGCGCCAGCGGGTCGGCTCCGGCGCCTTCTTTGGCCGCGTGGCGGCGGACGGCGCGTGGACCATGGACTTTGCCACGGTCATTGAAGCGTTGAAAAAGTCCGCTGCCGACGCGCGGCCGCTGACGCTGTTGGGCACGGCCTTTTCGTTTGTGCATTTATTGGATTTTCTGGCGGAGAAGCGATTGCGAGTGGAACTGCCCGCCGGCTCGCAAGTGCTGGAAACCGGCGGCTACAAAAACCGGTCCCGGGTGTTGCCCAAGCCGGAATTGCATGCGCTGATCACCCGCAGTCTGGGCGTTGGCCGGGAAAACATCATCTGCGAATACGGCATGAGTGAACTGAGTTCGCAAGCCTATGATTCCGCGCCAACTTTGCGAAGGCAGGCAGGGCAGGGGAGCGATGCCCCGGAGCGCTATTTTCATTTTCCACCCTGGGCGCGCGTGCAAATCATTTCGCCTGAAACGGGCCGGGAAGTGGCGGAGGGCGAGACCGGCCTCATCCGGATTTTCGATCTGGCCAATGTGTTTTCCGTGGCCGCGATCCAGACGGAGGACCTGGGGATTCGGCGTGGCGACGGGTTCGAACTAATGGGGCGCGCGCAACTGGCCGAGCCGCGCGGCTGTTCCCTCCTAACCGCATGAAGTTGCGATACCGATTACTCCTCTGTCTGACCGTGGGTTTGCTGGCGTTTTTTTCCGCCCGGCACCCTCATGGACAAACCGTGGGCACCCGGCTGGTGCAATTTGGTGACGCCGCGCGCGGACGCTTGCAGCCCTGTTTTGACCAGGCTGGGGTACACTATCCGCCCTGGAACGTCCAACTTGTGGCGATCAAAGCCGAGCGTGTTATGCAACTCTATGCGTCTGATGGCCAAGCGACGAATCGATGGATTCGTTCCTATCCCATTCTGGCGGCGAGCGGACATCTTGGCCCCAAATTGGCGGAGGGCGATGGCCAGGTGCCGGAAGGGATCTACCGGATCGAGTCTCTAAACCCCAACAGTCAGTACCACGTTTCCCTGCGGATTGGGTATCCCAACGCATTTGACCGGGCCATGGCGGCAAAAATGGGGCGAACTGACTTGGGCGGGGACATCATGATTCACGGCCAGTCGGTTTCCATTGGCTGTCTGGCCATGGGCAATGTCGCGGCCGAAGACTTGTTCGTTTTGGCGGCGGACACCGGCGTGAAGAACCTGGCGATCATCATCACCCCAGTCGATTTTCGCATGGGAAAAACCGTGCCTTCATCCCAAACGATCCCGGACTGGGGCCACGATCTTTACGCCCAGATCAAATCAGCACTGTCGTTATTGCCACCCCAGGAAGCCAAATGAGCCTGCCCAATTATTTCTTCGCCGATCTGCCGGCCGACGCCACGCTTTCGCCGGCCATGATCAACGCCGCTTGCGAAACGCTGAAGCGCAATCGCACAAAATTCCTGGAACCGCGCAAGACCGCCGACATTGTCAGCCTCCTGTGCGAAGTCGCGGCGGGCTGGCGGCAACCCGATAACAAATTCCGCCGGCTCGCATTGGCCTCGGCTTTAGATGGTGAAGCGCGCACCGGAGAGGCAACTGACGGGCCGTGTTCCGGTTTTTCCGCCGCCGTTCTGGCGCACGGGTTGGACGATTTTTTCCACCGGTTTACGCCCGGCAACTTTCAAGCCTTGTTGGATCAAGATCTCGGCGTGGGTGTTGAAACGGCCGACACGGCCGACTCCGCTCACGCATCACGCATCACGCATCACGCAGCGCATCACGCAGCGCATCACGCATTTTGGCATGGCCCGCAACTGCTCGTCCATGTGGCGGCGGGCAACCTGCCGAACCCGGCGCTGATGAGCCTCACCCTGGGCCTGTTGACGCGCTCGGCCCAATTCATGAAATGCTCGAGCGGGGCGTCCTATCTGCCCCGGCTCTTCGCCCATTCGATCTATGAGGCGGATCCCAAACTCGGGGCCTGTCTGGAACTGGCGGAATGGCGCGGCGGCAAGGCGGATTTGGAAGCCGCCCTGTTTGGCGAGGCCGACGCGGTGACCGCGACGGGCAGCGACGAGGCGTTGGCGGCGATCCGCGCGCGCGTGCCCGCAGCCGCGCGTTTCCTCGGCTATGGCCAGCGGGTGAGCATGGAATACGTCACCCGCGAAGGCTTGCGCGAGGAGACCATCGCGCAGTTGATCGCGAGTGTGGCCGACGATGTGATCGCGTGGGACCAAAATGGCTGTCTTTCGCCCCACGTTATTTACGTGGAGGAAAAGGGGCAGGTGGAGTCGGACAAGTTTGCGGAGCAACTGGCCGTGGAACTGATGCGGCGGGAAATGGCCGAACCGCGCGGACCGATTCCAGTGGCGGCGGCGGCGGACATTGCCGCGCGCCGTTCGCTGTATGAGACCCTGGCGGCCCACCGGGGCGATGTAAAGCTGTGGCAAAGCCAGAATACCACCGCGTGGACGGTGGTGTTCGAGCATGACGTGCGGTTTCGCCTCTCGCCGCTGAACCGGTTTGTCTTTGTGAAGCCCGTGCCGGATCTGGCCACCGTCATGCAAGGCGTGGATGAGCTAAAGGGCAAAATCTCCACCGTGGCCGTGGCCACCTCGCCGGAGCGTTTGCGGGAAATTGCCCGGCAGCTGGCGCGCTGGGGCGTGACCCGGATTTGCCGCCCCGGCCAGATGCAAAACCCGCCGCTGACGTGGCGGCACGATGGGCGTCCCGCACTGGGGGATCTGGTCATCTGGACCGATTTTGCCGCCGAGGAATCCGGGGGAAATTGAACCACCCACTTTCCCGATTTAACTGAATTTTATGAAAATGGAATTACGAAAAACCTTTCAATTTGAAGCCGCGCATCTGCTGCCGCTCCTGCCCAAGACGCACAAATGCCGCCGGCTGCACGGCCACAGTTTCAGTGTGGAATTGGTCGTGGCCGGGGAATGCGATCCGAAGCTGGGCTGGGTGATGGATTACGCGGATATTTCCGCCGCCTTCAAGCCCATCTGGGAGAAGCTGGATCACTACTACCTCAACGAGATTCCCGGCCTCGAAAACCCCACGAGCGAGAATGTCGCGGCCTGGATCTGGAAAAAATTAAAACCCCGGCTGCCGCTGCTCACGGAGATTGTCGTGGCGGAAACCTGCACCGCTCGCGCCATCTATCGCGGAGAATGAACCCGCCAAGTCCATCAATCCAATAATCCAATAATCCACTCTGCTTTACGCCGCGCCGAGTTGAAGGCGGGAATCGTTTTCCAGCATGGTTTTGAGGTTCGCCCAGCCGGCGGTGTTCATGTCATTGAACGCGTTGAGATAGACGGCCACGATCTCCTGCGGATACTTGCCGGCCAGCAGATCCACGGCGGCCTTCAGTTTGGCGTCGTCCACAGCGGGGGGCAAATCCTCCACCACGCCCTCCTCGTTGGGAATCCCGAGGGCGTTCAGAAAATCCACCAGCATGGCCTTGTGCTTTTTGATCAGCCACGCGCGGAGCAGGGCGCCGGCGGCGGCATCCATCTGCGGCTTGGTGAGGGCGGAGAGCATGGACAGGTGCCGGGCTTCCCGGGGCTGGCGTTCCAAAAACACCGGCCGCACATGCTTGGCCTGCGCCACCGCCGTCAGGGTGGCCTTGTAGGCGGGCTTGTCGGAATCATAGGTGAATTGGAGAATGTCCGTCGCCAGCGCGGGCGACATGAAACCAAGGAGTTCGTGGGAGCTTAACATAAAATGGGATGGTTAATTGACCGTGGTGACGGAGATTTTGTGTTGCTTGACGAGTTCTTCGCAGCGCTCGCGTTCCAGGAGCAGGGATTTCCCGGCCTCCAGGGCGAGCACGGAAATCCGGGCGGCGGCGCAGACCTCAAAGGTCTTCGGGCCGATGCAGGGCAGGTCAAAGCGCATGTCATGGTTCAGCTTGGCCACCTTCACGGCCACCGCGCCGCCGTGCTTGCCGGCCAGTTCGCCGCCGCGCGCCAGGCAATTATCCGTGCCCTCAAAACCTTCCACCGCGAGCACGGTGCCATTTTTCACCACGACCAGCTGGCCGATTTCCAGCCGCGAAATCTCCTTGGCGATGCGCAACCCGAAGGCCACGTCCGCCTGCTGTTCCGCCGACGGCTTGGGGCCCAGGCCAAAACCGGCCGACGGCATGAGCGGGGCAAGCCAGGGCGTGGCCGCAATCAATTCCACGCCGTCCTTCTTTAATTCCTCCGCCACCGCGCCGAACAACGTATGGGCGTTCTTTTCCTTGAGCCGCAGCAGCACCCCCAAAGTGCGCAGATCGGGCCGGAGATCAAACAGGTTCTTCGGGGCAAGCTGGCCAGCCATGACGCATTGCTTGATACCCCGGCTGGTGAAGGCATTGATCATCTTGCCGACCTGGCCCACATTGATCCAGACGATCTCATCCACCAACCCGGCAAGGGCGGGATCGGTTTCCCCCTCGGCGGCGACGGCGACAATGCGCCGCACCCCGGCGGCGCGGGCCAGCCGGGCGAAATCGAGCGGCAGCGTGCGGCTGCCAGCGATCAGTCCAATGGATTCCAAAGCCAGATTCATGCAATTCGAAGCTAGGAGTTTAGGCGTTTTACCGCTGGAAGCCAGTCTGAATCGCGCGGGGAGTGGCATGCGATACGTGATGCGTGATGCGTGATGCGTGACAAAGATCTCCCAACCCCCCAATTAAAGAACGGGTTGACTCGTTTTGTCGAAATGGAGTGCTGGGGTTCATGTGGTTAACCCGGATATTTCATAGTGAAACCGGCAATACCATGGCAAACCATTGTAGCGCAGGCTTCCCAGCCTGCCGTATCGCAGGTTTCCAAACCTGCGTGCCGTGTCTTTTCAACCGCGCGTTCGAACGTGTTTGCGGATTGAGCTTTTTGGTTTTAGCATAACCGGGGACCTTGGACACTGGCTGTCCAAGGTGCATTTTTATGAAAAAAAGTTCAACCCCGGCGAAGGCATACAAAACGCCATCCGAGGCTTGACGCGGTCAGGTACCCGGGTTATGGGAAGGGATTCGGTGTCGCTTTGCCGGCAAAAGCGGTTCTACCGACCGAGGTTACGCCGTGGTGTTTAGTTCACCGTTGGCGTGCGGTTGGTTTTTCTGGTTTGCGGCTGTGGCTTCGGTGGACGCAGCTTCGGTGGACGCGCCAGCCTTGGACGAACCAGCGGGTTCACGGTTCAAAAGCAGGTCGCTTTGCAAGCGGTTGTAAACTTCCTGGGCGGCCGAGAGATTGCCCCAGCGCAAATCACTTTGCATGACCTGATAATCCATTGTGGCCTGGGCGTTGCTGTTGGCTGGCTGGTTCACGGATAACAGCATGGTCAAGGGCAGGGTGGTTTGCTTCGTGGCGGCGGTGGCGGCGTTTTGGGCGGCGGGAGGGGGCGCAGTGGCTAGCGGGGTGACCGTCTTCTTACTCGCTTCCGCGGCGGGAACGAGATGGGCCGTGCCACTTTGAGTCGGATGCACAGTGGAGCGGTAATCGGAGTCGCTCCGATTGGAACTCGCTAGCACTGGAGCCACGCTACTCATACTATATAGATAACCCATTTTGCGTCGATTTGCAAGTAACGGCTTTACTTTATCTTTATCGCACTCGCACCACCAGGGCCGTGGCGTTGTCGCGCCCGTCAGCCTTGATGGCTGAATCCACCAGGGCTTTGGCCGGGTTAAACCCCGGTTTGTGGGTGCGTAGAATTTCCAGGATGTGGTGCTCGTACAGACCTTCACTCATGCCGTCGGTGCAAAGGAGAAAGGTGTCGCCCGGGCCAAAACGGGCCGACCCCACCTGCGGGGTCACAAATTGGTTTTCGCCGCCCAAGGCCTTTTGCAACACGTTGCGCCGGGGATGCGTGCGGGCCTCATAGTCCGTGAGCTTGCCATGCCGGTACAGCCAGCCCACATAGGTGTCATCCTCGGTCAACTGCCGGAATTTTCCCGCCGCCGGCAGATGGTAAATCCGGGTGTCGCCCACATGCCCAAAATGGAGCTGGTCCGGGGTGAACCAGCACAGGCTCATGGTGGTCTGCATGCCGTGGCACTCGTCGTACGACCGCCCCAGATAAACCAGGGCGCGGTGAACCTGGGCATAAAGTTCGGTCACCGCGCCGGCCGCAACGCCGTCCGTCGTGTGCCTTCCATTTTGCATGGCTTGCGGCAGCAGTTTGGTGATCTTTTCCACGGCAATCTGGCTGGCGTATTCCCCCGCCTTGGCCCCGCCCATGCCGTCGCACACCGCAAAGGTGAAATCGTGTTCCGCCAAAGACGCCTCGCCCAGCTTGCCCAGCAGATGAATCTCGTGCGCGTCAAAGCGCAGGCCCAGAAAGGCGTCTTCGTTGTTTTTGCGGACCCGGCCGGTATCCGTGCAGCCAAACCATTGCAGGTGATTGGCGTGGTTGGACTTGGCGGGGGAGGGCGGGGAGGGTTTCGGGGTGGTCACGGCTGGGGTGGGTCGGGCAGGAGGGTGGCGAACTCAAAATCAATCAGACAAAAGCGCCCGTCGCCAAAACGGTAGGTGATGTTGCGCGGATCGGCGTCATCGTGGCGGACCCCGTATTTTTTCAGCTCGGCGAACAATTGCGCGGCTCGCTGGGCGTCAATGTGTTCCACGCGGGTGCCGCAATTGGTGGTGACGATGCGCAGGTTGGCTTCGTCGGCTTCCAGCAGGCGCGGCACAAAATTGCAGCCATGCGCCTCCAGATGCCGCAGCACGCGGACCTCGTTGGCGAAGCGCTTCGCGGCATCGGGCCCGTGGTAGGCCTTGAACACCCGGCCATCGAAACTCAGATGGACCGTGGCGCGGAGCGTGTCTTTGACTTTTAGCATGACCGGGGGCCGGAGCTGTCGCTTTCTCGCCACACTATTGCTCATTTTGGGCGCGATGCAAGTCCGCTTCATTTTATCCACGCGGGTCAAAAAGCGACAGCGAGAATGGTGCCCGCGCGGGGGAAGTGACCTGGGCCGAATTTTTTCATGCGGGGCAAAAACCATTGGCTGCCGCGGCGAACGAACGTTTTTTCGCCGCCGTTGAGCAAAGAGCTTGCGAACTGGCATCAGCCCTGCTAAAAGATTTTCACACACGGTTCACCGGAATGCGAATGCATCTGGCTTGAAACCCGTTTAGCGACACACAACAACACATCACATGGCCAAATACAAATTAGAATATCTCTGGCTCGACGGTTATGAACCCGTCGCCAACATCCGCGGCAAAACCCAGGTGAAGGAATTCAAGGCGTTTCCCAAGCTGGAAGAACTCCCCTTGTGGGGTTTTGATGGCAGTTCCACCCGCCAGGCCGAAGGCCGCAGCTCGGACTGCATGCTCAAGCCCGTGGCGGTCTATCCGGACACCACCAAGAAAAACGGCGTGATCGTGATGTGCGAAGTCATGCTGCCGGATGGCGTCACGCCGCATCCTTCCAATGGCCGCGCGACCATTCCCGATGATCCCGGTGCCTGGTTCGGTTTCGAGCAGGAATATTTTCTCTACAAGGACGGCAAGCCCCTTGGCTTTCCGGCCACCGGCTTCCCCTATCCGCAGGGTGAATATTACACCGGCGTCGGCTACAAGAACGTCGGCTGCATCGCCCGCGAAATCGTGGACACGCACCTGGACCTCTGTCTGGATGCCGGCATCAACCACGAAGGCATCAACGCCGAAGTGGCCAAAGGCCAGTGGGAATTCCAGATTTTCGGCAAAGGCTCCAAGAACGCCGCCGACCAGGTCTGGGTGGCCCGTTACCTCCTGATGCGCCTGTGCGAAAAATACGGCGTGGACGTGAACTGGCATTGCAAGCCCCTCGGCACCGACGTGGATTGGAACGGCTCCGGCATGCACTCCAACTTCTCCACCACCTATATGCGCGAAGTCGGCGGCAAGGAATATTTTGAAGCGCTCATGGCCGCCTTTGACAAGTACAAGAACGAGCACATCGCGGTTTATGGACCGGACAATCATCTGCGCCTGACCGGCCTGCATGAAACCCAGTCCATTGACAAGTTCAACTACGGCGTGGCGAATCGTGGCGCGTCGGTGCGCGTGCCGCACAGCTTCGTCAACAACGATTACAAGGGCTACCTGGAAGACCGCCGTCCGAACTCCCAGGGCGACCCCTACAAGATCGCGGGCCGCATTCTGCAGACCATCGCCACCGTGCCCACCCCGGCGGCGCCCAAGAAGGCCAAGAAGTAATTTCTGACCATCCTGTAACCAGGAGAGCCAGGATCCCAACGGCGCAGACCTGTGAGTCTGCGCCGTTATTTCATTTCTGGGAATGCCGCTGCAACCCTGTAGCGCAGGCTTCCCAGCCTGCCGTATCGCAGGTTTCCAAACCTGCGTGCCGTGTCGTTTCAACCACGCATTCGCACGTGTTTGCGCCCCTGTTTTCACAGGGTTTTTCGCGACTCTTTCCCCAATGGCTATGAAATATCCGGGCTAGTGAGCGCCCGGGTTCTGCGGGTCTGGCACCGCTTGAAACCAGAGGGTGTGCCGCACCGGCACCATGGCGTCGGCGATGGCTTGGGCCAGCGGGGCGCGCTGGGCTTCCGTGGTTTCCACCACTTTGGCCATGTCCGCCCGGGCTTCCGGACTGTGGAAGAATTGCTTGATCTGGACGGTTTCGTAAGCCTGCTTGGCGGCGACGGCTTGATCCACGCGCCGGAAGGCTTCGCTGAAGGGATTCTCCGCATAGTCAGCGGCCAGATTGATGCCGGCGGCCAGCTGGGCGGCGGTGTAAGTATTGGTGTAGCTGTTGGTGGCGCTTTGCCAAATGACATAGTATTGCGGAGCCCGGGCGTTTTTTACCACCAGTTGGAGCCGGCTTAAATTCTGGAAGAAGGGAACCAGCGTGGTGCCGGCACGAAGGGAATCATCCAAGTTGGTCGCGCCGCCGGCGCAGAAGGGGTAGCGGGTGCTGACCACGGTCAACTGGTTGCTCTGGATGCCGGTCACGTCATGGCCGCCGCCGGTGGCGGTGGCGGTTTGCGTGGCGAGATCCACCGTGAACGTGCCGAGGTTGCCATCCAATCCCATGGCCCGCAGGAAGGCGTACGCCATGACCAGATGCCCGGCCCAGCCGGGATGCACGCCGTCCTTGCCGGCAATGGCAAAATTCGTCCCGTAGCGGGTCTGGCCCGCAAAACCGGCCTGATACATGGTCCAGAACACATCGGCGAAGGGCGTTCGCATTGCCTTGGCCAGCTGGATATCGCCATCGCGCAAGGCGCAAAGGTTCACGTTCAATTCATCCACCGTGAAAGCTTCAGAGCTGGGCTTGACCCAGTGCGGCACCCGGCCCACGCACCCGGGCGAGCCGAGCACCACGCGCGCGCCGGTGTCCTGAAGGCAGTGCGCAATGGCGGAATACTCATCCAGATACCATTGGAGATTCTCCGTGTCGTACGGGCGGTAACGGTGGTCGTTCATGCCATAACCCAGCGTGGCCACGGTGGGATTGAACCGCAGACAATCATTGGTCATGCGATGCACAAACCCCTCGGCCGTCTCCCCGCTCCAGCCAAACTGCCGGGCGGTGATCTTGAGTTCCGGGGTGCAAGCGGTCAGGTACGTCTCAATGATGCGCGAATACATCTTCTGCTCGGTGATGGAGTCGCCGATGATGGCCAGCCGGTCCCCGGCCTGGAGGATGAGCGGGCCGGGCAGGGGAGCCCGGCGGGGATTCAGCTTGAGAAAATACGGATCGGCGGGCTTGGCCTCATAATCCGCCGCGAAACCGCCCGGAACGTGGACCAGAAAAAGGAGGGCCAGAGCGGCTGGCAGGCACCAATGGGAGCGCGAATGTTTCATGGCATGAGTGGGAGTTCTGGCCTGAGCCTAATCGGCGGCGATAAATTGTCCACGACATATTTTCATTACGCGTGATTTAACCCGGACTCCGAAACGAAAAGGGGTGGCACGGGCGACCCGCCCGTCTCGTCGGGCCACTGGCCCGACGAAACGGCCACCAGTACCGCCACGCAAGGGTGGTACGATTTCGTTCACGGATTCCCTCTCCCATCCCGCTTCTGTTTTCGTGTGCTTTGTGGATTTCGTGGTTAATCAACTTCGGAGTTCAGGTTTAACCGGTTTAGAATTTTCCGGTGCGCACTGGTAAAAGCCAGTTTCCGCAGTTGCACGGGGGTTCGCCAAACCCCGCACAGGGTCAATTCGTCCCCGGTGACGGCGGTTTGGTAGGCCTCCAGCGTGATGCGGTAACGGGTGATGGAATGCTTGAAGGTGGTCAGCGGCGTCAGGCCGGGCGCGGGCTCGCCGAAGGTGCGCTCGTAGATTTCCTCCGGGCGCAGAGGTCTGCGGCCTGCCACAACTTCCACATTGGGGAATTCCCACAAGAGGGCGTTGACGACGTCGTGCGAGCGCTGGCGCAACAGATAGCGGCCCCGGCGCGTGATGACAAAGGCCACGAAGCGCCGTGCGGTGGGCGGCTCGCGCCGGACCAGGCAGGGCAGGGACGCCACGCGCTGATCCCGATAGGCCACGCACAGTGGTTGCAAGGGACAGGCCTGGCATTGGGCCTTGCGGGGCGTGCAGACGAGCGCGCCGAGCTCCATCAGGGATTGGTTGAGGCGGGAACAACTGTTGGGCTGCGGGATGCGGGAGGCGTGCTGGACCAGTTTCGCGGCCAATTGCCAAAGTCGCTCGTTGGTGGCTTTTTCCTTCGGGTTTTTCGCGATGCCAAAGACGCGGGTGAGGACGCGGATGACATTGCCGTCCAGGATGGGCGTGGGCTGGTTGTAGGCGATGCTGCAAATCGCGCCGGCGGTGTAGGGGCCGATGCCGGGCAGCGCGAGGACATCGGCATGGGTCTGGGGGAAGCTGCCGTGGTGCCGGGCCAGGATTTGCCGGGCGGCCTGCTGGAGATTGCGCACGCGGGTGTAATAGCCGAGACCCTCCCAGAGTTTGTGCAATTGTTCCGGGCCGGCCTGGGCGGCAGCAGCCAGGGTGGGCAACTCGCGCATCCAGCGTTCCCAATAGGGGATCACGGTTTTCACCTGCGTCTGTTGCAGCATAATCTCACTTACATATACACCATAAGGGTCATTTGTCCGTCTCCACGGCAAATCCCTTGCGTTTTTGGGATACCATGCCAAGAGATTTTTGACGATGGCGGAGATTTTACGCTGGTGCGGTGTCACGGCGTCCTATTACAGAGAAAAATCGCCCAAACGCAAGGCCAGACCGATTCACGCCAGATTCCAGACCATTCTCGCCGTCAAACATCGTCAAACGGTTGGACCATCACCGATACACAATCCGCACCGGCTGGAATTGTCGTGATTCGGTGGTTCTTTGATTCTACGGACGGGCGGTAACGTAACAGAACACGGTGGCATTGAATTATTTTTACCATTAAAAATAAAATTGACCCGCCAAATGCTCCGGTTAAAGTTTGCGTAATGAGACAAAAAGCAATGCTTGAATCGCCCAAATGCTTCTTTACCAGATTCAATCTAGTTGTGGTTATTTTAGCAATTTGTTCTTCCTGTTCTCGCCTCGACGATGCTAAAAAGTTCTTCAACGCTGGCTATGGTAAATATAATTCTGGCGACTACGCCGGTGCCCTTGATGATTTCAATAAAGCCATTGAAATTAATTCAAATTACATCAAGGCTTACAATAATCGTGGCATGGCTAAAGACGCCCTGAATGATGAGGTCGGAGCTATTGCCGATTACACCAAAGCTATTGAACTAAACCCGCAATATCAGTTTGGTTATTATAACCGTGGCAACGCTGAACTGAATCTCAGAGATTATACAAACGCAATTTCTGATTACGACAAAGCTGCCGAATTAAATCCCAAAGATTCGGCAGTTTATTTGAACCGAGGCAACACAAAGTATCGGTTAAATGATTTCGCTGGGGCTATCACTGATTACGACAAAGCAATCGAACTCAATCCTCGATATGACAAGGCTTACAACAGTCGTGCGGCTGCGAAAAATCATCTGAACGATTTCAACGGCGCTATTCTTGACTGTAATAAAGCCATTGAAGTGAATCCTCAATATGCTGAAGCCTACAATAATCGCGGCACCGCAAAACGTGGCCTCAAGGATTATGACGGCTCTATTTCTGATTACGATAAGGCAATCGAAATAAATCCTAATTATACGAAAGCCATTAAAAGTCGGGCGGAAGTCCAAGCATTAAAATAGGATTTCACGTCATCAGTCGGCTGTTTCGCTTTATTGTTAAGTTGGCTTTTCCCAAGTTGGAAAGAGCGTAAATCAGATTTTCCAACGATGCGCCCATCCCGTGTCCGGGTGACATCATTTATTGAATCGTAATGCGCCACCAATTTGCCTTGGCCGTCCCGTAACCACCGGCCATCGGCATCAAACTTGCCCAAAATACGTCCCTCACGGCTGCGAATAAATCCATCTTTCATACGCTTTGAAAACTAAATGGAGAATTGAACTTCGCTCTTTAGCGCAAAAAATGCTTTTAATGCAAAGGCCGAGGCGTACCGGGCCGGCGTGGAATCGATCGGCGCGCAGGGCTACACGGTCATGCAACTCATGCAAATCGTGGGCGAGCGCAACGTGCGGATCGTGCCGGACGTGGCCGTGAGCGGGCAGAACAGCGGGACGGGTTTGGTGGATGGATTGCTGGGGGTCATGCTCCACCAGCAAGCGGCCAAACCGGGGGTGAAACAGGGTTGAACCCGGCGGCGCGCTGGTCCCAGCGCGCCGCCTTTTTTGACCGCCATTTTTGCCCCGGATGCCGCCGACTTGACAAGCCAGCCAATCTAGCCAACTCTGACGCCATGATCACGGTCAACGTGCTTGCAGCCAAAACCAACCTTTCCCGCCTGCTTTCGCAGATGGAAAAGCGTGGCGAACCGGTGTTGATTTGCCGGAATGGAAAGCCCGTCGTGGAAATCTGACGCTGCTTGATCCCTGTGCGCCTCAAAGGAAATAACCAGGGCACGAGGTTGGATTGGGTTACCATTCATTTTCTGACATGAAACTAAAAAACCTCAATGCGCTCATCACTGGCGGCAGCCAGGGGTTGGGCAAGTCCATCGCGGAACATTTTCTGCGCGAGGGGGCCAATGTCGTCCTCTGCGCCCGCAACGAACAGGATTTGACCGCCACGCGCGATGAGCTGGCCCGCCAGTTTCCCGCCCAGAGGGTCGCCGCCAAAACCTGCGATGTGGCCAGCGAGGCGCAAGTGAACGAGCTCGTGGCCTTCGCCTTGCGCGAACTCGGTCCGCTCGACGCGCTCGTGCTGAACGCCGGGATTTACGGCCCCATGGGGCCGACCGAAACCGTTTCGCTTGAGGAATGGCGGCGCGCGCTGGATATCAATTTGTTTGGCGTCTTGCTGCCGTGTCGCGCGGCGATTCCGCATTTCAAGCAGGCGGGGCGCGGAAAAATCGTGGTGCTGAGCGGCGGCGGCGCGACGAATCCATTGCCGAACATCAGTGCCTATGCTGCTTCCAAGGCCGCCGTGGTGCGGTTGATGGAGACGCTGGCGGAGGAATTGCGGGCGTTTCAAGTGGACGTCAACGCCATCGCGCCCGGAGCCCTGGCCACGCGGTTGGTGGATGAAGTGCTCGCCGCCGGTCCGGAGAAAGTCGGCGCGGCGTTCTTTGAGAAAAACAAAACGTGGAAGGAAAAAGGCGCGGTGCCGCTGGAACTCGGGGCCCGGCTGGCGGTGTATCTTGCCAGCGCGGAGAGCAACGGCATCACCGGCAAGCTGATCAGCGCCCAGTGGGATCCGTGGGCGGATTTGCAGCAACACCGCGCAGACCTCGCCAAATCCGACATCTATTGCCTCCGCCGCATCGTCCCCGAAGACCGCGGCAAAAAATGGGGACAGAAGTGAATACTTTCTCATTCCAGAACGACGGCCCCAATTGCAGGCCTGTAAGGCCGTCACATGAGAGCCCAGGGCAACGCCCTGGGTATGGTGCCATATTTGCAATCAAGCGCTGTAAGCGCGCAACAATGTCCGCACCGGCACAAAGGCACCCCAACGTTGTAGCGCAGACTGGCAGTCTGCTGTTTCGCAGGTTGGCACCCTGCCGACTTCCACTCGGCCAAACAGCAGACAAACTGGCTGCGCCACAAACTCCGCACCGCTGCCACCGTAACGCAGGCTTCAAAGCCGGTGTGCCGTGGTCGTTTCGAGACGCCATCGTGGTACTTGCGGCCGCCGACAAACCCCCATCACATTTCATGCCCTGAACTTTTATGAACTACGCCATCATCGGTTGCGGATTGATCGGGAAAAAACGCGTGACGGGCATGCCCGCCGGTGCCCGCTTGATCGTTGCGTGCGACACGAATCTGTCGCGCGCGGAGGAATTGGTGAAACTCGCGAAGGGCGGCCGCGCCGTGGCGGATTTTCCGGGCGCCGTGGCCGATCCCGAAGTGCAGGTGGTGTTCATTTCCACGCTGAATTCCACGCTCGCCCCCATCGCCCTGGCGGCGGTGCGGCACGGCAAACATGTGCTGGTGGAAAAACCCGCCGCCATCAACGTGGCGGAGTTGGAGGAAGTGGAGGCCGCCGCCCAAAAGACCGGCGCGCTCGTCCGGGTCGGCTACAATCACCGCTTCCATCCGGCCGCCCTCAAGGCGGTGGAACTTTTCCGCAGCGGCGTGCTCGGGCCGATGATGTTTGTCCGTGGCCGTTACGGCCAGGGCGGCCGCGTCGGTTACGAAAAAGAATGGCGCGCCGACCCCAAGCTCGCCGGCGGCGGCGAACTGATTGACCAGGGCGTCCACCTGATTGATCTCGCGGGAATCTTCCTGGGCGAATTCACCATCGTGGAAGGCCACGCCACGACGTATTTCTGGAACATGCCGGTGGACGACAACGCGTTTCTCAGCCTGCGCAATGCGGCGGGCAACACCGCCTGGCTGCACGTGAGTTGCAGCGAATGGAAGAACCTGTTCAGCCTCGAAATCTACGGGCGCGACGCCAAATTGCACTGGGAAGGCCTGGGCGGCAGCTACGGCCTGGAGCGGTTGACCTATTACAAAATGCTCCCGCAAATGGGCCCGCCCGAGACGACCATCTGGGAATATCCGCGCGGGGATGAGTCGTGGAAGATCGAAATGACCGAGTTTTTCGACGACATCAAGCTCCACCGCACCCCCGTCCCCGGCCTCGCCGAGGCCAAGGCCGCGCTGGCCGTGGTGGAGAAGATTTACGGCAAACAAAAATAGGTTGGGAATGGCGGTCATCGTCAAAGGCCTTGCCCCGACACCCGAGCCCTCAGGGCTGCTCAAAAGTCTAATCTTAAGGGGAGTACCCGCTGTCCCCTGTTGTCCCGGAGGGACTACGGATATTAGCCGGTGGCAAGCGCAGCGCAGCCACCGGACCGCAACGACTGCATTAACCAGCCCCGGAGGGGCGTCGGATATGCTCCGTCTCTGCCGTATTCACGGAAGTATGAGTCAATTTTACCGGACTTTAGCCCGGATATTTCATAGGCAATCAGCCAGAATCCCGCAAACCCATGTAGCGCAGGCTTCCAAGCCTGCTGTACAGGTTTCCAAACCTGCGTGCCGTGGGTTTTCAAAAACGCAGTCGAACCTCTTTGCACCTGCCTATTCATTGGGTTCTGCGCGTCTCTTTCCAAGTTGATATGGTAAAATACCATTTATGAACGCGCGATTGACCATGGACCTCGCCGGGCGGGTGGTGCTTCCCAAGCCGCTCAGAGACCAACTCGAGCTTGGGCCGGGCGATGCTTTGGAACTGGAAAGTGTGGGCGATCACATCACTTTGCGCCCGATTCGCGCCGCCGCGCCTTTGACCAAGGAAAATGGGGTGTGGGTATTTCGCACCGGCCAACCGCTGACGGCATCGGTCACCGATTCGGCGCTGTGTGAAATACGGGAAGATCGGGATGACCGAGTTTTTCGACGAGATCAAGCTCCACCGCACTCCCGTGCCCGGGCTAGCCGAGGCCAAGGCCGCGCTGGCCGTGGTGGAGAAAGTCTAAAGCCGAAAAGGAAAGTAAAATGAAAATCAACCCAGCGGAGACCGTCATTGACGAGAATAATCCTTTCAAGGAGGCGTTATTTGGTCGGAAGGAACCAAAGTAGGCAATGAAATCGAATAGCTTGTCGCGAGCCAAACGTGGTAGGGCGCGTCACTCCGTGCGCGCCGCGCCTGCAACCAGAATGTACAAATTATCCCCAGCGTCGTATTCCCACCCCGATGCGGATCAGTGTTTTTCCTTGTCCCATGTCCTGGCTCTCAGCCGGGCTTCCGAGACGCCATTCGTCATTGGTCATTCGTCATTCTTTAGACATTCGGAATTCGTCATTCGTCATTTCCCGCCACCGACCGTTTACTGTCATATTTTTCGCAAAATACAGTTGGCATTCAACAATCCAGGACAAGCCGCCCCGCGAAAACAGGTTAATGTTCTTGGCAAATGCACCGCATTTTAGCCAGGCAATCTTTAAGTCCGAATGTCACGCGACTGGATGTACATGCACCGCGCATCGCGGAAATACGCCAGCCCGGGCAATTCGTCATCGTCCATCTCGCCGAAAACTCCGAGCGCATCCCGCTCACCGTGGCGGATTCCGATCCGGCGACCGGGCGCATCACCCTCGTCATCCAGGCCGTTGGCAAAAGCACCAATGAACTGGTGGCCCTGAATCCCGGCGATTTCATCCGCGACATCGCCGGACCGCTGGGCCATCCCACCGAAATGATCGAGACCGGACACGCCCTCTGCATTGGCGGCGGCGTGGGCACGGCCGTGGTCCATCCCATCGCGCAGGGCCTTCACCGACGCAATGTGCGGGTGACGAGTGTGATTGGCGGCCGCTCGAAGGAATGGGTTATTTTTGAACCGGAATTGCAGCGCTACGGCAAAGTCGTCGTCTGCACGGATGACGGCAGCTACGGACGCAAGGGTTTTGTCACGGACGCCGCCAAAGAGATTTTGTCAGCGGAAAAAGTGGACATCGTCTATGCGGTGGGCCCGGTGCCCATGATGCGGGCGGTGGCCAACCTCACCCGCACGCTCGGCGTCCACACCATCGTGTCGCTGAACCCGGTGATGATTGACGGCACGGGCATGTGCGGCGGCTGCCGCGTCTCGCTGGGGAAGGAAACGAAGTTCGCCTGCGTGGACGGCCCGGAATTCGACGGCCACCTGGTCAATTTTGATGAATTGCAGGACCGGCTCTCGATGTACCGCGAGTTTGAGCGCAAAGCGGTCGCCTGCGCCCCGGAGAATTGCCGGTTGGAAAAATCCCTCGCCCCAAAAGCTTGATATGTCTGCCCGCATTACCCCCAAAGAACGCATGCAAATCGCCCGGCAGGCCATGCCGGAACAGGATGCCACCCAGCGCGCCGCCAATTTCCTGGAGGTCAATCTGGGATTGCCCGAGCGCCTCGCCTTGCTGGAAGCCGACCGCTGCCTGCAATGCAAAGACCCCAAATGCATGTCGGGCTGCCCCGTGTGCGTCAATATTCCCAAGTTTCTCGACCTGCTGACGGCCGGCAAGATCGCCGAGGCCGCGCAAAGCCTGCTGGAAGACAACGCGCTGCCGGCAATCACCGGCCGGGTATGTCCGCAGGAAACCCAGTGCGAGGCCGAATGCGTGCGCGCCAAGCGGGGAATGCCGGTGGGGGTGGGCTACCTGGAACGCTATGTCGCCGACTGGGCGCGGGAACATGGCGACCAATTGCAGCAACTCAAGCCGCAGCCCACGGGCAAACGCGTGGCCATTGTCGGTTCCGGCCCGGCCGGTTTGACCGCCGCCGGCCAGTTGGCCCGGCGCGGCCATGACGTGACCATTTACGAAGCCCTGCACAAGCCCGGTGGCGTGCTGGTTTATGGCATCCCGGAGTTCCGCCTGCCCAAGCAGATTGTCGCGCAGGAAGTGGAGCGCCTCGAGGCGGCGGGCGTCAAGATCGAGTGCAACGTGGTCATCGGCCGCACCTACACGATTCCGGAATTGCAGGCGAAGTTCGACGCCATCTTCATCGCCAACGGCGCGGGCCTGCCCGTGTTCATGAATGTGCCGGGTGAAAACCTGAAGGGCGTTTATTCCGCCAACGAATATCTCACGCGCATCAACCTGATGGCCGCGTACCAGTTCCCGCGCTCCGACACGCCCGTGCTGATCGGCCGCAAGGTCGCGGTGGTGGGCGGCGGCAACGTGGCCATGGACGCCGTGCGCACCGCCAAGCGGCTGGGCGCCGAGTCGGCGATGATCGTGTATCGCCGCACGCACGACGAACTGCCCGCCCGCGCCGAAGAGGTGCATCATGCGGAACAGGAAGGCGTGCATTTTGAATTTCTCACCGCCCCGCTCGAAGTGGTCGGCAACGACCAGCGCTGGGTCACTGGCATGAAATGCCAGAAGATGCAGCTCGGCGAACCGGACAGCTCCGGCCGCCGCCGCCCCGAACCCATCCCCGGCTCGGAATTCATCCTGGAGTGCGACACCATCGTGGTGGCCATTGGCACCAAGGCCAACCCCCTGCTGACCGCCAGTTGCCCGGAGTTGAAGTTGAACAAATGGGGCAACATTGTGGCGGATGAGCACGGGCAGACCAGCCTGCCCGGGGTCTTTGCCGGCGGCGACATTGTGCGCGGCGCGGCAACGGTCATCCTGGCCATGGGCGACGGCAAGAAATCCGCCGCCGCCATGGATGCCTATTTGAATAAACTCCCGGTGGCGGCTTGAGCCGGGGTGGCGGCCATGGCCGCGCGGCTTTACTCGTACCGCAGTGATTCGATGGGATCGAGGTTGGAGGCTTTCCAAGCGGGATAGGTGCCAAACACAACGCCCACGACGGAGCAGATGGCCAGCCCCAGCATGACCCAATCCATGGGAATGACCGGGGGCAGGTGCATCAGCAAGGCCAGCAGGTTGCCACCGAGAATGCCCAGGATCACGCCCATGGCCCCGCCGACTTCACAGAGCACAATGGCCTCCAGAATGAACTGCGCCATGATGTTGCGCTTCTTGGCCCCGATGGCGCGCCGGATGCCGATCTCCCGCGTCCGCTCCGTGACCGACACGAGCATGATGTTCATGATGCCGATGCCCGCCGCCAGCAGGGCCACCGAGCTCACCACCGCCACGCCGATGCGCACCGACTTCGTGAATTGCTTGAACTGCTCGATCATCGAGTTGTTGGAGGCGATGTCAAAATCATCATCCCGGCCCGGCGGCACCTTGCGAATGCCGCGCATGATTCCGCGCACCTCCTCCACCGTGGCCTCGTAACTGGCGCGATCCGGTGCCTGCACCAGGATGTTCAAACTGCGCCAGTGGCCATAACGGTCGAGCCCGGTGGTCAGCGGAATGACCACAAAGTTATCCTGGTCACCGCCCATGGAACCGCCCTGACCCTCCAACACGCCCACGACGGTATAACCGATGCCATCCACCTTGATCCGCTCATCCACGGCCGAGGAGTTCGGGAAAATGTTCGTCGCCAGCCCATGGCCCAGCACACAGATGTTGCGGTTGCCATTCACATCCGCATCCATCAACAACCGGCCCTCGGCCAGATTCCAGTTGTGCGCGGCAAAACTGCCGGGCGTCTCCCCATACATCCGCACCAGGGGCGCGCTCGTCTTGTAGCGGGTCTTGATTTCGCCGGACCAAAACCTGCCCTCCAGGCCAATGTTGGCCGGGCAGGAGATTTTCTCCATCAGCCGTTTGCCGTCGTCCATCGTCACATTTTTCCGCCGCCAATATTTCTGATAGTCCACCCCGGAAACGCCCCAGAAGGTTCCCGGCCATTTGCGCACCATGAAGGTTTCGCCGCCCAGCGAACTCAAATCGCGTTCAATGTTGCTTTGCATCACGCGCATCGCGGTCATGACCACAATAATGGAGAAAACTCCGACCAACACGCCCAGCAGCGTCAGCGCCGAGCGCAACTTATGCGCGGCAATCGCCGTGAGGGCCATGAGGGCGCTTTCGCGGGCCTCGACCCAGAGGGCTAAGCCGTGATGCGTGAGGCGGCTGGCCTGATGCGTGATGTGTGATGCGTGATTCATTCGCGGTCAATCATGGGTATATTACTTAGCAGACCAGCCAAGGACTCCGTTTCGGCCGCGCTAGCATTTTCGGTTGAACAAGAATAAGGAGTGCTTGCTTCATGAAGCGTCAGGCTGCGCTGTTCGGGCACCATGACCAATAATAAACGGATGATTTGCGTGACCAAACCAATCCGATGGTTGGTTACGCGCTCGCCGAGGATCTGACGGCCTTGGTAAAACCAGCCACGGCTTTCACGAGCGGAGCCAAGCGCATATTCATAAAAGCGGGCGCGATCTTTGCCCCCACTGCGTGAATACCCTTCGGAGATATTGGCAGATATGGAACCTACCGCACGAAAAAGCTGGTCGGACAAACCCAGCATCCGCCGGTCTTGCGCGAGTTTCGACACATCATGCCAGCCGAGATCACCCAGAAATACCGCAAGCTGAAATGCCTGGACTTTCCAAAGCAGATCACCCGTTATTTCTGGCGGCACAGCCTTGAGCCAGTTCTCATAGTTCATAAATCATGTCTCTCGTCACGCATCACGCATCACGCATCACGCATCACTCATTTCGCAGCGCCTCCACAGGATCCATGCGCGCCGCGCGCCAGGCCGGGAAAAAGCCGGACAACGCCCCGGTGATGATGGACACCAACAGGGACAGGCAGACAATCCCCGGCGATAACACCGCCGGCATGACCTTTTGCATGAGCAGCGTGGCCGGCCACGCGATCCCCATGGCGATCAGGCCGCCCATGAGGCAAATGCAGGCCGCCTCGATCAGGAACTGCAGCAGAATGCTGCGGCGCTTGGCCCCAATGGCCTTGCGCACGCCAATTTCGCGCGTCCGCTCCGCCACCGAGACAAACATGATGTTCATGATGCCAATGCCCCCGACAAACAACGACAACCCGGTGATGAACAGGCCAATGCCTTCAATGGTGCCCACCACCTTGTGAAAAAACTCCAGAAACTGCTCCTGCTGCGCGATGGCAAAATTGTCCGGCTCGCTGGGCGCGATGTGCCGGAACCGGCGGAGGAGCAAACGCAGTTCCTCCTTGGCGTCGTCGAGCTCGGCGATGTTGCGAATCTTCACCTGGATGCTGTAATCCGGGTTGGACCAGAAAAAGCGCGTGAATTGCGTGATCGGCACGATGATCTCGTTGTCGGCCCCGCCGCTCTCCTCAAACCCGCCCTGTTTGTCCAGCACGCCCACGACGGTGAAATCTCGCCGGTTGGCAACCAGGGTTTGTCCGACCGGCGACTCGCCTTCGAACAGGTTCGTGGCCAGATCGCAGCCAATGACGCAAACCGGCCGCCCGCCCGCACACTCTGACGCCGAAAGGAATCGCCCCGCTTTGAGGGTGAACCCGCTCGTCATCTGAAACTGTTCCGTGGTGCCGATCACCGGCACGCTGGAGGAACCGCGCTTCTGGTATTTCACCGGAATATCATCCTGCGCCACCGGCGCCACGGCCATGGCCAGCCGCATCTGCCGCTCAAGAATCTCCGCCTCTTCCAGTTTGATCTTGGGATTTTTCATGACTTTGATCCATTCCTCCCGGGATTGGATCAGCCAGCCATAACGATCCACATACAACACGTCGGCCCCCATGGATGAAATGCTGCCCATGAACGAATTGTTCAACCCTTGAATGGCCGTGCCCATCAAGGTCACCGTGACCACGCCAATCACAATCCCCAGCGTGGTGAGCACCGAGCGCAGCTTGTTGGCCCGGACAGCACTCCAGGAAATCGCCAGGCCTTCACGCAATTCGGTCAGAAAGTTCACAAACAGGGTGGATTATTGGATTGATGGATTATTGGATTGATGGGTTGGGGCAGGTCGCTGAGCCAGTTGTTTGTGGTGCGCTTGCTTTCAAGCGATTCGATGAGTCGAAGCAGCTTGTTTTCCACTTCGTAATGCAATTGGTCAAACGTCTCAAAGTCTTCATTTGAAATAATCCTCAATCCCTCAATCCACTGCCCTGCGCACCTCCTCATCGCTGGCGATGAGCCCGTCGCGAATGCGGATGATGCGCTGCGCGTGCAGGGCAATTTCCTCTTCATGCGTCACCAGAATAATGGTGTTCCCCTTGTCGGCCAGGAGTTGAAACAAGGCCATGATTTCCGTGCCGGTCTTGGAATCCAGATTCCCGGTGGGCTCATCCGCGAGCAGGATGGAGGGCTTGTTCACCAGCGCCCGGGCCACCGCCACGCGCTGGCGCTGGCCGCCGGAAAGCTCGTTGGGCTTGTGATGCACCCGGTCCGCCAGGCCCACGCTGGCCAGGGCGCTCATGGCGATTTCCCGGCGCTCGCGCTTGCCCACCCCCGCATAGACCAGCGGCAGCTCCACGTTGCGCAACGCATCCGACCGGGGCAGCAGGTTGAACGTCTGAAAAATGAAGCCGATTTCCCGGTTGCGAATCTCCGCCAACTGGTTGTCATTCATCTCGCTCACCTGGTTGCCATTCAGCTCGTAGGTGCCGGCCGTCGGTGTGTCCAGGCAGCCGATCAGATTCATCAGCGTGGATTTGCCGGACCCGGAGGGCCCCATGATGGCCACATACTCGCCCCGCTGAATGTCGAGCGACACCTCCCGCAACGCATGCACGGTTTCCGTCCCCATCTGGTACCGGCGCGAAAGTTTCTGGAGGCGGATGAGGCTCACGGCTTGCTCTTCTCCCGGCCCGGGCCGGTCCCTTTCACAATTTTTTTGCCGTCATCCAAATCATGGCCGATCGCGTGAAACCCCCCGGTCACAATTTCATCGCCCTCCTTCAACCCCTCCGTGATCTCATAATAATCATCGTCAAAAATCCCGATTTTCACCGGCACCGTCTTCACCTGATCGCCCTCGACCACAAAAACCACCTCCACCGGCTTGTTTTTCTCGTCGCCTTTTTTATCCGCCTTGTCCGCCTTATCCGCTTTCTCCGCTTTCTCCGCTTTCTCCGCTTTCTCCGCTTTCTCCGCTTTGCTGCCATTGGTTCCCGGGGTTTCCGCGACCACCACATTGGTGGCGTTCGCAGGCACCGCATTGGTTTTGGCCCCCGGCTGGCTCTTGTCCTTGAGCACGCGCGTCGTGATGCTGGCAATGGGCGCGGCGATGGCATTCGTGCGGCTGCGCGTCTCAATGGACGCGGTCACCGACATGCCGGGCCGGAACGACTCCAGATCCGTGATGCGGATGCGCACCTGGAATTGGGTCGCGGACTGGCCCGAGGTGGACGACGAACCGCTCGCCGAACCCAGCAGCGAACTGGTGTTGAACCCCTCGGCGGAATTGGCCACGGCGGAAACCGTGCCCGCAAACTTTTTATCCTTGTAGGAATCCACCTCCAGCCTGGCTTTCTGGCCCGCCTGCACCAGCACCACATCCATTTCCCCGATGTCCACCCGCGCCTCCATGCTGCTCAAATCGGAAATGATCATGATGTCTGTGCCGGCATTCTGCACCGTGCCCAGCACCCGTTCGCCCGCCTGGGAATTAAGCGTGGTGATGGTGCCGTCCAGCGGCGCCACAATGGTGGTCTTGAGGAGCAACGCCACCGCATTATCCAGCGACGCCTGGGCCACATTGACCTGGTCGGCGTCACTATCCAGCTGGGCCTTGGCCACATCCAGCGCCACCTTGAACCCGATAAAATCCGATTCCGAAAGCAGCTTGTGCTCAAACAGCTCCTTGTTCCGCACATAATCCGTTTCCGCCTTTTCCAGGCTCGCGACGGCCGTCTGCTTGGTCGCCACGGCGGATTCATAGCCGGCATAAGCCTGGTTGGTGCCGGCAATATAGACATCCGGATTGATTTTCAGCAGCAGATCGCCCTTGTGAACAAACTGCCCCTCCTTGACCGGCAGTTCGGTGATTTCCCCGCTGACTTCCGGGCTGATGTGGACCTGCAATACGGGATAAATCTTGCCGTTGGCCGTGACGGTCTCGGTGATGCTGTGCCGCCGGACCTTTTCGGTCTGCACCGTGATGGGCGGCTCATTCTTGTGCAACGCCCAGTACATGGCCGCGCCCAGCGCCGCCGCCCCCAACAAACCGATGACCAGCCACTTCGCCCGGCCCTTGCGCCGGGGCCTGGGCGCGGTTGTCTTGGCCGTCAAAATCGGAGGAGTGTCCACCGGTCGAGCCTGCCTCAACTTACCCGCAATGTCCAGCGCAGGAATTAGTTTTTGGCGCGACAATCTAACCGGCATTATGTCACGCTAATTTTTCAACTTGGGATGAAATAATTGCGATCCCCCAGGTGGCCAAACTCGTGAGTTGCTTCCCCCGTGCATGCGTCACAAAGCTTGACCGGCATGGGGTTTGCCAACACCATGCCTGCGCTCAATTCGCCGGCCCCCTGGCCGGGTTGGCAGGAATCCATAACCGGCTGGCGAGGGAGCCTGAAGCATGAAATGGTTGAACTGTCTTTCCGCCGGCCTGGTGCTGGCGCTGGCGTGTCTGGCTGGTTCGGGTTGCCAAACCCATACCACCAAGCAGGCCCTGAGCAACGGCTACGAGGTGGTCACGCATCCGCACCACACCCTCATCGACGACCCGGAACCCCCGCGCATTGCCTTCCAACACCGGGCTGCGGACGGCACCCTCACCCCCATCTGGACCTCGCTCTACTCGCCAGACACCATCATCCAGGGGCACCTGGCCATTTTCATCGCGGAAAAGGCGGACGCCGCCCACGAGACCCATCCCCGGCTCTTCGCCGTGCGCGCCCCCGAACTGCCGGTGGACCTCACCGACGAAGTGCTGTGGCGCTGGTGCAAGGCCAACGGCAAAAAATTTGAAAAAGCGCTGCCGGTCTTCTCCGAGATCACCGCCGCCGAAACCGCGGACGGCTTGCAAGTCAACCTCCGGTTCCTGCCGCTCGACACCTACGGCAAGGCGCGGGATGACTGGCCGGACAGCGGTTCCTTGCCGCTGACCTGGACCCAGGTGGACAACCTGATCCACCTCGTCAAAACCAAGGGAGCCGTGCAAAAGGATTTGCGCTGGCACGACCAATTCATCGGCGAAAAATTCTGAGGCCGTGTCTAACCCGGATATTTCATAGTGAAACCGGCAAAACCATGGCAAACCCTTGTAGCGCAGGCTTCCCCGCCTGCCGTATCGCAACCCCTGAGCCGTTCCGTCAATGGTAAATCCATGGCCTCCTTTTTCCAGAATGGCGGTGCGAATACAAGGCCTGAAAGGCCGCCACATGACAGCCCAGGGCAACGCCCTGGGTTTGCCGCCACCGTTGCCATCCAGCGCTGTAAGCGCGCAACCATTCTTCTGCTGACACGGCGGTATTCCAACGTCGTAGCGCAGGCTTCCCAGCCTGCTGTTGGCAAGCCGAGCTTCGGCTCGCAGGTTTCCAAACCTGCGTGCCGTGTCGTTTCAACCACGCATTCGAACGTGTTTGCACCCCTCTTTTCATAGGGTTTTTTCGCGACTCTTTCCCAAATGGCTTATGCGCCTCATTTAGTGACCGGCGAAAATCCGGGCCGGAGCGCCCTTCTGACATTTCTTCATCCGTGTCCATCCGTGTCCATCCGTGGTTAAATTAAGCTTTAACTGCATGGATACGGCTCAGGCCGGCACCAGGCATCCGGCTTCTTTGACGTCGGAAATAAACACCTTGTCGCCGCCCGGCTTTCCGCTGTTGGCGCAATCGAGAATAATCTTCAACGCCTGCTCGGCCTTTTGCTCCATGACAACCAGATCGATTTTGATTTTCGGCAGATAATCCACCGTATGATCTTTGCTGCGGTAGGTTTCCACATGCCGGTTCTGCGGGCTGAATCCCTTCACCTCGCAAACCGTCAGCAAGTCAACGCCGATCGCCAGCAACGCGTGCTGGACTTCGTTAAACTTGGAATGTTGCAGAATGGCTTCAATTTTTTTCATGGCACTCCTTGCTTTTAGCATCCAGGATGCCAACCAAACCACGATGCCCGCACCTGGGAAAACCGAGCCGATTCCCCCAGTTTTTCCAGTGGGAACCGTTGCCCCGTCTTACCAAACCCGTTGGCTTTTTTGCGTTCTTTTGTCCACCCGGCAAGAATATCACCAGCGCAAAATCCATCTCCACCTGACAACCCGCCAAACCATGGTACACTTTCCCCGGTTGGCCGCCTTGCCCAGCCACCATGCCATGACGCCACCGAGCCACCACGTCCATTGCCCCGGTCCTGAACCCACCGGCTGCGCCCGCCCCCTGACGCAGCCGTCAGCCCGCACCAGCTTGCCTTTCCTCTTCGACATCATCCACCAAGACGCCGATCTGCTGGTCGTCCACAAACCGGCCGATCTGGTGTGTCACCCCACCAAAGGCGACGAATATTCCAGCCTCATCAGCCGCGCCCGCATCTATCTCCAAACCGGTCCGGATGCCCTCACGCCCGGTCCCCTCCCCAGCCCCCAGCCGCCAGCCCCCAGCCCCTACCTGGTCCACCGGCTGGACCGCGAAACCTCCGGTCTGGTGTTGATCGCCAAAAACGCCGCCGCCGCGCGCGAACTGGGCAAAGTCTGGGAAACCCGCACCGTCCAGAAGGAATATCTGGCCATTGTGTCCGGCCACGTTGCCCCCGACCAGGGAACCATCGACGCCCCGCTCGGACGGGATCTGCCCAGCCCGGTGGCCATCAAAGATTGTGTGCGGCCGGACGGCCATCCGGCCCGCACGGAGTTTTTCGTGGAGCAACGCTTTTCGGCGCGGGTCAATCCCGGCACCCCGCCCGGGGAGCACGCCGCCCCGTTCACCTTGTTAAGGCTGCTCCCGCTGACCGGCCGCAAACATCAAATCCGCATCCATCTCGCGCACTTGGGCCATCCCATCGTGGGCGATAAACTCTACGGCGGCGACCCCGACCTTTATCTGGCCCTGGTCGAACGCCGGCTCACCCACGCCCAGCGCGCCCGCCTCCTCCTGCCCCACCACGCCCTGCACGCCAGCCGGTTGCGCTTCACCTGGCGCGAACGGACGTATGATTTCACCGCCGCCCCGGAACCCGCGTTTCAGAGGTTTATCAAAACTTCCCTTGAAGTAATTCCTGGAATCGCCGAAGTTAAGCCTTAGAAAACCATTGCCTGCTGACATTTATGTCCGCCAAATTAACCACTCAGGTGCTCGACACCGCCCACGGCTGCCCCGCGAGCGGCGTGCGAATTGAACTCTGGTCGCTGGACGGCACGGAACCCACGCTGCTGACCTCCGCCAAAACCAATGCCGACGGCCGCCCGGAAAGCCCGCTCCTGACCGTCGATGAAATGAAGCCCGGCCATTACGAGATCCTGTTCTTCGTGGGCGACTATTTTGCCGCCAAATCGCCGACGCTGCCCAAAATCCGGTTTCTGGACAAGGTGCCCGTGCGGCTGGGCATTGCCGATGCCGGGGCCAGCTACCATGTGCCCCTGTACTGCTCGCCCTGGAGCTACTCCACGCACCGGAGCAGTTAAGGCCAGCCCCGTAATCTGGCTTGTTTTGAATCCTTTTGCGCTGGACAGTCGCCCGCCACCATTTTGAAGCCTGAAAGGCTGACCGATAATAGCCCGGGGTAAGCGAATAGTGACCGTGCGCAAGCACCCACCCCGGGTCAACGCCCCAAATATATTCTTCCATCTCCCATCGGATGCCACCGCCTTGAAGCCTGAAAGGCTGACCGAAAATAGCCCGGGGTAAGCGAGTCGGCGAGCGCCACCCCGGGTAAACGACCCCAAATATTCTCCCTTCTCCCATCGGATGGGAGAAGGTGGCCGAAGGCCGGATGAGGGGCCCCGCAGCCCATAGCGGGCGATGTTTACACTGCCAGAGAACAACTGAAGCCAGCCTTCCGCCAATGGTTTCCCGTTCACCCCACAGTTTCAACCCTGGACTACTTCCTAAAGGCGACGTTTTTTACGCACCCCGCTAAATTCGATGAATCATCATCATCACGAGTTGATGCCACAAACTCGACATACGCCCTTTCGGTTTCAAATGCGAAAATGGTCTGAGTGACTGAAGACAGCCCCCTTTGCGAAACGATGCTCAACTGGAATGCTTCTCGACCATTGATGATGACTGGCTCTGGACCTTCCTTAACCACAAATGGCTGCGGAACTCTGGTGAGGAATCCCGCAAAACTAAGCAAATTACTAATCCCGAAATTGTCCGCCATCAACCGCTTGTCATTCACGTTTATCTCTGCCCCTGTGATCCTCGCAAAGTTTGCAAACAGTTCCTGGCCGAGGTGGCGGCGGTCGTCTTGGGGAATCTGGCAATGATCTCCTCATATTTTGCGATGGCCAGCGCGAAATCCTGATTCTCCAACTTGGCGGCCTCGACCAACAGGTCTTGCGCATCGGGCACGTCAGGATTGGCATTTTGCCGGTCAATGGCCACGCTCGCCCACCAAGCGGCAGCCAACCGTCCAACCAGGCTGAACAGCAGCCCAAAACCGTTCATAAAATGCGCGGCCGCCGTCAAAACTGGAATCAACAAAAATGAAAGACCCGCGATGAAAATCACAACCATCAACCCCTCCCCGCCCAAATAGAGAAGGCCCAGCGGCCCGAAGATCAAGGCCAGAAAAACAGCCAGCCCTTTTGATTTCTTGGGATTTTGGGATGCCGCCAGCTCCCTGAGGGGGTTTCCGCACCCGGAGCAGTTTGCAGCTTCGTCCGTATTCTTGCCCCCGCAATAATCACAAACTTGCATGCGGCGATGCTGGTTGGGCTGGATTGAATTGTCGAGTCGAATCCTGCTGATTCGGTGAGTGCGCGCGCGCCCTGTGCGGTTGAGGGCTTGCCGCAAAGAGGGCCAGTCGGATTTTACCCATATTGCGCTGGACAGGCTGGATTAAACCGTTTGGAACGAGTTCCCTTAACCGAGACATCTGGCATACGATGATGCCGGTACCAGCGGATTTATGAACGCGATTTTCTCAAAAGGTGGTTCTGGAATTGGTTCCCTGATCTTTTTTTGATCACCATGTGGGAAGAACATCCAGAATATCAGAAACAGCAAATGCGGTTCATTGGCTGGATTGTCGCCGGTTTCATCGTGTATTATCTGGCGTGGGCCGCAATCCACCACGACTGGGATTTATTCCGGACAATTTGTATTGTCGCCGGTGGCGTTATTTTGACGTTGAGCTTGGTCGTCGGTTTTATCTGGTGGCTCGTCAGAGTCTGCACCAGACGGCAGATGAAGGTCACAAAGCCGGAGGATGACCACTTAACCACACCACATGAATAGCTCCATGTCGTGGCTGGCGAAAAAGTTCCGTGAGCCTTGTGCTTGCGCATCGGGCCGCAGCTACCGGCAGTGTTGTTATCGTCGCGAGAGTGCTTATTTTGTCATCGCGATTTTTTCTGCCATGGCTATGTTTGGCGCATGCGAGCTGCCTTGGCTGCTGGTCGCGGTCCCGATTTTGCTGGTCGTGGCCATTGCCGCCAAATTTCATTACGACCGCGCGCGAGGGAGATGAAAACAGATTCAAGTAAGTTGTTGACCACGACCAAACCCCGCGTTGCAGAGGGCGTCAAATGCTCAAAATGTGATTGAAATGGCAGTCCTGAAACCATCCCCGTCCGGCCAGGCAAAATCCCTTTGTTTTACGATAAAGTTTCTCGGCCCTGGCTTGCCGGTTGGTTCTTCGCTATTTCCCGTGGAATCGGGCTACACCATTCGCTGCTGGGTTGGTCTCGGGGAGCGCACGCGCCCTCGCGTGCGGCGGTTGACGCCTCGTCAACCGCGCCCACGCGCGCCTTCGCGCGTGGATCCCGCATGGCTGCGGCGGTTGGTGGCCGTGAAACCGCAAAATCCCTTTGTTTTTCGTTAAAGCCTCCGTTCTTTCGCTGGCAGCTAAAGCGCAACTCATTGCGTGCAGGAATGTTGCATGAAATTCTAACTTCTAGCTTCTAAATTCTACCTTCTCGGCATTTCCGAATGTAAGCCGCTAACGCATTTTTGAAAATAAATACCGGAAAAATGCGAAATGCGTTAGCCGCTAACAACCCGGTTTTCCGGATTCCTGCCATACTCCTCCTGGAATGATGAACGGCCACGACATTCAGCGTCTGGCGGGAGTGGTTGCGCCGCGAACCTCCCGTGGTGGACGGAGTCGCGCTGCGACTCCGTTTGCCTGCGGAGCAGGCACTTTGTGGCGGCGTCATGCCCATCGCCGTCCGGGTGATTTCGTCCCCCGTCTCGTCTGCGACCGTGGTTGCCCGCCGCCCCGCAGGCACTTGGGACCCATTCGTCCATTAATTCCCTTCCAGCCTGCCCACCGTCTGGCTAACCCGCGATCGTTCGGGTGCCGGGCTCCTTTCCACCGAAAACCCATCAAAACCCCAGAAATATCACTTTTTACGCTTTGAAACCGCACCCCACAACTACCCAACGCATCGCCGCCAACCCATGGGCGGTAGGGCGCGTCACTCCGTGTACGCCGCCATTGACCTCCCAGCGGACAAGCTTTCCCCAACCGCCACCATCCCAATGCTTCAATCTTAAGAAACCCATTATGCAAGTGCCTGATTTTACAACATGTTACGTTCGTAGCCAAAGCGCCCAAGATGCGGGTCGCGTCGCCACTGGCTTCCCTCTCCCCTCAACGGGGAGAGGGATTGAGGGGGGATTGAGGGTGAGGGGTGGTCACATCCAGAGCCGCCTCCCGCGCGAGCCTCCGATGGTGGACGAAGTCGCGCTGCGACTCCGTTTGCCTGCGGAGCAGGCACTTTGTGGCGTGGCTTCGCCGAGGGCTTGCGCATGACGCTATTGCCATCCAAACAACCCAGCTTTCCCAAGGCTTCAACCGCCGAAACCTCCCGGCCAACCCTTGGGCGGTAGGGCGCGTCACTCCGTGCGCGCCGCTATTGACCTCCCAGCGGACAAGCTTTCCCCAACCGCCGCCATCCCAATGCTTCACTTAAGAAACACATTATGCAAGTGCCTGTTTTTACAACATGTTACGTTCGCAGCCAAAGCGCCCAAGATGCGGGTCGCGTCGCCACTGGCTTCCCTCTCCCCTCAACGGGGAGAGGGATTGAGGGTGAGGGGTGGTCATACCCAGAGCTGCCTCCCGTCCGTTTCTTCCTGTATCAGCCCCATCCGGGGTCCTGGCTGACACTGAACACTTTTTCAAGAAAAACCCCCGAAATATCACTTTTTACGCTTTGAAACCACACCCCACAACTACCCAACGCATCGCCGCCAACCCAAGGGCGGTAGGGCGCGTCACTCCGTGCGCGCCGCTACTGACATCCCAGCGGACAAGCTTTCCCAACCGGCCGCCATCCCTATGCTTCAATCTTAAGAAACACATTATGCAAGTGCCTGCTTTTACAACATGTTACGTTCGTAGCCAAAGCGCCCAAGATGCGGGTCGCGTCGCCACTGGCTTCCCTCTCCCCTCAACGGGGAGAGGGACTGAGGGTGAGGGGTGGTCATATCCAGAGCCACCTCCCGTTTCTTCCTGTGTCAGCCCCATCCGGGGTCCCGGCTGAACACTTCCCCCGAAAATCCCCGAATTAACACTTTTATCACCATGAACGAGCGTTTGCAAACAAGGCTGGCACGGGCCACTGGCCCGTACCGTCCGGCGACCCGCCGGACGGAACGGGTGAGGCGCTCTTTTTGCCAGCGGACCATCCGTCATTGGTGCTTCGTCATTCTTTCGTCATTCAACCTTCGTCATTCGTCATTCCCAAACTGAAATTATCAAAAACCCCCGAAATATCACTTTTTACGCTTTGAAACCGCACGCCACAACTACCCAACGCATCGCCGCCAACCCACGGGTGGTAGGGCGCGTCACTCCGTGCGCGCCGCTATTGACCTCCCAGCGGACAAGCTTTCCCCAACCGCCGCCATCCCAATGCTTCACTCTTAAGAAACAAATTATGCAAGTGCCTGCTTTTACAACATGTTACGTACGCAGCCAAAGCGCCCAAGATGCGGGCCGCGACGCCACTGGCTTCCCTCTCCCCTCAACGGGGAGAGGGATTGAGGGTGAGGGGTGGCCGTATCCAGAGCCCCCTCCCGTCCGTTTCTTCCTGTATCAGCCCCATCCGGGGTCCCGGCTGAACACTTCCCACAAAATCCCCGAAATAACACATTTTACACGCCCACCCACAACCAAAAAAACACCTATGACCACCAACGCCCCCAACCATCCCGCCGATTCATCCTTCATCCCTCATCCTTCATCCTTGGACGGAGCATCCCAGCAACCAGCAACCAGCATCGTGCCGCCAGCCACCCCCGACCGCAAACTCAGCCACCCCACCTCCCCCGTCACCCAGCTAAAACTCCTCTGGCGCAACGAATTCACCGAGGAAGAACGCGACAACTGGCGCGAAGTCTTCGCCTCCCCCGTCTCCAACCGCGATCTCCGCCGCGAAATCCTGGCGGCCTATCAAATTGACCTCCGCT
>Ga0302319_10002548_pt1 | contig 39150 bp, 31 predicted proteins | sample Bog_T0_2_FD_203319 | JGI IMG/M metagenome (GOLD analysis project Ga0302319, IMG submission 203319) | Peat permafrost microbial communities from Stordalen Mire near Abisko, Sweden - Bog_T0_2 | ecosystem: Environmental > Terrestrial > Soil > Wetlands > Peat | place: Sweden: Abisko, Stordalen Mire... | reverse complement strand
ATTTTGGGTGGATGACGGGCAAATCAGAAATCAACTGTTGTTATCCGGCCCGCGCGCTCAGAACTCGTTGCACAGAACAGAGGAGTGAGAGATCATATTCCAGCTAACTATCGAGGAGTGCATCTACAGGCGGAATCCATCGGGCGCGCAGAGGCTCAGCCGCAAATCACGAGATAATCTGTCGAAAACATAGACGGCTCGGAATCCGTACAATGTCCGCTGACCCTCGGTTGTTGCGTCTTCACTTCGCTCGTCGGTCGCTACATCCTTCGTGCTTCGTCTTCCGACCATCGGAGCGAGAATGAAAATGCCCTTTTCTCCTCGTTTAACGAAGCGGCCAAGCGAGTTCCATGTCCGAAGTCCGGCAACGTTGGTAGCATCGGGCTTCTGACGTGCAATGAGCATGATGTTGCCGAAGCTGTAGGTGTGAAACTTCGCCATCGCTCCGAGGTATGCCGTGAGGACTTCACTGTGACCGGACTCCAATGCTGCGACGAGGAAATCCACAGCCTCTTTGGTTCGTGTGTTGACTTCTTCTAATTTCATGTTTTTTCCCTTTCTGCCGTTTCCGGCTTGTTTCTTCCTTCACTAGAGCGGCAGCGGGAAGAAACAAGGCGGAACGGTGAAAGGGACAGAACGGAGGCCGAAGGAGGGTGGCAGGGCGTGAGTGAAAGCGCGGTGAGTGCCAAACGCGGTTGGGGTTAGTTTGGCGCGAAACCGGCGCAGTCCGAAACGCCCGTGCGAGCCGCGGCTGAGCGGCGTCCACCTGGGAGAGAGCGAAGTGAGAAAGAGACGGCGTAGCCTTCCGTGCGAGACTGTATATGGTTTGACGAAGGAAAGACTAGTAAGAAAAGGATTATGCTGGGCAGTCGCGACCTTCGTGAACGTCGCAGGTTTGAGGGCCGAGGGGCGATACGGGAAGGCGGCAAAAGCGGGATAATAGTCCGCTGCCTGCAAATCATGGCAAGTTGGCCCTGTTGATGAGAGCAGACTGCGGCGGTCTCGGGCGGTCTCAGGTGGACAGAGTTTATCGATGGATTGCGGGCGGATGGTGGATGGGGATGGCAACTGTGAGCGACATCACGTTTGCGACAGGAAAGGGAAACGGAGTGCCAGGCTTGGATCCGAGCACGGCATACTCGTCACGGCTTTCGGCTCGGTCCGCCCTATATACCGATCTGCAACTTCTGTTAGCTGATCGCCCTGAGGCCTTGCCAGTCGAAGAATATCGAAGCCTCGTAGTCGACGAGAACTGCTTGACTCGATCCTCTACGTCCGCCCGGCGCAAGTTGTGGGGAGAGTTGCGAAAGCGATATCTGCTCGATCGCCGGCAACCTCTTTTCGAAGCCTTCTTTCGAGAGTGGCGTCGATCAGCGTCAGAACCTGAACGTGGCTTAACTGCATATGCGCTGTTGGCTCTCAACGATCGGCTTGTCGCGGACCTTGGTACTCAATGGTTGTGGGGGAATCTCCGAAGAGCGCCGGCGGAGCTGCGTGTTCTAGAAGTGCTCGACTTTATTAAGCGAGCTGCGGGCAATGATCACCCCGAAGTGATGGGCTGGACCGAGGATACTCAGCTCCACATTGCCCAACACTATTTGGCTAGCGTCCGGGATTTCGGCCTAGCGCGAGGTAAGGCACGGAAGGTGAGTGTGCGACCAGCCCTGTATGGTGCTCCGGTCAGGTTCCTAATTCGAGCGCTTCGGCTTATGCGAACTGTTGACTTGGACCTTGTGATGTCACCGATCTTTCGGCTGCTAGCGCTCGACGGCATCGAAGTGATCGATGCGCTAGGGGAGTTGAACCGGCAGGGTGAGCTCCGTTTCCGTATGCAAGGTGACGTCATTGAACTCGAAGTCGGAGGATTGGAATAGTGCAGACCCTCTTCTCCGCATTGTTCGAATTGATTAAGAATCCACTCCGATCATCTGGAGTCAAGACCGATAATTCCATTTTGTTGATCTATCCGCCAGAGAAAGAGCTAGATTTCAGGGAGTATTTGCGGGATACCTTCGAGCCACACCTGCAGGCGGCCCAAGTTGCTTACAAATTATTGGATTTAACCGGATTTCTATTCCGCGGCCTGGATGAGGCGGCCATAGGGAATCTGTGCGAAGACGAATTTGATGACTATCGTTGGATGAAGCAGGGATTATCAACGCGGGTTGAAACCGCCCTTCGTAACAAAATTGCAGAGTTCGCCGAAGAATTCCCCGGCTGTACAGTAATCGTTTATGGGACTGTAGCCCTGTACCCGTTGGTACGATACGGCGAAGTTTTGCGAGAATTACGAGACATGAAATGCAGGACCGCGCTTGCGTTTCCGGGTGAGGAGAGGGGCGGGAAGCTCCATTTCATGAATCAGCCCGACGGGGGCAATTACCTCGCTGTGAAGCTTTTCTGGAAGTGACAGATCGGATTTGCAGAAAGAGCCAAAAATGATTATTCGCGACACTGTCAAGAGAGACATCGGAGTGAAGATCGAGGGGGTCGTTAAGGTATTCGATCGTGCATCTCTCGCGTCAGAATTTAGAGAATACGTTATCACGGATAAGATCGAAGAAGAGTTTAAGAAGATCTTTGATACGTTCACGCAGGTAAGCGACGTCCTACGCCGCGGCGGTCGGCCACGCGACGCCATGGGTGTCTGGGTCTCAGGCTTCTTCGGATCCGGGAAATCGCACTTTGCCAAGGTCCTCGGTTATCTGCTTCAGAATGGTGACCTGGGGGATGGTTCGGGCGAACGCTGCATTGACGCTTTCCTTAAACATCTTTCTGAAAAGCCCAGAGCAAGAGACATCCGGCTCAGATTGGGGGAGTTGCAGCAAACGACCGAGATCAAGACGCTTGCGTTCGAAATTCGAAGCCGGCAGTCCTTGAACAATCCATCGTCTGTCGGAGAGATCCTGTTGAGTGAATTTTACCGGAGCTTAGGCTTCTCCGAGCATGTCACCCTAGCAAGAATCGAGCGCAGGTTAGCTAGGCGGGGCCTGCTTGAACAGCTTGCTAGGGCATTCGAGGCTAAGTTCAAGGTTCCATGGAAAAGCTCGGACGGTCGGGACGATCTCAATACCGTCCGCCGTCGACTAGCGGAAGTCCTCACTGAAATCGATCCGGGCGAATACCCCGATGCGCGCGAAGCGAAGCAAGCTCTGGACTGGGCCGTTCGGCACGAAAAAATCACGCCCGAAGGCATTGCTGACGAGCTAGTGGCGTGGGTCGACGAACAAAAGCCTGTCGCAGGCAAGGTTCAACATCTTGTCTTTGTCGTTGACGAAATGGGCTCATTTATCGGCGATTCTGGCGACAGAATCTCGGAGCTCAATAGCCTGGCGGAAATGATCGGCAATAAGGGGAAGGGTAAGGTGTGGCTCGTCTGCACCAGCCAATTAGATCTCGAAAAGGTAGTAGACCGTACAAATTTCCAGCCCGCTCTTGTGGGGCGCCTGAATGCTCGGTTTGACTTGAAGCCGCAACTCATCTCCGACGAAATTAACAAAGTTGTTGCCGAGCGAATCCTAAAGAAGCACCCTTCTGAGGAAGGCAAGATCCGGGCGTTGTACCAAGAGGGGCACATCGCTCAGCTCGCCGACTTGAAGGCCGGTCGCCACTTGGGAACAACCAACGAAACAACATTTATACAGTGCTACCCCTTTTTGCCTCATCAGATTCGGTTGGCACAAGATATCTTCGAGGCGATTGCTGGTTTTCGGGTTTCTGGTGGAGTGCGGTCCATGATTTCGGTGGTGATGGAAGCGCTCCGCGAGGTTGCGGACGACGAACTAGGCACGATCGTGAGTTTCGACAGAGTGTTCGATGCAGTAGAGAATGATCTTCTTTCGCAGGAATATCTCGGAGCCTCTGGAGTTCGTGCGATACGGGAATCTGATGAGCGTGTTCCAGGAGCACCCATTGACCCAGCGCGCGTTCTAAAAGTGCTATGGCTCCTGCAAAAGGTGGCCTGGGTTCCGCGAGTTCCAGAAACACTAGCCAAGTTATTGGTTCGCGATTTGACGACGGAGATTCCGCCTCTCCGAGAAAAAGTAGAAGGAACATTGGACAAACTTCAGGAGGCTGGGTACGTCGCTCGCGATGAGGCCACGGGTGAATGGAAATTCCTGAACGAGAAAGAGCGGACCATGGAGCAAACCATCCAAGAAATGGTGCGACCAGGGGGACCGAGAAGCATCAGTATCGCGTCTATTCGACGGACGTCTCAGGAGATGGCGAAGACCGATCTGGTCACGAAGCGCCGACTGGCAAACTTCACGATTGTCCATGGGGCAACAAAAGCGCCATTTCCCTACGGTGTATATCTCGACGGCGAAGCCGTCGAAACTGGTTCCGAATTAGAGGTGCACTTCTTCAGCCCCTTGGTTCCTGGACGAAAACAGACCACCGAGGAACTGAAGCAACAGAACCAATCTGCGGGCTCGAAAGGCCGCAAAGTTAGTTGGGTTTCATCGACGCCTGACAATCTCGAAGGACGTTTCAAGCGTTATGAAGCACTCGTAAAGTTAACGTCAGATAAGAGATTCACGGAAGATTCGTCGGCCGACACACAGGATGCGCTGTCGGAGAAAAGGAAGGAACGCGACGATCTTCGAACTGCTCTCGTGAAAGACCTTGAGAAAGCATTTCTCTGCGGAACTGTCTATTTTGGTGGGCAGGAGATTGAACTCGATGGCGCCGCAGATTTCAAAGAGCCGGTTCAAGTGGCACTTACCGCGGTCATCCCTAACATCTACACCAATTTTGGAGTGGGTGATCGGCTCTGCGACTTTGCCAAACAACTCAAAGCTATCCTGAATCCGGCAACCACCACGCTTCATACGATTGCCCCCGAACTTGATTTGTTCGACACGCAAGGAAGTTTGCAGAAGCAATCTGCGCTTGTAGCACAGATTCTTGAAGTCGTCACGGACCTTGAAGACGAAGACATAGACCCGAATGGATCTTTGCTGCTTGATGCCCCGGAGAGAAAAGGATTTCGTGGATTCGAACGGCCTCCATTTGGTTGGTCAACTGAACTAGTCCGCCTGGTACTGGCTGCCTGTTTCCGCGCCGGAGCGATCTACGTCGAGCAACCCACGCCCGCGGGCCCAACTCCCCTATACGACTACAAAGATTCCTATGACCTTTTCGCTAAAATCAACACCTTCAAGCATGTGACGTTCCGAGTGGCCGAAACCAGCCTGTCGGTCGATCAGATCAAACGGGCCAATCGGGAGTTAATTGCGATGGGTGTCACGGGAACGCCGGAGTCTGGAAATGCCATCGCGGCGGCGGTTCGGAAACTCGGAGACTTGTTGAAGGTCAGGCTTCAGGAAGCGAGGAGCCACGCGCAGAGAGGGCTTCCGATGCGCGATTCAGTCTTGAGTTCCGAAACGGTCCTTGCTGAACCGACAACCGCCAAGGATCCGACGAAGGTAGTTACGGCGTTTCTTGCTCGTGCGGAGGAGTGGAAATCTCTATATCGCTCTCTGCAAGCATTGCAGGCGTTTCTGGGCGATCAGCGCCACTTCGAATTCGAGACTTCGCGCCGAGTCGCCGAACTCGCGACGAACCATCCTATCTCCGCGGATCACGCGTCACGCGATGTCTTGGATCGATCGCTGAATGACATGGAGGCAATCATCGCCGAGAAGTCAGTCGTTGAGCGATGGTCGGATTACAGGGGCGCTTACGATGCCGCCCAACGGGCCTACCGTGATGCTTATCGTGGCGCCTACGCCGAAGTGCAACGCCAAACTGATAACGCGTTGTCCTCGATCCGTGACGATGAAGCGTATAAGGCCGCACCCAGTGAGGCGCGAGACGAGTTGATCCGCAAGGTTTTTGGACAAGGTGGTCCTTGCTACTATCCCGACCTTCAGTTGGGCTCCGCCTCATCCTTATTGGATGCTGCAGGCAAACGAAGTCTCACCTCTTTAGGGCAAGCACTGATTGCTCTGCCAGGATACCAGTCACAGGTTGAATCGGCCCTGCGCGCCTTGGTGGCGCCTCCACCGACCCCAGGCGAAAAAGTTTGGGAATGGCGTGCTTCTTCTCTCGCAGGCCAACGATTCAAAGATGAAACGGACGTAGAACATACGCTTCAACGAGTCGGAGAAGAGATAAAAAGGCAGATCCGTCAGGGATACACCGTGGTGGTGAAGTGAACGGCGAGCCTCTAGCATTGCTGGATGAATATAAGGACCTAGTGAAGAGCTGGGTTCCCAAGGTGCGGGAAATTCTGGACAAGGATTTCAGTGCCGAGCTGAAACGCCTCGGTATTCCCGGTACTGGGAAGCTTGTTCCTGTCGCGAAGATGAACTTGCCGGAGAGCGACGTTCTGATCCGCTCTCGGGTCGAGGCTCTGTTGCGCCGAGATTCCTTAGCGGAGGGTTCTGAAGAGAAAGGCTACGAGAACGTTCGTCGCGAACTGAGCTACACCTGTCTGAATCGCCTCCTGGGACTAAAGTGCATGGAGGTCCGCGGATTGCTCTATCTTCCTCCCGCTGGTGACGAGCATGGTCCGCCTGAGCAGACGGAGGTAATCACGACTATACCCGGTGACGCACGCTCCCGCTACCTCCGAGATCTGCGGGCTTCAGGGGGGACACGGTACAAGTATGGCGACAATGCGGAGGAGGCACTACTCCGGGATGGCTTGACGGCCGCCTATCGCTTTATCACGACTGAAATCCCTGTGCTGTTTGATCCCGACCACGAGTACGCCTGTCTCTGGCCGACGTATGGGTGCATGGTTAAAGTGATCGCGATGATTAATGATGGGCTGCCGCTCGAAGCCTATCGAGCCCAGGACTTTCTTGGCTGGGTGTATCAGTTCTTCAATCGGGCGGAAAAGGATAGGGTAAAGGCGATACTGCGTAAAGAATCTGGCGGTGCTCCGCGGTCATCTTACGAGCTATCTGTAACTAACCAGTTTTATACGCCGTCGTGGGTCGTTAAGACGCTGGTCGACAATACGCTGGGCCGCCTCTGGCTGCAGATGCATCCCGAGTCGTCCATAAAGGCGACGGAACCGCCGCCCCTGCCTACTGACAGCCAATGGTACCGTCCGGTTGCGGACTATCTAGTTCCAAATACGGGAGAAAAAATCCGCTACGAACGGTTGTCGGAAGATGGGCAACTTAAGACCTTCAAAAGAGCTGCTGATATCACGCTAATCGATCCAGCTTGTGGCACGATGCATTTCGGCCAATATGCGTTCGGTTTGTTCCAGCAAATGTATCTGGACGAAATCCGGCATGCAGGCGAGCCGGGATGGCCCGCGGAGCCGTCAATATCCGACCCCAGGCTCCTTCCAGCGACAATCATCGAGCGGAATATCTATGGCATAGATATCGACGCACGCGCCATTCAAATTGCTTCGCTGTCGATGTTGCTAACAGCCAAGGAGGCCGCAGTACGCCTAGGCTTCTCGCCGCTGGATGTGTCCTTGAAGCACACGAATCTGGTGGTGGCAAATGCGGTCAGAATCGGGGAGGATCAGCTCCGGGCGCTGGTGCAGAGGTTAGGAACGACACTCGGTTCTGCATCATTGCAAGAGTATTTGTTCAAGACGTTGTGGGACAACCTGGAACATGTGGGCGAGCTCGGTAGCCTGATTCAGGTTCGAGAGGCTGTTGTCCGAGTTCTCGATGAATGGGTAGAGCAGAAGGCTAGGGAGAAAGGTCTGACTAGCATTCGTTCCCCGAAAGACACGGGACAGCTGCAGCTTGGAAGCATTGCTAGCGATTGGGAGCACGAACATAAGCAACAGATGGAGCTGGAGCGGAGTGTACTTAAACGTGAAGCTGACCAGATTGTGAAGGAGCTACTGGCTGGCTTGCAAGAGTTGGCGCATTCAGAAGCCGATCCCGGTCAGCGTCTCTATGCCGAGGATACCGCGCGTGGGCTCAAACTTATCGAGGTGCTTTCACGTCGATATGACGTGGCGGTCATGAATCCCCCCTATGGTGCTTTCGTTCCGGAGGCCAAGGATCTCGCGAACACGTCTTACAGCGATATTGATGCAGCTTTTGTGGAGAGAGGTGCTGAACTAACAGAATCTGAGGGGTACGTGGGTGCTCTGATTCCACACAACTTTGTGGCCAAGTCTAGGGGAAAGATGGAAGGATTTCGAACCGAATTTCTCTTGAAGACGAACCCGCTACTAGTAATGCTAGACCTCGGCTCTGGAGTCCTCGACGAAGCAACTGTCGAGGCTGCAGCCATCGTGCTGAAGGGGGGTCGCCCGTGAACGGGATTCGTTGGCGCTGGCGCGAGCGGGACTATGGCTTCCGCTTCCGGAGCGGTGCAGGTAAAGACAGAGCCGAGCATTACCAGGCGGCAAATGCCGGCGAGTTCTATCTCATTCCTGCCGCTCAACGAAAGTTGGAGAAAGAGGAGATTGAGGCATTAGCAGAATCGGCGAGAACTCCTGCGTCACCAAAAATCGTTGCGAACCCCTGGCAGGACTATGACCGCGACTGGGATTGGATCAAGACGGCGGATGGCATTTGCCTCAACTACGCTGGTTGCCTTCACTCGGACGAAATCAACCGCCGCGAGGATGAAGGCGTTGCGCGTGCAATGAATCTTGTCGTGTCACTAGTGGATCGATCTGAGACGTCTCCGATCACGATCCCATCGATCAAACGCATGCATATCGAGCTAATGGGGGACATCTATCCATTTGCTGGTAAATGGAGAACGGTGGCGCTTCACAAGGGTGACGGTCCGACACGTTGGCCCTTGCCACCGGGGGGAATCGACCCCCTGATGGACATATTCGATCGTGATGTCCTGACTCGCACGCCTTTTCTCAGCGCAGAAGTCGATCCTGTATATGAGTTCTGCAGCGAGTTCATGAATGAACTGCTTGCGATCCATCCCTTCCGCGAAGGCAATGGACGTGCTGCATTCATTCTTGGCAATTTGATCCTCATGCAAAACGATCTGCTGCCTCTTGACATTTACGATCCGCGCCGACATCAAGAGGCGTACTACGCTGCTTGTGAATCAGGGAGGCTGCATAAGGACTATATGCCGCTGCGGGAATTGATCCGCGAGTGGGAAGGCGATGCGCAGAGGCGTTGGGAGGAGCAAAATGATGGAGAGTAAGCGTGTCAGCCTTCGAAAAATACTTGCCGACCCCGACCTACGACGACGATTGATGGTGTCGACGATCCAGGCTACCCAGGCTCGTGAAGGAATAGTAACTACTGAAGAACAAGCACAACGCGCTTACTATGTTGTCACAGAGCAAGAGAATGCAGCCTTCTTCGATCTCCAGAAATACAAGAGCGGCGGGGGGCTGAGCGACAGACGACAAGAGGCTTTTGTTAGGTCTTTATCAAACGGCATTCCACGCGTTCGTTACGATGTACCCAGACGGGATTTTCTGACGCTGGACGGGGCCCCGCTAAACTACCGCAGCATCGCCCTCGTAGCTCATATCTTTCGTGAGGCGCCGGCACTGGAGCCGACGTGGGCCATTGCCCGTCAGGGAAAAGCGACCGGGGACGATCCTCGCTGGCTGCGCTTCTGGTGGGAGACTGTGGACCGTGCCAACTGGGTACCGTTTGCAAAGGGTGGTGAGTTCAGCCGCTTCTACGCAGACTTATCCCTTGTGATCGACTGGAGACCTGAACATCGTGAGGCACTGAAGAGGTCCGGAAACGGACTTCCGAGTCAAGAGTTGTACTTTAAGGCTGGAATAACGTGGCCGCTGGCGGGCGGTGTATTTAGTGCTCGAATACTGCCCGAGGGCGCTGTTTTCGCTCACAAAGGGCCCGCGGTATTCCCAAATAACAAGGCTGACACTGCGTTCCTCTGCGGATTGCTTAATTCGTCTTTAGCCCTGTACCTGCTTAAGGTGTATACAACTCGCGAGGAAATGGGCGCTAGGTGGGAGGTTGGGATAATCAAGCGATTGCCAGTGCCCCAACCGGTTTCGGTCCAGTATCGTGGCGTAAGTGAGATCACAGATTCGATCTATGCCACAAAGTCAGATTGGGACCGCGGGAATGAGACTTCAAGAATTTTTGACGCTCCGTGGTTGCTTCGGACGATTAGACGAAATGCGCATGCTCGTATCGATCTTGCCCTGGATTCAACGCTAGAATTCGAGCATTCAAACGAAAAAGAAATCCGAATTCGCTACGCAGAACTTAACGAGCTTGCGTATCGGTTATACGGTGTTCCTGATGCTGCAAAACAGTTGGTATCGGACGCTCTAGGACCACAGCCTCTGGAGACCGTCTGGCCTCAGATGCAAGGCAAGACGCAAGACCAAAAGCGAATGGAACACGTGTGGCGTCTACTCTCGTACCTGGTTAAACGCGTGGTGGAGGACGACGAAGACGGCATAGTTCCGTTTTTGCAGGTTTCTGACGAGACTCCGCTGCTGGAGCGTGTGCGTCTCGAATTGGCCAAGTTGTTCCCAGATCGTGACGTGAACACCGTCGAAGCCGAAATCAATAATGAATTGAAGCAAAAGGTCAAGGGTTACGATCGCGTCGCCAACATTCAGGAGTGGCTTGAAAACGTCTTCTTCGCTTACCACGTTTCGCTTTACAAGAGTCGTCCCATTTTTTGGCACATTGCCAGTAGTCAAGGCAAGAAGCCTGCTTCGTTCGCAGCGTTGGTCCACTACCTTCGTTTCGATAGAGATCGGATGGCTAAGGTGCGCGGAACATATTTGCGCGAGGCAATGGACGTCTTCCGCCGTGAGGCGGCCCAGGCCGCCAAAGATGGGCGCACAGAAGATCGGCTTGAATGGCAGGCGAGACTTGAAGAGGGGCAGGGTTTCGAAACGCGCCTGCAGCGGGTGCAGGAGGGATATCACCAGGGTTCGGACGATTATCGGATTCTCGCACCGTGGAAAGCCGAGCAGGAGCAACCCAAGGGGTGGAGTCCGGATATTGACGATGGAGTGAAGGTAAACATTGAACCACTCCAACGCGCCGGTGTGCTGCGCATCTCAGAGGTGGTCTGATTGATCCTCGCGTCGCTAATCGACGAGTTCGTACGACGCTTCCTGCATGAGAAGCGCGCACAGGTCTGTCTTTGCTTTGATGAGAAGCGCGAGTTTGAAGGGCTGCTACCGAAATTGCGTGAGCAACTGGCCAGCGTTTCGCCTGCTGCTTTCGAACTGTTGCAATACGAGCCGGAGCTTTTTCACGGGCAGCTCTGGCTCAAAGACCAAGTTCGCCGCTACCCGCCAGACCGCCGAATTGTCATTTACCTACCTCTCTCTGAGGATCGGCTGGACTCGCCTGATGAAAATGGCGAATACCACCTTGAGCTCCTAGCAGAGTATCGGGTTGCCGGCGTTCCATGGCGATTAAATGGGAAACCGCCGACGCTCTTCAGTTTCCTACGCCAAGCTGGCGTCGAATTGCCTGAAGGCCCCTCAGAACAACGCCGCCTCTACGACGGCGGCAGAACGTCATTACTAGCGAAGTACACATCTAAGTTTGCGGACCGTCCCGCATCTTTTTGGGAAGGCATGTTGAGTGCCGACCTGGTGCAGTCACGACTGATTGGGGATTTAGAAAAGACTGTCCTGGATCTCGCAGCTTCGCCGGAAACGGAATGGAAAGCACTTAAAACAAAGAGTCTGTTGTCGGAATTTACGGAGATGATCCACGAGCGCTATGGATTTGAGTCATCCGCCGATGATCCCTCAGGGTGGATTAGAGGATTTGTCGAGATGGTGGCGCTTACCGAAACATATTTGGGGTACGGAGAGCCGACTAATTTTCCTTTCGGTGACCGTTTGCCTCCTGCTCGTTTGCGGGAACATCATGTGCAGCTCCTTCGCCGTTGGTTGAAGGACGCCGACAGCCGACCCGTCTGGGAACGCTGGATCAAAGAGTTGGAGCCGCACATTGACTTGTCGGACTGGGCCGCCGGCAGAGAGGGGCTTTCGTTCGGACTGCCACATTTAGTGGCTGTACGATGGCGGGAAGTGTTTGGAGAGTTCGAGAAAGCTGCAACAAGGGCATCCAGTACCCATTCCTTTTTCGATCAAAAAAGGACAATGATTCAGCGGGAGGTTGAGTTCTCGAAGGCGAATCCCGCGCCAGTGGGCTCGTGGCCTCTCCTTACCTCCCTTGATTCGCTTGTGAAAGCTTGCGAGGAAGGTGAAAAGCGGGTGGCTAGCGCCCGTTCAGTCGCAGACCTCGCTTCCCTCTATGTATCTGGGGCCGGCAAGATCGAACGCGAGCACCTGCGCCTGCGCGGTGCGGCCATGTCTCACGGACTGCCTAGCATAAACAAAGTCGCTGACCGGGCATACGCTGGATATACAAATCTGCTCAACGAGAAGTTTTTCCCTCTCTATACGGCGCAGGTGTCATGTGACATAGACGGCTTCGAGTTGGTAACCAAGCACCTCCAGAGGGAGCTTTGGAGTCGCTCTGGACGCAGGGCCGTGATCATTGCCGATGCTCTGCGACTGGACAGTGCTTTCGCCATTCAAGAGCTATTGAGAGCGGAAGCCGTTGAAGTTCACGCTGTGCGCGCGATGATCCCCACTGTCACCCCAATCGGCATGACAGCGATGCTGCCCTTAGATGGATTAGAAATAGGTTTTGAATTCGAGAATAATCAACTCCATCCAACCGTAAACGGAAGAGATGCTGCGGCTCGGGCGAATCGGCTGGAGGTATTGGCCGATTTCGGCGCTGAGTGCCATGAAATAGAAGAAGTGGAGAATATGACCGTGCCACCTGAACATCTAGGGAATCTTCTGGTGGTGTTTGGACACGAGACAGTCGATAAGCTTGGACACGGCAGCGCAGAGACCTTGATCCGACATGTTGATCTTGAAGTTCAGCGTTTGGCGCTGCTCATACGGCGGCTTCATCGATGGGGCTACCCAGAAGTCCACGTGATAACCGATCATGGTTTCGTGCTTCTCGATGAGGACAAGTTGCCTCCCGTCGTGGCTTGCGACCGGAATTGGTGCCATGTTCGCAAAGAACGTTTTGCGCTTGTGCCAGCCTCTGCCGATCTTCCGGTGGCAACCTTGCCATTTGAGTGGGATCCCAATATACGTGTCGCCCTCCCGCCTGGATTAGCTTTTTTTTCGGCGGAGAAGGGCTTCTCGCACGGTGGCGCTTCGCTCCAAGAGCTCCTAATCCCGCACCTTATTTCACGAATGGAGACCCAAGAAAGACGGATTGGAATTGAGGTCTTGGTGGCGTCGACGGAACTCATTCGGAGTTCGGTGAAAGTCATTTTGAGACCTAGGGCAAGTGCGGAGAGCACCACGAGTCAGATGAACCTCTTTTTGGAGCTCGGGCGCGATTTACGCCTCGACGTGGTCCGCCTGCTGCCTGCGGGAGAAACACAGTCTGTCTTAGCGACAGACCATCCAAAGGAGGTAAGGATCGAAAAAGATAGCGGGGATGTAACGGTTAATCTCTTCTTTCGTAGTGCAGAATCGTTTCGCCGTGGCGAAGCTCTCGAACTGCAAGTCCGCGACAGCGAGACATCCGAACAGTTCCCTCCTGGGGGGATTAAGCTAATGGTAGGGAGGGACATGTAAGCGATGGCCAATCAGGTTGCAGTGTTGGACGAACTCGATCAGATCGCGAATGAAGTGTTTCCGGGACTGGTTGTCCGGAAGGACCTCCTGCGAAGAATGCGCAACGCGTTCGGTGTGCCAGCCTTCGTGATTGAATTCCTTCTCGGCAAGTACTGTTCGTCGACCGATGAGCAAACCATCAACGAAGGACTGGAGTTTGTTCGCGAAACGCTGTCAGCAAAATACGTTAAGCCTGATGAGAGGGAAGCCGTCAAGTCGGCTATCAAGCAACACACTACCTATGAGGTCATTGACAAGATTTCGGTCGAACTGGTGGAGACGCACGACAAGTACTGGGCACGACTAGCAAACCTCAACTTGGAATACGTCAATATCGATGAGGGTCAGGTTCAGCAGCACGACCGGTTGCTAATGGGCGGAATCTGGGCGGAGATATCGCTGCGATATGACGAGTCGTTCATCTTCAAGAATCAGAATCGGCCGTTTTTCGTCGACGCTATCCGTCCGATCCAGCTCTCCAGTCGCAACATCGAACAATTCGTGGAAGGAAGGAAGCGGTTTACTCGTGACCAATGGTTGGATCTGCTGCTGCGTTCTATGGGTTACGAGGCCAATCACCCCTACTTCACGCCCCGTAGGAAGTTGCTCTACATGCTACGGTTGGTTCCCTTTGTGGAGAAGAACTTCAACCTGGTCGAACTAGGACCACGCGGAACTGGCAAGAGTTTTGTCTATCAGCAGATGAGTCCCTACTGCCATTTGATCTCTGGAGGCCAGACAACCACGGCTCAGATGTTCGTCAACCTGGCGAGCGGCCAGAGAGGTCTCGTTTGCTTGTGGGACGTCGTGGCATTCGACGAAGCTGCTGGGATCCGCTTTACCGACAAAACGGGCCTCAACATCATGAAAGGTTATATGGAGGACGGCATCTTCAGTCGAGGGAGAGACGTCATCACGGCAGAGGGTGCGATCGTTTTTGTAGGCAATCTCGACGGCGATATTGAGACGTTGGTGCGTACTTCCAATCTTTTCTATCCGATGCCAAAGGAGATGGATACTGCCTTCTTCGATCGCATCCATGCCTACATTCCAGGCTGGGAGTTCCAAAAGACACGGGATGACGTCTATACGAATCATTTTGGATTGGTAACCGACTACTTGGCCGAGGTGTTTAAGGAGGTCCGAAAATCCAGCTATTCTGACTATGCGGAACGTCATTTTCGATTTGGACCTCACGTCGGCGGACGAGATCAGAAGGCAATTCGAAAAATCGTATCGGGCCTGCTAAAACTGTTGCATCCTGACGGCCAAGTCACTCGGGAAGAGTTGAAAGAATACTTAACCTACGCGATGGAGATGCGACGTCGAGTGAAAGAGCAGTTAAAGAAGATGGGCGGATTGGAATACTGGGACACTAGCTTTTCATTTGTTGATCGAGAATCCGGCGAGGAAACGTTCGTCGTGGTTCCTGAAATGGGAGGTGGCACGGCAATAGCCGAGGGCAGCCAACCGCCGGGAAGTGTTTATACGATTGGGTCTGATGTTGCCGATAGGAGACTCGCGTTGTTTTTGCTGCAATCCCAGATGAACGCAGGGTCGGGCCGAATTGTTACGCTCGGTAACCTATCCAACAAAATGAAGGAGGCTGTAAAAACTGCAGACGCCCACCTAAAGGCTAATTTGCACAACCTGGGTATTGATCGCGATTTAAAGAGCTACGATTTCACGATTCAAGCGATCAATCTAAACCAAGCGAAGGAAGGTGCGGAAACAAGTGTTGCGTTCTTCTTGTCGATGGTGTCAGCAATTCTCGGCAAGCCGCTGATCGAACGGACAGTGGTTCTTGGCGAAATGAGCGTTCAGGGCATGCTGCTGAAAGTCAACGCGCTTCCCGAACGAATGCAGTTTGCGGTCGAGTCCGGTGCAAAGCGGATATTCATTCCCAGCGAGAACAAACGTGATCTCGCCGATGTTCCCGACGCCATCCTAACCGCGATCCAATGGCAGTTCTATGACTCGCCCACGCGAGCAGCGTTGTTGGCCCTAGGATTGGCATGAAAGACTTGAAATTATTGAGGGCCCGGATTTCTCTTCCTGCACTCACGCGAATCAAGTAATTGGATAATCCTATGAGTCACGAAATCGATTTATCTACCGGCCAGCCCGCGATTGCGTATGTGGGAGAGAGGCCTTGGCACGAACTCGGTGAGAAATTGCCGGAGGGCCAGTCAATCGAGGTTTGGCTCAAGGCGGCACGGCTTGAATGGGAACTGAGGCGGCTGCCGGTTCAATATCTGGTCGACGGAAAGCTGCGAACGATGGATGACCGCTTTGTGCTGGTGCGGAGCGACACCCATTCGGCTCTTTCCGTGGTCTCGGGTGACTATCAGATTGTCCAGCCGAAAGAAGTTCTCGAATTCTATCGGGATTTGGTGACTCTCTATGGCTACAAGCTTGAGACGTCCGGAGCACTTGATGGTGGTCGCAAGGTGTGGGCGCTTGCACGAACTGGGATAACAGGAGCGGCCGACAAAGATGGAAAGGATGAGCTCGCTGCATACCTCTTATTAGCCACGTCTTGTGACAAGACGTTGGCGACTACCGCAGCGTTCACAAGCATACGAGTAGTGTGTCAAAACACACTGTTCTTCGCGATGGACGACATCAAGACGGAGAGGCGAACGCAGGTTAAGGTGCCTCATAGCCGTCGCTTCGAGGCGGACCGAGTGAAGGAAGGACTGGGCGTTATGGAAAAGGCATGGTCTGAATTCATCACAAAGGTCCGAATGATGGCAGATCATCCGATGGACGGTGCCAAAGCCTCTTCTTTCTTCAGAGAGTTGCTACTTCCAAAAAATGGCACGGACCTCACAAGCAAAGCTGAACGGGAACACCAATCGATCCTTTCGCTCTTCAGTTCCGCTCCTGGCCAGGATTTAAGCAGCGCGAACCAAACGCTCTGGGGAGCAGTGAACGCCGTCACCTACTACAGCGACCATGTACGTGCGGGTGCTGCAGGAGACAGGTTGGACAGCGCCTGGTTCGGTGCTGGTTATGCATTGAAAGAAAAAGCCTGGGCTAGGGCAAGCGAATTGATCTCGTAGCTGACATGGCGTCAGCGCTTTGACGCTACAGAGGATATGTGGATAGGTTGGTTTACAGAAAGGGGTAGAAAATGGGAACACTCGTTGCCATGCACTATCCAACAATGCTCGCCCTGGGGGCTGCGGATCATACCTACGTCAGGTGCAGCACCGGGGGGAAGGCTTGGTCCTGCTGGGGCGGCAAAACCGGGGGGAGTTTTTTGCGCAGCGGTTCGGGAAGCACGAACCAGGCGGATGCAATCGCCGAGCCTAACGAGTGTGCCGGCGTCACCTGTTATCTCGTCAACGGTGTTTGTCACCAAGCAGCCAATCGGATTCTTTTTCCTGCTGGAATCTTTGTAACGGGCGCAAGGGGCTACGGCGTGTCTTCGGCCATATATGGGCCTTACGGGAGACCGACGGGGCCACTCGGCACCTGTAAGGCTCCGTTCAACCACCATGCAGGGATTACTGGTGACCTCCCGGAGTGTGCAACGCCGCCATTCGACTCAATCGCGGCGGAAACCCGATCATCCAAGGAACGGGTATATTTCAAGAGTGTTTCTAGAGCGTATAGCAAAGTTATACCACTGAGGCTGCAGAGTAAGCATCGGGAAGGCACGAACTTGGTGGAGTTCATGGTCCATCTCTTCGACTACCAGATTGAGTACAGTCTGGGCGACCGGTTCGATCAGCGGCGACTCGACCGGCTTCGTAAGATCCGTGCCACGGCCGAGAGATCCAGAATTCAGCTCGATACTGACTTCGCGGAACGGAAAATGAAAGTGAATGAATTTGTTGCAACGTCCGATCTCCTGGCCATATCGTTCCAGAAAGAGGTGGCCGGCGTAACTGAGCCGGATGAATACGAGGCTCTCTTCAATCTGAAGTACGGTGATTTCATTGTGCTGGCAGATCCAACTATTGTCGCAAAGGCTTACCCGAAGATGGAACTATAATAAGTTCTTGCGGGTGCGAGAGTAGCAACTCGACGGAGCACTGGAAGACCGATGCGGCTAGAGCCTCAATATGGTCCGCGCCTGAGCAACGAGGAGTATGACAAGCGAATACTAAGCCTGTACCGCAGCTTGCCGCCCTTGCCCTCGCATGATCAAGACACGGAAGTGCGTCGGCAGGAGCTAAATCTGGCCATCGACCACCGCTTGGGGCGCGGCTTCCCAGAGGAGCGCCGATCAGCTCTGTGGGCGGTTCAGCAGCGAATAGAGAAGAAGCGTCTCCGGTTGGGGATGAAGTACTTGCTTCGCCGGCTCATAGGAAGATTCTTCGCTCGCGATGCTCGGTCTCTGGCTGGGTACGCAGCCGAAGAGTACGCCAGGGTGCTGTCACCTGGAGAGTTAAACCTCTTTCTCGACCTCAAGGATGGCGAACCGCCGCGCCTTCCGGTTGACATCGAGCATTTTCACAAATAGCAGCGGCTGCTTAACCGCAACGGGCAAGGGTGGGCCGCGCTTGTCAGACCACGAAAGAAACGCCGATTTAGGTGCGCCGGCAGCGTGGCGATGACCGGAAGACTTTAAGTAGTTCGTTAATCTCGCCGGCGATCCAATTATTGTAGTCCCCCCGTAACAGTCGGCATCTTCGCGATCACACCTCGTGATCTTCATGGTTCTCATAGTTATAGCCCAATCCCGATTCCCAACCCAACAGATGAACTTTGATTAATTTCCAGGGCGGATGTTTTCGAGACCTCCGCTCCTAATTGGGGCCCGAGCTTTGCCAAGTCGTCGGTGAAGAGCGTGGCCTCGTGGCTAGCCCGAGAGATGGAGACGTAGCCGAAGCGGGAGTTGAGCAGGTCCGGGTGGACACTGGTATCGGCGTGAACGAGAACGCGTTCGGCAGTGAGCCCTTGGGCGCTATGACTGGTGACGGCATAGCCGTGGTCGAGATGACGATGTTCGTTGGGGTTGAATTCGATCTGGCGGTTGTTGTCGAGGCGGACGGACAGGCGACCATCGGGGTGGATCGCCTCGATCGCAGCCATGTCGCGATTTGCAACGCCGAGTGATTTGTCGGGGGCAGTAAACTGGATGCGGTCGCCTACGGAAAGCTCGCGTTCGATCTCTTGGTAGACGCTGACGCCGGTGAGGCGGCGGGGATCGTAGGTCGCAAGTTCGTGGTTCGCTTTCTCGACCGTGAGCAGGTTTGCGGCTGGGTTGATCGCGACGACCGATGCATAGGCGGCAGCCTCGATTCCGACGGTTTTGCTGCCCCGAGTGTAGCGAACTACGTCGTTGATCTCGTACTGGCTTGCCCATGATCGCTCGGCTCCCGTCATGTCCTGACGCTGAACCAGGACACGAAAAGTATGATCTTGCGGGGCGAGGCTTCCATTGGCCTTCAACTCCTGGCGAACGGCGAGGTTCAGCTCGCGGCGGGAAGCATTGTCCGGTGAGACGATGAGCGTGTTATCGGGCGATTCGACGTAAATCTTTGCGATGGCGCGTATGCGCTCTTCCGCGTTGGGAATTTCCTTCACACTGCCCTGCTGCTGGAGTGCGTCGAGCGCAGCGGAGACTTGGCTCGTCGCCAGGAGTTCGACGACAGATTTCAGAGCGGGATTCTTTTGGCGCACGATCTCATCGAGTCTGGCCGTCCGCATTCCGGCTTCCTGCAGTTGCTCGAAGGGGCGGCCCGCTTCGACGCCCTGATGCTGACGGGTATCGCCGATCAGAAGCACACGGTCATTGGGACCAAGCCGGGAAAGAAACTCGTGCATCTGATTGGTGCTGGCGAGGCTCGATTCATCGACAAGGTAGAAGTGCTTTTGCTCTCGTAGGTCGGGATTCGTGGTGCGGACGAGGAAGCCTTGTAGGGTTCCGGCCTCGATGCCTGCCTCATTAAGTTGGCGCGCGGCGCGGGAGGTCGGCGCAAAACCCTTGACCTGATACCCCTGCCTTTCAGCAGCGCCACGGATGGCCGCGAGCGTGGTTGTTTTGCCCGAGCCCGCGAACCCTTGGATTCCTTGGATGTGGTCCGACGAACTGAGGACATCCTCGACCACGCTTCTTTGTGTCCGGTTGAGATGTTGGTGATGATCGGCAACGGAGATCGCCTGCGAACGCGAAAGAACCGGCTCGACGTGGTTTTGTCCCTCACGCATCCACCGTAGAATCTCATGTTCTGCTTCGATCGTTTTCGCGGTGGTGAACTGGCGGCCCGGAATGCCCTGAGACCGCTCGACTATTTGAAATTCTCCGGAAGCCACGCGGGCGTCAAGATTAGCGCGCACTTGGGCATGGGTGATCTCGCCCATGCCCCGGCGAAGGCCATCGCGGATGAGCGCACGTTCGTCCACAACCGCCTCGCGCTCGAAGTTCTTGTCGCGGGAAAAGGTGACAGATTCTCGAACGCGCTCAAGCGAGTTAACGGGTTTCTCCTGGTGTTGACACCGTTCATGCGCGGCCCGAACAACGGCCTCGGCTTGGTGCCCAAAGTCTGCCGCCAGCTTCCGGTGGGCGGCCATGACTTCTCGGGGCGAATGAATCTCTTTGCGGTCGCGCGTCGCGTGCGCGGCGATCTCGGCAGCCTCCTTTCCCGAGCGGCGCGTGCGTTCGAGGTACTCGCGAATTTGTTGGCTGCGGGGACTAGATGCGTCGAGGTATTGCTGCGTGTAGCCTTTAATTTCTGGGGCACCGCTCCGCCCTGTCGTGATTTCATAACCGAGTTGGCGTACCCGATAAGTTAGCTCGGATTGATAGATCGCCGTGGCAAATTGCTGCGACTGAAAGAGCCCTCGTTCCTGTAGGGCACGGGTTTCTCCATCGGCCCGCTCGGTGAGGTTGAAGATAACAACGTGTGTGTGAAGCTGTGGTGCGACATAGCCATCGACAGGGCGGGCTGTATCGTGCTCAAACTTGGCGGCTATAAATTTGCCAGTGGTCTCGGGCGGATGATTGCCGCCGATGCGGGCTTGCGTGTAGTGTTCGAGCTGGTCGAGGGCAACGTGGACGCTCTCCCGGTGGGCTTCACGGACGCGCTCATCGCCGCCGACGAGTGCGGTTAGCGAGACGGATTTGGGCGCGGAAAATGTTGCATCCCAACCGGCACGGTGTTCCATCGTCTTGATGGTCTTGCCGTCGGCGCCCTGATATTCGTAGGACCCTCGTTGTCGTACAAGCTGCTCGCCGGTTTGTGGATGCTGGCCCTGGCTGAGTTTCGCAAAGTCCCCGGCGGAAACGGTCTCGGCAAGGCCGAACTGCTCGACCAGTCGCCCTTGCCATTCGCCTGCGATGACGCCGCGTTGCGACCAATAGTTCTGTTCCTTCGCGGTGAACTCCGCCTGGTGGTAGGTCTGCGCCTGGCCTGCGGAGAGCGGTTTTGAAATCGTCAGCATGGCAGTTACTACCCCCGAAGATTGAGGCTTTGTTGGGCGTTGACGTTCCGCTCAGCCTCGCTCTCCTGTGGCACGATCTCCGTCGCGGTCCGTGGCGATTTTCGCGGCGGCGGGGGCACATTTGCGTCCGGCTTCAGTTCATGCGGACGCAACTGGGGCTTAGCCGCTCCTATGTTTCTTGGATCGTAGGGGAGCTTGTCTTCGGGCGTATCGCGGAGATCGAAGTCACTCGTGACAACCGGCATATCTAAGTACGGGAATGAGAACCGCGTCACATAGTTCTCGTACTTTATATAAGCGTGGAGGTCCGGGAGTCCGGAGATTTCGGACTCCATCACTAGCGGTTCAACCTGCCGGTCCAGCGCGAAGTTCCGGCCAGCACGGGAGCCGTCGAAGTGGGTCTCGCGCAGCCGTTCGATCTCGACTTTTCCAATGAACTTGCTGACCCACTCGCTAGCGGCCGGCTCCTTTGTCTTCAGCCAAATGCTGGTTGCCGGTTGGGACAGCATGACCTCCGCCAGGTGGCCGTAGAGGACTTCCAGTTGGGCCTTACCCTGGAAACCTAGGATCACGGGATTATTGCTCTTTCGATTTTCTGTAATGGCGGTATGCAACTGGGGGAGCTTCTGCAAACTTGCCAACTCGTCGATCACGAACCATGCGCGCTTCTGGCCCTCCTTCGGCTCGTTTAGCAGACGCAAGACGAGCAGGTCGATCCATAGACTTTGAAGCGGTCGAAGTGCCTCACGCTCTGCCGGGAGTGAAGTAATGAAGATCCAGCCCTGCCGCGTTTCGGCCCACTCTGTGGCCGACCACTCGCCATTCGCGTCGTCCTTGTTCGGCAAGAGGCGGAGGCTGTCGGCGACGAGTCCAAGCGAGCCAAGAACTCCAGCACGCTGTTGGTGCGCCCTCGGGTCAATTAGGTGAGCATGCTCTGTTCCTTTCAGCCTTCGGTCGATTTCCTGCGGGTCCGACATCCACTTCACCAACTCCGCTGGCGTCGGGCCATAGGCCATCAGGAAGGCGAAGATCTTCTGAGGGGACTCGATGAAAAATTCACCCTTCTTGTCCTGTGGCGGCTGGAAGAGGGACACCGCCAGAGCCTTCGCCTCGGAGCGTCGGCGGAGTTCTTCAGAGGGCCCCCAGTAGGGACACCGCTTATCGAGCGGATTCAGGATAACGTCGCCGTTTTTCGGGTCGTAAAAGCGTTTGACGAACTCCCGTGCGGGGTCGTAAATGATCGCGGAATCGCCACGATGTTTTATCTGCCGAAGAATTTGCAGCATGATCATAGTCTTGCCCGCTCCGGTATCTCCGATGATCTGCATGTGCTGGGCCTCCGCCCGCTGCGGTATGCGGATCATTGTCTTCATTTCGTTGGTCTTAATGCCTATGCCATCCCCTGCGACCCGGTCGTTGAACTCGCTCGGAGTCATCATCTCGGGGCCCTTCAGTCGTCGTCCGTATCTCAACGCCTTGCGTCGTCGAACGTCCTTGGCGATGGAAAACGGGAGCTGGATGACCAGTGATAGCAGACCGAAAAGCAGCGGGAGTTTGTAGAGATCGAAAAGGCCGTCGCTACCATAAACCGTACTCCTGAGATAGGCACTCAAAGACGCGTCGATATAGCTCTGCTCTGGGGCCAGGTAAAGGATCGTATAGCCGCGCTGGAAGGCGGGCTGTGAGAGCGCGAGTGGGATGGGCTTGCCGCCCGGCTGCGGCGTCGTGCCGTCCGTCACGTCGGTGTTCGTCGCCAGCCGCGGTTGAATTCCGCGAGCGCCCACCATGAGCATCCGGTAGTTGTCTCGGCGGCTCGTTCCGATCGCACCCGCAACGCTCGATCGGATATAGATCGGCGTATAGAAACGCTGCAGCGGACTGTTGCCGAAGCTGAACCGGCAGTAAAGAAAAAGTCCGGTCAGAACGACCGCCATGAAGACCGCGCCATAGGTGTAGATCGGGCTGTGCGGCGGCCAGATGATGCCTTCCTTGCGTCCCCACTTTGTCGTTGCCATCGCCTATTTCCTTCCTGCGGAAGCGGCCAACTTTCCAGCGAGGGCATACTTGGCCTCGCTGATTTCGTCGAGCAGTTTGTCGAACGCCTCCGGCGTGAGCCTTTGGCCTGCGGCCAGAGGCCGCAACACGTTTACTAGCAGTAAACGAACTCCAAGAATCTCGGCTAGCGATGGGTCGCTGGACGATGCTCCGCGCACTTCCCGGAGGATCACATCGCGTATCCATTCCCCGCGTGCAAGTCCCTGCGACCTGGCAAACTCAGTGATCCTCCCTCGTTCCTCTTTCGTTAGCTTCGCGGTCACGGGGAAGACGCGATTTAGACCGTGATCGCTGTCAGAAATCGCGTCTGGCTTGGCTTTCAAAATTGTCATGTTCCCTCGCATTTCATAGGTGCACCCAAGTGCACCTCAAATCTGTATGTCCTTGAAACCGCTGTAAGTGCACCGTGGTGCACCTGCACGACCCTTTCAGGGATGGAGTGTCAAAATTCTCCCGGTGCGAAGCACCGTTCTTGCACCACCACGAAATTGGATGGACGATCATGCCTTCACTGCGCCCAGAAGCCGTGGACTCGACTCCGGCTGCAAGCTTCTTTGTCGGCTGCTCCGTCGCACCATTGCTCGGGCCTTTTCGCACACGCAAAGCGGGGGCAACCTGCTTGGCGTGTGCCGTCTTCAGGAAGTCCTGGAACTCGCGGTCCTTTGAGAAGACATAGTTGAGCGCCTTGTCCACAACATCGTCTGCGGATGCGTGGATGAAGGCGGCGTACTGATCGACCTGCGTGGCGGTGACCTCATCAAGCCGGACAGAAGCACAGATGTGGCGGCTCTGGTTGATCTCAAGCAGTGGCATGTGGGTTCTCCTTTATAGGTAGTGGAATCAAGGAATCATTCTGTGCAGAATTGGTTAGCAAGTCAGCAGCAATATGCGGCGCAGTCCGTGCGAATGCTGTGGCATGTTCTACCTCGAAGACGGGCTCAATAAGGAAGCGTTTCGCGTCGCGGTCATAGCCGCGAAGCGCAAGCACCTCGCGGACAACGCGGCGGCCTGGTTGACGTTCGACGTGGACGACAAAATCGACAGCTTCTGCGATCTCGGCCTCGGTATCGGCGAACGTGCTTTGCGCGTGACTGCGCATCACGAGATTGGCGAAACGGTGAAGGGCCTTCTCCGCCGAGTTGGCGTGGATCGTAGCCATTGAACCCGCATGGCCCGTGTTGAAGGAATCGAGCAGCGTTCGTGCCTCGATTCCTCGGACTTCCCCGAGAATGATGCGGTCCGGTCGCCAGCGGAGAGCGGACTTTAGAAGGTCGTCGAAAGTTATCTTGGCCTTAAACGTATCAGTCTGGCATTCTGTCGGCAGAATGTTCGGCTTCTGGATCTGAAGTTCGGAGGTGTCCTCGATGACAACGAGGCGATCCTGTTCTGGAATAAAGTCGGCCAGTATGCGCAATAGCGTGGTCTTGCCGGTACCGGTTCCACCGCTGATGAGGAGCGTCTTACCGCTGCGAATCTGCTCGGCCAAGAAGTCCGCAAGCGTCCGCGTCAGCGTGCCGCGAGCGATCAGATCGTCAACTGTGTAATGGCGGCTGGTGAATTTCCTGATGATGAGCGCAGGTGTACAGCGCACGACCGGCGGGATAACTGCCGCCAACCGACTCCCGTCCGGGAGTTGTGCGTGCAGAAGTGGGTTGTCCTCGTCGAGCTTCTTACCGAGTTGATTGGCAATAACTTCGAGGCCGGTTTGTAGCTTGCCGGCGTCGAACGAAATGTTCTGCTCTTGGAACATAATGCCGTCCCGTTCGTACCACCACGAGGCGTCGGGATTGCCCATGATCTCGCTGACGTTCTCGTCGAGCAGCAGCGCCTCGATGGGCCGAAGGAATGGAAGGATCAATTCGAAGCTCATAGTGGGAACCTCACAGCGATGGAAGCCCAGCGGATAGCCGGGCTTCCGAGAGTGAAGAGCAAGGGCTTATGCGGCCGTTTCCTCCTGGGTCGCATCCTCGTGATCCTGATCTTCCGGGGCAGCTTTTTCAGCGCGGTCCAACTTGAGGATCGAAGCGACCCGAACTTCCCAGACGCGCTGCTTCGTGTCCGTCTTCTTGCTCTGGTACTCCCGGCTGCGCAGTTCGCCCTCCACCTGGACATGTGCGCCCTTGGTGAGCGTCTTGGCGAACTCTGAGAGCTTTCCGAAGACGACGCAACGGTGCCATTCGGTGTGCGAGATGTACGTGCCATCCTTCTTATAGGAGGACTTCGTTGCCAGCGAAAGAGTGGTGACGCTGAAGTCTGGGTTGTTTGTGCGAGCTTCTGGGTTGCTGCCGAGAAAGCCGATGAGGGTTACTTTGTTCTGGTACATGATCGTGTCTCCGTTTGTTGAATTCGCCCGTTGTTGCTCGGGTCACATTGGGCGGAGCTTAGCGAGTGGGCTCGGCTCCCAAGTGCCGAAGGTCTGCTTTCTGGGAGGGGCCCGAAAGAAGTTTGAGAGGCGTTCTTTGCCGTGGTTCTCAAACTTGTTTTGGGAGGAACCGAGACCCGAAGGGGCGCGCAATGCGAAGCAGAAGACCGAGCGCCGCCGGGCGCCGGAAAGGCCCCGAAGCTGTGACCGAGCAAAAGACGGGATACATAACGGCAGACACATGCCAGAGCAAAGTTTTCATCTACACACTGGCTGCGGAGGTTCGCCACAATTGCAGTGCGATTAGAGCGGGAATGTCCGCCGTAAGAAGGACGCAATTCGCCTCCGTAGTTGCGCGTCGAAAGGCTCTTGTTCGCCGACTCCACTGGAGACGAGGACAAGGTAGGAAAAGCTAGCCGGATTAGCAGTATGAAAGGACATGAATAAGCCTCTGGGCAGGTCGCTGAATCCCTAGCTGAATGCCTGGTCGGCCCGGAAGCGCACGATGGTCAGACCGAGGGGGTTCACGGCAAGCTCATTGTTCTTCACATTCTCCCGAAAGACATAGGTGACGCTGGCTGTCCATCGCTCCCGCTTGAGTTCCGTATGATCCGCGGGGTTCGTGTATACCTTCTCGAACTCGATGCGCGCCGAATACGGCGACTGTCGCAGGTCGTCGAGGATGACGTTCTTGATCTCCACATCGACATACGGCAAGCTGCTGTCTTTGACGTAATTCTGAATGCTGTTGTCCTTGCGTTCCTGGTCGATTACGGCACGCTGCACGTCGCTATTGAGGAAGTAGAGTGATTGCGTTTGATCGCGTTCGATGGTGAAGCGGTTGCGGCAGAAATATAGTTCGGCCCAGCGGGTGAGGTAATACTTGTTCTCCGCTTCCTGCGGGCGATACTGAAAGTTCCGATAGTCGATTGCTTCCGCGTGGCCCACATCGTTAACCCGCACGATCATTGGGTGCATGTTGGCGAGGGCTTGCTGACTCTTGAATGTGAGCATCGCCAGCGCGATACAGACAGCGGCCAGCACAAGAATCGTCACCTTCAAGTAGGTATTCATCACCAGCGGATCGCCGTACTGTTCCAGATAGCGCTCCGCGGCGCGGGTGATCTCCGGGGTGGCTTTCGTTGCGATGCTCATGGTTTCAGTGCTCATCCCTAGTCTCGTTTCTTTTCCTGGGGGTTTACATGACGGCGCGGATTGCCATCATGGCCAATCCAAGGCCGCCACCGTGACCGCCAGTACCGCCGGTGAATAGGCTGTGCGTCATAGTTGGAATTTTGAAAAGGATGTAGATGTTGACAAGTACGAGAAGGACGAGAAGCGGTAACGTCTGAACCATCATTGAAGGGTCCGACAAGCTCTGGCCAAGTTGGAGGTAGTAGTTGGTCAGAACATGAGACAGAACATTCATCGTGGCTGCAGCGATTACCTTATAAAAGCTGAATCCGAGATAGGCCTTTAGCCAACCCCAGAACAGCCAGTCCAGCTTGTCGAAGACAAGAAACGGGATAAAGATCGGCCCGAGTAATCCGATGATGGTTGCCGCAATTGCACCGTAGGCCAAGATGGCAGAAATGATCGCGGCCAGCATAGCTAACAGGAACTGCACTACGAAGTAGACGATCGCGTAATAGGGATTCATCATGCTGTTCAGCATCGACGGCCCCGTCTTGGAAGATGCAGCATGGATTTCGCTCAACATCGAGGTAGAACCATCGGCACCAATCAGGTTCACTAGGCTTGTTGTTCCGCCGTCGATGAAGCTCTTGATGGAAAAGCCTAGTCCAGGAATCGAGCTGTCGTAGTAGTTCACCATCACATAAGCGAAGGTGAGCAGCATGAAGAGGTTCAGAAACCTCCCCATGCTGAATCCCGGCCCACCGTGCGCCGATGCGAGCGCTTCCTGCACGCCGAACCAAACCAACATGATGGTCGCCAATGCCAGGACGATGTGAACTCCCATCGCTGTGATGGAGGGAGCGACCGTCGCTGCAAGCGATTGGCACCCTTGCGCGATCAATTCGAAGAGCCCTGTACCCATGTTCCATGCCCTCTAGTGTTCTTGTGCTTGGGCTTACTCAGTACGCTTGCCTGAGGAGATTCGCCGCCCCGCCGCTGGTTGTTGTTATGTTGGCGTTGTAGTAGCTTTCGTATCCCGCTGAGTCACGGAATGCCGATTTCATCGCGTCCTGTTGCTGCTTTTGGGCAATGATCTGCTGCAGGGCAAGATTGGCATTGATCTGGTTTGCGTCTTGCAAAGTGCGCAGTTGCAGGAGCAGGGCTTGGTTAATGCGCTGCAGTTCAGCCATGATGGTTTGCTGCGACGGGTCCTGAGTCTGGGTTGCGGCCTCCAGATTCGCAATGTCCGTTTGCCTTGCGGCCTGGTTGGCACGAATGGTCCCGAGAGATTGCAGGTTGTTGGTCATCACCGAGTCGTTGATATCAACCGTCGCGCCCTGTGCTGCAATCTGGAGCTGCCCGGCCATACTCGCGGTGCCGTAGCCAGGAATCATGTTATTGGTGTTCGGAACGCTAACTTGTTGGTACGCGGATGCGGCGCCCTTCCCGGTGTTTGCCGAATTGAGCCAACCCATCGAATTGCCGTAGGTATTCGAGATTTGCTGCAGGAGTAGCAAATCAGAGGTTGGAGACAGAAACCGCGCATAGAGCATCCTGGGCGCGAGGATCATCTGATGGGTGAGTTCGTATTGCTGCTTTGCGACGTTATAGGCTTGCAGGGCTGTCGTGGCGATCTTCACCGTGTTGGTGAAGATCTGTTGGCCCTGTTCAATCTGCCGAACTTCGTTGGCGATGGATCTCTGTTCGTTCTCGATCTGAGTGACGGCGTGACCCGCTTGTGTAGGATCGAACACGACGCCGGAACCAAATTGTGCGTTCGCGAGTGGTTGCAATGCCGCCGCCGCAAGGCCAACGGCGAGCACGGTAAGGGTTAGTTTCTTCATTTGTCTCGTCCCTTCGTCGCCGTTGGTTTCGCGATGCTTTACAGCGGTACGGCTTTACTGCTGTGCAGCGAGAATCTCTTTCTGGAGTTCTGCAAGACGTTCTGCCTGCGGCTTGCACCGTGCGTCGCGTTCCTTTTTCTTGGTTTCGAGATCCGACATCTGTTCCTTGGTCAGCTTCTCTCCTGTCAGCATTCTTGCGGCCCCGGCAGTCTCTGGATCGACGCATTCCTTGGCATAGGCCGGGTATTCGGCGTTGTATTGATCCTGTAACTGCTTCACTTTTGCGGCTTTGCTCTGACAGCCGGCGAGGGTGAGAGTCCACAGAACTAAGAGGGAGAGGGCAACTTTTCGCATGGGGAGCCTCCTTAAAACGTCTGTGGAATAGTGTGGTTCGAGTACGCAGGAAGAAGCAAGTCCTGGGTGAAATACACTTTCACGCGGTGGCCCTCCCGGATCGTGATGGTGGGCGGTATCTGTATGAAGCGGTCAAGGATCGTGGTGGCAGACTGCGAAACACTGCCCGCTGCCCCGTTCGTGAATGCCTGGGAACCGCTCGTGGTAATTGTGCCTCCGCCCTGCGTGATTTGGCTCGCTCCAGCAATCACACCCAAAGCTATTGAGGTACCGAAGATTTGCAGGTAGTGGTTATTAACTTTGTCTTTCAGCCCTTCCTGTCCGATCTGATCGAGGCCCTGGAACTGGTCGAGATCGACGGAGTAACCGTCTGGCATGATCAGCCGGTGAAAAACCACTGCCATTCGCCGCTGTTGGCCGAAGCCCGCCGCTCCAATCTTCTTCGCCTCGCCTAAAACAACCGTTCCCTCGGGAATGATGACGTGTTGATGATCGTGCGAATACAACGGATTTGAGACCAGAACCTTAACCGGCCCTACTGCGTCTCCATCCAGACGATTCATGAGAACAGTGTCGAGAATCGAGCCCTCGTAGATGAGATAGGGCTGACCGACAGCTGAATCGATATTGGCCTCCAGTGGACGTTTATAGCCTCCGGGGGGGTCCTCCTGTTTCCCTTCGGCTGGTGGGGAGACGAGACTGCTGTTTGTCTGCCGTTCGCTAGGGCCATATTGGGCGGGCATCGTCTGGCCTTGTTGTTGTTGCGGCGGATCGGCAGAGCGGGAGTACACAAGATTGGAAGCGAAACGGGAGTTGTCTGCGCGCTCGCGTTCTTTCGCAGCGATCAACTGTGCCTGCTGTTGCACCGGCGTGAGTTGCATCTGCATGTTGCCCTGCGGCGCTTGCGGGCAGGGCTGGCCCGGAATACAGGGCACGGCAAGACCGCTCGGCCCATAGGCCGCGGCTGCAGCCCGCTGCTGGGGAGTCGCAGACGCGAACGCTGAATCTCCTATCGCAGCGGCGGCCATTGTCGCCTGCTGTTCTTTCTGACGTTCGGCCTGAAGTTGGTTCTTCAACTCCTGCACGTTGTTATCAGTGTTGTCCTGCAAGGTGGGTTGCGGCGGTTGGCCTTTCGCGCTGGCCTGTTGCGCGGGGGTCTTCTTGCCGGACGAACTGAAGAGCGCCGCCACAACCACCAGCAATACCGCGCCCAGATAAACGAAGGTCTTGAGGTTCTTCTGCAAGACGCCTTTGGGCAGTTCCAGGTTGCGCCGCAATGTTGGTTCGGCCTGCGGCTCTGTGTGGGGAGTGAAGACGTTCTCGGTCATGACGGTGATCCCTTGCGCGTGAATTCCATCCGCTTCTTGCCCAGCTCCACGTATCCGCTGTCCATGATCTTCGGGATGATGTACGTCCCTTCCCGGAGGTCGTAGGTGACGAGGTTGGGTTTGCCGTCCTTCATCTCATAGACACTGAACTTCTCAGGCGCATTCGTCTTGATGTAGGTGAACCTGTCGTCGTGGTAGATCGACTGAATGTTGAAAGGAGCTTCGTTTGCCTTGTAGGCATAGTCGAACTTGAGCCGCGTCGGATAGGCGCTTTTGTACTCATCCACCGCCTGCTCGACGTGCGATTGCAGAGCGGCAACCTGCTGCCTCGATTGTTCGAGTTGGGCGGTAGGTACGAACTGCGGAGGGCCGCTGGCGGCAATAATGGCAGAGCGATCGGCGGGTTCGACGATCACTTTCAAATCAGGGGTGGTCGATGTGGCAGAAATGTCCTGGAGGGTGAAACTGTAGATGTTCCCCTTGTCCGTAATGAGATTCAAGTTGGAGCTGATGCCTTGCTTCGCCGGATGCACGAAGCAAAAGTTGCCGACTACGTCCACAATCCAGAATTCCTTGTCACCCGTGGCGGCTTCCATGATCTTCTCGGTGGTGGGAAGTTCGATAAGGGTCGTGTATTTCACCTTGGCGCGGATGGGAACGATGTCCTGCGAGTGATACTGCACCGTGCGCGCGGAGTCCTGGGCGAAAGCACTGACGGAAGAAAAAACCAAAGCGCAATTGACGACGAATTTCAGATGCCGCATAGAGCTCTCCTTAGCGGTTAGTGTTCGAAGTTGATACGGCCAGCGCGCGACTGGAACGGATGATCTTCCGCCAAATGGCGGAGCCCATCCGCAATATCGAAGCGGTCGAAATATTCCTGTTTCTTGAGGTTGTCGCGGGCGTTGTTGGTCGCCATCCAGTGCGTGACCGAATCGACATTCAAATGCACTTTTTTCGAGGTCTGCGCCTTGCGAATCAGCATTTGGCCCGGTGGAACAAGGCCGTCGATAAGGTCCAGTTCCGTGTCGTTCAGATGAAACGCCTCGCGATAAACTTCTCGGTTCATGTCCGGGTTTGCGAGGAAGATCTTTGTCGGGCAACTCTCGGCCACTATCGCCAGCATCCCCGATTCCTCAAGTTCTTTGATGGACTGCGTGGCAAGGATCATCGCCGCCATGTGCTTGCGCCAGGTCTTCTGCGCCTGCACTACATAATTGCGAATAGTCTCGTTCTTGATGAAGAGCCACGCCTCATCGAGCAGGAAGAACTTGGAGGTGCCGAGGTTCTTCGGGTCAGTGATCTCATTCGATGCCCGATGCAAAACATAAAACAGAAGTGGTTCCAAGACTTCCGGCGCATCATTCCAGCCGTGGAAATTGAACGTCTGAAAGCTTTTGAACGAAAGCGTGTCCTCGGCGTTGTCAAAGAGAAATCCGTACTGGCCGCCGCGGGTCCAGCGGTGCAGGCGTTCTTTCAACTCGCCGATGATGTTGCCAAAGTTTGAGATTGTGCGCTGGTTGGGCTCAAGCACGTAAATCCGCTCGATCGCATCCCAGAGCCGGCGTTCTTCTTTGAAGTCCAGACGGTAACGCTGTCCGTTGCCCTCAGTGAGGACCCGGAAGAAGCTGAAGAGAAACTGCAGGTTCTCTTTGGTCTGAGGCAGCGAGAACGGGTTGATGGTGAAGTCCCGCGCTTCTTGACCCACATTGAGATACGAGCCCTTGAATATCGTCGTAAGCGACTGGAAGCTGCCGCCGATATCAAAGATGAAAGTCAGCGGCTTGTACTTCTGCGCGTTCTGCAACAAGAAAACACACAGATATGACTTGCCACTGCCCGTCATCCCGAGAATTAGCGTATGAGCAACGTCGCGGGTGTGCAGGTTGAGGAAGTAGGGCGTGCTGTTGTCGGTTTCGACGACTGCCAGGCACTCCGTGCCGAGATGTGCGTTCGTCTTCTCGCCGGGAAGGATCGTAAACAGAAAAGACAGGTCGGCGTAGTTCGTGTTCAGCAGATACAGTTGGCGGAGGTTCATTGCGTAGTTGCCCGGTACGGTGGCGAAATAAGCGTTCAGCTGGTTGTAGGTTTCCGCAAACAGATTGCCGTCCGCGTTGGTGAAGACGCCAGTAATTTCCGCCCCGAGCTGATCGAGTTCCGTTCGTGACCGGCCATACAGCACGATTGTGAGCGAGAAATCTCCCAGCGATTGACCGTCACCCAGGGCGCGAAGGCAATCACCAAGATTTTCGATGTCGGCCTGTTTGGACTCGTCCACGAGCACGTCGCGTGGGTTCGTGTTCGTGGCATCGTTGCCCATCTGGGAGACAAATCCTGTCTTCGACATATTGAAGTGACGGCGGCGCTTGTTAACTTCGTTACGGGCCTTGTCCGCGGGGAGCGGCGTCCACTCCGTGACCACATAGAAGTTGGCGGGGATCTTTAACAGCGCGTCCAGTACCAAGGGTTTCGTTTCGGTGATGGCCTCTTTCATCGTCAGCACTCGGACGATGTGATCGCCTACCCGCAGATGATCGCGTTCGGCTTCGATGTCGGAGTTGACCACCTGATAGTCGAGGAACTCCGTGGACTGCGGTCTGCCGGCAACACGCCAGTTGTCATAATTCAGCAAGCGGCGGAAAAACGTGAATTGCCCCAGCTGATTCAAGACCTCGACTTGCATGAAATCAGCGAGCTGCCGAGCGAATGCCTGCACGTGCTGGTCGAGCCGTTGAAGATCGCGCTCGATATGCGCCCGTAACAACTTCTTCATGCTGTCGTTGGTGAACTGCGATTTGAGTTCGGCAATCGCGCCCTCTGGATCGCGTAAGAGTCGAGCTAGCGCCGTGCCGACGCCGGTCTTCGACCGGGAGCCTTCGAGCAGGATGCAGTAGAAGATTTCAACTTGATAGAGATGGTCCCGCTTCGCTTCAAAGAACTTCCGTCGCTGGTCAATAGCCGCTTGGACAATGGGGTCATCATAGGTTGCGAATGGTATGTCGGGGCGGTTCGATTTGAAGAGGTACTGGTAAACATGGAAGCCTGGGCCAAACGCTTTCAGCGCCGCCTCCAACCGCTTCACCGCATATTCCTGTTGCGAGCGATCAAGACTTTCGTAGTCCACACCGGGGACGCCGAGAATCATACCGAGATCACCGCTCTTGGTTAGGAAGGTCGTATCGTTCCAGAAGCCATAAAGGTTGATGTGGTCATTCAGTGCCGCACTCTCTTTCCAGGGCTTGATGACTTTGTCGAGACGCAGCATCACACTACCTCCACGCGGGGAACTTGCTGCTTCGCCGCGTCATAGCGCAGCTTGTAGCGCTCGGACTTTGCGAGAATGCGGAGGAATGCAGGATCGCTGTTCGTTACCCAATGGCCGAAGGCAAAGCCGCCGATGAAGACGGCGATACCAGCGAGGATGGAATTAAAGAGATTGAAGGCTCCCACCGCCCCGACGCAGACGAAGTAGAAGAGGGTGCGTTCCACGCCCAAGTAGGTGAGTGGCTTGTGCAGACTCTTGAAGACTCGATTTGTGCGATGCTTCTGGTGTGGTTTGTCTGGCATAACTCCCTCGTCTAAGCGCGGGTTGAGGATGGCTGGACAGGGCGCTATACGCCCCAGAGCCAACTCAGGACATTCACTGCCATAACGGCAATGCCCGTTCCGGCGGCGACACCAGCGAGCGCTTTTTTGGCGCCGGGCTCGCCGTGCGCGAATCCGTAGCCTCCGATCACAATTGCGACCAGACTCGCAACTTTTGCGATCGTTCCAGTAAAGAGGCCTTGGATGGCATTAAAGCCGGTGTCAAAGGGACTTCCTTGAGCGTGAGCTGCGAGGGGAGCCAACACGAGAAGTGAGAGCACCAAGAGCGCCGACTTTGCGAGCCTTGAAGAGGCCGCTAACCGAATGGGGGAGGGAAGTTTGATTCGAGCGAAATGCGCCACGAGAACCTCCGGCAGTGACAGTTCAGTGCCGCTGCTTTTGGTTCACCGTAGCGCTAGGAGAAGGTGTTGTCTAATGACTTCTCGGTGGGATGTTATTCCGCTCACTCATAAGACCGGATATATTCGTCGATTACGCCAAGCATTTTGAGGAGGACGGCGATATCCACTCTTGTGTGCCTGAATTCCACCCTTATTGGGCACAATGCATTTCGGTTGTTCCTGATCGCCTGACAGGGTAAACGTCCCGGAGTTGCCTTGGTTTCTTGTCCCTGCCTGGCCCGCAGGCAGGCACGTGTAATGTTTTGCTAGTCGGCTGACTGAAACATAATCACCGGCTTTGCACACCTGAATTGCCCGTTTAATGCATATCTGCACTAGTAAACCTCTTTGACTTGCTAGCGCACAGACCTGCGGGATAGAGTGAAAGCCTCAGATGACTTTCGCGAACGAAAAGCTGCTCGTGGATCGCTTGCTCTCGCTGCTTCAAAGCCAAGCTACTTTTTGCGGTCCGGTTCACGTCACTCCAGAGTTCTTCTACTCGCGCGGCCGCACGGACGTGGTTGCCGTGGATCAGGACGCGACCCTTTTCGCGTTCGAAGCCAAGCTGACGGATTGGAAGACAGCACTCCATCAGGCGTATCGCAATACCTGTTTTGCGCATTCGTCCTACGTGGTCCTTCCGAAGAAAACGGCCCTCGCCGCCGTCAAATTCGTTGGTGAATTCGAGAAGCGGGGCGTCGGCCTTTGCTATGTCGACGAGTCAGCCCTTGTTGTTCTCCGCGCGTCGTCACATACTGAGCCAATTGAGCCCTGGTTGGCGTATGATGCTGTTTCCCTCGCACTCGGGCAGTAACTCCACACATTTATGCCGAAATTGAACCTGGAGTCAGTCGCTCGTGCTGTCTGCGCTCATTGCGGCCATCAGTTTCACGACGGAATTGCGGAGGGTTCCTTCAAGGAGACCTTCCTCGTTGAGGACGCGAAAGGCACTCGTCTTGCGCTCAAGGTGCTAAAACCCGGTTCGTCTCCGGAGCGCAGTGACCGCGAAGTTGATGCCATGCGCCGCTGCTCGCATCCGAACATCGCGGCGCTGATCGTTCTGGCTGAGTTTGACCACACTGGCCAGAAATATGCGTATTTAATCGAGGAATTCATGGATGGAGGAACCCTCGAAGATCGTTTGCAAGCCGGACGCTTGGATAGAGACGAAACACTTGCGCTGGGAGAGCTTCTGATCTCAGCTATCGCACACATCGCGGAACAACGGCTCGTTCACCGTGACCTAAAACCTGCGAATATCATGTTTCGCAAGAAAGGTGGCGAGCCCGTGGTCGTCGATTTCGGAATCGTTCGCGATCTGGGAAAGACCTCACTTACCAAGACGTATTTGGGCATGGGGCCGGGCACTCCGTTTTTCGCACCTCCAGAGCAACTCAACAATGACAAGAATCTGATAGATTGGCGCGCCGATCAGTTCGCACTGGGAGTCGTGTTGTCGTTGGCCCACTTGGGTTCGCATCCATACGAGGAACCGGGTGACGACCCAGGCCGCACCATTGGGCGTGTTGCAGCCCGCAGCGGCCCAACGGCGAAGTTTTCCGCTGACATTGCGGCCTCATATTTGCCTGTGTTGGAGAAGATGGTCGCGAGCTGGCCAGTGAATCGCGTTCGCACTCCGCAAACACTGCTGGAAAGCTGGAAAGCACAGCGAGACATCAAATAAATGCCCGTATTCCACCAAATCGGCCATGATTCTGAGAATCTGCTCTCGCTGCCGGAACTGGACCTCTTTGCGGGAGCTATCCTCAGTCCTCTCAACTACACGCCTGGTGAGACGCAGCAGCAGATCTCGGAGCTGAAGAAAGCTGGGAAGTTCACGCTTCTCGACCCGTACCTTTATCACCCGCAGAGCGACAAGGGTCAGCTTCCGAAATGGAGCTACTACCCGAAGGATGTGGATACTGCGGACCTGAGCTCTGAGTCGTGGTGGTCGCCTCTCGTGATTGGAGTCTCAAAGGCGGCAGCGGAGATCGACGTGGACGCCGTGTGCTCGCCCGCCATAGTGCCGAAGATATTCTCAGATGATTTCTACTCTCAGACCATTGAGCATGGAAACCAGCTCAAGGACGCCCTCAAGGGCACAAAGATTCGACCTTTCCAGACTGTCATCGTGAATCTGCCGGAGCTCACTGCGCCTGATCGAGTGATGACCATTGCCTCAATCATCTCGCAATCCGACATTGAGGATTGCATGCTGGCGTTCATCAGCAACGTTGAGCCACGTCGCGAGCTCGGAGACCCGGAGGAGTTGAAGGGGGCGATGCGCCTGATTTCCGCGCTGGCGCACGGAGGTCAACGTGTCACAGTTGCTTTCTCGTCGTCAGACATGATTCTGTGGAAAGCTGCCGGCGCGACCAATTGCGCGACTGGAAAATTTTTCAACCTGCGACGATTCACACTGTCGCGGTTGCTTGAGGATTCGAGCGGCGGCGGTGGCCAACTCGGCTATTGGTTTGAGGAATCGCTGCTCGCCTTCCTGCGACAATCGGACCTGCTGCGCGTACAAGCACGTGGCCTCATCAGTCTGGCATCGAAGTCCAATCCGTTTTGCGACCAGATACTCGCAGCAATCCCCGCAAATAAAGCGTCGGTCGCACTCGGATGGCGCCAGTTCCTGTACTGGTTCGCCGATGTCGAACATCGCATCGAGACAGGCGGTGTTTCGCCAGAGGGCCTTGTGAAACTCGCTGACGAAAACTGGGCAGCTATCGAGAAGTCGAAGCCACCAATCTACATGGAAGAGAGACCCAATAACGGTGATTGGGTTCGAGAGTGGCTCCGCGCCCTGGTCGAGTTCCCGTATTCGTAAATCAAGCATTTTGGTGGACAACCTCTCCACTCTTGTCCGGTCCATCTTTCTGCAACTGACGAAAGCGTTTCTTCTGCGCCATCCGTGCCGCGTGTTTTCAGTTAGACTCGTCGAAGAAACCGCGCAAGGCGCGACGCTCTTCCGCGTTCTGCGAGAAGCTGTTAGGATATTTCTGTGCCAAACATTTGCTCAGGTTCAGTTGGCGGTTCCGTCCAGGTTGGCTACAATCTGGATCTACCGGAGCGGTCGGTGCAAGTGGATTTAGACATGGCACAGATGCTGGAAGAAGGCGAAATTTGGAGGCGGTTTGGGGGCGGTTCGGACAGGAATCGCGCCCTTTTGGGCAACAAAGGCACCTCCATGCACGATATGCAAAGTGTGCAAAGCCGCATAAACATTGCTTATTTCGCATCTTGTTGATTTAGCAAGTGGGGACGTAGTTCAGTTGGTTAGAACGCTGCCCTGTCACGGCAGAGGTCGCGAGTTCGAGTCTCGTCGTCCCCGCCAATTCTTTCAAGCACTTGTAAGGAATTGGCAATTTGCTTCGTGGTCCAATTTGGTCCAGTGCCTCTCCCTTGTTGAATACCATCCGAACAAGTTTGCTTTGTGACGAGACAGGCGATCCGTTTCTCTCCAGACCGCAAGTGTCACTTCCACATGGTGAGTCTCCCCGTTCGCCCGTGTACTGTTCGGTGAGGCGCACCTGATATGCTCAGGCGAACGGAGTTGAGGACGAAAGATTGATGCGCTGGAGTTCCTAATCAGCAAGGAACTCGACCGACTCGGTCGCGACCAGCTCCGACTGATAGATGGCGCATTATGACGCTTAGTTTCCTCTCCGTTTCGTTCGTCGCCGCAATCATGCTGACTGGCCGTAACTCCGGGACATCGACGACTATAGCCGCCCGCAATAGCATTCAGCTTACTGCCGCTGGCAGTTCGTTCGTCTATCCCGTCATGATGCGCTGGGTTCAAGCCTTTCCAGGGAGAAGCGCGGCTCGTTTGGGTGCAGTTCGTGCAAGGGAGAGTGGTTTGCTATGATGCGCGGGACGCAATGATATCTCGGAGGAAGCTGCTTTCAGTCATGTTCAGCGTGGCCGTTTTCTGCCTGATGTTGCCCGCTGGCACGGGCCAGGTCAGCAACAGCAGCGCGGATCCGATGGCGCCCACGCACGGGTTCAAGTCGGCGGAGGAGATCGACCGCGAATGGCAGGTGTCGGTCGCGAAGTATGACGCGAAACGGGATTCCCTAATTGCAGAGGCCGAGCGGCAATCGCACGATGGTCCTTACCGCCCCGACTGGGAGACTCTCCACAACTACGAAATCCCTGAGTGGTACAAAGATGCCAAGTTTGGAATTTTCATTACTTGGGGTGTTTACGCCGTTCCCGGCGCCGTCAACGAATGGTATCCCCACAACATGTACCGCCCTGGGGATCCCGCCTACGAACACTTCGAGAAAAATTATGGCTTGCTGGACAATCTGGGCTACAAGGATTTCATTCCCAAATTCCGCGCAGAAAAATGGGACCCCGCCGGCTGGGCCGACCTGTTCAAACGCGCCGGCGCAAAGTACGTAATCCCCGTTGCGGAGCACCACGACGGATTTTCTATGTACGATTCCGACCTCTCCGACTGGACTGCCGTAAAGATGGGGCCGCATCGTGACATCGTCGGCGACCTCGCCCAAGCAGTCCGCGCCGCAGGATTGCATTTCGGCCTTTCTTCCCATCGCGCCGAGCACAATTACTATTACGACAATGGCCGCTACATCCGCTCCGATGTGAACGATCCGAAATACGCCTCGTTCTACGGCCCCGCTCACCCCTGGATGAACGACCCCCACTTCATCGCCTACAACGAGTGGTCGTGGGTGAGTGAGGCCTGGACGCGCGACTGGCTGGCCCGCGCCGTTGAGCTGACCGAAAAATACAAGCCTGAAGTTTTTTATTTCGATGGCGGCATCGGCCACCCCGCATACCGGCGCAGCATAACCGAGTTCGCCGCGTTCTACTACAACTACGCCGCGCGCAAGAATTTTCCCGCTGTCATCAATTTCAAGGACTATTCCATGCAGGCAGATTCCGGCTCGCGCGATCATGAGCGCGCCCTGCTTCCCGGCATCGAGGACAGGCACTGGCAAACGGATACGCCGATCAGCAATCTGTCCTGGGGATATATGGAGCACGATCAGCTGAAGTCTGCCGACTTCCTGATTCATCAACTGGTGGACATCGTCAGCAAGAACGGCAACCTGCTCCTGAACATCGG
>Ga0302319_10002547_pt1 | contig 39162 bp, 28 predicted proteins | sample Bog_T0_2_FD_203319 | JGI IMG/M metagenome (GOLD analysis project Ga0302319, IMG submission 203319) | Peat permafrost microbial communities from Stordalen Mire near Abisko, Sweden - Bog_T0_2 | ecosystem: Environmental > Terrestrial > Soil > Wetlands > Peat | place: Sweden: Abisko, Stordalen Mire... | reverse complement strand
CATTTGGATGCAGTCGACAGGGCAAAATGCAAAGTATTTCAAGAAAAATTAGAAAACCATGAAACAAATTCCCTTGAGCCCCCACTATGCTCCAGACCTTCCGCGTGCGCGGCAGGTTTCCCCCGGAGATCCCGACAATGCAAACTCTCAACTCTCCCCGTCGTGCGAACTTGGCTTCCGTTCTAACCAGTTTGCTTGCTGTCACAGCGTTCCTGGCGGCCTCATGGCAAGCTCGAGCCGAGTCCCCCGCCGCCGTCCCGGGCGACAGTGGGTTTGTGGCCTCGGGCAGCATGATCACGCTTGCCCACCACACGCCGCCGCAGGTGCTGGATGGCAGGGCCGTGCGTGTTGACCATTACAATCCCGAGCAGAAGCTCCGCCTGGTGCTGGTTGTGCAGCCGCCGAAGATGGCCGAGGAGGAGCAGTTCCTCAAGGAGTTGACCACCAAGGGCAATCCCAACTTCCACAAATTTCTCTCTCCTGACCAGTGGAACGCCCGCTTTGGGCCTTCGGTGGAGGCTGAGCAGAAGGTGGTTGACTGGGCGCAGAGCGTGGGCCTGACCGTAACCAATCGCTACTCGAACCGGCTGCTGGTGGACGTGGAAGGCACAGCGGGCACGATTGAAAAGGCGCTGGGCGTCACCATCAACAACTACAAGGTTGGTGAGGAGGTCGACTTCTCCAACGACCGCGACCCGGTCATCTCCGCCAGTCTCTCCGGCGTGGTCAGCGGCGTTCTGGGGTTGAACAGCATCCAGCGCATCCATGGGCGGATGCCCAAGTCCCGCACCATGAAGGGGCCGGACTACACGCCGGGTCCGATGGTGAACAAATACAAATCGGCCAACGGCGACGGTGACCCGGTCAAGGCCGATGCGCATCGCAAGGCAGGCGCGGCCGGTAGAACCGACGTTGCGCCCGAACTGGCGCAAGGCGACCTCACGGGCAATTCCACCACGGTGAGCCCCTTCTGGGTATTCAGCTCGCAGGGGTACGACTACGACGGCCTGCAGCAGTTCAGCCACTGCTGCAATGTACACAACGACTCCGGCGGCGCACCTGCCGTTTCATCCATCTCGCTGGTCACCTTTGGAGACTACGAGGACAGCGACGTTCAAGCCTTCTTCACCTACTACGGCTTTGCCTGGAATTACAACTCGACCATTATTGGCGGTTCCACGCCTCCCGGACAGGACGATGAAGCACCGGGCGATCTGGAGTATTCAACCGCAACGGCCAACAGCTTCGGCTCCTGGGTCGACACTGCCGAGGTCTCCGTCTACGAAGTCACCAATGGCTACTACAGCACCTACGCGGACGCCTACAACCAGATCGCGACCGACAACAACTCGCGTGTGGTTTCCACCAGCTACGGAGGCACCGAAGACAGCTGGAATGAGTACGGCGATGCAGTCGGCACCGGCGCCGGGCAGTTCCACGGCATCTTCAACACCATGACAGGCGAGGGTTACACGCTGATCGCTTCAGCCGGCGACAACGGCTCTGCCGACGGCTGCGCCGACGCGGTCCAGGTGGACTGGCCGGCAGCGGACCCCAATTTCATCGCCGCCGGCGGCACCGGGCTCACCTTCAACTCCGACGGAACCTTCAAGAGTGAAGTGGCCTGGACGGGCGACACCTGGGAAAACGCCTGCGGCCAGAACTGGGGCGGCGGCGGCGGCGGGGCGAGCGCCCTGTTCTCGCAACCCTATTGGCAGAGCGGACTCACCTACGAGTATTACGATCCTCTCGACACGACCTATTGGGTGGTCTCCGGCAGCTCTCAGCGCCTGATGCCCGACATCTCCCTGAGCGCCGATCCGGACGACAGCTGGGAGGCATACTACTACGGCGGTGGCTGGTCCCGCTTTGACGGCACCAGCATCGTGGCGCCGGAACTGGCCGGCTTCTTTGCCCAGGAAAATACTTACCTGAACTACATCGGCAACATCTGCGGCTCCGCCGGAACCTCGGCCTGCACCCCGGTGGGCAACCCGGCTCCGTTCATCTATGAGGATGCCCAGGGGCCAAGCTCGATCGCCCACAATGCGTTCTACGACATCACGAGCGGCTGCAATTCCAATAACATCACGGCAGATGACAAACTCGACTCTTTCTGCGCCACCAGCGGCTGGGACGCGGCCACCGGCTGGGGTTCGGCGAACTTGATGCAGCTGGCCTGGGGCATCAACTGGGAGCTGGTACCCGCTTACGGCAGCCCCTCGATCGCTTTCAATGGTCCGGCCACGAACACCTGGTACAACACCAACCAGGAGGTCAGTTGGACAGTCTCGGACGCCGGCAGCAGCGGTCTTCCCGCACCTGGAGTCGCCGGATTCACGCAGGGCTGGGATTCTATCCCTGCCGACCCGTTCAGCGAGCCGCACGGCGGTACCGGCAACTCGTTCTACAGCGGGCCGGAGTATCCCTTTGGCACAACCGGATGCCTGGAGTTCGTGAACAGCGGCTGCTCCGCCCTCGCAGCTCCGCAGGGCTGCCACACCGCCTATGTGGAAGGGTGGGATAACCAGGGCAACCGCACAACCCAGTCGTATGGGCCGGTCTGCTACGACACCGTCGCGCCCACCATCACCATCTCCAACAGCCCGGCAACACCGGCCAGCGGCTGGTGGGACACCTCAGTCCAGGTCACGCTGCATCCGACCGATCCTGGCGGCAGCAACGCCTCCGGAATCTTCTGGACCCTTTACGCGATCGACTCGGGCAGCTGCTACCCGGGAAACATTGGAGGATGCTACCTGTACACCGGTCCCATCACCATCTCCGCGCAGGGCCAGCACTACATCTACTACTTCACAGAGGACAATGCGGGCAACTTCTCGGCCGAGACCTATGAGTGGGTCAGCCTGGACTTGACCGCTCCCACAACCACATCGACGTTGGGCGGAAACCTTGTCAGCGGCACCTATTACTCCGCTGTCAAGGTGGGGCTGAACGCCAGCGACACCGGCGGGAGCGGCGTAAAGGCCACCTACTACCAGGTCAATGGCGGTGCAACAACCACATACGCCGGAAGCCCGATCACCGTCGCCGCGCTCGGAGCCAACTCCGTCGTTTACTGGAGCGTCGATAACGCGGGCAACATCGAGTCGCAGCATACCGTCACCTTCACAGTCGCTGCGCCCACCGCCACCACGCTCACCGCTCCGGCAGCGAATTCAATCCTTGCCGGGCCCGCGGCAACCTTCTCCTGGGGGGCAGTGACCGGCGCTACGGGATATTCGCTCTGGCTGGGAAGCACCGGGGCGGGATCCGAGAACCTGTACCACTCGGGCGCTACCACCGCCAAGTCGGTGACGGCCACCGGCCTGCCCACCAATGGCGAGACCGTCTATGCCCGGCTCTTCACCTACACAGGCAACGTCACCAAGTGGAACGACTACACCTTCACCGCGGCCTCACAAGCCGTCCTAACCGCCCCCGCTCCGGCCACAGTGCTTGCCGGTCCAACCGTGACCTTCAGCTGGTCGGCCGGTACCGGAAACACCACCGGATACTCGCTCTGGCTGGGCAGCACCGGAGTCGGGTCCAACAACCTCTATCACTCTGGATTGACCGCTGCAACCACCGTCAAGGTCGGCGGCATGCCCACGAATGGGGAGCCGATCTACGCACGGCTCTACACCTATATCAACGGATGGACGGTGTCGACGGACTACACCTTCACCGCGGCCTCGCAGGCTGTCCTCACCACTCCGGCGCCAGCCACCACACTGGCAGGTCCGAGTGTCACGTTCACCTGGGCCCCGGGCACCGGCAGCACCACGGGCTACTCGCTCTACCTGGGAAGCACCGGGGCTGGATCGAACAACCTGTATCACTCCGGCGCAACCACCGCCACTTCCGTGGTGGCCAACGGCCTCCCCACCAACGGAGAGACCGTCTACGCCCGGCTCTTCACCTACGTCGACGGGGTCACGGTCTTCACTGACTACACCTACACCGCGGCCTCACAAGCCGTCCTAACCGCCCCCGCGCCGGCCACCGTGCTCGCCGGTCCAACCGTGACCTTCACCTGGTCGGCCGGTACCGGAAACACTACCGGATACTCGCTCTGGCTGGGCAGCACCGGAGTCGGGTCCAACAACCTCTATCACTCCGGATTGACCACCGCAACCGCGGTCAAGGTCGGCGGCCTGCCCGCAAATGGGGCGCCGATCTACGCACGGCTCTACACCTACATCAACGGATCCACGGTGTCGACGGACTACACCTTCACCGCAGCCTCGCAGGCTGTCCTCACCACTCCCGCGCCAACCACCACGCTCGCAGGCTCCAGTGTCACGTTCACATGGACACCCGGCACCGGCAGCACCACCGGCTACTCGCTCTACCTGGGCAGCACCGGGGCTGGATCGAACAACCTCTATCACTCCGGCGCAACCACCGCCACTTCCGTAACGGCCAACGGCCTCCCCACCAACGGAGAGACCGTCTACGCCCGCCTCTTCACGTACATCGACGGTGTCACCGTGTTCACCGACTACACCTACACCGCACAGTAGTTCAACCGCATCATCAACCGCTCAAGTTCACTGCGCCCGAGAGGTCAACGACTCTCGGGCGCAGTGTCCGTCTATAGCTGTTCTCCAATTGCTGTACACCGAAAGCACGATGATAAGTGGCTTTTTCCTTTTAAGAAAAAGCCACCTTGCACGGAACTAAATAGAGCACATGAATTGGAGAACTGCTCTAAGCAGCCCTGCCGATCCCAGCGACCGGCGTGTCTTCAGGCCTTAGTTCGTGTGCGGATGAGCAGCCTTCCATGCTGCCACGCGATCTTCCACGGCCTGCTGCTGGTCGGTGGTAATGTGCTCGCCCACGCTCTGCCGGTTCATCGTGAAGCGCGCCTGCGCCGGGCCGGGCGCGGCAGAGGCCAGCGACAGCCAGAAGTAAGCCTCCACGTCGTCGTGCGCCACGCCCATGCCCACCGAGTAGAGAATCCCCAGCGTCCCTTGCGCGCCCGCATCGCCCAGCTCCGCTGCCTTGCGATACCAGGCCGCCGCCTGCGCCATGTCGCGCGCCACGCCGCGGCCGTCGCGGTAGAGATCGGCAAGGTGAATCTGCGCCAAGGTGTTGCCCTGCTCGGCAGCCTTGCCGTACCAGATCGCCGCTTGTTTGTAGTCCGCTGCAAGCTGGCGGGCATCGCGCGGTGCGCCGGCGCCGGCCGCGTAGGCGTCGCCCGCCTTGATCTCGGCAGCCACGTCGCCCGTGTTCGCCTTGGCCAGCAGCGCAGCGTCTATCGGTGTAGCCGGCGTCACCGGCGCCTGCGCGCCCCTGAGCGTGGTCGTAGCGGCAAAGCAAAGCACAACAAGCAGCTTTCCGGGCAGTTTCACTCGATACCTCACAGCACACGCTGGCGCGCGCTACAGCAAGTTTACTCAGCCAGGCGCATGGCGAGAATCGAAGTCCGCGTCCCGGCAGCCCATAGGTCCCGGAAACCCGGCGCAATTGACGAGATTTCCGCTGGCCAAGGACCGGTTCAATGAGACTAAAATCTCAATATGACCGACCGCATCGCTCTCTCCCTCGCCCAGGCCGACCCAGTCATCGCCGCTGCCCTTGACCGTGAAACCCTCCGCCAGCACGAGGGGCTGGAGATGATCGCCAGCGAAAACTTCGTCTCTGAAGCGGTGCTTGAGGCGGCCGGCTCCATCTTCACCAACAAATATGCTGAGGGTTACCCCGGACGCCGCTACTACGGCGGCTGCGAGTTTGCCGATGTCGTCGAGAACCTGGCGCGCGACCGCGCCAAACAGCTCTTCGGCGGTGACCACGTGAACGTGCAGCCCCACTCCGGTTCCCAGGCCAACGCCTCCGCCTACGCGGCCGTCCTCCAGGCGGGCGACACCATCCTCGGCCTCGACCTGGCCCATGGCGGCCATCTCACCCACGGTCACCGCCTCAGCTTCAGCGGCAAGCTCTACCGGCCCACTTTCTACCAGGTCCGCAAGGACACCGAGCTGATCGACTACGACGAGCTTGAGGCCATCGCGGTGCGTGAAAAGCCCAAGGCCCTCATCGGCGGCGGCAGCGCCTATCCCCGCCTGTGGGACTTTGCCCGCATGCGCCAGATCGCCGACAAGGTGGGTGCCGTCTACATCTTTGATATGGCCCACATCGCCGGCCTCGTTGCCGGCGGCGTCCATCCCTCGCCCGTTCCCCATGCGCACATCACCACCACCACCACCCACAAAACCCTGCGCGGACCCCGTGCCGGCCTCATCCTCTGCGGCCAGGACCTGGCAGCCCCGGTCGACAAGGCAGTCTTCCCCGGCCAGCAGGGCGGCCCGTTGATGCACATCGTCGCCGCCAAGGCCGTCGCTCTCGGCGAGGCGCTTCGTCCCGAGTTCAAGACCTATGCCGCGCAAACCGTGGCCAACGCCAAGGTGCTCGCACTCGCCCTCCAGGAAGCCGGCTTCCGCATCATCTCCGGCGGAACCGACAACCACCTCATGCTCGTCGATGTTTTTGAGAAGGGCGTCCTCGGCTCTGAAGCTGAGCTCGCTCTCGGCAAGGCCGGCATCACCGTCAACAAGAACTCCATCCCCTACGATACCAATCCCCCGCTCAAGCCCTCCGGCATTCGCATCGGCACGCCTGCCCTCACCACCCGCGGCATGAAGGAGCCGGAGATGCGGCGCATCGGCGCATGGATCACCGAGGCGCTCGATAAGCGCAATGACGACGCGGCCCTGGAGAAAATCCGCCTGGAGGTCGCCGATCTGGCCAACCAGTTCCCGCTCTACGCCTGGCGCCGCGCCCCCGTTGCCGTAGCTGTCTAGGCTGTATCGACAAATCAAGCTTTCTCTCCGCGGATTCATCGCCCTTTCATCTGCTTGCTCTATGAATGGAGACGTCCGGGATTCGCGTCCCCGCGCGTTACCGGGCCGATCTCACTTCCCTGGAGCCTCTCCATGTCCGACCTGGCAACACTCGCCCCAGGCAGCCCTGCACCCGCAGGCCTGCTCGAAAAGAAGATGAAGAAATCCCACGCAATGGTCAGCGGGACCGTGTGCCTGGCTATCCTTGTTGTGGGCATCGGCTTTATTGCCGTTCATATCGCCCAGGACTTCAGCGGGGTGGCCCTGGGCAGCGTGTGGCCCTATGCGCTGCTGATTCTCGCGCTGCTGATCGCGCTTGGCTTTGAGTTTGTGAACGGATTCCACGATACCGCGAACGCCGTGGCGACGGTGATCTACACGCACTCGCTGGAGCCCAACATCGCCGTGGTGTGGTCGGGATTGTGCAACCTGGCCGGCGTCCTGGTCTCCTCCGGCGCGGTGGCCTTCAGCGTAATCACCTTGCTGCCCGTCGAGCTGATTCTGCAGGTCAGCGCGGGGGCCGGGTTTGCGATGGTCTTTGCGCTGCTGATCGCGGCCATCATCTGGAACCTGAGCACGTGGTGGTTCGGGCTGCCGGCTTCAAGCTCGCACACCATGGTGGGCTCCATCATCGGCGTGGGTGTGGCCAACCAGCTCATGAGCGTACACTCGGGCACGTCCGGCGTGGACTGGGACCAGGCGACCAAGGTCTTCAAGGTTCTGTTGATCTCGCCCATTGTGGGCTTTGGCAGCGCGGCGATCCTGTTCCTGCTGTCGAAGTGGCTGATCAAGTATCCGACCCTCTACGAGGCGCCCAAGGGCGCCGAGCCGCCGCCGTGGCCCATTCGCCTGCTCCTGGTGCTCACTTGCACGGGCGTGAGCTTTTCGCACGGATCGAACGACGGCCAGAAGGGCATGGGCCTGATCATGCTCATCCTGATCGGCACCGTGCCCACGGCCTACGCGCTTAACCACGCCGTCTCTGCCCGGGACACGCAGGACTTTATCGCTGTCTCCGACCAGGCGGGACGAGTGCTCGACAGCCACGTGGACAAGACCGGCATTCTCGGCGCGGACGCGCGGTCCGAGGTGACCGACTACATCCGCACCAAGCAGCTCCAGCCCGATACGCTGCTGGCGCTGCGCGAGCTGGTTGAGGACCTGAGCCACGAAGTTGCCCTCTACAAGGAGTTCAAGGCCGTTCCCGCCGGCCAGCAGACCAACGTCCGCAATGACATGTACGTGGCCAGCGATGCGATCCGGCTGATGCAGAAGGCCAAGAACCCTGCCTTCACGCCAGACGAGAACGCCGTGCTGACCAACTACAAGGGCAAGGTCGACAAGGCGACCAAGTTCATTCCCATCTGGGTCAAGGTGGCGGTGGCGCTCGCCCTGGGCATGGGCACCATGGTGGGCTGGAAGCGCATTGTGGTGACGGTGGGCGAGAAGATCGGCAAGGAACACCTGACCTATGCCCAGGGTGCCTGCGCCGAGCTGGTGGCCATGTGCACCATCTCGCTGGCAGACAACTTCGGGCTGCCGGTGAGCACCACACATGTGCTCAGCTCCGGTGTTGCCGGCACCATGGTGGCCAACGGCAGCGGTTTGCAGATGTCGACACTGCGGAATATTGCGGCGGCCTGGGTGTTCACGCTCCCCGCCGCGGCGCTGCTGTCGGGGTCGCTCTTCTGGCTGTTCCGCCAGTTCAGCCACTAACGATCCAGATAGGGACCACAAAGCCGGGCTCAGGGGGCGCGAAGCAAACTTCGTTGCCCACTGAGCCCGCTTTCGTTGTATCCTCCTCTCGCAGGAGGTTCCTTCCCCATGCCCCACGGACCAATGCGCGTGATCACTGTTGAACGGGAGTACGGCTCGGGCGGCGGCGAGTTTGCCCACGACCTGGCCGCGCATCTCGGCTGGCGGCTGCTCGATGGGGACCTCCCCTGCGCCGCGGCCCGCGCCGCCGGCGTCTCACCCGAGCTGGCCGCCAAATACGACGAGCGCCTCGACCCCTGGTACTACCGCTACGGCAAAGTCTTCTGGCACGACTCCGGCTACTCGATCGCCGGCCTGTCAGACGACCAGGTATTCGACTCCGAGCGCATGCAGTCGCTGATTCGACGGCACATTTTAGACGCAGCCAAAGAGGGCAACTGCGTGATCGTCGGCCGCGGCGCAGCCTGTGCCCTGGCCAATCAGCCGGGTTGCTTCCACGTCTTCGTCTACGCCACCGCCAAAGCCAAACGCGACTGGTTTGTGCAGGCCTTTCCGGAGCAGGCTGCCCAGGCGGACCAGGCGCTGGCGGCCTTTGACAAGCGCCGCGCTGCCGTCATCCGCAAGGCGTATCAGCAGGAGTGGTGCGCCCGCGGGCTCTACCACATGCTGCTCAACTCGGCCATCGGCCACAACGCCATGATCGCTGCTGTGGAAGGCGCTGCCAGGCTGACGCCGGTTGCGCAGGAATCGGTTGCGGGCTAAAGCGGCAGCCGCGGCACCCGAGCCCCGATCCGCGTAAACACCTCCCAGGGAATCGTCCCCGTGGCTCCCGCATGCTCGTCCGCGGTAATCGTCTCCGCCCCCTGCGCGCCCAGGATCACGACCTCGTCGCCGGGTTCGACGCCGTCGATCTCCGTCACATCGATGACAGCGAGATCCATGCTGACCCGGCCCACCAGCGGCGCTCTCTGCCCGCGCACCAGCAGGCTCGAGCGGTTGCCCAGCCGGCGGTCGAGGCCATCCGCGTAACCGACAGGCAGCAGCGCCAGGCGCATGGGCTCCGTGGCCACAAAGGTGCCGTTATAGCCCACCGCCGCACCGACCGGGACGGAGCGCACGCTGGCCACCTGCGCCTTCCAGCTAAGTACCGGCTTGAGCCCTTTGCGGGCCTCGGTGACGGCGGCAGGTTCATCGGGCACAAACTGCGGCGCAACGCCGTAGAGCGCCAGTCCCGGCCGGATCATTGCCTTCATCCCTCGTTTCGCGGCGATGTCTGCCACCTGCGCCAACCCGCCGCTGAGCAGCGTAGCCGAAGCGCCCGCGCTCAGCCAGTTGGGCTTGAGGCCGGCCGCGGCAATCCGCGCCAATGCCTCGTCCAATCGCGCCAGCTGTGCGTGATCGGTAAGGCCGTCAGACTCGTCGGCGGCGTACAGGTGGGTGAGGACGCCTTCCAGGCGCAGCGGCGTCTCCGCGCCAAACCGTGCCAGAATCGGTCCCAGATCCTCCGGTGCCACGCCCTGCCGGCTCATGCCGCTATCGATCTCCAGATGAACGGCAACCGAGCCCGCGCCAAGGCCGGCCGAGCGCGCTGCGCCTTCCAGCTCGTCCAACTGCCACTGGTCCCAGGCCACCGGCGTGAGATTGTGCCGCAGCGCCGCAGCGCCTTCGCCGGGGAAGCAGCCGGTCATCACCAGCACGCGGGCATCGGGGCAGAGCGAGCGGGCCTGGAGAGCTTCTTCCACGCTGGTGACGCCCAGCCAGCGGGCTCCGGCGCGAACGGCGGCGGGGGCACAGAGAGCGAGCGAGTGGCCATAGGCATCGGCCTTGACCATGGCCAGCACTTCGGCCGCGCTGCCGGCAAGATTGCTGAGAAAGCGGTAGTTGTCTGCAAGAGCGCGAGTCGAAATCTCAACCCGGCAGGGGCGCAGGTTCATGGCGGTGTCCACGCACCAGTCTATCGCGGCCTCGTACGCTGTTACCGCATGAGCGCGAAGGCTACGACAGTTTCGCCTGCATCGGCCAGCTCGGTTACGAGATCGGATTCCAACTGGTGCGGGACGGCCATCTCACACTGCTCGACTTCGGCCTGGCTGGCGCCGTTGAAGCAGAGTTCGCAGTGGCCCAGCGCGTCCCCCTCGCCCATGCGCACCGGCGGACCGAAGACGCGGCAGGTCATGGGGCGGGCCGCATACACGTCGCATCGCCCCGTCGCCGGGTCAAGCGCCGGACAGGCAGCCTCATTGGCAAAGTCCTCAAACCGCGCCCGCTCCGCCTCTGACTCGCCCAGCCGCCCACTGGCCAGGTCTCCGGGGAAATCGGGGCCATGGTGCTTGATCCAGGCGTGGGCGCGAAGCTCGATCGCTGCGGCCAAGGCAGGCTGGGCGCCGCGCAGAGCGTGCATGCCTGCCCGCAGGCGCAACGCATCCAGCGCGTTGATGGCAAATGCTCCATGGCAGCACTGTGTGCACCCCAGCCGGCAGGCGAGCCAGGGACCGGCACGCTGCCCGGCATCGGCCAGAGCGCTGTCCACAATCTGCACCAGCCTTGCGTCGTTGGGTTTAAAATCCATCCCTCGCAGGATAGCGGATTGCCGTCGTGCCGCGCAGGCTGGGCGAGTGCTCAAAAACGCGCTAAGATTGCAGACATTCCCCAGGGAGGTCCCCCATGAGTGAATCCCGCTCGACGGTTATTCCCGCACTCCGCTATCGCAACGCGCCGGCTGCGATTGACTGGTTCTGCCAGGTGTTTGGGTTTGAGCGCAAGGCCGTGTATGAAGGGCCGGATGGAAGCATTGGCCACGCCGAGCTGACGCTCAACGGTGGCATGATCATGCTCGGCTCGGCGCGCGAAGACGAGTTTGCGCACAGCTACAGGTCACCGGGTGAACTTGGTGACGCAGAAACGCGCGGCGCCTACATCGTTGTCGCGGATGCCGACGCCGCGCACGCCCGCGCCGTCGCCGCCGGTGCGCAAATCATCCGTCCGCTTCAGGACACGGCCTACGGCAGCCGCGAGTTCGCCGTCAAAGACCCCGAAGGCCACTCGTGGAGCGCGGGTACTTACGATCCGTGGGCGGCGTCCTCCTAGACCAACAGCAAGCAGGCAAGGCTCTCGCGCGGCCCCTCCACGAACCACAAGCGTGTGCTGTAGACTCATTGCGTGTTCCCCGGAGGCTCCTGTGCGGTCCATGCGTTTTGCTCTTCCCCTGCTTCTTGTTTCGTTGTCTGCGTTTGCGCTTCACGCACAGCAGGGCCGCCTGCTGGTGGCTCAAAAAGGCGAGCAGAGCCTGGCCATTGTCGATCCCGCCGCCGGCACGGTGCTTGGGTCGGTTCCCGAGGGCGGCATTACGGGGCATGAGGTCATTGCCTCGCCCGACGGCAAACTCGCCTACGTTCCCATCTACGGCAACTCCGGCGTGGGCGCGCCGGGCACCGACGGCAGCACGATGGCGGTGATCGACATCGCCTCGCAAAAGGTGGTCAGCACACTCGACTTCGGCCATCCTGTGCGTCCCCATTGCCCCATCTTCGGGCCCAAAGACGGCCTGCTCTACGTGACCACCGAGCTCGACCGGACCATCTCGCTCATCGATCCGAAGACGCTGACGATCATTGGCGCCATCCCCACCGGCCAGCCGGAGAGCCACATGCTGGCGCTCTCGCACGACGGCCGCCGCGGCTACACCGCCAACGTCGGCCCGGGCACCGTCTCGGTGCTCGACATTGCGGCCCGCAAGGTGCTCACCATCATCCCGGTCTCCCACAACACGCAGCGGATTGCCATCTCCAACGACGACCGCTGGGTGTTCACCGCCGACCAGACCAAGCCGCAGCTGGCCGTGATCGATACGCGCAGCAACCAGGTGAGCCGCTGGATTCCGCTCGACAGCGTGGCCTACGGCACCGCGCCCACGCCGGACGGCCGCTGGCTGCTGGTGACATTGCCGAAGAAGAACGAGATTGCCGTGGTTGATTTGAAGACCATGCAGGTGGTGCGGTCTGTCGCGGTCGGCGTCAATCCGCAGGAGATCGTGGTCAGCCCGAATAGCAAGACAGCCTACGTCTCCTGCATGACCAGCAACCAGGTGGCGCAGGTCGATTTGGCGGCGTGGAAGCTCACCCGGCTGATTGATACCGGGAAGGTGACGGACGGGGTGGCTTGGGCTGGGGGGCGCTAGAGCAAAATCACGATAGGTGTACCCTAAGCCACGACTTCAAAGTGTTGATTTCCTAAAGAAATCAACACCTCGCACGCCGCTCAACCGGGCACTGTTATCGTGGTTTTGCTCTAGGCAGGCGCTCACGCCTCGCTGCCAATTTGAAGATTCAGGTGCCTACTTGCCGAGCACCAGCTTGGCAATCGTCGCCAGCTGCATGTTCGACGTACCTTCGTAGATTTTTCCTACCTTTGCGTCGCGATAATACTTCTCCGCCGGATATTCGCGCACAAATCCGTTGCCGCCGAAGATCTCTACCGACTGGCTGGCCACGCGCTCGGCCACCTGCGACGCAAACAGCTTGGTCATGGCCGCTTCACGCACGTAAGACTGGCCCGCGTCCTTGAGCCGCGCCGCGTTATAGACCAGCAGCTTGACCGCTTCAATCTCCGTGGCCATCTGCGCCAGCGTGAACTGCACGGCCTGGAACTCGGCGATAGGCTTGCCAAACTGGCGGCGCTCCTTGGCGTACTTCGCCGCGTGTCCCCAGGCGCCCTCGGCCAGGCCCAGCATCTGCGCGCCAATGCCGATGCGGCCCTCGTTCAGCGTCTCAATGGCGATCTTGTAGCCCTTGCCCGGCTCGCCCAGCAGGGTTGACTCAGGCACCTCGCAGTTGTCGAAGATGAGCTCGCAGGTACTGCTGGCGCGGATACCCAGCTTGTCTTCCTTGCGGCCGACGGTGAATCCGGGCGCGGCCCGCTCCACCAGAAACGCCGTGATGCCGCGATAGCCGGCCGCCGGATCGAGCGTGGCAAAGGTGATGAACATGCCCGCCTCGCGGCCATTCGAAATCCATAGCTTGCGCCCGTTCAGCCGGTAGCCGCCATCGGTCTTCTCCGCGCGGGTTTGCAGAGCAAACGCATCGGAGCCAGAGCCGGCTTCGCTCAGGGCATACGCACCCACGGTGCCGGTAGCCAGCTTCGGTAGCCACTGCTGCTGTTGCGCGGGCGTGGCCCAGCGGCGCAGTGCGTTGATGACCAGGGTGTTGTGGACGTCCACCAGGACCGCGACGGCGGGGTCAACCATGGAGATGGCTTCAATGGCCAGCACCGCGTCAAAGAACGAGCCGCCGGCGCCCCCCAGCTCTTCAGGGACTTCAATGCCCATCAGGCCCAGTTCGAACAGTTGCTTCACCAGACGATCGGCAAAGTGCTGCTCTTCGTCCATGGTGCGTACCTGCGGCGCGATGGCTTCGGCCGCAAACTTCTTTACGGTTGCAAAAAACAGGCTCTCTTCTTCAGAGAGTTGGGTGAGGGGGGAATGCGATGAGTGCGACAAGAATGTAGGCCTCCGGCATCGGAGTGTATCAAAACCGGCGGCCTGGGGTCTGGAAGGAAACTGAATCGAATGGGGACGCAGCGCAAGGTGCGCGGCAGGCGGGGAGCGTGCCGCGGCTACCGCTGCGATGAAGGCGATGGGCTTGCGATCGCACCCTGGCGCCGTGCTCGGCAAGCGCCAGGGTGAAATCGGCCCGTCAGGTTTTAGTGGCGCGCGTGTCCGCCGCCGCCGCCGTGGTAGCCGGGCAGTGCGCGCTCTCCGCCGGCCTCGTGGCTGGCATGGCCGACATTGCCGCGACCGTCCCGGGCCTCGTTGCCCTGGAAGTGGTTGAAGCGTTGAGCGCCGCGGCCGGGGAGGGGGCCGCGATAACCCTGGTGCGGGTCAAAGCGGTTGTCCACGTGGCCGTAGAAGCCGCGCGGGCCGTGGAACCAGGGGCCGGCGCCGATGAAAAATCCGCCGTTAAACCAGTCAGGCCCGTAGTAGCCGTAGGGCGCGCAGTCGTAGGGGGCGTAGTCAAAGTAGCCGTAGGGGCACTCCGGGGCTACCCCAACGCCGACAACGACCTGGGCAGAACCCGAAGGCGCGCAGCTGAAAAGCGCGGCGACAAGGGCGGAAACGGCAAGAACTTTACCGAGGGACATATTTATCTCCTTGATCCAGTTAGAGCCGCCGAGGGAAGGGAAAGTTGTCCCCCAGGCAAATTGTTTTTGTGTAAATGTGGGTTTGTAAACGGCTGATGGGGAGAGAAAACACGGGCGGGCGGAGAATGGGCGCCGCAGCGAGGGGTCAGGCAGGCTTGTGCAGCAGCACCAGCGGGGCCGTGCCGATGCGGGGCGGGATAAAGCCTGTGGCCCGCCCCGCAATCGACAGCTTCTCCTGGCTGAGCAGCTTGCGGATCTGCCCGCGGGCATGCTCGGCCCACGGGCCAGAGCGGTCCAGCTTGATGTAGGCCTGCCAATGGCGCAGCGCCCTGCGCCGCTCGCTCTTGCGCTCGTAAGCCAGCGCCAGGTTGTAGTGCGCGTCGGCGTAGCGGGGTGAAAGCGCAACCGCCTGCCGGTAGGCGGCGATCGACTCGTCGGGCCGCTGCAGCTCGTCCAGCACATTGCCCAGGTCAAAGAAGGCCAGCACGTACCCCGGATCGACCTCGCTGGCGCGGCGGTAGAGCTCCTCTGCCAGGTTGAAGCTGCGCTGGTGGAAGAGGATCGTGCCGAGATTGATGTAGGCAGCCGCGTACTTGGGATCGAGGCTGAGAATCTCCTCGTAGAGGGCAATCGCCCGCTGCTTCTCGCCTGCCTCTTCAGCCTGCACGGCGGCAAGGAACTTGTCCTGAACGCCGCGCGGCCCCTGTGCACCGGGTCGGCGCAGGGGCGCAGGCTCGGAGGCCGGGGTGGGGTGGTCGATGCTGCCCATCCGGCCGATGCGTTCAAAGTCGAACAGCAGCTGACGGCGGATGGGGTCCACCATAGCTCCGCGATGACGGAAGACGAGGCGGGCGCCGGTGTGCACCAGGCAGGCCTCGAGGAGTGGATTGGTCATCCCGGCCACGGCCTTCATGGCCACGATGGAGTGACGGATCGACGCCGCGGAGACCTCTTCGGCACGCAGGGCGCGCACGGTGCGCAACTGGCCCAGGTCCTGGAAGGTGTAGGCCGTCTGCGGAGGGATGAGTCCGGCGCGCTCCCACCCCTGCAACTGGTGGGCACTGATCTGCAAGATGCGCAACACGTCCTGACGGCTGTAGCTGGTCACTCTTGAGTGCTCCCGCCCCCCGCTGCGATTACGGCCCGGTGTGGCTCGGGCCCGGTTCGCGGCGATGGGGTTGAACTCGTGTTCTGAACCGGAGCCTGGGGTTGGGTCTGGCCGGTCAAGGTCCCTGGATCCGATTGTTGGAACAGTTACTGAGGAACCGCTCTTGCTTGGATTATGCCAAGAGTATGCGTGGATAAGCAGACCGCAACTACCGCCGCAATAAAAAAAGACGTGGATAACGGGTATCTGTCTTGGTTCCCACCTGCGGTGCGGTCCGCCGCGGCGGAGCGCTTGCGCGCCAAGTACGCCGATTGACTCGTGGAGTGTCCATGCGCCAGAAGGAAGGCGCATGGAATGCCGGGCCGGATGTGCGGGCGTGGTGTCCGAGTTGCATCCGCTTGCGGGAGGCTATAGCTGTTCTCCGATTGCTGTACACCGAAAGCACAATGATAAGTGGCTTTTTCCTTAAGAAAAAGCCACCTTGCACGCAACTAAACAGAGCACATGAATTGGAGAACTGCTCTAGTTGCGGCTGCGGAGCTTGGAGAGGAGGCGCAGGATCTCGATATACAGCCACACCAGCGTCACCAGGATGCCGAAGGCCCCGTACCACTCCATGTACTTGGGCGCGCCAAACTGCACGCCCTGCTCGATATAGTCGAAGTCCAGCACCAGGTTGAGCGCCGCAATCGCAACCACCAGCAGGCTGAAGCCGATGCCGATCACGCCCGAGCCGTTAATCGACGCAAACTGGATGCCGAAGAAGCCCAGCACCATCTCCATCAGGTAGAAGAGGCAGATGCCGCCGGTGGCCGCGATAATGCCCAGGCGCAGCTTCTGGGTGACCTTGATCAGGCCGGAGCGGTAGGCGATGAGCAGCACAAACAGCGTGCCGAATGTGAGGCTCACGGCCTGGATGGCGATGCCGGGGTAGCGTATCTCCATCATGGCCGACAAGCCGCCCAGCACCAGCCCTTCCAGCAGCGCGTAGATAGGCGCGGTGACCGGAGCCCACTCCTTTTTGAAGCTGGTGATCAGCGCGAAGATCAGGCCGCCGAATACGCCCACCATCAACAGCGGCGCCACTTCGCTCATATCGCGGGTCTTGAAGAATAGGCTCCAGGTCCAGCCTGCCGTGGCCAGCGCGCAGATCAGCAGCACGCCGGTCTTGTTCACGGTGCCGCTCAGCGTCATGCGGTTGGCCGCGTCCACCATCGCGCCATACGGGCCGCCGGATGCATCGCGGAACGTGTTGCCGCTCAAAGCGGGATTCGAGGTCTTCATCAGGGGCATCGGTTTCTCCTGGCTGCAATTCCCGGGCCGGGTCGGTTTCCAGCGAACGGGTGCGGCCCACCTCAATTTTAGACTCCGGAGCCCGATGGAAAGTCTCGGCGGGTAGTATGAGAGCCATGACGGTGAGAACGAAATCGCGCTGCGCGTGGGCCCAGAAAGACGAGCTGATGCGCGCGTATCACGATGCGGAGTGGGGCGTGCCCCAGCGCGACAGCCGCGCGCTCTGGGAGCTGCTCATGCTGGAGGGGTTTCAGGCGGGCCTCTCGTGGATCACAGTGCTGCGCAAGCGCGAGGCATTCCGCAAGGCCTTCAAGGGGTTCGACCCGGCAAAGGTGGCGCGGTTTGGCGAGGCTGATATTGCGCGGCTGCTTCAGGACCCGGGGATTATCCGCTCGCGGGCCAAGATTCAGGCCACCATCGACGCTGCGCGGATTTATCTCGCAATGGAGAAGGCCGGGGAGGATTTCTCGTCATTTCTCTGGGGCATGGCGGGCGGCAAGCCGGTGCGCAATGAAGGGCCGGTGCCGGCGCAGACGGCGCTTTCGGAGGCCATGTCAAAAGAGCTGAAGCGGCGCGGTTTCAAGTTTGTGGGCCCGGTGATTGTGTATGCGTTCATGCAGGCGGCTGGGATGGTGAACGACCATAGCGCCAGTTGCTTCCGGGCGAAGGCGCGCAAGTAAACGCGGGGCTGGGGGTTCGTGCGTAACCGAGAGAGCACTATTGGAGCATGATGTGCGCGGGGGCGTTCAATTGGATTTGCTTTTGTGAATCTGTGATTGTGAGCGAGTGAGATTTATGATCGGACGGCTGAGTGGACACGAGGTCCAGGGCCCACTGTCCATTGATTGCGTTTAGCAACGGCGTGACACCTTCCTCCAGTTTTCTTGCCACAATCACCTGGCCACCAGTCTTTATCCCCGCGTCTCTCAGAAGCGAGCCGCCCTTCGGGTTTTTTTGGGGAGTCACCAGTGAAAACACAGCTACGCCTTCCTCCGCTGCAATTTCTTCGGCCTTTGATGGGGTCAGTTTGCTCTGATTGTCATCTCCGTCGGAGAGCAAGATGATGACGCGCCGAGGGAACTCCGGGTTTCGTGATCTGCTCAAGGCTCCGGTACACGTTTCACCGATGGCATTGAAGACCGCGGATCCACCTCCAAATTTGAGGTTGTCGATGGCTTGAATCGCTTCGGCATTCTGTAAGGGCCTCCTGCTCATTGCAACTGCGACGTCAAAGACGCCAAGGTATCCTTGAATGCCGGACGCCGCCAGGCTTTGGAAGAGCTGCTTTGCCGCACTCTTGATCGATTGGGCGTCTTTATTTTGCGAGGTGCTGCCATCGATCAGCAACGCAAACAGCAGCTTGTCCTGATTTGCCGCATGGAGCGATGTGACTTCGGCTGGTTGCTTGTCGATGGAGGCGCTCAATTCTGCCTGCGATAACACCGCTGGTGAGCCGTCCTTGTTGGTGGCGGTCAGGTAGACGCGGACCGACGAACTGGCCGGCGGCGGTGCCGCGGCGGCTTGTGCCGATGCCGGGGTTTGCAACGTCAATGCCAGAAGGAACGCGCAGCAGCATGAAACAAAGCACCGGGAAATCATGCGCCATGCTATCACCTGGGTCGGCCTCGCTTGCAAGGATTGGTGCACTTAAAATCTGGCCCGGCGGCGGGATGTGGGCGAGCGCCGCGCAGCGGCGGTCTGGCCGTTGTGCTCTCCCACCCGAACGCTGAGACGATCCTGATTTCGCTTCGTGCATAATCAAAGCACGATGGCCTTACTTTGGAATCCTGAGAGTTGGTCGCAGCGGCTGGCGGAACTTGAAGCGCAGACGGGCGACCTGAAAGAGGCGCCGCTGCGGCGCGATGTGCGGTCACTGGGCACGCTGCTGGGCGATGTGCTGCGCGAACAGGCGGGCGATGACTTGTTTGCCCACGTGGAGGCGCTGCGGCAGGGGACGATCCGGCGGCGCGATGCGGAGAAGCGCGGCGAGGAAGCCGAAGCGGCGCGACACGCGGCGACGGCGCTGGAGCTGGTGCACTCGCTGCCGGTGGAGCGGGCCACGCTCTTGACGCGGGCCTTTGCCTTCTACTTTGAGCTGATCAATCTGGCGGAGACCAACCACCGCAAGCGGCGGCGCATCGCGCTCAGGCTCAGCGGCCAGGCGGGGCGGCAGCGCGGGTCACTGGCCGGAACGCTGACGGAGATGCGGCGCGTGGGCATCAGCGCGGAAGAGGCGCTGGAGTGGCTGAAGCTGGTGCTGATTGTGCCGGTGTTTACGGCGCATCCGACGGAGGTGGCGCGGCGATCGGTGATGTTCAAGCGGCGGCGCATTGGCGAGTTTCTGGCCACGCTGGACCGGATTCCTGTGCCGGAGCAGGACCTGGAGCGGCTGGAGCAATTGGTGCTCGCCGAGATTACCAGCCTGTGGCAGACCGACGAAGTGCGCTCGCGCCGGCCGACGGTGTATGACGAGATCAAGATGGGCCTGGACTACTACGACGTCTCGATCTTTGAGACGCTTCCCAGCTTGTACCGGGAGATTTCGCTGGCGCTTGAGGCCTCGTATGGGCTGGAGATTGACACACTCGATCTGCCGCAGGTGCTCGAGTTCGGCTCGTGGATTGGCGGCGACCGGGACGGCAATCCGTTTGTGACGCCGCAGGTGACGCGCGACTCGATCCAACTGGCGCGGGGGCATTTGCTGCTCTACTACCAGCGGCAGCTGCAGGAGATTATCGACCTGCTGACGACCAGCGCGCAGCAGCGGCCGGTGAGCGGCGAGCTGCTGGCGCGGCTTGAAGCCTACGTGGCGCAGGTACACACGCCCGAGGCGCAGGTATTTGGCGAGCAGTACGAGTTTGAATACTACCGGCGGTTTGTGATCTGCCTGAAGGCACGGGTCCAGCGGACGATGCAGAGCCCCGGGCCGGCGGGGGCTGCGCTGCCGGTGACCCAGTACACGCTGGCGCAGGGGCAGGACAAGCTGGCGCAGGTGCTGCCGGCCTACTGCTCGGTTACAGAATTCATCGGCGATCTGGAGGCGCTGCGGGCTTCGCTCATCGAGAACCGCGGCGTGCGCATTGCGCGGACGTTGATTGATCCGCTGATCTTGCAGGTGCGGACGTTTGGGCTGCACCTGCACACGCTCGATATTCGCCAGCATGCAAAGGTGCTGGCCGCGGCGCTCAAAGAGGCCATTGCCGACTCGATCGCCGAGTCGCTGCCGGGGCGGCTTTCCGCGGAGACGGCCAGCGTGCTGGAGACGTTTCGCGTGGTGGCAGAGGTGAAGGCGGGCTGCTCGCCGGAGGCGATCCGGCAATACGTCATCAGCGGCGCGTCCACGGTGGAAGATGTTCTGACGGTGGTGCGGCTGGCGCGGCTGGGCGGGGTGACGGTCGAAGGCAAAGGACGCGGGCCTGGCTCGGACCCTGGCCTCATGCCCGTGCCGCTGTTCGAGTCGATTGAGGATTTGCGGCAGGCGCCGGCGGTGTGCCGCGCGCTGTGGAGCAGGCCGGATTATCGCGCGCTGATGGCCACGTGGGACAACTGGCAGGAAGTGATGCTGGGCTACTCCGACTCCAACAAAGATGGCGGCATGCTGACCTCGACCTGGGAGATCTTCCGCGCGCACCGCGATCTGCACGTGGTGGCCCGCGAGGCGGGGGTAAAGCTGCGGCTGTTCCACGGGCGCGGGGGAACGGTGGGACGCGGCGGCGGCCCCACGCACCGGGCGATTTTTGCGCAGCCCATGGACTCGTTTGACGGGCAGCTCAGGATTACCGAACAGGGTGAGGTGCTCAACTTCAAATACGCCGACGAGGTGCTCGCGGAGCGCAACCTGGAGCTGATGATTGCGGCGTCCCTTGACGCGCTGGCGCGGCCGAACGCGCGCGATCCCGAGGGGCATTTCACGGGTGTACTGAAGCCGGAGTGGGAGGCGGCGCTGGACCAGCTTTCTGCGCTCTCCTACGGCTACTATCGCGAGCACATTCTGGAAGACGCCGGGGTGCTCGAGTACTTTGAGCAGTCCACGCCGGTGGGCGAACTGGAGAATGCGAAGATCGGCTCGCGGCCTTCACGGCGCAAGGCCTCTCCGCAACTGGCCGATCTGCGGGCGATTCCGTGGGTGTTTGGCTGGACGCAGTCGCGGCTGCTGGTGCCGGCGTGGTTCGGCGTCGGGTTTGCGCTGGAGCAGTTCCTGGGCCAGTCAGGCGCGCTCGAGCTGCTGCAGACCATGGCGCGGGAGTTTCCGTTGTTCATCGACCTGTTGCGCAACGTGGAGATGGCGCTGGGGAAGGTTGACCTGGCAACAGCGCGCCTCTACTCCTCGCTGGTGCTGGATGCGAAGCTGCGGGAACGGATCTACGACCTGTTCGACGGGGAGTTTCATCGCACGGTGCGCGCCGTGCTGGCGGTGCTGCGCCAGACCGAGCTGCTTGAAAAAAACCAGGTGCTGGCGCACTCCATCCGGCTCAGGAACCCCTACGTGGACCCCATGCATTTGATCCAGGTGGATATGCTCAAGCGCAAGCGTGCCGGAGAAGACACGCCGGAAGTGAATCGGGCGCTGGCGGCGACCATCAGCGGGATTTCAGCGGGGCTGCGGAACACGGGCTGAGCGGGACGGCCTGACTGTTGCCGGCGATCCCTGCGCCGCCGGTGGATACGCCGGACGGCATTTCCGCATCGAAAGATTCGGAGAACCGCGCTATGGATGAAGCCCGCACAGACCAAGCTCCGCCTGAAACGAAGAGTCCGGAAAAGCATTCCGCACCCGCCTCCGGCGATTCGAAAACCGATTCCCCCGCAGCTGCGGGCGCCGCGCAAAAAGGCGCTAAGCAGGACGCCTCCACTGATGCGGCTGAAGCGTTCTCCAAACCGCCGGCGGGCGATTCAGGCAAACAAGCGGCCTCCAAGTCGAATGGCGAGCCGGACGGGCAATCCGCTGAGCAGCCGAAGGCGGGCGGAGGCGAAGAGCCGGCGCTCGATGCGAACACGCTAAAGCTGGTCGACGCGCGGATCGATGCGCGGGTGAAGTCGATGCTCGGGTCGGCACTGGAGCCGCTGCTGGACGTAAATCGCAAGCTGGCGGGACTGCTGAGTGAGCAGATCGAGATTGCGATTGGGCTGCGGCAGTCTGTGGTGGCGATGGAGCGGCTGATGGACGCCGACGCGCGGCGCAAGGGCAAGTATGCGGCGATGCGCCAGCAGGTCAGCAGCGAGGGTGACGGCATGGCAGACCCGCACTGGATCAATCGGACGCGCGGCGTGCTCGGCCAGATTGAGCGCACTGGGACTGCGGGTCCAAAGGTTGAGGGCGAGACGGGCAACGGCTAACGCATGGCCAGGTGGACGCCGATATGGAGCGCCATGACGAGGCCGGTGGCGAGGATGCCGGCGGCGACGGGGCCGCGCTTGCGCCACAGCAGGATCGTGGCGGCGACGAAGGCTGCCTCCGGCGGGGCGAGGATGGCGATCCAATAGGCCCAGGGCGAGTGGTTGAGGCTGGGGAAGATGACCCCGATGATGCGCAGGACGGCAAAGGCGCAGCCGACCAGCATGAGTGCGGAGACGATTCCGAGGGTGACTCCAAGTGCTTTTTTGCCTGTGGTGTTCATTGCAGCTTCCTCCTTTGATTTTTGTGTGAGCCAGGCCCAGGCGGCCCCCGCGGAGTGGCGCAGGATTGCGGCGGTGCTGCCGAAAGCCCAGAAGAGTGCAGACCAATCGCCGCTGACGAAGTCCAGCTCGCGGAGCATGGCGGCGGCCCAGGCGCGGGTTTGCCGAGGGGCGAGGCGCAGCGCAGCGCGGAGCAGCCACGCGGCGAGTTGGCGGCGGCGGGTCATGAGCGGACCCATGCGCGCTGAAGCCAGCCGAGAGCGGTTTGCGGGAGGCTGCCGGCGGAGATGGCGGCGGCGTTGGCGCGGGCAAAGCGAAGGCCCTCGGGCGTGAAGCGGTACATGTGGCGGGGCGGCTTGCCGGGATCGGGTGTCTCCCACTGGGTTTCGAGCAGCTGGCGATCGGCGAGGCGCATGAGGATGGGATAGAGGGTGCCGGATTTGAGGCCGGTGACCCGGCTGAGGTCGTAGCCGTACTTCCAGGTGTCGGCCTGGTGCAGGAAGGCGTCGAGGAGGAGCAGGGTCTGGGGGGAAAGGCGGAGCTTCATGCAAAAACTCTACATATGTAGATTTTTATTGTCAAACGGTATTTTTGCGCGGCCGGGCCCACATAACAGGCGGGTTGGATGGGCTGTTTCTGGGGGAAACGCTTGCCAAGCGCAGGGATGAGGTCTAGGCTATGGGGTATGCGTCGATGTCGCTAACACCGTCCTGGTGAGAAGCTCCGATGCAGAGGCGTGCCTGATTTGCGCGCAAAATTTCCCGCTTTGACAGCTTCGCCACACCCCCGAACCGCTCATCGAACTCAAAGGCCGGGGCGCCCATGCCCCAACAGAGGAGATCATTATGGCGCGCATTGCCGCGGATGTAACAGAGATTATCGGCCGTACACCACTGGTGCGGCTCAACCGGATTGCGGCTGGTCTGCCAGCCACCATCCTGGCCAAGCTGGAGAGCCAGAACCCGCTTTCGAGCGTCAAGGACCGCATTGGGCTGGCCCTGATTGAGTCCGCCGAGAAGGCCGGCAAGATCAAGCCGGGCGAGACAGTCTTGATTGAGCCCACCAGCGGCAACACCGGCATTGCCTTGGCGTTTATTGCCGCGGCCAAGGGCTACAAGCTGATTTTGACGCTGCCGGAGACCATGAGCCTGGAACGGCGGGTGGTGCTGCTGGCCTTTGGCGCGGAGATTGTGCTCACGCCCGGACCGAACGGCATGAAGGGCGCCATCGCCAAGGCCGACGAGATTCTGGCCAGGACGCCCAACGGCTATATCCTGCGCCAGTTCGACAACCCGGCCAACCCGGCCGTCCACTACGCCACCACTGGCCCCGAGATCTGGGACGACACCGAAGGCAAGGTGGACATTCTCATCTCCGGCGTGGGCACAGGCGGCACCATTACCGGCGTTGCCAAGTACATCAAGGAGCGCAAGCCGGAGTTCAAGGCCATTGCGGTGGAACCGACTGACAGCCCCGTGCTCTCCGGCGGCAAGCCGGGACCGCACAAGATTCAGGGAATCGGCGCGGGTTTTGTGCCCAGCGTGCTCGATACCAGCCTGATTGACGAGATCATCCAGGTGACCAACGACGAGTCGATCGCCATAGCAAGGCGGCTTCCGCTTGAAGAAGGGCTGTTTGTGGGCATCTCTTCCGGCGCGGCGGTGGCGGCGGCACTGAAGGTTGCGGCGCGGCCGGAGAATGCGGGCAAGGTGATTGTGGCCATTCTGCCCAGCTTCGGTGAGCGCTACTTGTCGAGCATTCTGTTTGAGTCGCTCAGGCAGAAGGCGCTCGCGTTGCCGACGGAAGCGATTGCGGTGTAGAAGAACAGGGACTGAGGGAACAGGGAATGGGGATAGGGCTGCGATCCTCGGGATCGTCAACCTTAGCCCCTAGCCCCTATTCCCTATTCCCTTGGTCCCTAAGGCACTCGCCGTTTTCACTCGCACACTATGCCTCTGCTATCCCGCATCCGCGAAGACATCAACTCCGTTCTGGAGCGGGACCCGGCTGCGCGGTCGCGGCTGGAGGTGGTGCTCTGCTATCCGGGGTTGTGGGCGGTGTGGTTCCACAATGTTTCGCACGCGTTGTGGGGCGCGGGGTTGCGGCTGCCGGCGCGGATGCTCTCGCAGCTTGCGCGCTTCCTGACCGGGGTCGACATTCATCCGGGGGCGCTGCTGGGCCGCAGGCTCTTCATCGATCATGCAACCGGGGTGGTAATTGGCGAAACGGCGATTGTCGGCAGTGACGTGACCATCTACCAGGGCGTGACGCTGGGCGGCACCGGCAAGGGCCACGGCAAGCGGCACCCCACGGTGTGCGACGGCGTCTTCATCGGCAACAACGCCAACGTGCTGGGCAATATTACGGTGGGCGAGAACTCGCGGGTGGGCGCGGGGTCAGTGGTGCTGTCGGATGTGCCGCCCAACTCGACCGTGGTGGGCGTGCCGGCGCATATTGTGTATCGCAATGGCGAGCGGGTGCTGCTCACCGATCCGCACGACATCAAGGACCCGCTGTCGGATGCGCTGATTGCGCTCTCGGCGCGGGTGGAAGAGCTGGAAGCCTGCCTGTGCGTCGAAGGCACCCCGGTGCGCGTGGCTGAGCCCTTTGCCGCTGAAGCGGCCGAGCGGGAAGCCTACAGGCTGGACCTGGAACGAATGCGCGAGTACGTGTCCATGGGCGAGGGCATCTAAAGCCCGCGGTGCTACATTGGATTCGTTCCCACTCTCTGACTGGGGTCTTGCTTGTTGCGCAGTTTCTGGTTGGCCGTGGTTGCGGGTTTCGCGCTCCCCGTCGCGACGCATGGGTTGACACGCGTGCAAGCGGCGCCAGTTCCTGCGGAGATGCGCTCGACAGCTTTCACCGTCACGGTGAACGGGACGCCCGTGGACACGGCTCACGCGGCGGCGCGCTACGACTGGGTTTCCTTCGATGTGACCGGGCCTGTAGACGTGACCATCACAGCAGCCGAGCCCGGCTTCTGGGATCGCGGCGTGGATATTGAACCGTGGCGGCTGGGGATCAGGCCGGTGCGCACGGGGCAGACGATCCGCTTCCGGCTGAGTGGGCCGGAGAAGCTTTCCATCTCGCGGCCGCGGGATTTTCTCAACAACGCGGCCATGCTGTTTGTCTTTGCCGGGACGCCGCCCAGGCCTCCGCCCTCCGGACCGCGCGTGCGAGTGATTGCGGCGGGCATTCATCGCGAGAGCCTGAACCCCAAGTCGGGAGACACCCTCTACCTGGCGCCGGGCGCATTTATCTTTGGCAGCCTGAACCTCTTTCATGTGGGCGGAGTGCGGGTGTTGGGGCGCGGCACCATTGTCTACGACGGCTCGCAGGACCCCACCACCGACGAGGGCTGGATGCAGAAGCCCGACTGGCACTGCATTGGCGCCCTCGAGGCGCGAAATGTGCAGATCGAGGGGCTGACGTGCATCGTGCGGGCGCGGACGTGGTCCATCCAGATGAAGGACTCAACGAACTTCACCTTCGACGATCTGCGCGTGATTGGCGGCAACCCCGGAAACGCGAACCAGGACGGGATGGACTGGCTGGGCGGCGGGGGAACGATTGTGCGCGATGCGTTCATCCGCAGCTCAGACGACGACCTGGCCATGCAGGGCAACTGGGATGGCTACACGGACGAGGAGATGCTGCGGCCGGGCAAGGACGTGGACAACGTGCTGGTGGAGCACAGCGAGCTTTCGACCAGCATCTCCAACGTTGTGCGCGCGGCCTGGCCGCAGAAGACGTTCAACTCGCGGAGTTTTATGCTGCGCGACTCAGACGTTCTTCATGCCGGAATCGGGGCTTGCGGGCAGGCGTTTGGGCTGCTGGGATTCTGGGGCGCGAACGGGTCCAAGGGAAGCACGTCCGGTTATCTGTTTGAGAATCTGACGGTGGACAACTGGTACTCGCTGCTGCAGATGGAGCAGGAGGAGCCGGGGGTGAGCGGGTTTACCTTCCGCAACATCTGGGCGCTCGATCAGCCGCCGCTGGTCGACTCGACAGTGAGCGGGCCAATCACCGGCGTGACGCTGGACAACGTGAAGTATGGGCAGACGCGGGCTGCCGACGACGCCGATGTGCCGCTGCTTCTGTCAGGCGGCGCGCAGGCGGTGGCCTTTACGCCGGTCCACGAGCCGCTGGCCGCGTTCCAGTTCGATCCGCCGGTGTTTGCGCCGGGCGAGCCGGTGCGATTTACGGCGCAACAAGCGGCGCAGAGGCCTGGGAAGAAGCGCGCAGGTGCGACCTACACCTGGCTGTTTGGCGACGGAACGGAAGCGACGGGACTCGTGGTGAGCCATCGCTTCCCGGATGCGGAGGGGACGGAGCTGAACGGCGGCGCGTTGGGCGCAGGCCGCTTTCGCGTCCTGCTGCATGTCGAAGACACGGCCGGCAAGCAGGATTGGGCCGGGCAGGGATTGGTGGCCGTGGCGCGATGGCATGATGCTGTCAGCGAGGCAGTTGCAGGCGTTCCGGGGCTGAGCTGGCAGATTTTTCCGGGAAGCTGGACGGAGCTGCCGGACCTGACCAGGGAGCAGGCAGTGTTCAGCGGCGAAGCGCCCAACCTGAATGCGAATGCGCAGGGGTTCACACACTATGCGGCGGCGTGGGACGGACTGATCGATATCCCGGCCGACGGCGGATACACCTTTCACCTGCTGCATCGCGATGGCGCGCGGCTGGTGATTGACGGCGTGGAAGTGGCCAGGACCGGCCCGCCGTTCGCGCAGGTCTGCGGCGCGCCGGGAAATGCCATGCGGTACGATCGCGGGTCGCTGGGGTTGCGCGCGGGCAGGCACACGCTGCATGTGGAGGGGCTGCACTCGGCCAGCGAGGGCGACCCGCAGCTCAAGTGGGAGGGGCCGGGGCTGCCGCTGGGGCCGGTGCCGGCGGCGGCGTATAGCCATCGCCAGCTGGACGCGCTGACCCGGTAGAACCGAGCGGGCAAAGAACTCCCGCGCACGAAAAATAATTCGATACAAGCGCGTGTTCCGGGGCCTAAAATGCTCGGTCGGCAAGCTTGCGGGGATGCGCCGCAGATACGACAGGCCGGCAGAGTCCCTTTTCACACTGCGGGCCTGACCTGAAAGGCAGACGGTAGTCTAAAAACTATGACATGGATCTCCCTTTTGCCGTTGATCGGCGTGTTGGCGGTTTGGCTGGCGGTAAAGCGCAGCGGAGGCATCTCGCGCAAGGCCGCGATTGCGCACCTGAGGAAGGGCGCGATGGTGATCGACGTGCGCAGCGCTGGCGAATTTACGGCGGGCCATTTGTCGAGAGCCGTGAACATCCCCTTGAGCGAGATTGACACCGTGATTGAACGCAAGGCGAGCAGCAAGGACCAGGTGCTGCTGTTGCACTGCCAGAGCGGCGGCCGCAGCCGCGTGGCGCAGCGCAGGCTGCGAGCCCTGGGGTACGTGCATGCCTATAACCTGGGCTCCTATGCGCGTGCGGCGGAGATTGTGGGCAGCCGGGCAAGCTGACACTCCCATGAAAAGCGGCCGAGAGTTTGTCCTTCGCCTGGCGACGGAGGGGGATATCCCTGCGCTGGAGGCGCTGATTGAGGCGTCAGTGCGCGGTTTGCAGGCCGGCGACTACACGCCGGCACAGATTGAGGGAGCGCTGGGGACGGTGCTGGGCCTGGATACGCAGCTGATCCGCGATGGGACCTATTTTGTGGCGGAGACGACGGCGCACGATGGCCGGCGCCTGGCCGGTTGCGGTGGGTGGTCGAAGCGGAGAACGCTGTTCGGGGCGGACAGGGGGCCGGGACGCGAACCGGAGCTGCTGGACCCGGCGGCCGACGCGGCCAAGGTGCGGGCGATCTTTGTGCATCCGGCGTTTGCGCGGCGGGGGCTGGGGACGCTGCTGCTCGCGCACGTGGAAGCAGCGGCGCGGGCTGCCGGGTTCCGGCGCTTTGAGATGGGATCGACGCCGACCGGGGTTCCGCTTTACCGGCTGAAGGGGTATGTGGAGGTGGAGCGGATTGCGGTGCCGCTCAGCAATGGCGAGAAGCTGCCGGTGGTGGGGATGGTAAAAGACGGCTTTGCCGAGCCAGGCTTATAGCTGTTCTCCAATTGCTGTACGCCGAAGGCACGATGATAAGTGGCTTTTTCCTTAAGAAAAAGCCACCTTGCACGGAACTAAATAGAGCATATGAATTGGAGAACTGCTCTAGTGGGAACTTGCACTTCTCACCCTTGAATCAAAGAGCGACTCAAGGTTGGCGCACGGCGGCATGATCTCAGCGTTCAACTATGGGGCGGGCGGTTCTTCAGGCGTGGCCGATGGTAGAAGTATCCGGGCTATGCGCGGGCCGCCGTTCCAAAAGAGGTAGGCAACAAAGAGTAGGCCCGTGAAGCGTAGAATGAGTGCGCCGAGTTCCAGCGAGTAGAGCCTGGTGAAGTAATCCGCGCCGAAATCCAGATTCGAGCCAAACCCCGCGTGATGCTTCCAGGAGAGTATGTACGCTGGGAAATAGGTCGCCTCCAGCCCAGCGCTCACCAACTGCATAATTGCCAGAGCCCGGCTTACCAGTATGACCGCCTCATCTCGAGTCATGGAACTCCTTCGTGGAATCGCGTTGAGAGCATCTTATACGCGGGGTCCTATTGAGGGAGTAGACCTAGTCGCCGGGGGATTCTTCCAGCTCGGCGCCCAGCCGATGCGGCTTCATGACCCACCACTGGATGCGGTCGAAGAACAGGTAGACCACCGGCGTGGTGAACAGGGTGAGCATCTGCGAGACGATGAGGCCGCCGACGATCGTGATGCCGAGGGGCTTGCGGAGCTCGGAGCCGACGCCCATGCCGATGGCCAGCGGCAGCCCGCCGAACAGGGCGGCCATGGTGGTCATCATGATGGGGCGAAAGCGGAGTAGACACGCCTGATAGATGGCTTCGACGGGGGCCAGGCCCTGGTCGCGCTCGGCCTGCAGGGCGAAGTCGATCATCATGATGGCGTTCTTTTTCACGATGCCGATGAGCAGGATGATGCCGATGGTGGCGATGATACTGAGATCGGTGCCGGTAAGCAGCAATGCCAGAAACGCACCCACGAACGCCGGCGGCAGCGTGGAGAGAATCGTGAGCGGGTGAATGAAACTCTCATACAGAATGCCGAGGACGATATAAACCGCAACGATTGCGGCAAAAAAAAGCCAGAGCTCGTTTTTGAGCGAGTCCTGAAAGGCCTGCGCGGAGCCCTGGAAGGTGGCGTGGAGCGACGAAGGCATGCCGAGATCGGCCTGGGCTTTCTCAAGCGCGGCGACAGCGTCACCAAGGGCCACGTTCTGGGCCAGGTTGAAGCTGAGGGTCACGGCAGGGTACTGGCCCTGGTGGTTGACCTGGAGCGGGGTGCGCAGCGACTCGTAATGGGCGATGGCGGAGAGCGGAATCATGGCGCCGCCGCTCGATGCTGCGGGTGCCGCAGTGGTGGAAGCAGCCAGCAGCGCAGCGGTGGGAGAGCTGACGGCGGGAACGGTGGCGCCGGTGGCCACGGCGGGCACTGCCGCGGTAGACACGGCCTTGGCAGCGGGCGGATTGGCCTTGATGTAGATGCCGTTGAGCGAGTCGGGGCCGAGCTGGTAGCGGGGGTCGACTTCCATGACGACGTAATACTGATTGAGGCCGGTGTACATGGTGGAGACTTCGCGCTGGCCGAAGGCGTCGTAGAGCACGCTGTCGATGGCCGCGGCGGAGATGCCGAGCCGGGCCGCGGTGTCGCGGTCGATGACGAGCGTGGCGGCCAGGCCCTGGTCCTGCTGGTCGCTCGAGACGTCGCGCAGTTGAGGCATGGACATCATGCGCTCCAACAGGCGCGGCGACCAGCCGTTGAGCTCGGCCAGGTTTTCATCCGAGAGCGTGTACTGGTACTGCGCCGCGGCACCACGGCCGCCGATCTGGAAGTCCTGCTGCACCTGGAGAAAGGTAACCGCGCCGGGGATGGCGGTGAGGCGATCGCGCAGGCGATTGACGACGTCGTCCCCGGAGACGCGGCCGGGGCGCTTGTCGAGCGGCTTGAGGCCGATGAACATGGTGCCGACGTTGAAGCTGCCGCCCCCGGGACCTGCGCCGCCGGCGAATGCGGTGACCGAGTGCACGGCCGGGTCTTCCATGACCATCTGCGCCAGCATGCGCTGCTTGGCGCTCATGGCCGGGAAGCTGATGTCCTGCGCGGCCATGGTGCGTCCGCCCAGGCGGCCGGTGTCCTGCTGCGGGAAGAAGCCTTTGGGGACGATTTTGAAGAGATAGACGTTGAGGACGACGGTTCCTAAAACAATGCAGAGCATGAGCGCCTGGTGGCGCAGCACCCAGCGCAGGCCGTGCGCATACTCGGCGTGCAGCCAGTCGAAGGCGCGCTCAGTGGCGCGGTAGATCGCGCCGTGGCGGGTGGCGTTGCGGGGCTTGAGGAACTGCGCGCACAGCATGGGCGTGGTAGACAGCGAGACCAGCAGCGACGCGGCGATGGCGACAGAAAGCGTGACGGCGAACTCGCGGAAGAGCTTGCCCACCAGGCCGCCCATCAGAAGGATGGGAATGAAGACGGCGATGAGGGACGCGCTCATGGAGAGCACGGTGAAGCTGATCTCGCGCGAGCCGCGCAGGGCTGCATCGATCGGGCTCATGCCCTGCTCGAGATAGCGGGTGATGTTCTCGATGACCACGATGGCGTCGTCGACGACAAAGCCGGTGGAGATGGTGAGCGCCATCAGCGAGAGATTGTCAATGGAGTAGCCGAGCAGGTACATGACGCCGAAGGTGGCCACCAGCGACATGGGCACGGCGACCGAGGGAATGATGGTGGCCCAGACCTCGCGCAGGAAGAGGAAGACAACCAGCACCACCAGGCAGACGCTGATGATGAGCGAGATTTCAACGTCGTGAACGCTGGCGCGGATGGTCGTGGTGCGGTCGACTTCAACATCGAGCTTGATGGTGGGCGGGATGGCAGCTTGCAGGCGCGGCAGCTCAGCCATCACGGCGTCAACGGTGTTGATGACGTTGGCGCCGGGAACCTTGAAGACGATGATCAGGATGGCGTCTTTGAGCTGGGTGGGCGGGCCGTTATCGGGGTTGGTGCCGGAGACGCCGGTCGTGTGGATGTCGGAGACGCTGTCAACGACGTCGCCGAGATCGGACATGCGGACAGGCGCGCCGGTCCGCGGATTGTAGCCGGCGATGATGGGCGCGTAGTCGCGGGCTTTGAAGATCTGGTCGTTGTCGTCGATCTGCCAGCGGTGGGCGGGGTCCTGGAATGCGCCTTTGGGCCGGTTGGCGTTGGCGTTGGTGAGGGCGTTGCGCACGGCTTCGAGACCGATGCCGTTCGAGCCCAGCTGCATGGGGTTCACTTCCACGCGGACCGCGGGCTGGGCGCTGCCGCCGACGAAGCATTGGCCCACGCCCTGAATCTGCGAAATTTTCTGCGCCAGGATGGAGTCGGCGATGTCGTAGATCTGCGGCTTGGGCACAACGTCGGACGTGAGCGAGAGGATGAGGATGGGCGCTTCCGCGGGGTTGGCTTTGCGGTAGCCTGGATTCTGCGGCAGGTTGGCGGGGAGCTGGCTGCGGGCGGCGTTGATGGAGGCCTGCACGTCGCGGGCGGCGGCGTCGATGTCGCGATCGACGTCGAACTGGAGGGTAACCGACGATGCGCCGAGAGAGCTGGACGAGGTCATCTGGTTGACGCCGGCGATGCGGCCGAACTGGCGCTCGAGCGGCGTGGCGACGGAGGAGGCCATGGTCTCCGGACTGGCGCCGGGCAGATTGGCGTTCACGCCGATGACCGGGAAGTCGACGTTGGGCAGCGAGGCGACCGGCAGGTTGGTGTACGCCACGGCGCCGGCCATCAGCAACGCCAGCGAGAGCAGCGAAGTGGCTACGGGCCGGCGGATGAACAGGGCGGAGATCTGCATGGCGTCAGAGAGCAGTTTTCAGAGATCGGTTTTTCTGTGGCGGGTTGAGGTTTGAGGTTTCCCAGCCAGGCCGCGGAAACAAAGGCGCGGTGAGCGTGGGGCCCCCAGTTATGTGCTGACGGCAGGGGACATTTCCTGATCCCTGATCCCTGACCCCTGATCGCTGTTCTTCGGCTTGAAGCGCGTGGCCAGCTTGTCAAAGTAGAGGTAGACGACGGGGATGGTGTAGAGCGTGAGCAGCTGCGAGAGCAGCAGGCCGCCGACGATGGTGATGCCGAGGGGCTTGCGCAGCTCTGCGCCTACGCCTCCGCCGAGGGCCAGCGGCAGGCCGCCCAGCAGCGCGGCCATGGTGGTCATGATGATGGGGCGGAAGCGCAACAAACACGCTTGAAAAATGGCTTCCTCTGCGGGTTTGCCTTCACTACGCTCGGCTTGCAGCGCGAAGTCGATGAGCATGATGGCATTTTTCTGCACGATGCCGATGAGCAGGATGATGCCGATCAAGGCGATGACGGAAAAGTCAGTGCGCGTGATGAGCAGGGCCAGCAGCGCGCCCACGCCGGCCGACGGCAGCGACGAGATGATGGTGATGGGGTGGATGTAGCTCTCATAAAGCACGCCGAGCACGATATAGACAGTGACCAGTGCGGCCAGGATGAGGATGGGCTCATTGGCCAGCGAAGTTTGGAAGGCGGCGGCGGTGCCCTGGAAGCTGGCGTTGATGGCTTTGGGCATCTGGATGCGCTGTTCGATTTTGTTGACAGCGGTCACCGCGTCGCCGAGAGCCTTGCTGGGCGCAAGGTTGAAGCTGATCACGGTGGACGGGAACTGGCCCTGGTGGCCGATCGAGAGCTGGGCGCGGGTCTGCTCCCAGTGGGCGAGCATGCTCAGCGGGACCTGCGTGCCGGTCGACGATTTGACGTAGAGATTGTTGAGCGTGCCAGGATCGGTCTGGAAGGTCGGCCCCACTTCCATGACCACGTGGTACTGGTTGAGCTGGGTGAACATGGTGGAGACCTGGCGCTGGCCGAAGGCGTCGTAGAGGGTGTTATCGATGTCGGCCATGGCGATGCCCAGGCGCGCGGCGGTGTCGCGGTCGATGACCAGCTTTGCGCCCAGGCCCTGATCCTGCAAGTCGCTGGCAACGTCGGTGACCACCTTCTCGCGGCTCAGTTCATCGACCATCTTGCGGGTGTAAACGGCGAGCTCATCCTGGTTGGGGTCTTCGAGCGAGTATTGGAACTCCGTCCGGCTGACGCGGTCTTCGACGGTGAGGTCCTGCAAGGGCTGAAGGAAGAGCTGAATCCCCTCGACCGAGGAGACGCGCGGCGCCATGCTGCGGATCACTTCAGTCGCGGAGACTTTGCGCTGGTCGAGGGGCTTGAGGTTGATCTGGATGCGGCCGGAGTTGAGCGTGGTGTTGGTGCCGTCGACGCCAATGAAAGACGAAACGTTGTCAACAGCCGGGTCACTGAGCAGAATGTCGACGAGCTGCTGTTGGCGCTGGGCCATGCTCTGGAAGCTGACCGTCTGCGGAGCCTCGCTGATGCCGAGGATCACGCCCGTATCCTGCACCGGGAAGAAACCCTTGGGGACGACGAAGAAGAGGAGGATGGTCGCGACGAAAGTCGAGATGGTAACCAGCAGGGTGATGAAGCGGTAGCGCAGAACCACGCGGACGGAGCGGCCGTAGGCGGCGATGATGCGGTTGAACACATCCTCAGACCAGTGGTAGAAGCGGCTCTGGCGCGCCGTGGCCTTGTCTTGCAAAATGCGCGAGCACATCATGGGCGTGAGCGTGAGCGAGACGAAGGCAGAGACCAGGATGGTGACGGCCAGGGTGATGGCGAACTCGCGGAAGAGGCGGCCGACGACATCGCTCATGAACAAGAGCGGAATGAGCACGGCGATCAGCGAGATCGTCAGCGACATGATGGTGAAGCCGATCTGCTCCGACCCCTTGAGCGCAGCGCGCATGGGGCTCATGCCCTCCTCGATATATCGAGAAATGTTTTCAATCATGACGATGGCGTCGTCGACAACGAAGCCGGTCGAGATGGTGAGCGCCATCAGGGTGAGGTTGTTGAGCGAGTAGCCGAGCAGGTACATCACGGCGAAGGTGCCCACGATCGACAGCGGCACTGCGAGGAATGGAATGAGGGTAGCTCGCCATGCGCGCAGGAAGATGAAGATGACCAGCACCACCAGGACGATGGTGAGACAGAGCTCGAGTTCCACGTCGCGCACCGAGGCGCGGATAGTGACAGTGCGGTCGGTGAGCACTTTGACCTGGACGGCGGCCGGGAGGCTGGCCTGGAGCTGCGGCAGGAGCTTTTGGATGCGATCGACGACGGCGATGATGTTGGCGCCGGGCTGGCGCTGGATGTTGACGATGACCGCGGGCTGGCGGTCCATCCAGGCGGCCTGCTGGGAGTTCTCCGCGGCATCGACGATGGTGGCAACGTCACTGGCGCGGACCGCTGCGCCGTTGCGGTAGGCGACGATGACCGGCTTGTAGTCGGAGCTTGAAAGCAGCTGGTCGTTGGCGTCGATGGTGAAGGACTGGCGGGCGCCGTTGAGCGTGCCCTTGGCCTGGTCGACGTTGGCGGCGGCGACGGCGGCGCGCAGGTCTTCAAGGCTCAGGTTGTACGCGGCCAGCTGGGCGGGGTTGGCCTGGATGCGGACGGAGGGCTTCTGGCCGCCGGCAATCGAAACCATGCCGACGCCGGTGACCTGGGAGATCTTCTGCGCCAGGTTGGTGTCGGCGGCGTCTTCAATCTTGTCCAGGGGCAACGAATCCGAGGTGAGCGCGAGGGTGAGAATGGGCGCGTCGGCGGGGTTGACCTTGCTGTAGATGGGCGGATTGGGCAGGTCGGTCGGCAAGAAACTGGTTGCTGCGTTGATGGCCGCCTGGACCTCCTGCTCGGCGACGTCGATGTTTTCATCGAGATTGAATTCGAGAGTGATGACGGAGCCGCCGCCCGAGCTGACGGAGGTGATCTGCTTGAGGCCGGGCATCTGGCCGAACTGGCGCTCGAGGGGCGCGGTGACCGATGAAGCCATCACTTCCGGTCCGCCGCCGGGGTAGAAGGTGAGCACCTGGATGATGGGGTAATCAACCTCAGGCAGGGCGGAAACGGGCAGCTGCCGGTAGCCGAGCATGCCGACCAGCATGATAGCCGCCATGAGCAGCGATGTGGCCACCGGGCGAAGGATGAACGGGCGGGATGGGCTCAGACTCACGGTTAGCGGCCTTGTGGCGGAGCTTGCTGCGGCGGAGCGGCGGAGCCGGTGGCGGGCGCAAGCGGCACGGCGGCTGAAGCGGGCAACTGTTTGGCGCTCGTGGCGATGACCGGCTGGCCGGCGCGGAGGCGGTCGGCGCCATCCACGACGACGCTCTGCCCGGGTTTGAGGCCGCTGCCAAGAATGGTGTAAACGCCCTCGGAGAGCTCGATCTTGACCGGCTGCACGCGGGCGGTTCCGGGGCCCGTGGCGGCGTCGGTGACCCAGACAAACGGGCCCTGAACACCGGACTGTATGGCGGCGGAAGGAACGACGAGAGCGTTGGCCCGGTCTTCAAGCACCAGGTGGATGTTGACGAACTGGTTGGGGAACAGGGACTGGTCCCCGTTGGAAAAGACGGCCTTGAGCTTTTCCGTTCCGGTGGTGGTGTCGATCTGGTTGTCGCCGGTGAGCAGATAGCCGCTGGCCAGCTTGAGCTGGTCGCCGCGGTCGTAGGCGTCCACCAGCATGCGCTTGTCGGTGGCCAGCTTGTGCATCACCTGGGGAAGCTGGTTCTCCGGCAGGGTGAAGTAGACGGCGATGGGCTGGAACTGGTTGATGATGACCAGGTTGGTGGAGTTGGCGGTGATGATGTTGCCGGGATCGACCAGGCGCAGTCCAATGCGCCCGTCGATGGGAGCCTGGATCGAGCACCAGTCGAGCTGGAGCTGGGCGGTCTCAATGGCGGCCTTGTCGGCGGCGATGGCGCCCTGGTATTGGCCCTGGGCGGCTTCGTCGGCGTCGAGGGTTTCCTTTGATGTGACACCGGCTTCGAAGAGGGCCTTGTAGCGGGCGTACTCGGCCTGGGCGTTTTTCAGCAGGGCCTCATCGTGAACCAGGTTGCCTTTGGACTGGTCGAGAGCAGCCTTGTAGGGCCTGGGGTCGATGGTCATGATGTTCTGACCGGCGCGGACCTGCTGACCCTCCGTGAATTTAACCGGCTCCAGTTCCCCGCTGACGCGGGCCTTGACGGTCACGCTCATGTACGGAGTGACGGTGCCCAGGGCGGTGAGAAAGATGGGCATGGGCTTCTGTTCGGCGGCGGCAACCTGCACGGGAACGGGCTGCCCGGCCATGGCGGCGGCCTGCTCGGCGCTCATCTGAGCGTTCAACTGCTGATTCCGGTGGATGCGCCAGACCACAAAGCCCAGACCGGCGACCAGGATAAGGTAAACCAGAATGCGGACCCAGCCGCCCTTGCGAGCCGGCGCCGGCTGCGAGGGATCGTAGGGATTGCTGGCGGAAGGGTGCGATTCCGGGAGAGCTTCAGTGGACATGATTTCGATTCCCGTCGTGATGTTGATGGTGCGAGCCGGCACAGGCGCGGCGCAGAGTGCCCTGGAAAGACCAGACTGTAGACCTACTTTGCTACTACTAAGGACGGTGCGGTAGAGACGGAAGTTTCGCGGACCGGGGAACGCCGGTGCCCGGAGGTCAACGCCCGTTGGGGCAACACGAATGGCTGCCACGGGGCGTAACCGGGCGGGATTCCGGTCGTCCAATGGGAAGATGAGCGGGGACGGCCGGTAAAGCTGATCGGGGTTGCGTGGCTTTGCGCCGGGAAGGCTGTTCTGCTCGGGACGGGGCCTCGCCGCACCGCTTCACGCGACGCCAATACGAATGGAGAAGAGCTTCAGAAATGCATCTTCAAGACAGGTGAATGGATCAAACATACGAGCTGAAGAACGCCATTTGTTTGAACTTGCGCGCCTTCTTCCCTTTATCGACTACGATAGTAATTTCAACCGCATGTTCGACCGGTCCCGGAATGGCGTGTGCTGCGGGCGCCGGAACCCGGGGAGCCGGTACTGGCGGAATTCACCCTTGGTATCCCTTTTGGATTGAGCAGCAAAGGGGACGCACCGAGCCGGCCCAGGAGCGAGAACCAGCCTTATGATGTGGATTGTCCGGCTTGCGCTGCGGCGGCCTTACACCTTTGCCGTCTTTGCGTTTTTGATTTTGCTTCTCGGCGTCTTCAGCATTGTCCAGATGCCGACGGACATTTTTCCGAATATCGATATTCCTGTCGTGACGGTGGTGTGGAACTACACCGGGCTTTCGCCGCAGGAGATGTCGACGCGCATCGTGTTCAACGTTGAGCGCGGCATGACCACAACCGTGAGTGACATCGAGCACATCGAGTCGCAGTCGTTCAACGGAGTGGCTGTCATCAAGGTCTTCTTCCAGCCGCATGTGAATGTGGGCAACGCCGTGGCGCAAGTGACAGCCATCAACCAGGTGATGCTGCGCACGCTGCCGCCGGGTGCAAATCCGCCGTTCATTATCCAGTACAACGCTTCGAGTGTGCCTGTGTTGCAACTGGGCCTGACCGGGCAGGGGCTGAACGAGCAGCAGATTTTCGACCTCGGCCAGAATACGATCCGCACCCAGCTGGCGACGATCGAGGGGGCGCAGACGCCCTATCCCTATGGCGGCAAGCAGCGACAGATTGAGGTTGACCTGGACCTGCACGCGCTGGAGGCCAAGGGGCTTTCACCGGTGGATGTGGTGAACGCGGTGAACGCACAAAACCTGATTGTGCCCTCCGGGACCATGAAGGTCGACCGGTTCGAGTACGCCATCGAAACCAACTCTGCGCCTTCAGCGGTTGAAGAGCTGAACAACCTTCCCATCAAGACCGTGAACGGAGCGGTGATTTATATCCGCGATGTGGCGCATGTGCGCGACGGCAACCCGCCGCAGACCAACATTGTGCGCGTGAACGGCGGCCGGGCCATTCTCATGAGCATCATGAAGACCGGTTCGGCCTCCACGCTGGACATCATCAAGGGCGTGCAATCGGTGCTGGCCAACATCAAGGGCCAACTGCCGCCGGAGTTGCGGATCAGCGCGTTGTCGGACCAATCGATTTTTGTGCGCGGGGCCATCAACGGGGTGGTGCGCGAGGCGCTGATTGCCGCCTGCCTGACGGCGATCATGATCCTGGTGTTCCTGGGCAGCTGGCGTTCGACGGTGATTATCGCGGTGTCCATTCCGCTGTCGATCCTGGTGTCGCTCACCATGTTGTACGCGCTCGGCGAGACCATCAACATCATGACGCTGGGCGGCCTCGCGCTGGCGGTCGGCATCCTGGTCGACGACGCGACGGTGGAGATTGAGAACATCAATCGCAACCTGGAGCAGGGCAAGGAGATTGAACAGGCGATCTTGGACGGCGCCGCGCAGATTGCCACGCCGGCGCTGGTTTCCACGCTTTCCATCTGCATTGTGTTTGTGCCCATGTTCTT
>Ga0302319_10002546_pt1 | contig 39163 bp, 36 predicted proteins | sample Bog_T0_2_FD_203319 | JGI IMG/M metagenome (GOLD analysis project Ga0302319, IMG submission 203319) | Peat permafrost microbial communities from Stordalen Mire near Abisko, Sweden - Bog_T0_2 | ecosystem: Environmental > Terrestrial > Soil > Wetlands > Peat | place: Sweden: Abisko, Stordalen Mire... | reverse complement strand
CCCCGACAATCAGCCGAAACTTTGCTCTTGCAAACGACAATCAGATGGAACACCATATGTTCGTTGCGATTGCCGATTCTCATCCAGATTGTCGCTCATTCTCATCCAGATTGTCGCGCTACAGCTGAGACTGGCCAATGCGCCGGACGCGGTCTGGGGCTACCTGGCAGCGGCCGGGGGCTTCGACGTCGAGCCGCAGATGGGCAGCCTGTCGACGCATCTCAGGTCCGGGATCGGCGGACTGGACGGCCGCGCCATCTCGGCTGGCGACGAGGTCCCGCTGTGCGCCGGAGAGGCTCCTGGCGGATCGGAATACCGCCTCGACCAGCCATGCCGGCCGCCCCGGCCGTTCAGGGTCGTGCTCGGGCCTCAGGACGACCATTTCACGGCGGAGGCAATCCGGACCCTCCTGGGCTCCGGCTACCGGGTGACCCACCAGGGTGACAGGCAGGGATACAGGCTCGCCGGCCCGCCGCTTGAGCACGCGAAAGGCTACAACATCGTGTCGGATGCCCCGGTGCCAGGCTGCATCCAGGTGCCGGGCGCCGGCCAGCCCATCGTGCTGCTGATGGACTGCCAGACGATCGGCGGATATCCGAAGATTGCCACGGTCATAACGGCCGACCTCGGCCGGTTCTCACAGTGCCGGCCCGGCACGTCCGTGGCCTTCGAAGCGGTTGCCCCCGAATGCGCGCAGCGCGCGCGTCTCGAGCATATGGCATGGATCGACGCTGTCCCGGGGCTGGCCGTCCGGGGAGCCCCGCGTGCCTTCTGGCTGCTGCAGTGAGGGCCGTCCAAAGCACGGCACCGGAAACCTGCGGGCGGGCGACCGCCCAGGATTGCGCCGGATGGCTCCGGTGTTGTAAGTTTCGGTCAATGCAATTCCTTTGGGTTGGAAGCCGATGCCATCCGTGAAGCTTTTTGCCCGGTCGGGCAACAACAGGCCGATGACAGCCTCCGTCTGGGTGACGCGGGCGGATTTCGGCGATCCGGCCAAGATCGAGGAGAAGGCGCGCGATGATGCCGCTCACGCGGGATGGCGCTACCAGGGCTGGAATTACGACGACCATCCGCTGACCATCGATCTCGACAGTGGTGCTGTCGCGGCGGAACAGGCCGCCGGCCACGCCGACCCTGAGGATTCACTGCTCAGGACCGTCGTTGGCGTGGTCTCTGACGACTGGAAGCGGCGGCTGGCTGGCGGCGAAGCCCCGGAAACGCTCCGGGCGGAACTGGCGCGCATCGCGGCCCACCTCGAGGCGGTTGCGGCCGCTGGCCTGACGCCTGAAAATGGCCAGCAGGCATCGGCATTTCCGCGGTGAGCGGCAGGGAAGGGATCGACATGGGAACGGCGCCGGTTTTCACTCCAGCGGAACTTGAGGCGGCTGTCGCCGGAATCCTTGGTCACGAATTGCCCAGTTTCGGACGGAAGCCGGACGGCTCGCTGTACTGGGGCGACGTCCTGCAGGCCTGCGCCAGGCACTGCTTCCTGACACGGCGCGCGGAGGACAGCGCCTCGGAGCTGGTGCGCCGCGCGCTCCTGCTGGTCGACGAGGATCTCGAGCTCACATTTCCGGTCTAGCCAGCCGCCGGAGGCGTCCGGCGCGGGCCGCCGCCGTTTCAGGCTGGACCGCGGCATCAGTCCCCGGATGCCGCTGCCGGATGTTCTGGCGGCGGCGCCTGCAGCAGCGGCAGGAATTCATCCCACGGCAACGCCGCCATCCAGCCGTAATCGCCTGCGCTGACCTGGCGGAAGCGGACCGTGTCCCCCGCGCGGAACAGGAACGGATCGCCGCGCAGCCTGTCGAACGGGCGCACCGGCGTCTGGCCGAGAACGTGCCATCCGCTCAGCGTCGGCACGGGAACAATGGACGCCTGCATTCCGCCGATGATGGCCGCGCCTGCCGGGATGCCCGGACGGGGCGACTGCCGCCGCGGGATGTGCAGCGCCTCCGGCAGTCCGCCAAGGAATGGCATGCCAGGAGCGAAGCCAATCGCATAGACCTTGTAATCCTGCCCGGTGTGCGCCGCGATCACCTGCTCCGGCGACAGGCCAAGATGCGCGGCCACATCGGCCAGGTCGGTGGCGAACGGGGCCTCATAGGCGACAGGCACGGTCCACCGCCGCCCGGCGGCGGTGGCGGATGACGCCGGGCGGGCCAGCTGCCGCAAGGCCGCCGCCATCTGGCTGAACCCGGTCACCGCCGGCTCATAGCGGACGAGCAGCGAGCGGTAGCTTGGCACGGTTTCGATGACGCCGCCGACATCCGATGCGGCCAGCCTGGCGTCGAGGGAGATCACGGCAGCATTGGCGTCCGGGTCGATCGTGTCGCCGAACTCGACGGTCATGGCGGCGTCGCCAACGGGCAGAAAGCGCGGATAGGTGTGCATCGGCGGCAAGTCCTGTTCCTGTCTGCCGGCCATGGCCAGCAGCGCGCGATCGGGCGGGAAGGCGGCTGCCGCAGCATGCCCGGACAACTGCGGCGCCCGGCACGGCGGCCTAGCGCCGGAGCGGCTGGTCCGCCGGGCTGAGCCGGGCTGGCAGGAGCCGTGCCAGCGCGAGCGCCATTGCGGCCAGGAGCAGGGCGAGCAGGTATCCGTCGTGCATGCCGTCCGCGACCATGCCGGTCAGCGAAGCGAGCGCGTCCGCGGTCAGGGCGCTCCGCAGCCGCGGATCCATCAGCTCATCCACCGCCCGCGCCGCACCGCCGTGCGCCAGCAGGCTGAGGTTGAGCGCCGCGCCAAATCCCGCGGCGCCAAGTGCCTGGCCCATGAACCGCAGGAACATCGCCGACGAGGTCGCGGCGCCGCGCTGCTGCCAGGAAACGGCCGCCTGCACCGAGACCATGAAGGATGTGTTGCACAGGCCCATGCCGATGCCGACCAGGAGCGTTCCCGCGGCCACCCACGCAATGCCGCACGCCGGAGTCATGGCGGCAAGCGCGCCGCAGCCGGAGACGAGCAGGAGCGCGCCGAGCGTCGCGGTCATCCTGTATGTGCCGCGCACCAGCATCTGTCCGGCGGCGGCGCTGGACAGCGGCCAGGCGACCATCATCAGGCCGAGCAGCGCCCCGGCTGCCGCGGCGCTGCGGCCCATTGCCCCCTGAACGTAGGCGGGCAGGAATGCGATGATGCCCATGGAAAGCGCGCCGATGACGCAACTGCCGCCGCTGCCGAGCACGATGACGCGGTCACGCCACAGCTCGATCGGCAGCAGCGGCTCCGGCGTCCGGCGCTCCTGCCAGGCCAGCAGCGCGGCCGCCGCAAGTCCGCCCGCGCCGATTGCCGCCGCCACGGCACGTCCAAGGCTGGCACCCTGGACCATCAGCAGAAGCAGCGCCCATACCGCAAGCGCGAGCAGCACGGATCCAGCGTAATCGACCCTGTGGGCGCGGCGCCCGGCATCCTCGCGCAGGAACCTGGCAATCATGGCCGACGCCGCAATGCCGATCGGCAGGTTGACCCAGAAAACCGCCTGCCAGCTGACGTAACCCACGAGGAATGCGCCAAGGGTCGGCCCGGCCAGGGCTGAAACCGCGAAGACGCTGGACAGCAGCCCCTGGATGCGGGCGCGCTCCGGCGGCGAGTAGATGTCGGCGACGATGGTATTGGCCATCGGCTGCACGCCTCCGGCGCCGAGACCCTGGACCGCGCGGAAAATCACGAGCTGCAGCATGCTGTGGGAGAAACCGCACAGGACCGAGCCGATGAGAAAAAGCCCCGTGCCGGCGTAGAACAGCGGTTTGCGCCCATAGGCATCCGCAAGGCGGCCGTAAACCGGGATGCTGACAGCCTGGGTCAGCATGTAGGCCGAAAACACCCATGAGAACAGGCCGAACCCGCCGAGCGCCGTTGCGATGCCGGGCATCGCTGTCGCCACGATGGTGCTTTCGACTGCCGCCATGAAGGTTGCCATCATGCACGCTGCAAGGACGGGGGACCGGCGCGCCGGTGGAGCGCCTGGTGCTGGGCTGGCGGCGTGCATTGTCCGATCCTTGGCTTGGCGGGGGCCGCCAGGGGAGCCATGCCCGGCCGCACCGGAGGTCCATCCGGCTTGCTGGACAGCAGCTCCGGCTGATTGGCAAGCCGGCCTGGTTGCTGAAAGCGTGGTTTGCCACGTCTGCGGCCAGGACAGGATAACACTGGCTGTGCAAGGATTACAAACGCCGCTATCCTGTTCAGTGGCTGTGATTCGGGCACGGTTAGGGGACGCGATGGCAATGGGCCGCAATGCAGACCTGATGGCGCCGCCAGATCGGCAGATCCTCCGCGGCCAGCCCGCGCCGGTTGAGCTTTTGCCGTCACAGCAGGAAGCGCTGGCCTTTCTCCTCCCGCTGTCCGGGGATTATCCGGGGATCGACTCGTGGTTCGTGTCGAAAGTGGCGCCGGGGTTGCTGACAGGCACCCGGACAATGCTGCGGGCCGAGCGCGATGGCCGCCTGGTTGGTCTCGGGATCGCCAAGTGCGAGGCTGGCGAAAAGAAAATCTGCACTGTGCGGGTGGCGCCATCCCACGCCGGGCGAGGGATTGGCGTCAGACTGTTTGACGGGCTGCTGCGGTGGCTGGACACGGACCGGCCGCATCTCACAGTCACCGAGGGCAGGTTGCCCGCCTTCGAGCGCATTTTCGACCACTACGGCTTCAGCGTCACGTCTGTCCGTGACGGGCTTTACGTCCCTCACGTGCGGGAGCTCGGCTATAACGAGGCTGCGGACCGAGTGCCCTGGCCCGCGCCGCAGACGGGTGCCCGAACTGACGCTGCTGGCCGCAGGCCTGGCCCGGACCTGACGGGCCAGGCCTGCGGCACCTGATTGGTCAGTTGCCGGGCCGCCGGAAAGCGGCGCGGCACGGGACGCCAGTCCTAGACATCCAGTTCCTCGACACTTGCAGCGCCGGCGGTGATGAAATCCCTCCTTGGCGGCACCGCCTGGCCCATGAGCACGGACATGATCTCGTTCGCGTCGCCCTCGTCATCCACCTTCATCTGGAGGATGGACCGGCGCTCCGGATCGAGCGTTGTGTTCCAGAGCTCTTCCGGGTTCATTTCCCCAAGCCCCTTGAACCGCTTCACCTCGTCGACCCCGCGCTCGCCCTGGGAACGCAGGGCGGCGTAAAGCTCCCCGGGCGTGCGGACCGCGACTTCGCGGCCTCCGACATGCAGAAGGGCGCCGCTGGCGTAGAGCCGCTCGAAGCTCTCCAGCCCCTGCAGCAGGGTGCCCACGATCGGGTTCTCGCAGATGGAGGCCGGAACATTCACGGCGGTGGTGACACCCTTGCGCCGCCAGCGGAAATGCAGCCCGGCGCTGCTGGCCTCCCCGGACCAGCGGGTCCCGCTGACCGGCATCCGCTCAGGCATGATTGAGCAGATGTAGTCGACGGCCGCGGCGCTGTTCTCGGCGCTGGCAAACACGGCAGGTGACCAGGCGCCCGTGACCGCGAGGCACGCGGTCAGGGGGAGCAGGCCGATCTCGGAGTCGATTTTTTCGATGAGCAGGGCAGGATTGCGGGATTCGAGCGCCAGGCGGTAGAGGTCATCGCCTTCGACGGACGATCCGTCGGCGAGCGCAAGGCTGGCGCCGTCGCACCCAAGCGTGAGCAGGTGGCGGTCAAGGGCATCGCTGTCGAGAAGGTAGCAGTCGGGCTTGCCGCGCTTCTTCACCGCGTGGAGCGGCGGCTGCGCGATGAAGAGGTGTCCCCCGGTGATGAGCTCCGGCATCTGGCGGTGGAAGAATGTCACCAGCAGCGTGCGGATGTGGGAACCGTCCACGTCCGCGTCCGTCATGATAATGACACGCTGGTAGCGCAGCTTGGAGATGTCGCAGTTCTCGCCGATGCCGCCGACGCCCAGCGCAATGATGAGCGTCCCGAACATCTTGTTCTGCAGGATTTCAAAGGCCCTCACGCGCTCGACATTCAGCACCTTGCCGCGCAGCGGCAGGACGGCCTGGATCTCGCGGTTGCGGCCCTGCTTGGCCGAGCCGCCGGCCGAATCCCCCTCAACGATGAAAATCTCGCATTTGGACGGGTCGCGCTCCGAGCAGTCCGCCAGCTTGTCCGGCATGGAGGCCATGTCAAGCGCGCCCTTGCGCCTGGTCATTTCCCGCGCCTTGCGTGCGGCTTCCCGTGCCGACGCCGCTTCGGCGGCCTTCTCGATGATCTTCTTCGCCTGGGCGGGATTCTCGTCGAACCAGGTTCGCAGGGCTTCGGCGGTGACGCCCTGGACAACAGGCTGCACCTCGCTCGACACCAGCTTGTCCTTGGTCTGCGAAGAAAACTTCGGGTCCGGCGCCTTGACGGAAATGACCGCTGTCAGGCCCTCGAGGACGTCGTCGCCGACGACCACCGCCTTCTTGCTCTTTGAGAGGTTGGCGTCGGCGTACGCCTTCACCGCGCTGGTCAGCGCGGCCTTGAACCCAGTCAGGTGCGTGCCGCCGTCCCGCTGGGGGATGTTGTTGGTGAAGCACACCAGCTGCGCCACGTAGCTGTCGTTCCACTGCATGGCAATCTCGACCGAAATCGCCTTCTGCCCGTCCGGATGATCCACGGTCCGCTCGCCGCGGGCCATGATCGGACGGTCCTGGATGGCGTTCTTCGCGCGGTCCAGGTGCTTGAGCAGGGCTGCCAGGCCATCCCTGTAGCACAGTTCGACCGGCTCGGAGCCCTTGACCCGCCTGTCATGGAAGACGATCCGCAGGCCGTAGTTGAGACAGGCCACCTCCCGCAGCCGCTTCTCCATCTTGCCGGCGTCGAACTCGGTCATCGAGAAGGTGGAAGTGGCGGGCAGGAAGGTCACGACGGTCCCGGTCCGCTTGCCCTTGCCCTCGGCGACGACATGCAGGGGCTCGGAGATGTGGCCTCCGTTGGCGAAGGCGATCCGGTACTCGCACGAGTCACGGAACACCGTGACATCCATGCGCGAAGACAGGGCGTTGACGACAGACGCGCCCACCCCGTGGAGGCCGCCGGAGACCTTGTAGCTGTTCTGGTCGAACTTGCCGCCGCCGTGGAGCTCCATGAACACGAGCTCGATGGCCGGGCGCCGCTTCACCGGATGCATCCCGACAGGGACGCCGCGGCCGTTGTCGCCCACGGTCACCGAGCCGTCCGCGTCCAGCATCACGTCGATCCGGTCACAATACCCCGCAAGGTGCTCGTCGACCGAGTTGTCGATGATCTCAAATGCCATGTGATGAAGGCCGGAGCCGTCGTCGGTGTCGCCGATATACATGCCGGGCCGCTTGCGGACAGCGTCAAGCCCCTCCAGCACCTGGATGCTGGCTGCGTCATAGGCCGGCGCCGCTGCGGCGGCCGGCAGGTTCTGCGCGATGCTTTGCATGTGCGGGATCCAGTCAGCGTTGGACGGTGTCAGCCACCCTGGCGAGCCGGGCGGCGACCGCCACAATCCCACGGAGCGAGGCATGCGTCAACAAATAACACGACAAATCCTTCGCAACTCCTTGAGACAATGCGCGGTCCGGCGGGTGTCCGGCCCCTTCCGCTCGGCCTGACGGCGCCGGGCAGCGCGGGGCACAATGGCCGCTGCCCGCCATGCGCCGCAGTGGGCTGCCGTCCGGTCCGCCCGCCGTCCCGCCCGCCGCCCCGTCGGGACGGGACGGCGGGCGGACCGACAACCCTTGCGGCCTGTCAACATTTGGCTTGACGCGGCGGACGATTTTGTCAACTATGATAGCCGAGTGAGCGGTGGACAGGCATGGAGCAGGGCGTGGGCAGTGTCAGGACGGTGAAGGGCGGGGCGGCAGAACGCCGCAGCGCGCCAGCGGACGGCGGCATTGGAACGAGGCGGACAATGAGGATACCAAGACCTTCGCCATCGCGGCAGGGCAAAAAGCAGGTGATCGCATTCCTGCTCCCGACGCAGATCAAGGCTGCCTACGCCAAGGCGGCCCGCGAAGAGAAAACCAACCAGGAGATTATCGCCGAAGCGCTCAACGCGGTCTTCGCCGAGCACGGCCTGCCGATGCTCATTCCCGTCGAACACCGCCGGATTGTGCGCAGGGGCAAGGGCAAGGCCCGCATCCGCAATGAGGAGACCGATCCGGCATGCCGGGCCGGGCGCCAGTCCTACGGAGGCTGGTTCGACCAGGCAATCGTCGCCAAGCTCAACAAAATCTCGTCGGAACTCAACATCTCGATCCAGGGCATCATCGAGCGCGGCGTCTTCCTGGTGACAGGTGTCGAGGCGGTGGAGGAGAGTTGGGAAGCCGTCTGGGACCGCTCACAGGCGGTGCGGAATGAGCCGCCGCATGTGAGCGCAGCCCTCCCGGAGGGCCAGCAGGCCGTGGCCTGACGCCCATCCGGCAGCCCGGCCAGGCCAATCCGGCCAAGCCGGGCGCGGATGCCACCGCCCGGACCTGGAAGTCGCGCCCCGGCCACAGCCGGCACCGCGGCGGTTGCCGGGCGCGGTGCCGGCTCCGGGAAGGCAGGTGCCTGGAGCCGCCGCACCACAGCGCGTCACCAGGACGTGCATTCCCCTTCCGTCCGCTGATAGCTGGCAGGGCTGTCGAGCATGTGGTGCCCGGCCTCCCTCGCGCGCCTGAACCCATCCGCCTCGCGGATGAGGGCCGCGTCTATTTGCCCGGTCCCCATGGCCTTCCCGGCATCCCTGTCCGGAGCGAAGAGCGGGAACGCGGCGCCCTGCGCCGCTGCCAGGAGAGCTGCCCGCATGCGCGGAAACGCAGCGTCAAGCGCCCCCATGTTGATCCGGACGTGAGTGTCCTCATGCTCCTTGACGGCGCGGTACTGGCAGGACCCCTCGGGGTAGTCGCTGGCCAGGTAAACGGTCATGTCATCGAAGCCGGCCTCGCCCTTGACGGCGGCGGGAACCATGCAGACACCGCCGGGCACGTGCTCCACGATGAAATCGACCGTGAAGCGGGCACGGAAGCTGTCGCGCGTCATGCCGCGGCCGATGGCGCCGCGCATCGTCTCGCCGCCCATGGCGGTGATCGCCTGGGTGTCTTTGGTCAAATCATAGCGCACGGGAACGTCACGCCGGGCGAAGTCGATCCTGACGCGCTGGCGGTGGACACCGGCGCATTGCGGTGATCCGTCCGGGGGCACAGCCGCGTCCTGGCCGATGCCGGCCACCCCATCCGGATCCGCGCCGGCCAAAGCCGCCGTGCCGGCGGCGCCCGCCATGACGGCGAGCCCGGCAGCGGCCACGGTCAGGAAGAGTCCGCGAAGTCTCATGTCAACATTATAGGGCCACATCCGGCCCGATGCAACAGTGATCTGCCAAAGGACTCGCCAGGTGCGGCTGTCACTCAGCGCGTGCGCGCTGCCACGGCGGGGCCATGGGTGCTGCCCAGTCTGGAGGCCAGCGCGCCCACCGCCTGCTCAAGCACCTCGGAGGGTGTCAGACAGGATGTGTCGATGACCACAGCGTCGTCGGCGACGCGCATCGGCGCGGCCGCCCGCGTCGCCTCGCGCTCGTCGCGCGCGCGGATGGATGCCGTGATTTCGGCGAGGTCCGCGTGGCCGCCTCCCTCCACCGCCTCGGCGTAGCGGCGCTTCGCCCGCGATTCGAGATCGGCGATCAGAAAAATCTTCAGGGTCGCGTCAGGGCAAACCACTGTGCCGATGTCACGCCCGTCCAGGATGGCGCCATGCGTCCCCGGCCGGGGCTCGGTTGCGAACCGCCGCTGGAAATCGAACAGCGCTGCCCGCACGCCGGGGATGGCGGACACCTTGGACGCCACCTGCCCGACGGTCTCGCCGCCCAGGCCGCCGCGGTCTAGCCAGCCAGGCTCAAGCTCCTCCGCGACGGCTGAGCAGGCGGGGACATCGGACGGATCGATGCCGCGCTCCATGACCGCAAACGCGACGGCACGGTAAAGCTTGCCGGTGTCCAGCAGCGCCAGCCCAAGATCAAGGGCGAGCCCCCGTCCGAGGGTTCCCTTGCCCGCCGCTGCCGGACCGTCGATTGCGATGATGATGCCCATGGTGGCCTCCGTCCCGTTTCATGGTGCCCGGCTGCACGGAGGTTACCGTCCGGCCCTGGCGGTGGCAAGCGCATTGCAAAGGATATTCAGCCAATCCGCCGCATGATTCCTGCGTGTTGCGCCGCCGGTAGGCGACGCCGGCAACCCCAAAGGACTCATCGGCCCGGATCGCGGAACCGGCAGCGGCAGCGGCAGCGGCAGCGGCAGCGGCAGCGGCAGCGGCAGCGGTAGCGGCCGGGCTTCCATTTGCGGCGGGAAGCACCGTCCGGATGCCGGCGGGGAACGCCCGTATCATGCCATGCGGCGGATGCCGGATGGCTCGGGCTGGGCGCCGGCATCCTCCGCCGGGCGGTCCGCCGGGCAGGGGCCGTCCAGCCGCCGTCCCCTGGAAAAGAACGTGCGGTCGATGCCTTTCTCGGTGGCGCGGATGACAGCGGGGCAGTCGGCCGTATCGCCGTGCAGAACGCCGCCTACGAAGCGGCACATCGTTACCGCCACGTGCCTCGCGCTCTCGCCCGTGAACACCATCGTGACCAGGGAGCCGCCGACCGCGGCAAGCTTCAACTGGAAGGCGGCAAACTCCCGCTCGTCCATGCGCGCGAGCTCACAGGAACCAGGCGTGTGGACCAGCCATTCCCGCCCCTCCCGCTGGGCAAAAGTCCCGCGCTCGAACGCCCGCTGGGCGTCAACGGCGATCACCCTGTTCACCGCGCTCACGGCATCCGCATGGCGCCAGGCACGGAACCGGCCCAGCACATGCCTGCCGGACATTCCGACCGCAACCGTGGCACCATCGGCAGCCTCGCGGAGAGCCGCTTTGGCACAGGCGAGGGCCGCCGGCATCTCCGCAATCTGCCTCAGCGCGGCTGCCAGCCCCTGCGGCGCCCGAAGGACACCGGGCAGCGCGCCTCTGTCGTGTTCCAGGGTGAGGTCAGACATCGCGTGCTCCATTTTTCCGCCGTGTTCGCTGAAGCCTATCAAATTCCAAGGCAAATCAGTGCAGCACTGGTGCCGTCGGCAAAAGATAATTGCGGCTGCGATCGGGACACGGTGGATTCAATGCAGACAGCGGGAATTTCCGGCCAGGGCAGCGGGCCGCAGCGCCATTGCGGCGAACTCCTCCAGCGGCATGGGCCCTTCAAAGTCGCTGTCTGTGGCCTGCCGCCCGCGCGGCCAGTGCGCCGCGCCGTCGGCGCAGGTGACGCAGGACGGCGGAACGACGATGTCCAGGACTGCGGCGATGTGGGTTCCGGCGGGCAGCGCCGGGCCGGCCGCGGCAATGATCGCCCCGGCGCTCCCGGCACGGACCAGACAAAACCGCGTCGTGCGCTCCGTGAGGCAGACCAGCATGACAGTAAACAGGGTATCCACGAGGACTCTTTCAGGCAACCCGTGCCGTGCGGGCTGGATAACGCACGCAGCGTACGGACGCAAGGATTTGAACCGAGGTCGCGCAAGGAATTTTCGCCGCCGCCGTCACCGCGCGGGCGCCATCCCGATCTGCCTGAAGCGGGCGAGCAGGCCGGCCTGCTCCGCGGACAGCTCCCGCGGCACCTCGACGCCTACCCGCAAAAGCAGCCGGCCGTGTCCCCCGGCGCATGGCATGCCCAGGCCGGCAAGTGCGAGCACCTTGCCCGGCTGGGTTCCCGCAGGAATCCGGACACATGCCTGGCGCCCGTCCAGCGTTTCCGCCCTGACCCGTCCGCCGAGGCACAGGTCGGCGAACGGCACGGGCAGATCCGCCAGCAGATCGTCACCGCGCCTGGCGAACCGCGGATGCCTGGCAACGCGGACAGTCACAAGGAGCGTGCCGGCCTTGCCGCCATCCGCACCGGGGCGGCCGCGCCCGGGGAAGGCCAGCACATCGCCGTCGGCAACGCCGGGAGGAACCGTGACCGCGCCGCCGCCGTCCGGGCAGCGCTGGCCGCTGCCGCCGCATGCCTGGCACGTGTCAAGGACGACAGACCCGTCGCCCTTGCAGGTTCCGCACATGGCGCGCAGCCGGAGAAGCCCGTGGGACTTCACGATCACACCATCGCCGCCGCAAACCGCGCATATTGCATGCCGCCCCGTGCCCACCCGCCCCGAGCCGCTGCAGGTGGCGCACGCCCCGCCTGACCCCGCCTCGGGCGCCACCTCACCGCCGGACGCAGCCTGCTCGAGGGTGATGGTGACGGCCGTCCCGATGTCGGCGCCCTGCTTCGGGCTCCTGGCGCCCGGAACCGCATCTTCGGGCACCTTGCCCGTCAGGATGTCGCAAGCCTTCTTTATCCGGATGAACCCGGCATCCGCCAGCGGGTCGCCAGGGCGCGCATCCGGATGCAGCCGTTTGGCCTTGCGCTTGAAGGCGGCCCTCACAGCGTCCGCGGCCGCGCCCGGCTGTACCCCCAGCACCTCCGAAGCTTCTGCTTTATCCATCGGGCGCGTCCCATGCCGTGGCCGGTCGGCCGGATGCCATCCCATGCCGCGCACAAGGATTGTAGCACGGCACGGGATGGCATTCTCGCCTGCCGGCCGGCCACGGCAAATCTGCCGCCAACCGGACGCGCCCGGCGCATGCCATGCCTGGCCCGGCTGTATCATGGCAGCCTGAGCCACAAGGACCGGAACCGATGGAAGACAGCACATTGCAATCACGCCGCCAGGAAGCCGCGGACGGAGAATGGCAGCGCTATGACATGGGCGGCTACCTGGCCGAGGACGCTGACGGCTGGGAGTGGACGACGCGTTCGCTGGAAATGACCCGCGTGGTGTACTTCGAGAATGCCGAAGACCCGGGGTCGGCCACAGTGAAGGGCCAGTTCACGGTCAGGTTCCGGGACTTCGGCAGCGCCGAGGTCGATGACGTTTCTGCCTCGATCGGCGGATGCCTGATCGGCAGGCGGGTTCCGCCCGAGCCTACGGGGACTCCGGGCCGGCCCGTCTGAGACCGGGCTCGCTGCCAGCCCCCGGGCCGGTCGCGGCCCGGGGGTCCGATGCCGGACCGCCGGTTTCCCGTGCGCCAACCTGCTGCATCCTTCCGTCCGGGTGCATGACGGCCGACTGCTTGCGGTTCCCGCCCCCGTCCACGAACCAGAAAATCCGGTGCCCGGACCGTTTGATGGTGACCGGTCCGCCCGGAGCGACGTCGTCCATCGGATCGGACAGGGAGAACGCCTCCAGCGCCGCGCGCTGGCCGGGGGTGACCGCGTCCGGCGGAGCGTCCCTGAGCCGCCGGGCCACAAAGGCGCGCAGCAGGAACGGATCAAACGCTCCCCGGTCGCCCGCCATCTTCGCCAGCGCGTCACCGGGGGCCATGCCATCCTTGTAGGAGCGCGTGGCGGAAAGGGCGTCGTAGACATCCGCGATGGCGACGATGCGGGCGACGAGCGGGATCCGCTCCCCGGCAAGCCGCTCGTAGCCGTTCCCGTCGTAACGCTCGTGGTGGTAACGGACGGCGTCATGAATGTCGTCCTGCAGCGCGCCCGCGGCATCCGCCAGGATCTCAACGCCGAGCGCCGTGTGCCGCGCCATCTGGAGGCGCTCATCCGCGGTGAGCCTGCCGGGCTTGAACAGGACAGCGGAAGGCACGGAGAGCTTGCCGGCATCGTGGAACCTGGCTGCCGTGAACACCTGCGCCTGCCGCGGCCCGTCCATCCCGGCCGCGCCAGCCAGACGCGCACTCAGGCGGGCCACCCGCAGCTCGTGCGCCCTGACTTCATCGGAAAGGAGCGGGTCGGCGCGCTCCTGCCTGTCGACCCAGGCCAGCCTGTCCAGCGTCGCCGCGTCGAGTTTTGGCATGTCCGTCCATCGCTGCCTGCTGACGGACAGTCTTGCGCCATCCAAAGGCAAGAGAAGCGTGCCGGAGGATCAGGGCTCGGCGGGCGCGGTCTCCGAGATATGACGCTGAAGCCCATGGAGGACAAAATCGAGATGCGCGAGCTCGGTCATGTCCATGGCTTCGGCCGCCTCCCTCCTCATGGCGGCATGCCTGTCGAACTCGGCCCTGGCCTGGTCAGAGGTCAGGGCGCTGATCCAGGGTATCGGATGGGCCATCGGGCGTACCTCCACAATCGGCAGAGCGGTAGCACCTGCGCCTGTCCATGTCAACATTTGTCGAGCCGCCGGGTCCTTGTCATGCGACCTCGACACGTATCCGCGCGGCGGCGGCGTCCGGCGGCACCGAGAGGAGGGGGCGCCCCTCGTCATCCAGGAACTCGATCTCAGGCGTCCCCATGCCGCCGGCCTGACGGGCCGCCCGGACCAGGGCAAGCGCCTCGGACATCATGCGCCTCGCCTCGCCAAGCTGGCCCATGTCGGCGGAAGGCCGGGGGGCGGGAGCCGAGCGGCGCAGCGCTCCCCTGAGCACGAGGCGTCCGGGCTGCAAATCCGCCGTGAAGTCGTTGCCCTCGCGCAGCGCGGCGGCGCCAAGGCTTGCGAGCGGCGTGCTTCCGGCGCGGCCGCCGACAGGCGCCCGCCCGTACCAGGCGGCTTCCGTCCTCCGCATCCGCACGGGAAGGCCAGCGAGGTGCCGTGAGAGCGGATCGCCGCCTGGCAGGATGAGCAGATCAGCCCCGGAGCACACCACCGCGCAGGGGCGCTCGGCATCGTCCGCCCGCCCGGCCCACAGGGCATCCATCGCCGCGCGGGTGAGCGTGACGCCAAGGCGCCCGGTGGCGCCCAGCGTCACCCGCAAGCGGCCATGCCGCGGCACGGCGGCACGCGCCGGAACGGTGCCACCCCCGGCGCCGGTCACCTCGCCGTCTTCCATGCGGGTGGCGGCAGCGGGCTGTGACGCCGGAGCAGGCGGGTGCCCGGGGGGGCCGAACGGCAGCATGGCAACGCCGGGCTCACAGGCGGCACGCGGCGGCTCCGGGCGGATGGCCCGCCTGCGGGCTGCCATGGCGCCGGGCAGCAGAATCGCGTTGCCGTCGCCGACCTCGGCCCTCAGGGCCAGCAGGTCAGGCATCACTATCCTGCTGCGGCTCGCCCAGCCAGCCACGGACTTCCATGTCAGCGGCATCAGGCCCTGGCGCGTATAGTCCGCCAGCAGGCCGGCCCGCTCCGGCGGCGCGACGGGCAGGGCCACCGGACCAACCAGCCAATCCCCGGAATCGGCGGACACAGGGCGCGCAAGGGGCACGCCAACCTTCGGGCGGTTGCCGGTCAGCGCAATCTCTATGCCTCCGCCGGGCACCGGGCTGGCGGATAGCTGCAGGATGCGCGCAGCCACCGACAGGTCGGCGCCGCCCTGCAGGCCCAGGATCGCCGCCAGCTCGGCGGCCGCCAGCCGGCACAGGAGGGCCAGCCCCTGCCGCCCCGATGCCATCTGCACCACCAGTTCGGCCGGCCACTGCCCCGCTCCGGCGCCCTTCGCGGCGAACAGGTCACCGAGGCCACCATCTCTAAGTTCCATGCCGTTGTCCGTCCTCTGCCTTGTTCCTCCCGCCACGCATGACAAAACCAGCCGCTGGGGATGATAGTTGCCCGCGCGGGCGCGGTCACCTGAAAAGTCCGGGACACCGGGCGTTTGATCGTTGACAAGGATTGCATTGCATAGAATCCTTGCATCCCGAAGATGGCACCAAGGAGCCGCAGCCATGCCGTGCAGAAGTCTCCCGCCGTGCGCCATCGCCGCCATCGCCGCCATCGCGGCGGCCTGCGCCGCCACGCGGCCGTCCCTGGCGCAGGGCATCAACCCGGGGGCGCACGCCACCCTGTCCCCGGCAGAGCAGGCCGCGGTGGAGCAGGTGATCGGGCAATGGGTCGCCGCGCACCCCGGCGAAATCCGGCGCGCGCTCCAGGGAGCGGGCGGGCAGGCCGCTGCCGCCGCGGCCGACCCGTCCGACGGCATGCTCGGGAACCCGTCGGCCAGCGTGAGCGTGATTGCGCTGCTCGACCGGGCCAGCCCGCAGTCAAGAAGCATGATGCCGCTGCTGGCGGTGCTGGCGGCCACCGATCAGGACGTCAGGGTCATCATCAAGGAGCTGCCGCTGCTGTCGGCGGACTCCGTCACCGCGGCGGTCGCCGCGGTCGCTGCCAGGCGGCAGGGTGATGCGGCGTTCCGCATGTTCGAGGCGTCGCTGATGGCGGATGATGCGGCACCGGGCGAGCCCGCGCTGGCCGCCGCCGCGGCCGCCGCGCACCTTGACATGCCCCGCTTCGCGGCCGACCGCGCCGATCCCGCCATCCGGGATTACCTGCGGCGGACGCGCGCCTTCGCCGAAAGCATCGCAGTCGCGGCAACCCCGGTTTTCCTGGCCGGCAGCGCGCTGCTCCCGGGCGTCCAGACGCTGGAGAGCCTGCGCGCCGCCGTCTCCGATGCCAGGCGCGCGGCGCAGTGAGGCCGCTTCTCGCCGCCGCTGCCGCGCTGGCATGGCTGTCCGTGCCTGCCGCCGGGGCGGAGGAGGAGGCGCTCAACGGCACCCAGCGCTCCGAGGTCACGGAGATGATCCAGGCGTACATCATGAACAATCCCCATGTGATCGCCAGGGCGCTCGCCCGCATGGGGCCGGACGCGGCCGGGGGAAACACCGGCGAGCTGCTGCGCGCCGCCACGGCGGCCGCGAAGGCGGCGTTCGCGGACCCTTCACAGGGCGCCGCGGTGGTCATCAACCCGTCGGGGACAACGACGCTCGCCGAGGCTTTCGACTACGCATGCCCCTTCTCACGGACGGTGGCGCCGCGCGTCGAGGACCTGCTGCGGAGGCGTCCCGATGTCCGCCTTGTGCTGCGGGAGGCCCCCATCCTGACGCCGGAGTCGGAGATCGCGGCACGCGTCGGCCTCGCCGTCGCCAGCCAGGGCGCCCAGCGCTACCGGGCATATCATTTCGCCCTGATGGCGCGCCGGGGACCGCTGACGGAGCAGGCCATCATCGAGGCGGCGGCGGCGGCGGGGGCCGATCTTGCCGCCGTCGCCGATGCGGCATCCGGCGCCGCCGTCACGCGGGGCCTGCAGGCCAACGTCGCGCTGCTGCGCGGCGTCGGGGCCGTGGCGACGCCGATGTTCGCCGCCGGCGGGCAGGCCGTGAACGGCGCGCTCCAGCCGCTTGACCTCGACGCCCTGCTCGCAGGCCACAGCAGCCCCTGACGGGCGCAATATCCTTGCAGATGGCCACAATCCGAAGGATTCTGTAGGCATCGGGGACCCAGCCAATGCCTGTGCGCATCCTGCCGGACGCTGTCATCAACCGCATCCGCGCGGGCGAAGTCGTCGAGCGCCCCGCCCAGCTGGTCAAGGAACTTGCCGAGAATGCGCTGGATGCGGGTGCGCGCACGGTGCGGATCACGCTTGCCGGCGGCGGCCGGGAGCTGGCGTGCGTGGAGGATGACGGCTGCGGAATGGACCGCGGCGACCTCGATCTCGCGGTCGAACGCCACGCGACCTCCAAGCTCGACAGCGGCGATCTGTCAGCGGTGTCGACGCTCGGGTTCCGCGGCGAAGCGCTCACCGCAATCGGAGCGGTCTGCCGCCTCTCCGTGCAGTCGCGCACCGCGGACGCGGAATGCGGCTGGTCCATCGCGGTTGAGAACGGTGCCAAGGGCAGCCTGAGCCCATGCGCACAGCGGCCGGGCACGCGCGTTGAGGCCCGCGGGCTCTTTGCCGCGCATCCGGCGCGCGCGAGTTTCCTCCGCCGCCCCCGCCAGGAGGCGGCGGCCGCGCGCGAAGCGGTCGAGGCGCTGGCCATCAGCAGGCCGGACGTCGCGTTCTTTCTCGAATGTGACGGGCGGCAGGCACTCGCTCTGCCCGCGGCGGACTGGGAGGCCCGGGTGCGCGCGGTGATGGGCGCCGCCTTCGCGGAGAACAGCGTGCCGTTCTCCGCGAAGGCGGGTGGCGCCGCGGTGCGCGGCCGCATCGGGCTGCCGTCGTGGAGCGGACACGTGGCCTGCGGCCAGCGCATACTCGCCAACGGGCGTCCCGTGCGGGACCGCACGGTGGCCGGCGCGCTCAAGGCGGCCTTCGCGGACGTGTCACGTGACACTGTCCCGGCGGCGGCCGTCGCCATCACGGTGGACAGCGCCAGCATCGACGTGAATGTGCATCCGGCCAAGGCCGAAGTGCGCTGGCGCGATCCGGCTGGCATAGCCGCGCTGGTCAGGTCGGCCATTGCGGAAGCGCTCGGCGCATCCGGGCCGCTGTCCTCGGCCGCGCTGTCGGCCCAGGCCGCCGCAGCCGCGCGGCCGCTCAGCCTGGGCGCGGAGGGTGACCCGGAGGCCCAGCCCCATGGCCGCGGGCTGGGGATGGCGCTTGGCACGTTCATCCTCAGCGCGAGGCATGACGGCGTGGTCATCGTCGACGCGCACGCCGCGCACGAGCGCCTGGTCCACAGCCGCCTCAAGCGCGCGGCGCTGGATGGCGGGGTCGCCCCGCGCAGGCTCGCGGCTCCCCTGTGCGTGCAGGTGGGGGAGGCGGCGGCCGCGCTGTTCGAGGAGCATTCCGCGGCGCTGGCCAGCCTGGGGCTGGCGGTGCAGGCCGCGGACGGAGGCACGGTCGTCGTCACCGCGGTGCCGGAGCCGCTCCGCGGGACGGATGCTGCCAGCCTCGTCCTGGACGTTGCCGCGGCCCTGTCCGAGGACCCCCACTCGGACCCGCTCCGCCAGGGCCTCGAGCGCATCTGCGGGCTGCTCGCCTGCCACGCCGCGGTCCGGTCAGGCAGCCATCTGGACCCGGAGGCGGCGGATCGCCTGCTGCGCGAGATGGAGGCCAGCCCCGACGTCGCGTCGGTGTGCATCCACGGCCGCCCGACGGCGGCATTCCTCGATCGCGCTGCCCTTGAATCCCTGTTTCGCCGCCGCTGACCACGCCGCCAGGGCTGGCGGCTCGCCAGCGGCCGCAGCATACTGGCGTTAAGTGTTGACATGTATTTGTGGCGCCGATAGGATTCCATCCCGCAGCGCGTCGGCAGGTTTTCCTTGCCAGCAAGGCCCGGTGACGGGCTGCCGGGTCTGCGGCAAGGAGTGTGTGGATGAGCCAGAGCGACAGTCCTGCCGTGCCAGCCAAGGCAGGCCGGCCCGGGCCATTCGGCCAGCGGCTGTTCGGCCCGCGGCCCGCCCACCTGCCGCCTCCCGCCATGGTGCCCCCCGCCATGGTGCCCCCCGCCGCCAGGCCGCCCGCCGCCCCGCCGCGCCCGGCGCCGCACGGACTTGGTCCCGGGCGCGGACTGAAGTCGTTCCGGGGACCCCCTGCCAGGATTGACCCGGAACCCCCGGCTGGCCTTTTCGAGCCGCCGGCTGACCTTTTCGGCCGTCCGCAGCCGCCTGCCGCGGATACGACAGAGGAGATACATGCCCGCGTCGGCAAGGTGATCTTCTCGTCACCGTCCAGCGGGTTCCTGGTCCTCGCGGTCAAGCTGAAGGGGCAGCGCGGCGAAGAGCGCATTGCCGTGACGACGACGGTCAGGGTCGAGGCGGGCGACGACATCGTCGCGCGCGGCCGGTGGACCACGCGCCGCGGCGCCGCGCAGTTCGCGGCGGAGATGATCCAGCTTGAGATCCCGCGCGAGGCGAAGGGCATCGCCGCGTGGCTGGCGAAGGGCGCGGTGGCGGGAGTCGGCAAGGCTGCGGTCAAGAAGCTGCTCGCCCGCTTCGGAGAAGACCTTCCCGGCGTCATCGACGACCCATCCGAGCTGGCAAAGGCGGGCATCCGCGAGGCGCAGGCCAAGGCCATCGCGAAGGCGTGGTCAGCGAACGCCCACCAGGGCGAGCTCGTCTCGATGCTGCTCAAGGCGGGCCTGAGGCCGAAGCAGGCGGCAAAGGTTATCGAAACCTACGGCGCGGCCGTGAAGAAGGTTCTGCAGACCAACCCGTGGGAGCTCACGGAAATCGAGGGCATCGGGTTTCCGACCGCGGACCATGCCGCGCGGCTGAACGGCCTGGACATGGCCTGCCCGCCGCGGATCCAGGCGGGGCTGGCCCACGTGCTCAACGAGTGCCTGAACCGGGAAGGCCACTGCGGGCTGCCGCCGCGCGGCCTGGTCTCAGCCGCGGCCCGCGTGCTTGAGGTGGCCGAAAGCGCAATCCTGTCGCAGATGCCGGGTTTCGTCGACGGTGTCCGGGTCATCGAGGATCCGGACACCGGCCTGATCTACCCGAAGATGCTCTGGGACGCTGAATGCGACGTGGCGGAGCACCTTGCCGCCCTCATCGCGCGCTCCCGCGGCGCGATGTCAGCCGCCGAGGCCGAGGAGGCCATCACCCGGGCCGAGCGCGAGATCGGCAAGGCGCTGGACCGGGATGGCGGACAGTTCGAGGCCGCAATGCTCGCGCTGACCAACCCTGTGGTCATCATAACGGGCGGCCCCGGCACCGGAAAGTCGACCACACAGAAAATCATCGTCACCGCGCTCTCCTACCACGAAAAGAAGGTCGAGCTTGCGGCGCCAACCGGGCGGGCGGCCAAGCGGCTCAGCGAAGCCTCCGGGCAGCCGGCGAGGACAATCCACAGGCTGCTCGAGTTCAGTCCGGTTCTCGGCGACTTCGCCTTCAACGAGGAGCGGCCGCTGGAGGTCGACCGGGTCATCGACGACGAGGTGTCGATGGTCGATATCCGGCTGATGGCCTCGCAGGTTCGCGCGTTGCCGCCGGACTGCTGCCTGCTTCTCGTCGGCGACTACGACCAGCTGCCGTCCGTCGGTCCCGGGCAGGTGCTGCGCGACCTGATCGCATCCGGGCTGATCCCGGTGGCGCGCCTGACGAAGGTCCACCGCACCGCGGAGGGAAGCGGGATCGCCATCGCCGCCAAACGGATCAACGGGGGCCTGACGCCGATGGATCCGGACTCGCCGATGCGCGGCTTCCGCATCGTCGAGTGCTCCGATGCGGCGATCGTCAGCCAGGTTGTTGACATCGTGCGCTTCGAGCTCCCGGAAATGGGCTTCGACCCGATGCGGGATGTCCAGGTGCTCGCCGCGATGCGGAAAGGCGATGCCGGCGTCACCGCTCTGAACATCGCCCTGAAAGCGGCGCTGAATCCCGCCCTGGAAGACGAGAACACCGTGTCCATGATCGGGCGCCAGTTCACGGTCGGCGACCGGGTCATGCAGCTCCGCAACGACTACGGGAAGGGCGTCTACAACGGCGAAGTGGGGACGGTCACGGCTGTCGGCGCCGAGCCGGACCGGACGCCTTTCATGACGGTGGACTTCTCCGGCGTCGAGGCCCGCTACAAGCCGGAGGAGGTGGCGCAGGACATCGAATACGCGTTCGCCGGAACCGTGCACAAGTCGCAGGGCGGCGAGTTCCCGGTGGTCATCTTCGTGGCGCCGCACGACCACCGCCGCATGCTGACCCGGAACCTGGTGTACACCGGGGTCACGCGGGCGCGGACCGAGTGCGTGATGGTCGGCACCCGGTCCGTCATCGACCACGCCGTCACGCTGTCGGACAGCTTCCGCCGCCATACCGGCCTTCAGGTCCGGCTGCGCCGCGCGATGGAGGCTGAGCGCGGGCACGTTGCCTGCGTGCCAGAGCCCGCGGCCCCTGCAGCGCCCGCGTCCGCGCCGCAATATTCCTTGCTTTAGACCGGGCCGCGCTTCAAGGATTCGTCCATAGATTTGCGTTTCCTTGAAAGCGCGCCTACAATCCGTTTCCGCCGCGCACCGGGGTAACAGAATGGCCGTCACCACAGACCAGACGCTCGTGATCGCCGTCTCATCCCGCGCGCTCTTCGACCTTGAGAACGTGAACCGCATCTACAATGAAAACGGGCTCAGGGCCTTTGCGGACCACCATCGGGAGAACGAGCCCGTGCCACTGGCGCCGGGCCCCGCCTTCCCGCTCATCAGGGGCATGCTGGCGCTCAACGCGTCCGCTCCGGACGGTCCGCCGATCGCCGAGGTGGTCCTGGTCAGCGGCCAGCACCCCGACACGTCGCTGCGGGTCCTGAAGTCAATCACCCATTATGGCCTGCAGATTGTGCGGTTTGCCTTCACCGGCGGCTCCCCGGTCGTGCCCTATCTCCAGGGCTTCCACACCGACCTCTTCCTGTCGCGCTCCGGCGGCGACGTCCAGGCAGCGGTCGACCGCGGGATGGCCGCCGCGCGGATGTACGACATGCCCCCCGGATACGTGCCGGATGACGGCCAGATCAGAATCGCGCTCGACGGGGACTCCGTCATCTTCTCGGAGGAAAGCGAAGCCTTCGACAAGGCCCATGGCCTCGCCGCATTCCGCGCCAACGAGGCGGCGAAGGCAAACGTGCCGCTGCCCGCGGGGCCGATGGGAAAGCTGCTGCTGACGCTGCACCGGGTGCAGGAGCAGCTCCCGGGGGCGGTGCGCCTGGCGCTGGTGACGGCCCGGAACGCGCCCGCGCACGAGCGGGTCCTCCGCACCCTGCGGGCCTGGGGCGTCAGCATCGACGAGGCGTTCTTCCTGGGAGGCATCCCGAAGGCGGCGTTCCTTGCAGCCTTCCGTCCGCAGCTGTTCCTGGACGACCAGGACTGCCACCTTGCACCCGCCTCGCAGTTCGTGCCGTGCGCCCAGGTCCCCTATCCGTCAGGCAGCCCGCTGGCTGCGCCGCAGCCCGCGGGTTAGCCAGCGCCTCAGAACAGGGCGAGCTGGACGGAAGGCTTCACCAGGTCAGGCCAGACAAGCTCATGGCGGATCCAGAGCGCAGGGCCCAGCTCGGCGCCCAACGCCCGCCCCTTGGCCACGGCCCAGCCCTCGCAGCGGCTCCATTCCTCAAGCTCGGCGCCGCTGCAATGCAGCAGGTCAATCGGACGGGTGCCGAGCACGCGCACGACCAGGCAGCGTCCCGAGTTGCCCTGTTCCTCATGGAACCGCACCAGGTCGCCATGCCTCACCGCGGCCCACATGGCGTGCCCGGGCCAGCACAGGAATCGCGTGGTCGACGACCGCTCCCCGGCCAGGACCGCTTCGAACGTGCTCGCCGCGGTGACGCCTGGCCGCTTCTGCCGGCCATAGCGGAACCAGAGCCCCGCCTCCGCCGCGACAGGGCAGGAAGCCCATTCATCAGCCCCGTGATCCATGCCCATGCCAGCACCCCAAAGGATTCGCGGCATCCTTATAGCACGGCTTTCCCTGCCGCATCACGTTTCATCCCGCCTGGCCTGGTTCCCCGAATCCCTCGCGTCGAGCCACCCCCGGGACGTCGCCATCGCCTGCACAGGAGGCCACCCCGCTCAGCGCCGCCCGAAGGCACCGGCGAACGGCCGCGAATTGCCGCCAACGCGCTGAGCAGGAGCTGGGGCCGCCTTGTCCGCCGGAGGCGGTGCGGCCACGTCTGGTTGGGCGGGCGGCGTCACGGCCGCCGGTCCGCGGGGCGGCAGGCCGCGGGGCGCCCCAAACCCGCCGCGCAGCCCGGCCCGCGGTCCGGCCGCATGCCTGGGGGCCGCGGCGGCCTGGGGGCCGTCGAGCGGATCATGCTCCGGAGCGGCCGTTGCCGCCGCGGACGGCGGCGTGGCCGGAGTGACGCCGAACTCCCGCGCAGCCGCCTCCTCGGGGCTTTCGTGCGCGGGCGCCTCATCGAAGGCGGCATCGCTGACGGGCACATCCACGGCGGCGGGGACCGCAGCGGTGCCCGCGTCTGCCGCGCATTCCTCCCCGGATGCGCGGCCTGACACGGGGGCCGGGCCGGCTTCACCTCCATTATCGGCGGCCAATTCCTTCGCGGGGTCCGATCCGGCGCCATCGCTGGCGGGCAGTCCGGATGCAGTATCCTCAACGGCCCCGGAATCCGGCGCAGCGCTGTCGCCAAGGATTTCCGCCTCCGGCCCACTCCCGGGCGGAGCGGCGGCGCTGTCCCGGGCTCCGCTTGCGGGATGCTCACCGCCGTGTCCACCGTCCGGGACGGCGGCGTCCGCCTGAAGCGCGGCCTCGGAAACCTCGTCAAGCCTGGCGAACGAACGCACAAAGCCGGCCAGCGCGGCGAACGCCGCCGCATAGTCGCCGCCATCGGCAAGGGCCGATGCTGCCGCGAAAACGGTGGCGCCCTGGGCGCGCTGCCTGCGCAGTTCCGCCGCAGGACCCGTCAGTATCTGGAATCCGGATTCGTCGACATAAAAGACGCGCTCATGGAATGCCCGCCCGCCCGTCCCCTTCCGGACGCGTGACTTGTAGCCGCCGTCGAGCTGCACCGCGAGGCTGACATCGGCCAGCTCAAGGCCGTCCGGCGTCAGGTTGTTGAGAGCCCGGTTGATGTTGACGGCGTCGGCATCCCAAAGCAGTGCCGTGACCGGCTCGCCGGCCGCGGTCCGGCCCCTTATGCGGGCATAGCAGTGCTTCTGTCCATCACGCTCGAAGTCGTCAAAATGGAACCTTTCGACATCAATGATGATACGCATGTCATCCCCCTGGCCGTCCCGCCAATGTCGGATGCTGGCACGCAAGAAACCATGTCGGCATGGCGGCGGGACGCGCAGCGCCGCTGCCAGCCAGTTCAGATGGCGGGCCCGCCACGGGGGCTTGATCCTGGACGGCCAAGCAAGCGACCAGGGAGAACCAATCCTTGTTTTTGCCTGGGAACAGGCCGTCCGGGATGCTATGATTCCTTGCACGCAAGGGCGCGGGCAGCCGGTCCGGGCGGAAAGAACGCGGCCAGCCGCGGGTTCCGCGGGCCGCGCCAGCCATGGCCGGGGCTGCGCAAGCAATCCGCCGCAAGACACTAGAAGGAAACCAGGCTGATTCCTGCATGGCTGCCCATGGTACACAACACGCTGTGGTTTCCAGGCGCTCAAACACTATGGCTTGTGCAATTTCAGACGGCCTGCTGCCGTCCCCAAAGTTCCCAGGAGCATCCAGTGACACACATCGCGACAGCAGCCGCACGCGCGCCCTACGAGTCCACCAGCCGGGCCGTCCCCGGCGCATTCTGGGGCGAGGAGCCGCTGCCGTCGCGGCCTGTTGACAGCGGAATGGGAACGGCCGTGGCCCGCCGGACCGTGTTCCGGCCTGGGGACGATGAGGATTTCGGGAAGGTGGCCGACCGCGTCGCCCAAGGCAACATGTCGCTCCTCGGGCTCAACCGGACGCCGGATGACGCCGTGGAGCAGGCGCGGCTGAGGAACGCCATCGCGACCGGCGCCCTGCTCACCTCCGGCCGCCACCTGCAGCACGGCGATCCCGACCAGGCCACGCGCAACATGGAGGTCTTCACCAACTGCGCCACCGCCATCGCCTCGTTCGCCAAGTTCTACCTGCTGCTTAACGGCTCCGGCGTCGGGCGTTCCTACGACGACGAGCTCCTGGCGGTGGACTGGTCCAGCGCGCCCGATCTGCTGCTGCACCTCGGCGCCTCGCATCCCGACCAGCCGCGCAGCCGCGAGGCGCTGCTCCGCTTCGGGCTGGACTTCGGGCTGCTGCCGTTCGGGACCGGCGAGGAAGGATTCGACGCGGAGCAGGAGGCCGAGGTCCGCGCCTTCATTTCAAGGGAATTCCTTCAGAACCTGCATGACGCTCCGGAAGGCGCGGTCATCCACCGTGTGGGGGACAGCCGCGAGGGGTGGGGGAAGGCCGTCGAGTTGCTGGAGGCGATGGCATTCAGGCAGGAGCATGGCCGCACCCTGGTGCTGGACTTCTCGGGAGTCCGCGCGTGCGGCACCCCAATCCGCGGCATGCAGGGCCGCCCGGCCTCCGGTCCGCTCTCTCTGATGCGCGGGCTGCTCAACATCCGCCGGCATGTTATCCTTGCGGCACGCGCCCGCGCCACGAGCGCAAACCCGATGATGCCCTGGGAGCAGGCGATGCTGGTCGACCACCACCTGTCGGTGGAGGTCCAGGTCGGCGGTGCCCGCCGCGCGGCGCGCATGGCGACCAAGAGCTGGCGTGACCCTGGTGCGATCCGGTTCGTCCGCATAAAGTCCGAGGGTGGCCTCTGGACATCCAACAACTCCCTGATGGTCGACGAGGAGTTCTGGACGCGGGTCGCCCGGGGGCAGGCCGCCGCCAATGGCGGTGAGGCCGACGAACTGGACCGGCACGCCGCCGAGCTTTACGCCGAGGCGACCCGCTGCTCCTACATCAACGGCGAGCCCGGGTTCATCAACGGCGACCGCCTGGAGGACCACCGCACCGGCGGCGCGAGGAAGAAGCCCGCGAGCAGTGACGGCGGCGACTTCTGCTCAGACCGCTACCAGGTCGAGGAAGCGGCCGACATGCTCTTCGACCTGTCCTGCCGCGCCGCCAACGCGCGCTTCCCGGTCACCACCAACCCGTGCGGCGAGATCGTCCTGCACGTGACGGGCGGCTACTGCGTCATTGCCGATTTCGCTCCGCTGCTGGCATGCCCGGTCCCGCTCGACACCGTCTACCCCGGCCTGGTCGACGAGAAGGTTGCCGCCCTTTGGGACGCCCGCGTCGAGGACTCCGTCCGGCTGGCCGCGCGCTTCCTGATCCGCGCCAACCGGATGAACGCGCTCTACGGGCGCGAAGTCAGCCGCACCAACCGCATCGGCGTCGGTCCGACCGGCCTGCATGAGTGGGCATGGGTCCGCTTCGGCCTCGACTTCGGCGACCTGCTCGACGAGGGGCGCTCGGCTGAGTTCTGGTCCGCGCTTTCGCACCTCTCGGCCGCCGTCAAGGATGAGGCGTCAGTCTATTCCGCCGAGCTCGGCATGACCGACCCGGTCACCGTGACCACGGTGAAGCCTGCCGGCACGACCAGCAAGCTGTTCGGGCTGACCGAAGGCGCGCACCTCCCGGCTCGCCACCAGTATCTCCGCTGGGTGCAGTTCAAGGGCGAGCGGCGGGCGGACGGCTCCTGGCGGTCCGATTCCGACCCGCTGCTGGCGCGTTACGAGAGCCGTGGCTACCCGGTCCGGGGCCTGCGCACCTTCCCCGGCATGAGCATCGTGGGCTTCCCGACCCTTCCGCTGATTCAGCGGCTGGGCCTCGGCGACCGCCTGACGACCGCTCCGGAGGCATCCCCCGAGGCCCAGTACCGCTGGCTGCGGCTGCTGGAGCGGCACTGGATCGGCGCTGACCGCGGCAACCAGGTGAGCTACACGCTCAAGATCTACACCGACCGGCACGATCTGAAGGACTACCGCCGCATCGTGCTGGAGAACCAGCCGATGGTCCGGTGCTGCTCGGTGCTGCCAAGCCGCCCTGACCATGAGCTCGGCTTCGAGTACATGCCGGAGGAGGAGGTCACGATGGACCAGTTCATGGAGATCATGTCGGGCATCGACGACCCGGGCCTGCACGAGGCGATCGACACGGCCCACCTGCAGTGCGCCAGCGGCGCGTGCCCGATCTGACCGCCAGTTGCGTGCGGCGGCAGGGTGTCGCCGCCGCCGCTGACCCGAGTTCAGCCCGGTCGCGGAGTTTGCGAAGACCGTGAATGACCCTGCCGATGCGGCGGCGTTCTTTGGTGATACGGTGGCCGGATTCGCCGCTTCACTCGCACCGAACGCGGTTGCCGCCGTGGCCGTCAGGTTCCGGTGAAGGCGTGCGGCAGAATTCCAGACCTGGCGCGCTCTCGCGGAGAAGCGATTCGGCGCGACAGCCGCCGGGGTAGCGTCAAGCCGCGTGCCGCGCCAGCGGCGATGCCTGATGAAGGTGTCGGGCGTGCGGCTTACCGGGGGCACGGACTTGCGGCATCGGATGCCGCAAGCACGTAGGCTTTGTACGCTTCGAATTGGTCGTCCGACATGCTCGCAACCGTAACCGTGATCCAGGTCCCGTCGTCCGTTGCAACCATGTGCTGGTTGCCATGCTGGTCCTTGACGATGAGAACGCCGGACGCCTCCAGCGGCTGCGCTTCTGGGATGTCCCCGACCCGGACTTCCGCGTCGCGGGTCCACCTGCCATTGAAGTTCGGCATTTCGATCCGGTCTCCGACGTAAGGCCGATTTTTCATCGAATCCATCCTTGACCTGTGAGGCAATGCCCGACGCTACGGGCGGCTTTCGCACCACACAACCGCGGCGCGCCAGACCAGCCGGGACGGCCAAACCAGGTGCGGGAGAAAACGGCAGGACTTTTCTCTTGCCACCTGTTTTCGCACGAAGGGCCACAGAACGGGCTGCGCGGCGGGCGGCGCCTAAGCGTGCTCCGAAAACCAGGTCGTGACCCTGACGCCATCCTCGTCGTATTCGACTTTGGTGCGGCCGGGAGCGGATTTGGCCAGGCGCAGCATCCGCTCGTTCTGCGGCAGGGTCTCTGCAATGAACCCAAGGACCCCATGGCTGGCCGCGTGCTCGCGCAGCCGCTGCTGCAACGCGCCGCCCAGGCCGGTGCCCTGCCAGTCGGGCGCCACCATGAAGGCGGCCTCCGCAAGCCCCGTCGTCCGGTTGAGGAAATAGCAGGCGCTGCCGATCACCGTCTCGTGCTCGCGGGGGCCGACCGTTGCGACGAAGGCCACGTCGGTGTCCTCGTTGACGTTGCACATCGCCTGCATCGCAGCATACGGGATGGAGCGGATTGGCTGACTGAAGCGCAGATAGGCATCGGTCGGGCTCAGCTGGTGGAACAGCGCGCGCAGGCCCGCCGCGTCAATCGGCCGCGCCGGGCGCAGCAGCGCCTCCCGGCCGTTCTTCAATCGGACGCGCCGCTCGGCCTCGACGGCGTAGGCGCGCATCGACGGCAGTGTCTGGCGGGATGCGACCAAACCACTTTGCTTCGCCGCGTCCAGCAGTCCTTCGCGGTGATCGGGATGGGCGACGCCAATCAGCGCCAGCGCGCGCTCGCTCACCGACCGTCCGAACAGATGGGCACTCCCGAACTCGGTGACGACGTAATGCACGTCGGCGCGCGCAATGCCGACGGTGTCGCCCTGCTCCAGCGTCGGCTTGATGCGCGATGTGCCGTCGTCCGCCGTCGCCCGCAGGCAGATGATGGGCTTGCCACCCGGCGAGTGCGCGGCTGCATGCAGGAACGTCGCCTGGGTGGCCGGCCCGCCCGCGAACGTGCCGGTCAGGTGGTCGACACACACCTGGCCGGCAAGGTCGACCGCGCGCGCCTCGGTGATCGCCACAAGCTGCCCGGTCCGCGCGAGCGTCTCCGGCGCGCAGACCTGCTCAATCGGCAGGAAGCAGAACAGCGGGTTGTCGTCGACAAGGTCATAGAGGCGGCCCGTCCCGAGGCAGTAGCTGGCGACGATGCGCCCGGGGAAGATGCCCTTGCGCCGGCCGGTGACCGCGCCGGCTTCCAGCAGTTCCATCACGCCATCGGTGAGCAGGTCGGTGTGGATGCCGAGGTCGCGGCGGCTGCCGAGCATGGACAGAACCTGGTTCGGCAGGGAGCCCATGCCGATTTGCAGCGTCGAGCCGTCCTCGATGATCGCCGCGACATAGGCAGCAATCCTTGCCATGGTTTCGTCGCCCGCGGGATGGACGAACTCACAAAGCGGGCGGTCCGTTTCCACCAGCATGTCGATCCGGCCGAGATGGATCAGGCTGTCACCATGGGTGCGCGGCATGGCCGGGTTCACCTCGGCGATCACCCGCTTCGCCACGGCCAGTGCAGCCGGTGCGAGGTCGACGCCGATTCCGAGACTGGCGTAGCCGCGGGCATCGGGGGCGGAGACCTGGACCATCGCCACGTCCACCGTCAGGCGGCGGGCGGCGAGCAGGGCGGCAACCTTGTCGAGGCCAATCGGGACGTAATCGATTATCTCCCTCCCGGCCGTTCCGTGCCCGCCGCCGGCGATGAAGAAGCGGTTTGAATGACGGCGGGTGGCCGGCGACGCCGGGTCGAAACGTCCGACCGGGAAGACGCTGATTAGTTCGACGTCCTCGGGGCCCGGCACCAACGATTCCAGGGCTCGCGTCAGGCCGCCCGGCTCGGCGCAGCCGGTGCCGACAAAAACATTCTGGCCGGAGCGGATCGATCGCGCTACCGCGTCGGCTGAAACCAAACGGTCGCGCGGCAGCCCGGACGACACGTCCGGCATCGCCGCCAGCCTGAACCGAGTTTGCACAGGCACTCCCTTGGGATTCGGATCGGTTGGTCAGGGACCTCCACCAGAAGCTCTTCGAGTAATGGCTGTTCGTCTAATTGATGGCCTGGCCTGGTGCACGTGCAATCCGTGCGGCACGGGTGGCCGGGCGGACAGGCGCTGGCACACAGGAACCGGCCGATTCAGAACATGCCGGAGCAAGGCGCCGCGCGGACGGCCCGCTTTCAGACCGTCGAAAAGCATGCCTTTCTGGCAAAACCTTTCTCGGCTCCTTCCTCTTGGCTACGTTGTCGGCAAGATTTCCACCGGGGGCGGAACATGTCAACGGTTTTTGATGCCGCATGGGCCGGATTTTGGCAGGTGCGGCAGAAAACGATGAAAGTTCAGACCAATCAAATGTCTTCTCGCCCGCAAAGGCCGACGGGGATAACTTTGCCGTGACCTTCCGTTTCCGCCGTCGGGGGTGGTCCTGCAGTGGGGAGTGGCCGCCTCGAATCCGCCGCAGGCCTGCGCCGCGGGTCACGCGGCGCAGTCAGCGTCCTGTCCGCGTAGGGCAGCCATGTCGCGGACCAGCAGCATGCCGTTCCCGACACGCTCGACAGCACCCACCCTCTGCAGCCTGGTGAATGCGCGGCACACGCTCTCGCGCGTCAGCCCTGTGCGGCGGGCGAGCTCCATCTGGTCCGGCATGTCCGGGATCTCGACGGACGTGGCCACCTCGCTGCCCGGCACCGTCATGGCAAGCCGCAGGATCTCCCTGGACACCCGTTCGGGCGCCTTCATGGTCGCCAGTTCGATGATGCGCTCGGAGGACACGCGGAGCATCTGCATCAGCGCGTCGATCACCGCCTGGCAAATCCGGGCGTTTCCGAACACGGCGCGGCGGAAGACGGACGACGGCATGAATGCCAGGAGACTCTCGGTGTCAGCCTCGACGCTCGCCGTGCGCGGCGCGCGCCCGTCAAGCGCCGCAGACTCGCCCGCGGAGCCGCCGGGACCAACCACGGCATAGACCACTTCCTTGCCGCATGGCGAGCTGCCCCTGATGCTCAGCCGTCCGGCGATAACGAATGCGACACCGCGGGCGTCGGCCGATCCCTGGCTGAAGATGACGCTGCCCTTGGCTACCGTAACGAACGAGCACTCGCGCGCCAGCGCCTCCCGCTCCCCGTGCGCAAGTGACTGCAGCAGCCGGACGGAATGGAGGTTGGGGGCGGGGAAGCCGCTGGCCATGACACGCAATCCTTCGGACTGAAACCCGCACTGAAAGTCGCAGGGAGTCTCACCATGGAAAGGAATGGCTGTCAAGGACTCAGGCAAAATCTCTTCTATTCGACCACGTCATAATGGCTCCCGTCCCACGCCCACACGGTGCCCCCGTCACCAGCAGCGCCATCCGGGAAGACGGATCGGACGGGCCGACAGCGAGCATCCTTGCCTTCGTCTGGAATACCGGCTTCCACGCACGCTGCACCAGCATGAATACAAATGTAAGACAGCCGTAACGGTCACACATCTCCGGATTCTCGACGCGGACGGCGAAGGATGGCTGGTTGTCGCCGGATAGCTGGACCTGGGCGACCGCCAGCCGCGTTGCGGTCCCGGCCTGTGCCCATGACGCGAGGCGGCCAGGCATCAAGGATTCTATCAGGGAATTGGCGTAGCCATCCCGATCGTCGGAAAAGGCAGCCGGACGCGACTGGGCCACAGCCTCGGCAACGGAGAGTGTCTGGGCGCCAGCCTGGCCCGCTGTCAGCATGGCGGCGAGCATGGCGGCGGCGGGGAGGCGCATGCGGGGTTCTCCGGAGGGCATGCCGATTATGCGTTCCCGACAGATTCCGTGTCAATTTTTCGATCGGTGGCGCCAGGGGTACCTGGCAAATCCGGCTTCCGGACCAGCCGCAACAAGGAAAACCTGATGCGGACCGAGATGCCGCGGTGCCCGGTGCCCGGCTACCGGCTGGTGAGCGCCGCGAGATCCGCCGCAGTCTGCTCGCCAGCGACAACCATCCCGCCGGCCACAAACGAAGGCGTCACCCGGATACCGTAATCCAGCTCCGCCTTGCGGACCGCTTCCAGCACCGCGCGGACGGGTGCGCCGCCCTGGGCGCAGGACAGCACGGAAGCGGAAGCGGCGCCCGCAAGACCGGCCACGCCAGCCATGCGGCCGGGCTCCCCCCCGGCCCAGCCTTCCATCGTGGACAGCAGCGCGCGGTGCGCGGCGGCCCTGTCACCTTCCGGCAGGCACCGGACCAGGGCAGACGCGCGAAGCGCGGCAGCGTCGAGCGGGAAGTCCCTCACGATGAGGCGCAACCGGCCAGTCTCCACGAGCGTCCGCTGGATCTCCGGCATCTGCTCAGCCTCCCACCGACGGCAATGCAGACAGGTCAGCGAGACGAATGCGATGACCGTCGCAGGGGCGTCGGCGCGGCCAAAGACGATGTCCCCCTCCGCGACGGCGGGCGGCTGGGCCGATGGAGGAAGGCGCCTGGCGGCGCCAGCCGCCATGTTCGACGCGAACTGGATGGCAAGCGAGCAGACGATTGCGAGCGACAGCAGGCCCAGCCATGCCAGATCGCGCTTGCGCATTTTCGGCTCCTTTGGGCTGCTGAAGACTCTCCCGGTGGATTGGCCGCGCCCAGTGCAATCCGAGCGCCGCTTTGCCAAATCACGTGACTTCTCCCGTGCGTGAACGCGCCTGAAGGCCCAGGCTTGCGCGACTTGATGGTCAATGCCTGGACACCTTCGCGCCGTAGCCTGGGAGCCACCATTTCACCGGCTCGGGCGCCTTGGCCTTCGCGGTGGCGGGGACCGTGCCGCGCGCCTTGGCCGGCTCCGGCTCTGCCGCCTTCGGGGCGGTCGTCATAGCGGTTGGTGCCACCAGGGCCGCTCCGACCGCCGCCTTCGCGGCTCCGGTCGTCGCGCTGGCTGGTTTTGTGCCGGCGGCCTTGGCCGCCGCGGTCTTCCTATCGGCGGCCTTCTGCACCGGCGCAACGGCCGCGCGCATGGCGGCTGTGGCCGCGGTGTGCGCCGAGGCCGGGGTCTGCCCCACCTTTGAACCCCTGCGCCAAGCGCCTTGTTTGGCCGCCGATCTTTTGGCATCTGGCTTGCCCCTGGCAGGTGCCTGCGGCTTGGCGGCAGGGGTGCCTTTGCCTGATGGCTTGCGGCTGGCGCCCGAAGGCTTGGCAGGAGGGGACATGGCCGCCTGTACGTCGCCAACCGCCTCGACCGGACGGTCAGCGCCCGCCATATCCAGACCAAAGATTCGCGACGGGTCGTCAGAATCAAGGATGTTGGCCCCGGATGCCCGGTTGGACACCGGAAGCGCCTTGCCGACATCGGCCACCAGGTCTTTCTCGTCCACGGCGCGAAGGCGGAACAGCAGTTCCGGAGACTTGTCGAGCCGGGCACCGACGCCATACATTGCCGCCGCCACGTGCTTGCACATGGTTGCGCCATCGGGGCAAGTGCAGGAAAAGCGGATCTCCGAAGGCTTCGGAAGCAGGCCATTCGCCTGGCGGCAGAGCCGCTCCATGACGCCCTTGGACAAACGGCCCTGCAACAGCTCCACCAGGGAATCGATTCCGCCCGAGCAATCGGCGCAGATGGCTTGCCAGTGCGCCGCAGGCACCACACCGATGCTGATCGAAACGCGATAGATCGACGATCCGCTGACCGTTGCCGTGACTTCGCGCGGCGCGATCTGCAAATCGATCACCGAGCCATTGCGCACATAGGTCCGGCCACGCGGCAAACGGTTTTCGTAATCGCGATAACTTTCCAGATTGTCGCACCACGCCTTGCCCCAGAAGGTCGCAGCAATTTGCCGCCCCTCGATCAGCACCGGCGAAACAGTCCGGCCGTTCTTCCGGATCTTCGCCACTTCACGTGCCGCGGCCCGGCGACGCTGTTCCATCGGAACGTAAGGTTCCCATCCTCCGTAGTAGCGTGACATGGGCATCAGTCCTTCATCGCGGCGTTCAGATCGATGGCGACCGGTTGCAGAAGCCCATCGCCGCCGACTTCAGCCAGGTTGGTCTCGCCGGCCCCTGCCATCTCCTCTGACGGCCACAGCAGGGCCGGGCTGCGGTTCATGCAGACGCCGCAGGAACGGGCGCCCGACGGCGCCGGACGCCCGTTCCTGGTTCATGCATTCAGGCCGGAGCTCATTCCGCGCTGTCCGCGTCCCCATCCTCCTCCGGCGAGCCCTGGAGCGCGTCGCTGAGGACGCCGGCCTGGAAGCGGATGCTGGCTTCGATGGCCGACGCGACGTTGGGGTTGTCGCGCAGGACCTGCTTGGCGTTCTCACGGCCCTGGCCGATGCGCTGGCTGTCGTAGCTGAACCAGGCACCGGACTTCTCGACGATGTTCGCCTTCACGCCCAGGTCGATGAGCTCGCCGACCTTGCTGATGCCTTCGCCGTACATGATGTCGAACTCGGTCTGCCGGAACGGCGGGGCGACCTTGTTCTTCACCACCTTCACGCGGGTGGTGTTGCCGGTCTGCTCCTCCTTGTCCTTGATAGAGCCCGTGCGGCGGATGTCCAGGCGGACGGAAGCGTAGAACTTCAGGGCGTTGCCGCCGGTGGTGGTCTCGGGATTGCCGAACATGACGCCGATCTTCATCCGGATCTGGTTGATGAAGATGATGATGGTGTTCGAGCGCGACACGCTGCCGGTCAGCTTGCGGAGCGCCTGGCTCATCAGGCGGGCATGCAGGCCCACATGGTTGTCGCCCATCTCGCCCTCGATCTCGGCGCGCGGCACCAGGGCGGCGACACTGTCGACCACCAGCACGTCGATGGCGCCCGAACGGACCAGGGTGTCCGTGATCTCAAGCGCCTGCTCGCCGTTGTCAGGCTGGCTGATGAGCAGGCTGTCGATGTCGACGCCCAGCTTGCGCGCATAGACCGGGTCAAGCGCATGCTCGGCATCGATGAAGGCACAGGTGCCGCCGAGCTTCTGGGCTTCGGCAAGGACATGCAGGGACAGCGTCGTTTTGCCCGATGACTCGGGGCCATAGATCTCCACGATGCGGCCCCGGGGCAGGCCGCCGATGCCAAGCGCGAGGTCCAGCCCGAGCGATCCGGTCGAATGGAATCGATCTGCTCGGCGCCACGGGCACCGAGCTTCATCACCGAGCCCTTGCCGAAAGCCTTCTCGATCTGCGCAATGGCGCTGTCCAGACTCTTCTGCTTGGTGCTGCTGCCTGAAGCAGCCGTGGCAGAAGCATTGGCGGCGGGGGGAGGTGACATGTGGGCCTCATACTGGGTGCTGGGATGCTTTGTTGACATGGAATGGCAGCCAGCGCAAGGAAAAAGCCCGGCGTTGCCGCCGCCCGCCGTCAGCGGGCGGCGAACGCAGGCCCGCTGGCGTGCCTCCCGTCATCCTGGACCGGCGCCGGCGATGGCGCCGGAGTTTCGGCCTCTGCCATGGCGTTTCCGCCGATGCGCCGCGTGTGGCCGTCAGGCATGACCATCATCTCGCCATCGGGCATCTGGAATTCGTTCTCGACCCTGTACCGTCCGGGCGGCAGGTCGGAGATGCACGTGACGCCTGGGAGCGGGCGCTCCGCCTGTCCGCCGGACAGCGCCGGGGCGCCGCCCTTGCGGCACTCCAGGTAGAACTTCGGGCAGCCCTGCTCATAGCGGATGATCACGGCAGCCGGGTCGAACCGGCTGCCGGCCCTGCCGCCGGATGCCTGGCCGGGCGCGGGGGCCGGAGCGATGGCGGACTGCTCCGCCATCCTCACGGCAAGCGCCCGCGCCGCACGGATGGCCGACATGTCGACCACCTTGTCTGCGGGGCGCGGTCCGGCCAGCGATTCGACGGCTTTGCGGAAGCTCGCATCCGCCGTGTCCCCGATGGCCTCCTGGAGTTTCCGGTCGGCGGCTTCGCGCTCGGTGGGCGAGATGGCCTGGGCCAGGCTGTCCCGTGCCTGGCGCACCCGCAGGTCGGCCTGCGCCCGGAACGCGGCCTCCATGCTGTCAAAGCGCAGCCGCGGGTGAACCTGGCCCGCAGGGACGAGATTGGCGTCACGCAGCAGGATGGGCGAGCCGGGCAGGAAGCCGGGATGGAACACGAAGTGCTGGCCAAGAGCGGCCTTCATGGCATCATCGAGCGGAGCGCCGGCGCCGCCGGGAATGCGGAGCCCGAGCCCGACCGCCTTGTCACGCATGGCGGTCCAGGTGTCATCCGGCTCCCAGCAGCAGACATCGGTCTGGAGCCCGAAGAACGCCGCCTCCTTGCCGTCGGGGCCGGTGCCGACGGCATATGCCATTGCGAGCCCGTGCGGGTTCGCCGGCGGCGCGTACAGCGAACTGACAGCGAACTGCATCGTGGGCCAACCGTCGAAGGGCAGGCCGCCCGCAGCAAGCTCGCGGGTGTAGCCGGCCCGCGTGAAGGCGTCCCGGAGCGCCGCGGCTGCAACCCTCTCAGCCGCGAACACCTTGTCCGCCGCCGGATCGCGGCCAAGCATCTCGCCGATGCGGCGGTCGTTCAGCCTGGGGCTGATGCGCGCCGAGGCCGCGCTGTCGCCTGATAGGTTGTCGCGGAGGTAGGTCGTCGACCCGGTGGGGGTGGTCCGCCGCACGACGGTGATCTCGGCTTCGGCGAACACCTTGCGTGCTTCCTGCGGCGAGGCTGGCCGGATCTGGCCGGTGATCAGCCGCTCAAGGCGATGATATGCCTCCCGCACCCACCCGATGCCTGCCGTCAGGCCGGTGCGCTGAGCGGGAGCGGGCCGCACCACCGGGCGCGGCGGCGCGGCCCGGGGCTCGGCGCGGCTGATGGCATCGGACACCAGGCCGCTGTAAGCCTGGAAGGGATTCTTTGGCGCGCCGGGCAGTACCAGAGCCGTTGTATCGCGGAGCCAGCGTCCGAAACCATCGCCGCCGGAAGCCGCCGCCCCGTGCGCCACAAGTGCCTGTGCCATCGGCCTCTCCCACCCCTCACGCCGGACAGGCTACGCCATGGCCTTGCAAGCGTGGCGGCTGTCCGCCTTCAAAGGAGCGAGGCGGCTTCCCCGAGAGCTGCGTCAACGCTCCGCTCCGCCACCGCGAGCAGCGCCGCGCGCGCCGCGCCATAGACATCGGCCGCCGCCACCCCAACCACCTTGCGCGTCTCCTCGCGCTCGCCATCGTCGATCAGGTTCATCTCGTGGCAGGTCTCCGTCACCTCCCACCCGGCGCGCCCTTCCCCGAGGGCGTCCGGCGACCAGCGGATCCGGATCCCGGTGCCCTCTATTGACACGGTTCCGTTGGATGCGGACACCGCCTGGGGCTTCAGGCCGACCGCGCGGGATGCTGTCCGGGCGTAAACCGCCAGGAGCCGGAAAAGTCCTTTGTCCACCCAAATTCTCCTTGGATTTCCTTTGGAGAAAGATAGCATCGAACCTTAACCTGGGCGAAGAAATCCTTCGCGCCACGGGGAGTGCCAGATGCAGCAGTACCTTGAGTCGGTGAATGAAATGAGTGGGATATCTGGTTCCGACCTCGGGATTGTCCGGGGCAACGGGCAGAAGGCGTCTTCGTGCTGCATCCGGCATCCGGAGCACCAGTACCTCGACCTGCTAGCCCACGTGCTTGAGCGGGGCGATGAGCGCATGGACCGGACCGGCGTCGGCACGCGGTCCGTTTTCGGTGCGATGGTGCGGTTCGACCTGTCGGACGGGACCGTCCCCATCCTCACGACGAAGCGGGTATTCTGGAAGCTCGCCGTGAAGGAGATGCTTTGGTTTCTGACGGGGGGCACCAACATCCAGGCGCTGCTCCGCCAGAACGTGCGGATCTGGACGGACTGGCCGCTCGCCGCCTACCGGCGCGAGACCGGCGAGGATGTCAGCCAGGAGGAGTTCGAGCGCCGCATCCTGGAAGATGACAGGTTTGCCGCCCGGTGGGGCGAACTCGGGCCGGTCTACGGCAAGCAATGGCGCCGCTGGCTCGGGGCGGACAGCCGTGAGCATGACCAGATCGCTGAGCTCGTGAAGACCCTCAGGGCCAACCCGGCAAGCCGACGCATGCTGTTCCACGGGTGGAACGTCGCCGAGGTTGGAGCAATGGCTCTGCCGCCGTGCCACCTGCTGTACCAATACCACGTCACGTCGGACGGTCGGCTGAACTGCTTGCTCTTCCAGAGGTCTTGCGATCTCCAATTGGGAGCCGCATTTAATTATGTTGGTTGTGCAGCGTTGCAGTTAATGCTTGCGCAGCAGGCTGGCCTTGGGCTTGGTGAGATGATTTGGGTGGCTGGAGACGCACATCTTTATTTGAACCATCTTGACCAAGCTCGCGAACAGATCTCACGCGAACCCCGCCCGTTCCCCAAAATGCGCTTGCTCCGGAAGCCGGACAGCATCGACGGGTATCGCATCGACGACTTCAATGTTGAAGGCTATACGCCGCATGCCGCCATAAAGGCCGAGGTGGCGGTGTGATTCCAGCGACGGCGCATAGGCGGATGCCTACGCATCAATGACTGCATCCCGTAGGCACAATCCTCTGGCATCGCGGCATCGGTCGATACGGATATGTCGGTTGACGGGGCGATCTGAGCGCTTCGGATCATGCTCAACGCCCTGTGCGTCGGGTGGGGTGGTCCCGCCACTTCGGTCCCGCTCGCCGGGGTCAAACACACCAGTCGGCGGGCGGGACATCTCCGCAGCGTGGCGGAGGCACCCGAATCCGAAATCCCCAGGAATGTCGAAAACTCATTGTGGGTCGACGAGCAAAATCCCATCCATATGCGGAGGACGGCCAACCATGAGGACGTCCGGCTTACCTGGAATCATAACGCAATCAGCCTCCGCACAGTTTATGCCTGCGATCTTATGTGGTTCTGGATAAAAGGAGTTTACAATGCCCAGATGTCTTTGGTTTATATGGGCCACCGCGACTCTTCCGGTGACGGTAATTTTCATTCAAAGCCATCGGTTTCCACCCTGCAAGATACTGAGTCACGAGATGCTGTCGTGCCCGTTCGGAGCCTACATAGGCTGGAATATTTATCTGTGGTCGGGCGCCATATTCGCCATCCTGATAGGGCTGGGCTTCGTAATGTTTGGTCTATCGATTCGAGATGTCGGAAAGCTATTGCACAACTTGGCAATATGTCTTGGATTGATTATCATTGCAATCGCGCTTGTGTTTCATGGCGCACCTTGAAGGGAGTGGCGGACGTCTTCTGACGGAAAATCCAGGCATCGCCTAACCCTCTGGCAGTTCACGCCAAACCACCCCAGGATCCAGGGCTTACGTCCCCATTTTTCCGAGGATCTTGTCCATGTATGCCTCGTCCCAGGAGGCCCGCATCAGCCTGCCACGGACCGTATCTTTCAGATCGTCTGATCTGACGACGTTGTGGATCCATTT
>Ga0302319_10002544_pt1 | contig 39175 bp, 39 predicted proteins | sample Bog_T0_2_FD_203319 | JGI IMG/M metagenome (GOLD analysis project Ga0302319, IMG submission 203319) | Peat permafrost microbial communities from Stordalen Mire near Abisko, Sweden - Bog_T0_2 | ecosystem: Environmental > Terrestrial > Soil > Wetlands > Peat | place: Sweden: Abisko, Stordalen Mire... | reverse complement strand
ATCCCGATACCGAGCCACCACCGGCTCAAGCAACTGCCCCCAATCCTTGGCGCTGTGGACGTTGCCTTCCCGCAAGAGCGCTCCTTCCACGTCCCCGAACTGGTTGAAGCAGAAGAGCGGGTGGTAGATGCCAGTGGCGCCTAGTGGGATGGCAGCAACTCGTTTCATGGTGAGTGCTCATGTGAACACTTCCCGCCGATTTTGTCACGTCGAGATTTCTTCGACGGATTGTGCAGCCTACCGGGCCAAAAGGTGAGGTAGTCTTGGATGCCTAAGCCCAGTTCGCTGGCGACGGTGCCATAGGTATAGAAAGATCGGATTCGCTGTGAAGCAGAGACGCACTTGGACGAGTTTGGACTACAGGGGAAAACTTTGGATGTGTTTGCACTTCTGTTTGCAATTTCCCCTTTTCGGACCTCTTATTTTCACGAAACCCTGATGAATACAGGGGTGGAGCGGGTGACGAGACTCGAACTCGCGACATCTTCCTTGGCAAGGAAGTGCTCTACCAACTGAGCTACACCCGCGTTTCTCTACTTTCTGCGCCTGAAGGCGGGGGATGCCCTCCGACTGGCGAAGCGGAACGAAAACTAGTGGAAATTGGCGGGGGTGCAAGAGTTTTTAATGGGCCGGTCACTGACGGCAGGTTTGCATTTTCTCCCGGGGGGCGGGGTGTTTAGAATGACGGGATGAGCATTGAATCGCTTGAGAAGGGGCCGCAATTGACGCAGGTCGCGCGGCTGCGGGACATTGTGGCGAAGCTTCGGGCCCCGGATGGGTGCCCGTGGGACCGGGAGCAGACGCATGCGAGTTTGCGGGCATCGGCGATCGAGGAGGTGTATGAGATGATTGAGGCGATCGACGCGGGGGACGATCCGCACTTCAAGGAGGAGTTGGGGGATCTGCTTCTGCAGGTGATCATGCATGCGCAGATCGCTGGGGAGGAGGGGCGCTGGGGGTTGGAGGAAATCGCGGCGGAAGTGTCGGAGAAGCTGATCCGGCGGCATCCGCATGTCTTTGGCGAGAACCGGCTGGGGGACAGCGATGCGGTCCTCAAGCAGTGGGACGAGATCAAGAAGGCGGAGCGGGCGAGCAAGGGGGCCCCGGCGAATGCCTCGGCGCTGGATGGGGTCTCGAATGCGCTGCCAGCGCTGATGCGGGCGGAGAAGGTGCAGAAACGGGCGGCGCGGGTGGGGTTCGACTGGCAGGAATTGCACGCGGTGGTGGAAAAAATCCGGGAGGAGGTGTCGGAGGTGGAGCAGGAGATCAAGGCGAACGACCGGGGGAAGCTGGAGGATGAGCTCGGGGATTTGCTCTTCGCGGTGGTGAACCTGACGCGGAAGGCGCGATTCGACGCGGAGATATTGCTCAACCAGGCGACGAACAAGTTTGTGCGGCGTTTTCACGCGCTGGAGGCGGAGACGGCCCGGATGGGGAGGGCGTTGCCGGATATGTCGCTGGCGGAGATGGATGTGATCTGGGAGCGGGTGAAGGAGGGGGAGTAGTGTGAAATTGGGGCGGAATACACTCTGGCGATGGGGGAATTCCTAATTTGCTCCCGGCGGGGCAAGTCCGTATAGTGTGGCGAGATGGACCCCGAGATCCGCGACCGTATTTATACCTTCCTCGCCCAAAAAGGCTTCAGGAAGACGGCCCAGCGCGATGCGATCATTACGGCGGCCTTCGGGACGGAGAAGCATTTCAACGCCGAGGACTTGCTGGCGATGGCAAAGGAGATCGAGAAATCGGTGTCGCGGGCGACCGTTTATCGGACGCTGCCGCTGCTGGTGGAGTGCGGGGTATTGCGAGAGATGGACTTCGGGAAGGACCAGAAATATTACGACCCGAATTTCAACCAGCACCCGCACCACAATCACCTCATCTGTGTGGATTGCGACCGGATCGTGGAGTTTGAGGACAAAAACATCGAGACGCTGGAGAATTGCATTACGAAACGGCTTGGTTTTTCGCCCGCATCCAAGATTGTACGCATAGAAGCGTCCTGCGATCAGCTCAAGCTGATGGGCGAATGCAAGAATCGCCCGAAGCCGGGTTGAGCGCGGCGCGCGCTTCGTTTCCCCTCCACCCCCAAGAACCATGAAGCCAAAATTTGTTTCGTTGATCGCGGTGCTATTTTGCGGCGGCGTATTCCTTGTCGTCGGTATATTCGGGTACTCGCGTTACAAGGCGGCGCAGACGGCGAATGCGGCGTTCCGCGAGCAATTGCAGAGCGGGGCGCAGCAGGGGGCGCTGGGTGCGCATATGCCGGAGGAGTTGCCGGCGCACGTGGGATCGGAGACTGGGGATGGGACGGGAGCGACTACGCCGCAGCCGGCCCAGTAGCATCGCGGAATGCGGCGCTGCGGCCGGAAAACGCTATAACTCCATCTCCCGCCGGATCTTGCCGACCAGGGAGGGCTGGCGCTGGAGCTGGCTGGTGAGGGCCTCGATGGCGCGGAGGGTGGGGGGGCTGATGTGGTGTTCCATGCCTTCGACGTCGTGGTGGATGACCTGGTCGTCGAGGCCGAAGAGCTTGAAGAAATCGGTGAGCAACTGGTGGCGCTGCGTGATGTTGCGGGCGAGGGTTTCGCCGGCGGTGGTCAGGACGAGCCCGCGGTATTTCTCGTACTTCAGTAGACCCTCGGCATCCAGGCGCTGGACCATGTTGGTGACGCTGGCCTGGGAAATCTTGAGGCCGGAGGCGATATCGACGACACGCGCGTATCCCTTGGAGTTGATAAGCTCCAGGATGCGCTCCAGGTAATCCTCCACAGCGGTGGAGGAGCCGAGTGCGGAGGTAGGGTATTTGCCGGCCACGGCGGGGAAGATAGGTCAGGAAGGGTGGTGGAAAAAGAAAAAAAGGGAGTTGACGGAAAGTTGTTTTGGTATCATAAATTTAGGTGAAGCTAACTTTATGACAGTAATTCAACTCTTTTTGATTTGCCCATGGACGGCGCAGCCCGTTCCCATGGCGGCTGGGGCGAATTGCGTATGAGCGAACTTTCGACTGATCTTTCAGTCAATTACGCGACGGCCGGCACGGAGCTGAGCCCAGAGGATATCAAGCGGGGGCACGACCGGCGCCGGGTACGGGAGCAGCGGGCGAAAGGGCGGGGATTGTCTCTGCTCTGGCTGCTGATCGGGCCGGGCATCCTGGTGATGCTGGGGGAGAACGACGGCCCGAGCATGATCTCCTATGCGACGACGGGGGCCTCGTACGGGATTGGGTTTTTCATGCCATTCATCGTGCTGACCTTCGCGATGGCTTACGTGGTGCAGGAGATGACGGTGCGGCTGGGGGCGGCGACCAAACGGGGGCACGCGGAGCTGATTTATGAGCGGTTTGGGCGTTTCTGGGGCTTTTTTGCGATGGGAGACCTGGTGCTGGGGAATCTGCTGACGCTGGTGACGGAGTTCATCGCGATCCGGGCTGGGCTCGGGTTCTTTGGCGTACCGGGGGCGCTGGCGGTGCTGGGGGCGTTCCTGTTCAATGTGGGGGTGGCGCTGAGCCGGCGGTATTGGACATGGGAGCGGATTGTATTGGGGCTCGCGATTTTCAACGTGATCTTTGTGCCGGTGGCCATCATGGCGCACCCGGTGACCGGGGATGTGGTGCGCTCCTTCTTCACATGGGGACCGCTGCCGGGCGGGGTGACGGCCGCGTTTGTGCTGATGGTAATGTCGAACATCGGCGCGACGGTGACGCCGTGGATGCTGTTCTTCCAGCAGAGCGCGGTGGTGGACAAGGGATTGACGACGGCGGACATCCGCCATGGACGCATCGATACGGCGCTGGGGGCGGTGATCGCTTCCATAGCGGCCATTGCGACGGTGATTGCGACGACGCCGCTCTTCCTGCACCACGTGGATGCGTCGAGCTTCCAGGGCGCCGATTTTGCGACGGCGATCATCCCGTATGTCGGCCGGGCGGGGGCGACGCTCTTTGCGCTCGGGCTTTTTGAGGCGGGGTTGGTGGCCGCGTTGACGATTTCGCTCTCTTCGGCCTATGCCTTTGGCGAGGTGACGGAGGGGGCGCGCAGCCTCAATAGCTCGCTGCGGGTCGGCTGGCCATTCTATGCGGTGTTGATCGCGGCGGCCGGGACGGCGGCAGCGCTGGTGCTGGTGCCGCATGCGCCGCTGGTGTTTATCACGATCATCGTGAATGTGATCGCCGTGCTGGCGATGCCGCCAGCCATCGTGTTTCTCCTGCTGCTGGTCAATGACCGGGAGATCATGGGGGAGTATGCCAATGGACGCATCACGAACTTTTTCGGGATCGGCGTTACCGTGCTGCTCGTCCTGGCCGGCCTCATATTTGCTGTAGTTACCGTATTTCCCAAGCTGCTCCCAAGCTGACTCCACTCAAACTCTTACAACCAACCATCGAACTATGAACTGCGAAGCAACCATCACTGATTTAGCCAAGGCGGAAGCACCTGAAAACTGGGTGCGCGAGGTCCTCGAGCCGGATCAATTGACCACGGCAAGGATGCACTTCGGCCGCAAGAAGCTCACCAAAGGAACGCTGGTGCTGCTCTGGGCGCTGCGGGTGTATGTCGTGTTCATGATCTGCATTATCGCGCTCGCCGTCTGGAATACGCTGCATACGGCCGGATGATTTGAGGTTGCGCGCAGCCGGGAAGACTGGTGGGCTTGCGGTATGAAAGTCCTCCTGGCGTTCTGGCTGCTGTTGATGGGTTGCGCCGGGGCGGTGGCGCAGGATTTTATAAAAGGGGCGGATCTGTCGCTGGCGCAGTCGCTTGAGAGCCAGGGTGTCATCTACCGGGATGGCGGGCAGGCGAAGGAAGTGCTGAATATCTTCAAGGATCGCGGCTGCAATTATGTAAGGCTGCGGATTTTCGTGAATCCCGACGGCACGCATGGGCAGGTAAATACGCTGGCATACACGCTCGCGCTGGCGAAGAAGGTCAAAGCGCTCGGCCTGCCGCTGCTGCTCGATTTTCATTATTCCGACGGCTGGGCGGATCCCGGGAAGCAGTACATCCCGAAGGAATGGGCGGCACTGCCGCACGCGCAATTAGCGGACAAGGTCTACACCTACACGCGGGATACTCTGGCGGCATTCAAGGCGGCGGGATGCCTGCCGGACATGGTGCAGGTGGGCAATGAGGTGAGCGCGGGGATGATGTGGCCGGCGGGCGGACCGCTTAAGGATGACGCAAAGTGGGATGATTTCGCCGATTTCCTCAAGGCCGGCATCCGCGCGGTGCATGAGTATCCGGGGATGAAGGCGGTGATCCACCTGGCCAATGGCGACCGGCAGGGCCTTTGCAAATGGTTCTTCGATCACTGCAAGGAGCGCGGCGTGGATTATGACGTGATCGGGCTCTCCTATTATCCGTTTGGCGACGGGACGCTGGATCAATTGAAGGCGAACCTCGCTTTTCTCTCAGGCACTTATCACACGGATATCATCATCGCGGAGACAGGATTCTTTGCCGATGGCGGCTCGGCGGGGAAGACGCAGTACCCGACGACTCCGGCGGGGCAGGCGGCGTTCCTCGAGGCGCTGATGAAGATCGTGGCGGCCACGCCGGATGGGCATGGCAAGGGTGTGTTCTATTGGGCGCCGGAGATGATCCGCGGCGGGGCGATGAAAGGGGCGAAGAAGCGGAGCAACCGGGCGCTGTTTGATTACAGCGGGAATGCGCTGCCGGGAATGGCGATGTTTGGATTCACTCCAGCGGCAGCTTCTAGTGCGCCCCCTGCAGGATCAGCTCCGTGATCGCGGCGGTGGGGTACTTGTTGCCGGGATAGACCTCGAGGATTTGCATCGAGAAGACATCGCCCTGTGAGGCCATGATGTCGTCAAAGAAAACGTTCTGCCAGCGGCGGGTGTCGGCCAGCTCGACCTCAGCGAAGGCTTTGCCATTGTAAAAAAGGCGCACCTTCTTGATGCGGCCCCATTGCTTGAAGGTCTCGTCGGTGTGGATGTTGCCGTTGGCGATGTCGAAGCCGTAGAAAGGGGTGCCGTTGAGTTCCTCCGGGAGTTTCTTGGGGAAGGCGAAAGTAAGCTTTGCGCCGACGACGGCGTCCGTCCATGCGGTATCCTTGTCGTTATCGTTGAGCGTGTAGATCGTGACGGGGGCTTTGCCGGGCAGGATGGCGTCGGTTTCCCATGGGAAGGCGCATCTCATGGAGCAGCCGCCCATGAGCTCCGGGACGACGGGATGGCCGACGGTGGACTCGATCTGCGGCAGATCGGCAAGAGCGAGGGCGGGGAGCGCGAGAACGAGGATCAGGAGAAGCGGGCGCATGGGCCAGTGTAGCATGAGTGGGAGAAATCGAAATCCCGAATGCAGCGCCGGCTCAATGATTCGCCTGATCCAGACCGGTCCCGGTCGTGTTTTGCAGGGCCAGGAAATCGCCCTTGAGACCGGTGATGTGGATGTTTGCAAGGACCACGTGATTCGCGTTCTGGAAGATCCATGGCTGCTCACAGGTGCCGGTGATATTGCTGAGGACGATGGCGTCGGCGGGGTTCTCCTTCGTGGCAACTACTTTCACGGCGGATTGGCCGTGGATTCGGGCATCGGTGATGACGATGTTCTGAAACTTCGTGAGGCCCGCGGCGCTTGGGATGCCCTGATTGTCAGGGGTGTATTGGTAATTGATATCGATCTCCAGCAGCGGCTCAGGGCCGACTTCGAGGTCCTCGGCGGTGACGCTGTTGATGTAGCCGGCGCGTCCGGGGCGGCTCTTGAGATAGAGGGCTGCGCGGCCTTTCTGGAAGACGCAATGCGCGATGTAAACGGACTTGATACCGCCGGAGAGCTCGCTGCCGAAAGCGATGCTGCAATACCCGTGGATGAAGGTGCAATGGGTGATCATGATTTGCTCGCAAGGCCGGCCGACTTTGACGCCCTCCTGGCCTTTGCCGGACTTGATGGCGATGTTGTCGTCATCGGTGTCGAAGGAGCAATGGTCGATGATCACTCCCTGGCAGGAATCGGGGTCGATGCCGTCGCCATTGGCGCCTGTGGTCTGGATGGTGAGATTGGAGATGGAGACGTCCTGGCAGTAGGTCGGATGGACGGTCCAGATTTTGTGGCTGTGCAGCGTCATGCCATTGAGAACGACGTGTGTGCATGAGATGGGTTCGATCAATGTGGGAGCGCGGGGATCGCGGAGCGGTCCGATGTTGTAATCGCCCTGGATGGTGCCGGAGCCGGTGATGGCGATGTCCGTGGCGTCCTTCGCGCGGATAAGGGCGAGATAAGCCGGTTTTTCATTGCCCTCCCAGCGTGCGGTGGCGAGTGGGTAATCCGCCTTGTCGCCGCTGCCCTGGATGATCACGCCCTGCGGGACGACGAGATGGACGTGTGATTTGAGGTCGATGCTGCCGGTGAGATAAGTCCCGGCGGGAAAATCGACCTCGCCACCGCCCGCCAGCGCGCAGGCGTCGACGGCTTTTTGGATCGCGGTGGTGTCCTTGGTTTTGCCGTCGCCGGTTGCACCGAAGCTTTTGACGTTAAAGGTTTTTACCGCCGGGGCGAGCTGGGCTTGGGCGGCGCCGGCAATGAGGAGAGCGAACGCGAATCTGGCGAGGGGATGCTTCATGGATCGGAACACGAGGGAGGGGGAATCAGCCAATCCCGATGCGGGCCGGAAGAAAAGACCTATGTTCGGCGCATCAATCCTCGAGCACGAAGCGGACGGGGATTGTCTGGGGGGAGGCAACAGGCAGGCCGCCCACGCGCGCCGGCTCGAAAATCCAACGTCGCACGGCCTCGACAGCGGCATGGTCGAGCAGGGGAAACCCGCTGCTCCGCTTGACAGAGACATCGCTGGCGTGCCCATCGGCCCCAACCAGGACATTCAGATAGACGACGCCCTGCTGGCGCATTTCCTTCGCTTCCGCTGGGTAATCCGGTCGCGGATTGCTCAGATAACGGACGCCGGATGAGCCACCCGCTGCGCCGTGGCCGGTGGTCCCTGCGAGAGAGGCGGCCGTGCCGGGTGCGGAGTGGGGAACGGCTGTTCGCTTATGATGGGGGATTGCCTTGGTGTGTTTCACCTCCGGGGTGGATGTTGGGATCGATTCCTCATCCGGGGTGGTCGTGGGCGGCGGAGTCGGCATATCGGGAGGGGGCGTCGCCTCGGGTGTCGGCTGAGGCTCGACTGGAGTCGGTTCCGGCGTGGACTCTGGAGTGGGCTCCGGCGTGGAAAGAGGCTCGGCGGGCGGCGCGGGGGCCGGCGGGGCCTGCACGAGGCTCACGTCCTCGGTGGAGGGTTCGTCGCTCATTGCCAGCGGCCGGGCGGGTGTTTCCATGCGGAATCCGAAGAGGATCAACGCGTGGAATAGCACCGCAGCGGCCAGGCTTGCGGCTAGCTCGGGTTTCATGGCGCCGTGGTGGGCTGGACCGGCTGCGGCATGGGCTGGGTCGCGATGGCCACCTTTGTGATGCCAAGGCCGCGCACCTGGTCGAGGACGGCGATCGCGGCGCCGAATTGCGCCTTCGCGTCGCCATTGATGAACACGCGCGGATCGGCGTCACCGGCGAGCAATTGCTTGAGGTCGTCGCCGAGCTGCCCCGATGTGACCGGCTGCTTGTTATAGAAAAGGCTGCCGCCGGCATCGATGGAGATCGTCGCCACGTCGCCGGGCTCCTGCGGCGTGCCGGTCGATGCCGAGGGGAGATGCACGGGGATGCCCCGGTTCTTCACCATCGAGAGCGAGACCATCACGAATGTGGCTAGCAGGAAAAAGATGATGTCGATCAGCGGGATGATCTCGATCCGCGCCCGCCGTTTGCTGCGAGGGGAGGGGATCGGCGTCATGCAATCAGGGTGGTGGTGCGCTCGCTGCGGGCCAGGAGCATCTCCAGTTTCGCGGAGGAAGTCTCGATCTCCTGCCGGGCCTGCTCGAGACGGGCATTGAGGTAATTGAACGGCAGCAGCGCCACCATCGCGATGATGAGGCCAAACGCCGTCGCAATCAGCGCCTGGGCGATGCCGCCGGTGATCGCCGTGGGCGCGCCGAGTTCCGTTGCGCCGAGCAGGCCGAAGGCGTGAATCATCCCGGTGACCGTGCCGAAGAGCCCTTCCAGCGGCGCGAGCGTGACGATGGTATCGAGCGGCGCAATCCCGCGATTGAAGCGCTGCAACTCGATATTCGCCGCGGCCAGAAGCGCGTTTGAGTACGAGACGTCGCGGTGAACCAGCGCATAGGTGAGCGTGCGCACCACAAAATCGCGCGAGCCTTCGCCGGCCTTCTCCGCGGCCTCCAGATTGCCCTGCTCCACCAAAGCGAAAATCTTCTCCACCAGCTCCGGCTGGCGATGGATCCGCTCCCGCACGACAAAAATGAATCGCTCGAAAACCACCGTGAGAGCGACGAGCGAGGTGAGGAGCAGCGGCCACATCATCGGGCCGCCTTCGAGGAAAATGGGGATCATGGTGGTTTTGGCGGCGATTCCTTTAATGATAATTACTTATCATTTGTGTGCAAACGAAACTTTACACCTCAGCCCATTGCCGCAGGAGATTGTGGTACACCCCCGTGAATTGAATGGCCGCCGGGTGATTGGGCGTCTCCCGGTTGAGCCGCTGGATGGCCATGTCCAGGTCGAACAGAATCGACCGCTGACCCTCGTCCCGGATCATGCTCTGGATCCAAAAGAACGAGCAGATACGCGCCCCACGCATCACGGGACGGACATGGTGCAGGCTGGTGGCAGGATAAAGGACCATGTGCCCGGCGGGCAGCTTGACCTTGTGCAGGCCGTAGGTGTCCTCCACGCAGAGTTCACCGCCGTCGTATTCGTCCGGGTTGGCAAAGAAGAGCGTCGCGGAGATGTCGGTGCGGATGCGATGGGCCGTGCCCGCGACCTGGCGGATGGCATTGTCCACATGCGTCCCGAAGGATTGCCCGCCGGTGTAGCGATTGAAGAGCGGCGGGAAAATCTGCCGCGGCAGGGCAGCCGCGACGAACAGGGGATTGTTGCCCAGCGCCGTGAGGATCATCCTGCCGAGTTGCTGCGCGGCCGGGTGTCCCTCGGGGATTTGCATGTTATCCTTTGCCTTCGCGGATTGATGGCCGGCGGTGACCTTTCCGTCAGTCCACTCCGCTTCCGCCAATATCCGCCGGGCCTCGGTAACCTCTGAGGGGTTCAGAAGATCGGGTACGGTCAGTAACATAGGTCAGAATTTGAAGTTGGTGCTGAGATACAATGTCCGTCCTTCGCCCGGTACGACGTGGCCGGGGTGGACGGCGTCGTAGTAGGCCTGGTCAGTCAGGTTGGTGAGATTGGCCTGGATATCGACGTGCGAATTAATCTGGTACTTGAGCATCGCGCTGACGAGCACGTATCCCGGCGCCTCCATGGTAAGGCCGGTGGCGGGATCGGGGGTCTCTGAGCCGGCGCGGGCGCCGACGCCATCCACACCAAGGCCGATCTCGAACTTCCACGGCAGATCGTAAGTCGTCCAGAGGGAGAAAGTGCATTTGGGCGCGTTGAGGATCGGATTGCCCACAAGGTCCCGGACGCTCGACGCAGTGACCACCCCGCGCTCGTAAGTCAAACTGGCGAGCACCTGCCAATCATCGGTGATCTGTCCTGCCGCCGAGAATTCGACCCCTGTCACGCGCTCCTTCCCATTCAGCACATAGAGCAGGTCATCGTCGGCATCCTCGGTGGCTGGATTGGTCTGCTGATCCCAGAAAAGCGCGCCGCTGACGCTCAGGCGATCCTTGAAAAGATCCCACTTGGTGCCCATCTCGATGTCGGTGTTTTCGCCGACGGGCAGGTCCTTGAAATTCTGCGGCAGCACCGATTCATTATCGAGCGAGACCTGTTGGACATTGGGATGGAACGACGTGCCGGCGGCCAGGTAGATGCTCCCGCTCGGCGCTGGCTGATAGACGAGCGCCGCGCGCCAGCTTGGCCGGGCGTTGTTGGCGGCAAAATTGGTCGCCGGCGGCAGGGTCTCGTCATAGAGCGAGGAGACGCTGTCGTAGCGCAGGCCGCCGATCAGGGTCCATTTTTTGCCCATCGTCAGGGTATCGATCATATACCCGGAGTAAGTATCCACCGTCCCATGCACGAGGATGGATGTCGCGCCGGAGCCGGTGAACGAGTCGCCCTGGTCCGGCGAAAGAAGGCTGGTGCTCGGGACGCCCGTCCAGCTTGGCTCGATCCGGCGCGGATCGGAGCTTTGATGGATGTATTCAAAGCCGCTCACCAGCCGGTTGTTGAATGGGCCGGCGTCCGCTTTCCATTCGAGATTGATGTCCTGGTCCACGTCGCGCTCGGTGCTGACGCCGTCGATCTCCACGCGCTGCGCCTCGATATCCTGCAGGGGAGTCTGCGGCGTGTAATAATCGATTCCATCGACGCCCGCCTGGTCCGCGGAATCATCGGATGCGAATTCATTCGGCGCCTGCCCCTGCGTCACGCGGAGGCTGCGATGGTAACTGCCGAGCCGGAGCTGCTCCCGCAGCGTCAGGTTGTCGTTGAAGTCGTGCTCAAGGCGGATGGTCCCGACATTCACATCCGCCCGGAAGTAATCGTCGGTGAACCCGTAAAACGTATTCCGCGCTTCCGGCACGGGGCGATCATTCACCCAGGGGATTCCATAATCCGGAGAATCGTGCTCCTCCTGATGGAGGTAAGTAAAAATAAGGCGCGTGGATGTCCCGAGACCGAAGGCAAGCGACGGCGCGATTCCCCAGCGGTTGTAATCGACATCGTTACGGTCGGTGACATCGGATTGATCTCCCATCAGGTTGAGCCGGAAGGCCGACCCCGCCAGCGCGGAAATAGGCTGGTCGAAGTCGAGTGTTCCGCGATGGGTGTTGTCGGTGCCGTAGACCGCGGAGCCGGCGGTGAAGCCGTCCAGTTCGGGAATCTTCGTCACCAGGTTGACGGCGCCGCCTGTCGAGCCGCGGCCAAATTCCGTGGAGGAAGGCCCCTTGAGAACCTCAATATTTTCCGTGTCGAATGGGTCACGGAAGTAACTGCCGAAGTCGCGCATGCCGTCGACGAAAATGTCCGACCGCGCCGCCAGTCCGCGGATGGAGAAGTTATCCCCCTGGTAACTGCCTTCGCCAGCCCCGAGGCTGATCCCGGACACGTTGCGCAGCGAGTCCCGCAGCGATGTGTCGTCCTCGTCCTCGCGCACCTGCGGCGTGATGATCGCGGCGCTCTGCGGCGTGGTAAGCAGGGAGCCGCTATATTTTGGCGAAGAGAGCGAGTCCGCCTGGTATCCTTCCACCCCGGTGACCTCCACCTCCGGCAGCGTGGTGCTGGAGGCGCTCGATGGCGCGGACTGCGATTGTGCCCGCAGCGCCCCCGGCAGCAGGGAATTAACCAGCGCCACCGCGGCGGTCAGCGCCCCTTTTGCAAGGAGGCTGGGGCCGGAGCGCAGGCTTGTGCATGATTTGAAGAACGAAGGGGGACCATTTTGCGGGGGCATGGCAAGTGCCGCAACGTGCCGGAATCCCATCCCGCGGATCAACCTCCAAGTGCGAGAGAATCGCAAAAGGCGGGTGATGCTACCCCTGCGTGGAGTTCGTCACCACAATCTTGTCATACCCATTGATCCGGTAGAGGAGCAGCGATCCGGCCCAGCAGATCGCAAAGATGCCGATGATCACAAAGCCGAGCGTGCCGAAGTTATCATTGAGCGAGCCGATGAAATCCCAGAAGCGGCCCGTCATCGAAAGCTTGTCGCCGATGAGCCCGAGCGCCTCGATGCCGCCAACCAGCAGCGCGACGATGACGGAAACGGCGGTGACCGTGAGGTTATAGAAAAGCTTGCGCAGCGGATTAAGAAACGCCCACCCATATGCGCCCAGCATCAGGATGCCATCGGTGGTATCCACCAGCGACATGCCGGCGGTGAAGAGGGCAGGAAAGACGAGCACCGTCCAGAACGGCAGGCCCTTGGACGCCTCCGTCGCGGAAATCGCCAGCAATGCAACCTCGGTGGCCGTGTCGAACCCGAGGCCGAAGAGAAAGCCAAGCGGGTACATGTGCCAGCTCCGGCGGATCACCTTGAAGAGAGGGCGAAACAGATGAGCCATCGGACCGCCGCGAGTGAGGATCATGTCCATGTCCTCCTCGTCGTAATGGCCGCCCCGGCTTACCCGGCGGAAGGTTTTCCATGTGCCCATCATGATGAAGATGTTCATGATCGCCACGAGCAGGAGGAAGAAGGCCGAGATAAACGTGCCGGCGATATCGCCGAAATCCTTGAAGGCCTGGAACCGGGTCTGGAGAGCCCCGGCAGTCAATGCCACCACGGCGGCCATCAGTACGACGACTGTCGAATGCCCGAGCGAAAAGAAGAAACCGACGGAGACCGGACGCTTGCCCTCCTGCATGAGCTTGCGCACCACGTTATCAATCGCCGCAATGTGATCCGCATCCACCGCGTGACGCAGGCCAAAGCCGTACGCCAGCAGCGCGGTCCCCAGTAGTACCGGGTGGGCGTGAAAGGCGATCCACGCGCAAACCCACACCGCGATGTTCGCGACCGCGAGGATGACGTAGATCCCGATGATGGAGAAACGGACGTCCGACGGGGCGTCCTTGAAGATGCGCCGGATGACCGAGGTCATGATTTGCCGCCCGTTACGGCCCTCCGTGCATCACAACGGCGGATTCTGCCTTGCGTTGGTGCGGCGTTTATCATGGGTGGAAAGGAGGCGGCCTCGCATCACCAGCGGGCTGCCGTTCTCCTAACATTCGTACCGCAAAGGGCAATCGGTTTCATCCACTGGATTGCCGGGGCATGCCCCTTTTTTGCCATCCGGCCTAATCTTCCGGGAGCATCGCCATGAAATCCGCGTGGCATGTGGGACACATCCCGTGGCTGACGGGGCCGATCCCTTCCTCCATCAGTTCCTCGCACCATGCGCAGATAACCGGTCCCCGGATTTCGCCGACGATCATGGACGGGTAAAGCGGCCGGTCGAACCCGGTCCCGAAGATACGCCTTTCCCCAGAGCGAGTCTCTTGAGGAGTTTTCATCGTGGAGTACGTCTTTGATGAGGGACCCGCCCGGCCGCCCCTGCGTCCTACGCTGGAGCCCTGGCCGGGCTGGCATTGGTATTGATAGAGGTTTGCCGGCATCCTGTAAATCGGGTCACCGAACGAAAGCGGGATAGGAGAAGCCCCTACGGTGGACATACTATAGCTCATGACGCCGTGCGGGATTGCCCCGAGGAAACGTTCGGATGCCCGCCCTCCGTCGCATTTTCCCGCATCGTGGGCTACATTGGCCCATGCACTGGAAGGATCTCTTCGAATTTACCTTCTACATGGTCGATACCTTCGCCCTGCCGTTTGCCATTATCGTGTACGTGATCGAGCGGCGGAAAGAGCGGCAGGCGGACGAGGAGGAGCTCTACCAGCGGCTTACCGACGAGTACATGAGCTTTCTGAAGCTGGTGCTCGATAACTCCGATCTTCAGCTCCTCCACAGGGCCTCACGGCCGCGGACGCTAACCGAGGAGCAACTCGAGCGCCGCTTTGCACTCTTTGGCATCCTGGTGTCCATTTTTGAGAGCGCCTACATCCTCGTCTATGAGGAGCGAATGCCCAGGCAGACGCGCCGCCTATGGTACTCGTGGGAGGATTACATGCGGGAATGGTGCCGGAACGAGGACTTCCGTGAGGCGCTCCCGCAACTGCTCGAGGGGGAGGATCCTGATTTCCAGGCCCATATTCGCGGAATCGCGGCCTCCACCCAGCGCAGGACACCCGAGAGCGCACCTGCGCTGGTGTAGCGGGGAAAAAATTGAACACGGAGGCGGGGTGTTTGTCGGTTATTAATGTGAACCGATATATCCTATGAAGAGCTATTATATCAAAAAACACTCACGCATTTGGACAACTGGCCTGGTGTCTCTCGGGCTCGGTTTGGCTGGAATGACCGGCCTGATTGCCGCTCCCGGCCAGACGGATACGACCCCGAAGCCGGATGATGACCTGCAGGCATGGGAGCAGCAGTTCAGCGGCCGGATGGAACATATCCAGAAGGAGATGGACGACTTGTTCCGCGACAGCATGAACAACGTGGACTGGACCGGCAGCGCGTTTGCAGGATGGCCGAAGTTTGACGCGTCGGCGACGGTCCAGGATCGTGGCAATAATTACGTTGCCACCTTTGACCTGCCAAAGCGGGACCTCTCGAACGTAAAGGTCACGGTGAAGGACGGCCTCCTTACCGTCAATGCCAGCGCCGAGCAGACGGTCAACCCGGACAGCAAGAACACCGCCTCGAAGGCCCCGGCTGAGGAGAGCACGATGCTCGATGCCTACGAGCAATTGGTAACTCTGCCCGGCCCGGTCGATGCCAGCAAGGTGACAGTGGACAAGCAGGGCGAGTCCATCGTCGTGACCATCCCCAAGAAGGATGTGAAATCGACGGCGGATCGGTAAACCTGCCGCTCTAAAAGAAGCCGACCGCTGGCGCGTACCTTGCGCGCCAGCGTGTCCCCGCACTTACTCTTTCACCTGCACCCAGCCCCAGAGGTTCGTGTGAATATGAAGGAGTAACTGCATGTGGTCGCGCTCAGGACTCCGTGCGATGGCCCTCGGCGTCGTACTCGTAGACTTTGCCTTCTTCCTCGGGGGCGATGCCCTTGTGGGAGCCGTCGCAGTAGGGCTGGTTTTTGGACAGGCCGCACATGCAAATCCAGACGGATTTTTCCTGGGGCTTGATTTCGAGGGGACGGAGGTCGGATTTGAGGACTTTGCGCATGGCTGCAGCTTGCAGGGGTCTCTTTGGGAAAGCCAGCCGGTTCGCGGCCAATCCTGCCGGAACTACGCCCCCATCCTGCAATCGGGACAAATGCTGTAGATTGTCCCCTTGCTGGCGCCCTGGAGCGGCTGGAACTGGCGCTTGCAAATCGCGCACGTGTGCGCGGGCTTGCTGTGAACCTTTTCCCCGCTGGTCTTCCGCTTTCTCCTCATAGGTTGACTCTCGCTGGGGATGGACGAATCCACAATCAGCCGGTCGTCTGCCGATGCTATCGGAATTTATCTGAAGGGCCCATGGTGGAAACCATGTGCCTCACGGGTTTTCCCCATTTACCGCTACCCGGAGATCGACACCAGATTGCGGACTTATTTACGGCCCAGCCTCAGATCGGATTTGCGGTTTCCATGGTCCCGGTTACAAACACAGAATCCAAGGGCACATCTGTATCCAACCACTATGCGGACCGCGCTGATTTCCATCCGGGCAGGGAGCCCTGGGTCCCATCTTCCCCGGGGCATGCGGCAGCGATGAATGCCTTTCACCCAGCCGGGCCGCTGGTCGAGATTGAGAACCTTTCCAAGCATTACGGCGACTTCGAGGCCGTGTCTCAGTTTTCCCTCAAGGTCGGCGCCGGAGAGTTGTTCGCGCTGCTGGGTCCCAATGGGGCGGGCAAGACGACCACCATCCGGATGCTGATGGGCATCCTCCAGCCGAGCACCGGCTCGGCCAGGATCGGTGGGCTCAATTGCTTCAGCGATCGCGTGGAGGTGATGCGGCTGGTCGGCTATCTGCCGGACGAGCCGATCTTTTATGATTACCTGCGCGGCGGGGAGATCATCCGCTTCGTCGGGGAGATGCATGGCTTTAGCAAGGCGGAGATCGCGCGGCGGACCGACGGATTGCTGGCGCGGCTGGAGCTGGCGGAGGCGGTCAACGAGTTTGCGGTCAATTACTCGAAGGGGATGAAGAAGAAGCTGGCGCTCATCTGCGCGATGCTGCACGACCCGGCACTGCTCATCCTGGATGAGCCCACCAGCGGCCTGGACCCCTTCGCCACGCGCACGCTGCACGAGATCATGCGCGAGCGGGTGGCGGCGGGTTGCACGGTCTTTTTCAGCACGCATCTCCTGGACCAGGCGGAGAAACTCTGCAGCCGCATGGCCATTATCCATCGCGGGCGGCTGGCGGCGGTGGGATCGCTCGCCGACCTGCGGGCGGACCTCCCGGCGGAGAGCAGCCTGGAGGAGGTCTTCTTTGCCCTCACCGGCAGCTCGCAGGAAGACAGCACTCTCCCATAACACGTATGGCTGCGCCTCAGCGGGAAAACCTTCCATTCTCAAGGGTTGCCTCGCTCATCGCGGGCCTCTACCTGCGTCGTTTTGGCAACCGGATGATGGCCGGCTGGCGGCGCAATAACGGCGATCCAACGGTGCGAACCGGGACGGGGCGCAAGAGTGTCGGCAATCCGCTGGGGATGATTGCCATCATGGGGGTGTTTGTATTCAACGCGGTCAATATCTCGGCGGAATCGATGAAGACCATCTCCGCTGAGATCGGCGCGAGCGCCTACGGATGGTTCCCGAATGTGAGCGCATGGCACGACGCGATCCTGCAGCCGGTTTTCGTCCACTCGCTCGGGTTGATCCTGCTGATCCTTGCAGGCGCGCGGCATTGCTGGACGCTCGGCAGCCGCAACCAGGACCTCGGCCAGGTGGAGTGGAGCACGGAGTGGCTCTTCACGCTGCCGGCAAGCTCGCGGGCGCTCTTTGGGGCGCAGATCCTGGGCCATGCCTTTGTCGATCCATTCGCATGGATTGGCGCGATCCCGCTGCTGCTGGTAATGTATCGCTCCACCGGATGCGGCTGGGCCGTCGCCGCGGCAGCGGCGGTATTGAATTCGACATACCTGAGCCTGGTCATGTCCGCCCTGCGGGTGGTGAGCGAGACCGCATTGCGCAAGAGCGTGGCCCCGGCGCGGCTGAAGAATCTCCAGGCGCTCTTTACGCTGGTGGGCATTGTTCTGTTGTTCATGCTCTTCGCGCTGGCGCGCAAGGAGGCGGACGTCGGGCAATGGGTGGTGCGCATCGCCTCGAGCGAAAGCCCGCTGCTGGTATGGAATCCGTTTTCCATCTGCGCCTCGGCATTCACATTGCCGCTGCCGGCGATCATTGGTTGCGAGGCGGGTTTCGCCGCGGTCATCATGGTTGCGGCGATTTGGTTCTCGGCATTTCTGGTCCGGGACGGGGTGGTGGCCGCGCCCTCGGCCTATACGGGCGGACGGGGTGAGGAGGCGGGCAGGGACTTCCTGCCGGCGGGGATCATCGGGAAGGATGTGCGGCTGTTGTTGCGGGATCGCAATTTCTTCGTGCAGACGCTGGTGGCGCCCGCGCTGATCGTTTGCTTCCAGATCATCTTCAATGTCGGCATGGCGCGCTCGATCGGGTCGAATTTCCATTATGCGGCGACGTTCGCATTCGGCGTCGGGGCGTATGTGATGATCTCCACGGGGCTCAACGTGCTGGCGGTGGAGGGGAACTCGCTCTGGATGCTGTACGGGCTGCCGGTGACGCTGCCGGCGATCATGCTTCGCAAGACGATGCTCTGGTCCGCGCTGGGGCTCTGCTACGCGGCGATCGTGCTGGCGGTGTGCGCGTGGCACATCCGGACGTTCGAGACCGTTGATCTCTCGTACACCATGGTCGCGCTCGCCGGGGTGGTCATTTACTCCTTCATCGCCTCCGGCATCGGCATGCTTGCGACCGATCCGCTGGAGGTGGATGTGAAGCGCCGCATCCAGCCGGGGATGATCTATCTCTACATGATGCTGGCGAGCCTTTACGGCTTCGCGCTGTATGCCCCGTCGACATGGGCGCAATTGGGGCAGATCGTCCTCTCCTCGCTGCTCGCCTATGCGCTCTGGCAGAAGGTGAGGGACCGCGCCCCCTTCCTGCTGGATGCGGTCTCGATGCCGCCGCCTCGGGTTTCGCTGGCGGATGGTTTGATGGCTGCGCTCGGGTTTTTCGTGCTGCAAGGGCTCTTTACGATCTGGCTGCTCCACATCGGGGTGCGAACCGGGGCGGCGCTGGTGCTGGCTTTTGCCGGGGCGGGGGCGCTGGTGGTGGTGTTTACGCTTTTCATGTTCTGGCGCGCCCACGTGGTGGATATGCTGGGTGCAGTCGGGCTGGCGGGCCCGCTCGATGGGCGGCGGCCGCGGGCGATTTTCATCGGGGTGGCGCTGGGGCTTTCCGGGGCCATTTTCGCCTACGGCTACCTCATGGTGCTGCGCTCTGTACCGGGGCTGGATTCATTGAACCAGCGCGCGCAGGAATTGGAGAACATGGGCGGGCAATGGCTCGTCGTTCTCGCGGTGATCGCGGCGCCGTTGTTTGAGGAATTCATTTTTCGTGGCCTGGTCTTTCGCGGATTGCGGCGGTCGATCTCCGCCCCATGGGCGGTGGCGGGCAGCGCAGCGGTATTTGCCATCTGCCACCCGCCGATCTCGGTGGTTCCGGTGTTCGTCATGGGTTCGCTGGCGGCCATTGGGTTCGAGTGGACCGGCTGGATCGTGACGCCGATTTGCGTACACATGACTTACAACGCGCTGGTCCTGCTCCCGGGCCTGCTCGCGCATGGAAACCGGTAGCGGGGCCCATGGTCCATTCTGGCACGCCAAAGGCGTGCAGCATGGAAGCCCAGGGCTTAGCGAGGAACGAGCGGTGCCCTGGGTCTGAGATCGTTGAATGGCCACGCTGCCGAAGGCCAATTGCTTCCGCCCTTTCAGGATGGCTTCGGGTTGGTCCGGTTAACCCAGGGCGGCGCCAGCCCCGCGCCTGCGGGGCTGACTTGCCCTGGGCTTCCATGCAGCACGCCGTTGGCGTGCGCGGGTGGTGCATTTCATTGGCGGGGTTCTGGTTTAGCATCGTTGACGCTTGATGCTAGATTGGGCGACCTGCCTTGATGAAACGCTTCGCACTGATTTTCGCTTTCGCCTGCGGGACGATGCTCGCGCAGGGGCCTACGCCTGCTCCTGGCGATGCCGGTGATTTTGAGCCGGCCCAGATGCTCGACGGCCCGAATGCGATCGCTTCGCCAACGCCCGTTGAGTCGCCGGAGGAGCGGTTGCAGCGCTGCAAGGCTGCGCTCGCCGCAGCGCAGAAGCGGGCGGGGGTCGCGGAGGGATTGTACAAGGATGGGATCCTTGCGCGTGTCGAAGTCGAGGGGCGTTACATGCAGGTGGTCAAGGCGGGGAAGGAAGTGGCCGATGCAAACGTTGCAGTGGCGGCAGCACACGCGGATGCGGCGAAAACGTCATTCGATGCACACGAATGCCCGCAGGCCGATCTCGACGCGGCGAATGCCGGCCTCAAGGCTGCCCAGGACGCCGCCGCGGTAGCTTCCGCCGCATGGGACAAGTCCCAACTCGATGCCGCGAGTATTGACCTGCAGCGCAAGCGCAAGCTTTATGCCGAGGGAGTTTGCTCCCGGCGGGAACTGGAGATTGCCGAGGATCGCATGATCCTCCTCAGCGGGACGCTGCCGAAATAGCGGATTACGAGAGCTTCGCGTACACACCGATGAGGTGGTAGCGGCAGGCCCATGCGGAGCGGTAATCGCTGGCGAAGCCATGCTCCGTGCGGATCTCGACATGGCCTGCGCCGCCGCCCTCGTAGACGAGCACCGAGCCAACCGGGGCGCGGTAGGGGTCGTGGATCGCAAGGCGCACAAAGCCGTAGAATTTGGTAAGCTCCGCGCCGGCCTGGCAGGCGTAATTGGTTTTGGGATAAGCGCTTACCGCACCTGCCTGAAGCAGGGCCTGCTTCACGTACCGCCAGCAGCGCAACGTGGAGTGGGGGAATGCGTTGGCGTCGGCAATGCGTGCCGCCTCGATCAGATGCGGGTCCATCCGGCTTTCGTGCCGCGCCTTCGGGGGACGCGGGACGTAGGTGTAACCGCCGCCGGATGGGTAGAAATCAAAGGAGCTGGAGCCAAAGGTGCCGTAGAAAACCTGCGCGGAAGCGGCTTTCGGCAGCGACATGGAGGCCGCGATGGCCAGGAGGAGGGGGAGGATTGGGAGGAGACGGCGATGCATTCTTGCGAACAAGCCTCGCCTGTGCCATGCCCCCCTGCGGTGACTACCTACGCGAGGACAGGGGTATTTTCTCCCGCGCGATGGGGCTCGCGCAGCCGATTCAGATTGGATGACCCCAAGGATGTATTACCGGTCGCGACGGCGGAGATGGGGCCCCGGAGCAAGCGCATCCGGGCCGATGCGGCCAAAACCCGAGAAAAGCCATGACTGACAGAATGATTGTGCTCGCCGACTTGGGACGCGTGAAGGCCTACCGCGTCACCCATGACATGATGACATCAAAGGCGCAGGTCGAGCAGGTGTACGACTGCGAGTTCCTTGAGGCCCACCAGCGCATGGTGAACCGGGTGACCGACAGCGCCGGGCGTTTCGCCGCCGCCGGCAACTCCGGCGCATCGACGAGCGAGAACCATGGCATGGCGGATGAAACCGAGCGCCGGCTCATCCGGATGGTTGCGGACAAGATCAGCCAACTGGTGGAGGGGGAGAAATACTGGTACCTCGCCGCGCCCGAGAACATCAACGCGCGGGTGATCGTCCATTTGCTGCCGCCCGCCCGGGCGGCGCTGGTAAAGAATGTGCCCGCGGATTTGGTGAAGATCCGAAAGCAGGAGATCCTGGATTACTTTATGGCGCCGGTGGGGTAGGGGGTGAGTTTTAGCCGCGGATCATCTTTTGGGTTTTGAGCGGACATTGCGGATATCAACGCAATGGGCGGCTCTTTTAACCACGGATTACACGGATATTTAGGATAACACGGATGGGAAAATATCTGGTGGACGCGCGGAATGCTTCTACGCACGGGAGACTGAAAAGCCATCCGTGTAATCCTAAATATCCGTGTAATCCGTGGTAAAACTTCGTGGAAGTCAGGTTCAGCGCGCCATCAGCTCCCGCGACGGGCGTGAAGGGTTCGGCAAGGAGTGGTGTGAACTTACACTTGCGCTAGCCCCCTCTCAGCGGCGAATCTTGTTCTCCCGCGCCCCTTTGCGCGTGAACCGTTTTTTATCCCATGACCAAGCCAGAAATTATCGAGCGCGTTTTGACCCCCGGCATCGTGGCGATCATCCGCGCGGACTCCTCCGAGCAATTGATCGATGCCGCCGCGGCGCTGTATGAGGGAGGCGTCACCGGGATGGAAATCACGATGACCACGCCCAACGCGCTGCAAGTCATCACCGATGTCAGCAAGAAGTTTGGCGACAAGGTGCTCATCGGCGTCGGCAGCGTGCTCGACCCCGAGACGGCGCGGCTCGCGATCCTCGCAGGAGCGGAGTTTGTCGTTACGCCTGTCACGCGCCCGGAAATCATCCGGCTTTGCAATCGCTATGCGAAGCCGATCGCCAGCGGCGCATTCACCCCTTCGGAATGCCTCACGGCGCACGAATCCGGCGCGGATTTCGTCAAACTTTTCCCGGCCGACCAGGTCGGCCCCACCTATATCAAGAACATCCTGGCGCCCATGCCCATGCTCCGCATCATTCCGACCGGCGGGGTCACCGTTGATACGGCGGCGAGCTTCATCAAGGCCGGTTGCGTCGCGCTGGCCGCGGGCTCCAGCCTTGTCAGCAAGGACATCCTCAAATCGCGCGACTGGAAGAAATTGAGCGAGTCCGCCGCCGCATTCGTCGCCGCCATCCGCGCGGCACGCGGAGTATGAGCCGGCGCCGCCGCTCCAATCGTTCTCACGGCGGCCTGATCGGCAATGCTGGCGATGCTCCCTCGTCGGACAAGCCAAAGTCCCGCCCGCCCCGCAGCCGGCCCCCACAAAACCAGCAGCAGCCCAAGCAACAGCAGCAGCCCAAGCAGCAGCAACAGCCCAAGCAACAGCAACAGCCCAAGCAACAGCAGCAGCCAAGGCAACATCAACAGCCGAGGCAACGGCAACAGCCAAAGCAGCAGCAACCGCAGCAGCAGAATCCAAAAGAGCGCCGCCATCAGGCCGCGGCGTCCGGCGGCCTGCGCGAGCGTATCCTCAGGCTCCTTCGCGCACCGAACTATGAGCCGCTCGATAAGGCCGGCATCGCTGGCGCGCTCGGCCTTTCCGCCGACGAAGGGACTCAATTGCGCACCGTTTTGCGCACGCTGGAGCAGGAGGGCGTTATCGCCCGCATCCGGACGGATCGTTACATTCTGCCCGAGGAGGCAAACCTCTGCACCGGCATCCTGCGTTTCTCGCGCGGAGGCAGTGCTCGGCTCGATTGCGGGACGGAGCCGCACTTCTACGTCTCCCAGGAGAACGCCGGCATCGCGATGAATGGCGACCGCGTCGTCGCCCGTCTCCTCCACGAGGGCCACCGCCAGCGGCCCGATCCGCAGGGCAGGCCCGCCGCGCAGGTCATCCGCATCCTGGAGCGGGCAAATGAGACCATCGTCGGCACGCTCCAGTCCTCCAAGCGCTTCACCTATGTCGTGCCGGATGACTCGCGGCTGGTCCACAATATCTACGTCCTCCCGGCCCGCGACGGCGCGCCGAAGACACCCGCGATTGGGGATAAGGTCGTTGTACGCCTCGAGGAATGGCTTTCACCCGAGACCAATCCGGAAGGGCGCATCATCGAGGTTCTCGGCCGCGCGGACGCGCCCGGGGTGGACATGCTCTCCATCATCCGGCGCAACAATTTGCCGACGGAATTCCCCGAGGCCGTGCTGGAGGAAGCGGCGCGCGTACCGGAAACGGTCGATGCCCGCGATGCCGACGAGCGCGAGGATTTGCGCAACGACCTCATCATTACGATCGATCCCGACGATGCGCGCGATTTCGACGATGCCATCAATGTCCAGCGGCTGCCCGGCGGCTGGCGGCTCGGCGTTCACATCGCGGATGTCTCGCATTATGTCCGGACCGGCGGCGCGCTGGATCGCGAGGCGCTCTCGCGCGGCAACAGCGTCTATCTCGCCGACCGCGTCATCCCGATGCTCCCGGAGCGGCTCAGCAACGGGGTGTGCAGCCTCAAGCCGCGCGTGGATCGCCTCACCTTTTCCGCGTTCATCGACTTCTCGCCTTCGGGCAAGATCAAGCACGTCCGCTTCTCGCGCACGGTCATCCGCAGCAAGGCGCGCCTGACCTACAAGCAGGCCTTCGCCATCCTCTCCGGCAAGCCGATCGATCCGGTCCCCGACCTGGTCCCGGACAAGACCGATGTCATTGCGCCGGAGGTCATCGAGCAATTGCATACTGCGTGGGAGCTGGCTTCGCTGCTGCGCAAGAATCGTTTTCAGGCCGGCTCGCTCGATCTTGATTTTCCCGAGGTCAAGGTCTGGCTCGATAAGGAAGGCCATCCCGTGAAGCTGGAGAAAGTCGAGAACGACGCCTCCCACCAGCTCGTCGAGGAATTCATGCTTGCCGCGAACGAAGTGGTCGCGCGCGAGATTAAGAACCGGCTTCTCCCGTGCATCTATCGCGTCCATGACGATCCCGATCCGGACCGGCTTAGGGAATTCCGCGAGCTCGCGCTGAGCTACGGGTTGCAATCCGGCGATCTGACCAATCGGGCCGAGGTCCAGCGGCTGCTCGCGAAAATCCGCGGCCTGCCGGAGGAATACGCGCTCAAGCTCGGCTTCCTCAAGAGCCTTAAGCGGGCCGCCTACGAGGTCGAGCCGCGCGGCCATTACGGGCTGGCAAAAACAAATTACACCCATTTCACCAGCCCCATCCGGCGGTACGCGGACCTGGTCGTTCACCGCGTTCTCTCCCAGCTCGCGGCGGAGCAGAATCCCGGCTCCCGCGTCGCGCGCAGCCGGCCGGCCTCAAAGGAACTGCCGGCCGTTGCCGAGCACATGTCCTCCACCGAGCGCGTCGCGGCCGATGCCGAAAAGGAATCGGTGAAGCTCAAGAAAATGGAGTATCTCCAGGGCCAGCTTCGGTCGCGAAACCCGCAGGAATTCGACGCCGTTATCGTCGATATCAAGAGCTTCGGCCTCATCGTCGAGCTGCCGACCATTATCCTTACCGGCATGATCCATGTCTCAGCCCTCCAGGATGATTTTTACCTCTTTGACCCCGTCCGCCTCCTCTTCGTCGGGCGGCGCAAGCGGAAGACCTACCGGGTGGGCGGCAAGCTCCGCGTCACGGTGGATCGCGTCAATGTCCACAAACAGCAAGTCGACTTCCTGCCGGTGCAGTGATCGACAAGATCCGGTCAGTCGCGCGGCGGGATTCCGAATATAGAGTTGGACATGCCCAAGAAGTTTTGCAACATTCCCCGGCTCCCGTGATCTCCCTACATCACCTGAGCCACATGGGATTTATGGAAAATGTAATCGCAGCCAAAGAGGTGCAAGTTGAACGCAAGCACCTCAGCATTGAATTTCGGGAGAATGAGCGCGGGCGCTTTCTCCGGATAACCGAGACCGCACACGGGCACAGAAACGCAGTCATCATCCCGAGCACCGGTCTCGCCGATTTTACGTCTGCCCTGGCCGCCGTGCTGAACATGGCCAATAAAGCCACCCCGGCGGCGACTCCGACCGCGGCATAAGCCCCGGGCCGCCATCCCTGGCCCGGACTCTCCTTCCGGTCCCGCTCCCTCGTCTCGACTCTCTTCCGCACCGCCCCTCCCATCCCTTTCCGAAAAATTACAACCAGCCACACGACAATGCCTACCAAATCCACCCGCCTCCCTGCCTCCCGCCGCGCCCCCGTTTCCACCAACGGCGCGTCCCACGGCCCGAAGAAATCCGCCTCCAAGGTCAGCAAATCCGCCTCGCCTCCCGCCAAGAGCAAGCACGTCTATAACTTCGGCGCCGCCAGGGCCGACGGCGACGGCAAGATGAAGCCGTTGCTCGGTGGCAAGGGCGCGAACCTCGCCGAGATGACCCGCATCGGTCTGCCGGTGCCTCCCGGGTTCACGATCACCACGGAAGTCTGCACCTATTATTACGCGAACAAGCGCACCTACCCGGCGAACCTGAAGGGCCAGATGGAGGCCGGCGTCGCGAACATGGAGAAGATCATGGGCACCAGATTCGGCGACACCAGCGCAATGCCGCTGCTGGTCGCCGTCCGTTCCGGCGCGCGCGATTCCATGCCGGGCATGATGGACACGATTCTCAACCTCGGCCTTAATGACCAGAGCGTGCTCGCCCTGGCCAAGGCCACCGGCAATGAGCGGTTCGCGTGGGATTGCTACCGCCGCTTCATCCAGATGTACGGCGATGTCGTCATGGGCGTGCAGAAGGCCGCGCATGAGGACCACGAGCCGTTCGAGACCGTGATCCATGAGCTCAAGCACGAGCTTTATCACGCCGATATCGAGGACACGAAGCTGACCGTCAACGACCTCAAGGAGCTCGTCTCACGCTTCAAGGCGCTGGTCAAGGAGCGTACCGGCAAGCAATTCCCGAACGATCCGTGGAAACAGCTCGAAGGCGCCGTCGGCGCTGTCTTCGGCTCATGGATGAATGACCGCGCCATCGTTTACCGCCGCAAGTATGGCATCCCGGCCGAGTGGGGCACGGCAGTCAATGTGCAGGCGATGGTCTTCGGCAATACCGGCACCAATTCCGGCTCTGGCGTCGCCTTTACCCGCGACCCGGCCACAGGCGAGAAGACCTTTTACGGCGAGTTCCTCATGAACGCCCAGGGCGAGGATGTCGTCGCCGGCGTGCGCACCCCCGAGCCCGTGGCCGATCTCAAGAAGCACCTCCCGAAGGCGCTCGTCGAGCTGGAGCGGATCCGTCAGGTGCTCGAGTCGCATTTCAAGGATGTGCAAGACTTCGAGTTCACCATCCAGGACGGCAAGGTGTTTATGCTCCAGACCCGCAACGGCAAGCGCACCGGCGTCGCCGCCGTCCGTTTCGCCGTGGAAATGGTGAAGGAGAAGCTCATCGACTGGAAGACCGCCATCAACCGTGTCCCGGCCGATCAGCTCGACCAGGTGCTCGCGCCTGTGTTTGACCGCGCAGCCATCAAGGCCGCGAAATCCGTCGCGCATGGCCTGCCCGCCGGTCCCGGCGCAGCCTCCGGCCGCGTCTATTTCAACGCCGACCGCGCAGCCGCTGCCGCCGCGAAGGGCGAACGCGTGTTGCTGGTCCGTATCGAGACCTCGCCCGAGGATCTGCGCGGCATGATCGCCGCCGAGGGCATCCTGACTGCGCGTGGAGGGGTCTCCTCGCATGCGGCGCTCGTTGCCCGTCAGATGGGCAAGGTGTGCGTCTGCGGCGCAAGCGGCATCGACGTTGATTACAAAGCCAAGACCATGACCGCCGGCGGACAGACCTTCAACGAGGGTGAGGATTTCCTCTCCATCGACGGCACCTCCGGTCTCGTCTATGCGGGCGAAGTCAAGACCGCGCCCTCCGAGGTCATCCAGGGCCTCATCGGCAATAACGCCACCGCCAAGAAGAGCCGGACCTACCAGAACTTCGTCCAGCTTATGGACTGGTGCTCGAAGGTCGCCCGCCTCCAGGTTCGCACCAATGCCGACACCCCTGAGCAGGTCGAGAACGCCATCGCCTTCGGCGCCAGCGGCATCGGCCTCACCCGTACCGAGCACATGTTCTTCGAGGGCAACCGCATCGATTCCGTCCGCGAAATGATCCTCGCCCGCAGCCTCGAAGCGCGCCAAAAGGCCGTCAACAAGCTGCTGCCCTTCCAGCGGCAGGACTTCGTCGGCATCTTCAAGGCGCTCAAGGGCCGCCCGGCGACCATCCGTCTGCTCGACCCGCCCCTCCACGAGTTCCTGCCGCATGACGACGGCGCCAAGCGCGACCTCGCCCACAAGCTCGGCACAACCCCCGAGGAAGTGACCAAGCGTGTGCATGAGTTGCACGAATTCAACCCGATGCTCGGCCATCGCGGCTGCCGTCTCGGCATCACCTTCCCGGAGATTACCGAAATGCAGGCCCGCGCCATCTTCGAGGCCGCCGCCGAAGTCCAGAAGAAGGGGATCAAAGTAGCCCCCGAGGTCATGGTCCCGCTGGTCGGCTTCAAGAAGGAGCTCGATCTCCAGGTCGAGATTATCCATCGCGTCGCCAAGGAAGTGCAGGCTGAGAAAAAAGTGAAGATCAGCTATCTGGTCGGCACCATGATCGAGGTCCCGCGCGGCGCCATCACCGCCGACGAGATTGCCCACACCGCGGAGTTCTTCTCCTTTGGCACGAACGATCTCACCCAGACCACGCTCGGCATGAGCCGCGACGATTCCGGCTCATTCCTACCCCATTACCAGGAGCTCGAGATCGTGAAGAACAACCCGTTCGCGACCATCGACCAGTCCGGTGTCGGCGCGCTGATGGAGATTGCCGTCGAGAAGGGCCGCAAGACCCGTCCGCACATCAAGCTCGGCATCTGCGGCGAGCACGGCGGTGACCCGGCCTCCGTAAAGTTCTGCCACAAGCTCGGCCTGACTTACGTAAGCTGCTCCCCCTTCCGTGTACCGGTGGCCCGTCTGGCCGCCGCTCAGGCGGCGCTGGCTTAACAGACAGCAAGAATGAATCAAAAAAAGCCGGGTCCGAAAGGTCCCGGCTTTTTTGGTTTTAACACTGCTCCTGGATCTTCGCGGCCAGGTTGGCGCGTTGCAACGGCACCTCGGTGAAGATCGCCCGGGAGAGATCGCTCCAGGGCGCGCCATTGGAGATGATCGATTTCAACCGTTGCGTGAGCGGATTGTCCAACGCTTCGGAAACATGCGGCGCCGGCGGCATCTCGGAGTCACTCCCGGCTTCGTTGTAAAGGCGCACGGACGCGGTGTTGAGATCGTCATCCACCACGACAATCGCCGCCCCTTTCACCGGCGCCGGGTCCATCGAGTCAACCACCCACCCGCCGTCGTTGATGACGTTCATATTCCCTTTATAGCCCGCATACCGGCGGGCCTGTTCAAACGGCTTGTGCGTGTGTCCGAAGATGAAGGTCAAATCCGACGGCACGACCTTGTTGTTATCTGCCAGGATTTGCTGGAGTAAGTATTGCTCGATGAATTGCTGGAGTCCCGATTCCGCATCTGGGCTCAAGACGCCGCCGGGATGCAGGACTTCGCGATGAGCAATGGAGCTTACCAGCAGGTCGAGCAGGGCGGTCGTCACCATATGCTCAACCGCTTGCGGGACCCATCGCAGGCTGTGGGTCTTCACGATCCTTTTGGCCAGGTTCGCGACCATCGCCTTTAACTCAACACTCGATTGGAGCTTGTCATAGATCAATTCGACGTCCGTCCCGAAATCACCCGAGCGCCCGAGCGTTGACCAAAAGAAATCGACCCATGCGAAATTCTCGGCCTCAAGCTCCCAGATCAATGCGGGTTCCACGCGATCCGGAAACAGCGACGAGCGAAGGCCGGTCATGAGCCGGTAAATGGACTCGATATAGTGGCCGTGGCTGAAGATGACGCATTTGTTCCCGTCCGCGCTGCGCACCCCGAGATTGGGATAAACGACCTGAAAATCCGGTTTCGTGCCGGCAAACCGTTTCACCAATTGATTCAGCAGATAGCACGGCACGGGATCGTAATCGCCCAGGAACATCTTGGTGGTATGCCATGGCGGATCGAGCTGCGTGCCCCACTTCGTGCCTGTGAGATACCCGTCGATATATTGCGTCTCCCGCGCGGTTTCCCAGATATGATGGTCGTGATTGCCCGGGTTGTAATAGATCGTGTTGTCGAAGATTTCCTCGCCCGGTTTCATGGTGAGTTCCATGAATCGCTCGAACACCATCGCCGCCACGTTGATATCCGCGAGTGCCAGCTCCAGCACATCGCCGTTTAAAACCAGCGTCGGTTTTTTTGCACCGGTATTTTTCGAGATCAACGTCCTCAGGCAGGCCGCGAACCCGATCATGACGTCGTTCGGTTTCAGCGGGTCCGCGCGGGAGGGCTTCCCATCGCTGGTCTTTGGGGTGAGCCGGGTCAGGAGACTGTTCTCCGCGCCCAGATGGAGATCCGACAGGCAGACGTAGCGTATATCGCTCATAGTTTCAGGTTGCTCGAGACAGGGTTGGTATTTGAATCGCGGGCAGGCTCAATGTGCACCAGCACGTCCGCCACTTCCGGCACCTCCAGCCGCACGGCATCCTTTACCTGGTGGGCGATTCCATGTCCTTCCGTGACGGACATCGAGCCATCCACTTTCACGTGCAGATCCACGTAAAACTCCAGGCCCATCTTTCGCACGCGGCATTGTTCCGTCTCGGCGACGCCGGCAACTTTTAGCGATGCCGCGCGCACGCGCTCCTGGATGTTCCTCGGCGGCGCTGTATCCATCAGGTCGAGCAGTGACGGCCAGAAAATGAGCAACCCATTGTAGCCGATGATCGCGCACGCGAAGAGCGCGGCCCAGTTGTCCGCCTTCTCATATCCCTTGCCGCCCACCAGCGCGAAGGTGATGCCGATGAGCGCGGCGGCGGAGGTAATCGCATCGGTGCGATGATGCAGGGCATCCGCCTCCATCGCGGTGCTGCTGGTATGGAGCGCCATCTTCTGGACGCGTCGCGAGTGAATCTCCTTCACGACGATCACCACCAGCAGTACCGGCAGCGTGAACAGCCGCGGGGCGCTGTGCCGCGCGGCGAGCGCCTGCATGCTCTCGATTGCCAGCGCCGCGCCCGCGCCGAGGATCAGGACCGACCCGAGGATCGCCGCCATCGGCTCGGCCTTGCCATGTCCATAGGGATGTGTGGCGTCAGGTGGCTTTGCCGCGTAGGTAAGCCCGGCCCAGATCAACAGGGAAGAGATGATATCGAGTAACGATTCGAACCCATCCGCGATGAGCGCATACGAGTGCCCCAAGAGCCCGGCCCCGATCTTGACCGCGCAGAGCACGGCATTGAGCCCCATCCCCACGAGTGCCAGGTGGGCGCCAGATTCCAGCTTGAGTCGGGTGGAAGGCATGGGTTGTCTCCGGGGCTGCCGTCAGATAAGACAGATGTCAGCCATTCGCCCATGAAAAAATCCAAGTCGATCATCTTCCAGGAGTTTGGGCCGCCGGAGAAGGTTCTCAGCATCGTGGAGGACGATGTCCCCGAGCCGCGCGCAGGCGAGGTCCTGATCCGGGTCGAGGCATCCCCGATCAATCCCGCCGATCTCAATATCATCGAGGGAAAATATCCGAAGCGCCCGGAGCTGCCGGCCGTGCCCGGCATGGAAGGCGCCGGCGTCATTGCCAGCATTGGCGCGGAGGTGGACCGCTTTGCGCCGGGGGACCGTGTGCTGGTGCCGCATGGGGAGGGGGCATGGCGCGAATACCTCACCGTGCCGGTCTCAAGCGTCTTTGGCGTGCCGGCTTCCATCCCGCCGCTCCAGGCTGCGATGCTGCGCATCAATCCCCCCACCGCATGGCGGATGCTGCATGATTTTGTGAAATTGGAACCGGGCGACTGGGTGCTCCAGAACGCCGCCAATTCCGCCGTCGGCCGCGCGGTCATCGTCATGGCAAAATCGCTCGGCGTTCACACCGTCAATATCGTCCGGCGCCCGGAGCTGATCCCGGAGTTGGAGGAACTCGGCGCGGATCAGGTGCTCGTGGAGGGCGATGAAGTGGAGCAGCAGATCGGCGACATCGTCCCAAAGAACCGCGCCCGGCTCGCCTTCAACGCCGTCGGTGGAGAGAGCGCCCTGCGTCTGGCCAATTCCCTGGCGCGCGAGGGCGTGCTGGTTACCTACGGGGCGATGGGCCGCCAGCCAATGCGCATCCCCAATGGCTTGCTCATCTTCAAGAACCTTGTCTGGACCGGTTTCTGGATCAGCGCGTGGTACAAGCACGCATCCGAGGAGGCGATTTTTGACATGGTAGCCTCGATTACTCCGTTGCTCGCCAGCGGCGCGCTCAGCGTCCCTATCGCCGCCACCTATCCGCTCGACCAATTCGCCGAAGCCATCCGTCACGCCGCATCCGACAAGCGCGGCGGCAAAATCCTCTTCAAGAACGAGCCGCCATCATAGGCCCCGCCGCCGCTTCAATACGACCGCCGGCACCGCCCCAGACGTACCTCTAGAGAGCGTTTGCGCCACCATGGATGAGTTCCAACCCGCAGCGCCCACTGACTTATGCTTACCTACATCCCTCTCGACCCCCCTACTTCCGGAAATATCGGCCTCCGCGGCAATCCCCTTGAGGGCGCCATCGGTCCCGTCAATGTCGGCGAAACTGAGCGGTACGGCTCACTCATCGGCGGCGCTGCCCTGGTCGCCGCGGGCCTCTCCCGCCGCAGCCTGCCTGGGCTCTTGATTGCCGCACTGGGTGGAGCATTCATTCTGCGCGGCCTGGTCGGCCACTGTAAGCTCTACGATTCCATCGGCGTCTCCACCGCCGCCACGGGCCGCTCCGGCGTCCCGCACGGCACCGGCCACAAGATCGAGAAAAGCATCCTCATCGGGCGGCCGCCCGGGGAAATCTTCGGTTTCTGGCGCAACCTGGCCAATCTCCCGACCTTCATGCAGAACCTCCAGAGCGTCCACGTCCTCGATGACCGCCACTCGCATTGGGTGGTCGACGGCCCCGGCGGCCGTTCGCTGGAGTGGGATGCGGAGATCGTCAATGAGCATCCCGGCGAGATGATCTCATGGCAGACGCTCCCGGGCGCGGATGTCCAGAGCGCGGGCACCGTCCGGTTCACGCCTGCGGAGGACGGGGTGGCGACCAATGTGCGCGTCATCATGGAGTTTCATCCGCCCGCCGGAGCGGTCGGGGCGAGCATTGCGCGCTTCGTCGGCCACGACCCGGCGGCGAGGCTGGAACGCGATCTCAGCCGCCTCAAGGAGATCATGGAGCGGCGCAATGTGGTCTCTGCGGCGGGGTAGGGAATCCCAGCCGGGTCACCGTGGTCTTGCCCTATCGGATGTCCACCGCCTATTCGACCTGTATTGGCAGGAGAGCCCGTGGGAGCCGTACCCGCGTCCTATCCGCGGGCACAGCACTCTTCTGGCGCCAGCACAGGTCCCATGGGTCGTATATGGGTCCCATCCGTCCGCGACGTTGCTACACCGGGCCCTATTGGCCGGGCGCAGGCAATGTGGGGGGCGCACCGGTATCGCCGCCGGGGGCCGGGGCCGGGGGCAAGCCCTGGTCGCCGCCTGAGCTGGGGGCCGCGCCGGCGCCGGAGGGCTCCATTGCGTCGCGGTATTTGACCAGGATCGGCGTCAGCTCTGCATTGAGGGAGGGGATTTTGGACTTCGTGTAATCCTGCTCGGCCATTGCGCCCTCGCGCAGCACGTCGGGCATGTTCTTGATCGCCTTCTGGCCGACAGGCGACTGGTAAAACGCCAGCATGCCCTTCAGGTCATCCTCGCTGAAATGGGCCAGGTAGGCATCGATCATCTTCGGGCGGACATCTTCAAAATTGATTGTCGCCGCGTACCACTTGTCGACCGCGGCCTTCAGCTCGTCCACGCCCTGCTGGGGCAGGCCGTGAGCCTGCATGTTATCGATCACATTGCTGATCACGGCGCTAAAGCCGGCCTTCATGTTGTCCTTGCCGCCCGTCAGGTCGATCAATTTGGATGCCAGCGCGCGCGCCGAGGCGTCGTCCGCGAAGGCGGCAGGTTGGATGAGCATGCCAATGGCTGCCAGGAGGATTACCGCGGAGAAGCGTTTCATGAATGGGATGGGTTTATGGTCTGAACAGTTGGGATTTTCGGGGTTGAGTTTTGGCACCCTCGTTCAAGCATCGCGCAAAGGAAAGACCGAAAAACGGGACTTTGCGGTTTTCAAAAACGGGTGCGGGCAAGCGCTGGAGGCATTCCGAGCCGTTATGATTGCGGGAATAGAGGCTTCGCGGACTTCTCCTGGTATCGGATCAATCGCATCGCGAATTTCCGACCGCTAAAGACCAGTACGGTCCCAATGATCAACTTGGAAAGGTACCTGAACAGGGAATAATAGCTTTGCAGTTGCAGGTTGGATGACGATGAAGCGGCGTACCCGCGCACCTGCATGTTGTAGTGCAGCCACGTGAGCGTCGGCCCCAGCGAATCCACCGCGAAGTAGAGGCCCGTCATCAAGAAGGCGAAACTGTAGAGGTCCACCAACTTCAGGCCGCCGCAATGGATGAAAGACTCCTGGTTGCGAGTCACGAACCGGGCAATCGGCGGGGCGAACGCCCATAACAATACGATGAACAACACCAGGGCACCACAAATGATCGCGAATTGAATAATCGGACTTGGGCCGCGCAGGTTCAGAGTGAGCGCGTTGATAACCAATCCAAGGGTGTTCAACGCAAGCGTGAGCGTCAGGAGCCGGAGAACGACGATCACCAACTGGCTGAGGTGCACCGGCGGCAGCGCGGATTCTTCGGCGTTATTCGATAATTCGTGCGCGTACTCAATGCTGAACGAAGTGCTGCACGTCCCGCAGGTAAAGTGCGAGAGCTGGCGTTCCTCCTCATCCAGTTCCCATTCCGTGCCGCAATGGGGGCATTTGACCTGCAAGGAGGATGTCTCGCTCATCTCCAGTTGTTTATCCGCGGAAATTGAAATTGGGAATGGGCGCGACCCTTCATTTGAAAAATTTGCGAATCAGTTACTCCACATACCGCTCCACCCGCGCATCCCAGCCCGGCAGCCAGCGCGCCTCGTCTCGCTCGGGCGGAGAGTTGCGGACGCGGCGGGCGAGGACGGCTTTGGCCGCCTCAGAGAATTCGCGGACGGCGTTGCCGCTTGAGGGCATGGCGCCGAGAACCTGGAGGAGGCCCCAGCCCTCGCCGTTGTAGCGCTCGGTCTCAAGAGTGCCTTCCCCTTTGAAATTGACGTAATCGATGAGGGCAAAGGTGCCGGAGCCGGTGGCTGCGAGGCGCTCAAAGTTATGGCGGATGATGGCGGCTTCGCCGGGAGGCGTGGCGGCCAGCATCTTGGGCAGCGCGTTGTGCATGCGGAGGGCGAGGAAGCGGGTCTGGAGGGGGATGGTGGAGGCGAGCAGGCGGCGCAGCGTTTTCATCCGGTCGCCATCCTGGGCGGCCATGAAATCGGATCGGGTCTGCCATGGGCAGGGGCCCCGCATCCAGCCTGGGATCGGCTGCCCATCCGCCGCCAGGTACCGGATCAGCGGCGGGAAGCTCTCCTCGAACGGTCCCGGCTCCCCTGCCGGGTACCAGATGAAATGACCGATACCGAGGGAAGCGAACCCTTCGCCTTCATTCCACGAGGTGAGACCCGAGATGGTGCCGTCGCATTCATTGACCCAGACCTTGTGCCCAATGCGGGCGAGTTCCGCGTCGGTAAGTTCCGCCGCGTTTACCAAAGGTGCGAGCAGGGTCAGACCAGCGACGAGCCAAAAAAGAGACTTCATCCCGGTTACAGTAATCAACCTTTCAGCGGCTGGCGAGCCGTCGGAAATCAAAAAACTGTTTAATTTTTAAAATGCGGCGGACACCTTGATCCGATGCCAGCCATCAAAATCCCAGGCTCCCCTTACCGGCTTTCATTTTTCAGCAACGAGCGCAATGAGCCCATGCATGTCCATGTGCGGCGCGAAAGCAATAAGGCAAAATTCTGGATGAATCCCGTACGGCTCTGCAAGAGCCAGGGATTCGCCGCACATGAGTTGAAAAGAATTGAAAATCTGATAATTGAACATCAAACCGAAATTGAAAGGGCATGGAATGAACATTTCTCCGCTTGAGCTCGCACGAGGCATGGACCTCAAAATTACCGAGGATTACGTGACAGTCTCGCTGAAGGATGGCCGTGTCATCAGCACCCCTCTGATTTGGTATCCGCGTCTTTCGAAGGCATCTCCCGCCGATCTGGCTGTGTGGGAATGGCATGGCGACGGCGATGGCATTTGCTGGCCACTCCTTGACGAGGATCTCAGCATAAAAGGGATGCTTGAGGGCAATCCGTCGATCGAGTACGAGCGCGAAGCCCGGCGCGCGGCGGCGTAAAAATCCTCAGGCTCGTGGTGGCAAAGCAGATGGCGCAACCCATGGAGGGGACGCCGGCGGCCATGTTCTAGCCTTGCGGCGTCCCACCGCGCTTGGCGCAATTCAAATCCCTTTCTTCATTGAGCAAGAGCGCCGCTCTTGTTAGCAATGCCATTCCCGCCCCCCATACCCCACCCCCATGAGCCAGAACATCGAATCTCACCTCGTCGAAAACCGCCGCTTCAAGCCCTCCGCCGAATTCACCAAAAAGGCTCGCATCAAGAGCATGGCCCAATATCGCGAGATGTATCGCGAGTCGATCGAGAAGCCTGACAAATTCTGGGCGCGCGAGGCCTCCGAGCTTCTCTGGCAGAAGAAATGGACGAAAGTCCTGGAATGGAAAAACCCGTTCGCGAAGTGGTTCGTTGGCGGGAAGCTCAACGTCTCCGAGAATTGCCTGGACCGTCATCTGGATGGCCCGCGCCGGAACAAGGCGGCGCTGATCTGGGAAGGGGAGCCGGGCGAGAAGCGCACCCTGACCTTCCAGCAGCTTCACCACGAGGTGTGCAAATTCACGAATGTCCTCAAGCGCAATCGCATCAAGAAAGGCGACCGCGTCATCATTTACATGCCGATGATCCCGGAGGCGGCGATCGCCATGCTGGCCTGCACGCGAATCGGCGCGGTGCATTCCGTCATCTTCGGCGGCTTCAGCGCGGAGAGCATCAAGGACCGCATCAACGACAGCCAGGCCACCGCGGTCATTACGGCCGATGGCGGTTACCGCCGCGGCGCGATTGTCCCGCTCAAGCAGCAGGTGGACGAGGCGCTGAAGGAAACGCCGGCCGTCAAGCGGGTGATCGTTTTCCGCCGGGCCAATAACGAGGTGCACATCGAGGAGGGTCGCGATGTCTGGTGGCACCGGGAGATGGAGTATGTCGATGGCAATTGCCCGGCCGCCGCGCTGGACAGCGAGCATCCGCTCTTCATCCTCTACACCAGCGGCTCGACCGGCAAACCGAAGGGGATCCTGCACACGACCGGCGGTTACCTGCTCGGCGCGTATATCACGACGAAGTATGTCTTCGATGTGCGCGAGGAGGATCTCTATTGGTGCACCGCGGATGTCGGCTGGGTGACGGGCCACTCTTACGTCGTCTACGGGCCGCTGGCCAATGGCACGACCTCCTTCATGTACGAAGGCGCGCCGAACTGGCCGGACTGGGGCCGCTGGTGGCGCCTGATCGAGGAGTACAAGATCAGCATCCTTTATACTGCGCCGACCGCCATCCGGGCCTTCATCAAGGCGGGCAATGATATTCCGAAGAAGAGCGATCTCAGCTCCCTGCGGCTGCTCGGCAGCGTGGGAGAGCCGATCAATCCCGAGGCATGGATGTGGTATCACAAGATCATTGGCGGTGAGCGCTGCCCCATCGTCGATACATGGTGGCAGACGGAGACCGGCGGCCACATGATCACGCCGCTGCCCGGCGCGATCTCCACAAAGCCCGGCTCGGCGACGGTGCCGTTCTTCGGCGTCGATGCGGCGGTGGTCAATGATGAGGGCGAGGAAGTGGGCGTCGGCCAGGGAGGCAAGCTCGTGATCCGCAAGCCGTGGCCCTCGATGCTCCGTTCCATCTACGGCGACAAGGCGCGCTACAAGAAGCAATACTGGAGCGAAATCCCGGGCTTCTACTTTGCTGGCGACGGCGCGCGAAAGGACAAGGATGGATTTTTCTGGATCGTCGGCCGCATTGACGACGTGCTGAACGTCGCCGGGCACCGGCTCGGCACGAGCGAGGTCGAGAGCGCGCTGGTTTCCCATCCGTCGGTCGCGGAGGCGGCGGTCGTGGGGCGCCCGGACGAGATCAAGGGCCAGGGCGTGGTGGCATTTGTCACGCTCAAGGCCGGGGTCAAGCCGATGCCGGAGCTGCGCGAGGAATTGCGCAAGCATGTCGGCAATGTCATCGGCCCGATCGCGAAGCCGGACGATATCCGGTTTGCTGACGCGTTGCCGAAGACGCGCAGCGGCAAGATCATGCGCCGCCTGCTCAAGGAGGTGGCCAGCGGGCGTGTCGTAACGGGCGACACGACAACTCTGGAGGATCTCTCTGTGCTGGCGAAGTTGAGCAGCGCATCAGAGTGAACGGGCCGTGGACTCGCTACCAGCGGCAGGTTGGCGCGATATGCGCAGGCGGGTGTGGGCGGGCTGGCTGCTGGTCCGGCGATTGCGGCTGCAGCGTGCTTTGGCCGAGGCGGAGACGGAGCTCGGCTGGCTGGGCTGGGAGCAGGTCGATTTTTTCGATCCGCGCCTGACCGAGCAGGTGCAGAAGGTGCAGGAGTTTGAGAACGCCCAGGCCACCCTGCTCAATACCTCCGCGGAGCTCTCCAGCAGGAAGAACGAGCTCGCGCATACTCTCGCCCAGCACACCAGCACGCATGACGAGACTCAGGCGTCGCTCGCGGCCGAGCGCGCCCCGTTGGCTGCGCAATTGGAGCAAGCCGAGGCGTCCCGCCGGCAGAAGCTGGAGGCAGCCGAGCGATTTACCCGGGCCATGGATGAGATGACCAGACACGAGAAGCGCCTGGAGGCGCGCTCGCTGGCGTTCATGGAGCTGGAACAGCCGGGCATGGATGCCCGCGTCGAGGCGCGGGAGGTCAGCGACGAGCTGGGCCAAATCGCGAGCGAGAAGAAGCTCGTCATGGCCGACAAGGTGAGCGCCGCCCGGGAGGCCGACATGCTGGAGGCGGTCATCACCCGCGCGCGCGGCGAGCTCAGGCGCATCGACGCCGCCGCGGCCGCCGCACGTGAAGCCCTGGCGGCAGCGCGCGAAAGCCATGACTCCGAGACCCGGATTCTCGACCGCGAGCGCAAGAAATCGAGCCTGCACATGGCGCATCTCGACAAGGAAAAGCGCAAGCCATACCAGATCATCGGCGCCTCGCTGGCCGATGACCGCATTGCCCCCCTCAACCAGCCGGAGGTCCTCACCACCGTCGACTCGTTGCGGGCGGCAATTGCGCAGATCGATCAGAGCCTCTCCGATTTGCGCGCCGCCTGCGCGGCCGTGGACCCGAGCATCCTGATCACCTTCTACCTGCTCCTGGCAGCCGTCCTCTTCACCCTCTCCCTCTTCATCGGCATCGCCGCGCATCACCGGTAGGGGTCGGCGGGAACCTGATAGGTCGATTCGGCCCGTCCAACAGCCCATCGCCACACTACCGGCGCGAAGCACATTAATTGTAGCGATCGGCCGCTGGCCCATGCGGGGGTACCCATTGTGGTTCGAGATACCTCCAGTTCATCAAATTCCTTCCCCATCCGTGTAATCCGCGTAATCCGTCCAAATCCGTGGTAAAAAGTGGGCGCTCGCATTGTGGTCCGGCAAAACTCCCCCTTCTCCAATCCTTCCCCCATCCGTGTAATCCCAAAAATCCGTGACGGTATGAAGTCATTTAGCAACCGGCGCTGGGCAGACCGAAAGGTTTGGTGCAGCGTCCCCGGCAGAACCCGTGAGTGCTTGCAACGCGCACGGGTGGCCGAAGGCCCCAAGGTT
>Ga0302319_10002542_pt1 | contig 39186 bp, 38 predicted proteins | sample Bog_T0_2_FD_203319 | JGI IMG/M metagenome (GOLD analysis project Ga0302319, IMG submission 203319) | Peat permafrost microbial communities from Stordalen Mire near Abisko, Sweden - Bog_T0_2 | ecosystem: Environmental > Terrestrial > Soil > Wetlands > Peat | place: Sweden: Abisko, Stordalen Mire... | reverse complement strand
TGGCGGCTGCTCGCGCCGCTGTTGTTCAAGGGTGCCGGGCCGCAAGCTGCCGATCTGCTCGACCAGGGGATGACCGACATAGCTGCAGGGCGGCCCGCGAAGCCTTCGATAGGCCGCGGGTTCGAACGGCAGCAGAGCCAGAACGTGGTCAATATAGCGGGCCATCGCCCGCGCGCGGCCGGGCCGCCACGCCCAGACCGAGGGCGAAACGTAGTCAATGATCGGGATCGACGGGTCGCGGGCCCGGACCCGTCGCGCTACCCGGTGGGTAAAATCCGGACTGTCGATGATGATCAGGATGTCAGGCTGGGCTCGCAGCACGGCGTCGGCCGTGCTGCGGATCAGCCGCGACAGCATCGGCAGCTGCTTGAGCACCGCAGCCAAGCCAACGATCGAGAGCTGTTCGATCGGAAACAGCGTCGTCAGTCCTTCGCGTGTCATCGCGCGGCCGCCGACGCCGTCGAACCGCACCGCGCCACCGAGGCGCTGGCGCAACACTTTCATCAGCTTGGCGCCGAGCTGATCGCCGGACTCTTCGGTCGCGATCAGAAATATCTTCCGTGCGACGCCGCTGCTGGCGCGACCCTGCTTCACGCCGGCAGACCCGTCACGAACAGCCCCGCCGCGTCGGCGGTCTCGATCATGGCCTGCGGATCGGCCACCATGGTGTGGCCGGCCGCGATGGCGATCCCCGCAAGTCCAGCTGCCGCGGCGCCCTCGATGGTTCGCGATCCCACGGTGGGAAGGTCGAAACGCAGATCCTGACTGCTTTTTGGCGTCTTCACCAGCGCCCCCCGCATGGTCTTGGCGCGGATCCGCCCCTCGCCGCGCAGCCTCGCCACCCGCGCCAACAGGCCATCGGTGCCCTCGATATCTTCCACCCCGACCACATGTCCGTCGATCACCACCGCGGCCTGGCCGATGTCGAACGGACTGAGCGCCCGCAACACCTCCCGTCCCCGCGCGATGTCGACCGCCGCCGCGGCATCGGGCTCAGCCCGGGTGAGACATCCCTCGGGCATCAGAAGCTCCGGGGCGACATCCCTGATGCCCACCATTCGGAAACCTTCCTGTTCGAAGATGCGGCCGATGCCGGACAACAGATGATCATCGCCGCCGCGAAAAGCGGCCCAGATCAGGCGGATGACGCGCAACGTGCCCCAGTCGAGACGGATCTCGGACAGCGCCGGTCGTACCAAGGTGCCGATAAACAACAGGTCGTGGCAGTTGCTGGCCCGCATCAGTTTGATCGCCTTGCCGATCTGGCCGACCGGGATCCAGTGATGCCGATAGCGCTCGACCACCGCCGGATCGCAGGCGCCGCGCAGCGCAAACAGGACCGGTTCAATGCCGCGCGCGGAGAGCGAGTCCGCTACCGCGAACGGCATCGCGCCGCCCCCGGCGATCAGGCCGACGGGTGATGAAATGGCCAATGCGCGCTCCGTCATGTCACGCTCCGCCAACTCCGCCAATCCCGCCGCGATACGCGCGCATCCTGCACAGATATCAAGACGTCAGGACTTTCTGGTCACATCGGCCGGCAGGCAAAGCGCCCGATGCTGACCCGCGTCGATGAAGGCCAGAATGTCCGCGATCGCGGGATCCTCGGTGGCCTGCGGCCGGACCGCTACCAGCCGCTCGGCGAAGATCCCGGGTCCATGAAACAGCTTCTGGTAGAACGACCGGATGGTCGCCAGCCGCTCGCGGGTAAACTTGCGTCGTTTCATGCCGATGATGTTGAGACCCTCAAGGCTGGCATACTGGCCGTTGACCAGGCCGAAGGGGATCACGTCGCCGCGCACGCCGCAGACCCCGCCGACCATCACCTGCGGCCCGATCCGCGTGAACTGGTGCACCGCGGACAACCCGCCGATAAAGACGAAATCGCCGATCTCGCAATGGCCGCCAAGCGTCGCCGAAGTCGCGAAGACCACGTCGTTGCCGACTTTGCAATCGTGACCAACATGGCTGCAATTCATGAAATAGCCGCGGTCTCCGACCCGGGTAATGCCGCCGCCGGCCACCGACCCGGCGTTGATGGTCGACTGCTCCCGGATGGTACAACCCTGACCGATTTCAAGCCGGGTGAGCCCGCCGCGATAGTTCAGAATTTGCGGCGGCGTGCCGAGTGAAGCGAATGGGTAGATGGTGCAGCCGTCGCCGATCGTGGTCTGCGCCGTAACATTCACATGCGCAAGCAGCTTGCAATTGGCGCCGATCACGACGTTCGGACCGATGATGCAGTAAGGGCCGATCGTCGTGCCCTCGCCGATCACGGCGCCGTCCTCAACCCGCGCGGTCGCGTCGATTGTGCTCATCGATAGGTCCAATGCTGGCTTTTTGCCAATGATTTAAAGGATCTTGGCTGGTACCGCGGCCGCGCGAAGCTGTCCAGTGACGTATCGTTACGCGCTGTTTCGGCGCGACAAAGCGCCCGCATCAATCGCTCAGCATCGCGCCGATGTCAGCCTCGGCAACCGTCTTGCCGTTGACCCTGGCGTCGCCGTGAAACCACCACATGGTCTTGCGTCGTCCGATACTGCGCATGTGATATTCTACGGTATCGCCTGGTATCACCGGCTTGCGGAATTTGCATTTGTCGATGGTAAGAAAATAGACCGCGCGCGGTTTCTCGGTGCCTTCAACCGAGAGAATGCCGATCACGCCCGCGGTCTGCGCCATCGCCTCGATCATCATGACGCCGGGATAGACCGGTCGCTCCGGAAAATGACCTTGAAAGGCCGGTTCATTGTAGGTCACGTTCTTGATGCCGATGCCACTATAGTCGCTGCGGATGTTGATGACCCGATCGATCAGCAGCATCGGAAAGCGGTGCGGAAGTGTCTTGAGGATGGTGTTGATGTCCACCAGCTCGAATCTGACCGCGGCCTCCATCAATCGCGTCCCTCGCCCTTCTGCTCCGATGAACCATCGCGCGCCAGACGTTCCACCGCGACGATCTCCCGGAACCACTGCCTGGTCGGCTTCGCGAAGAAACCGCCCCAGCGGCCACCCGCCGGAATATCGTCCTTGACCCCGCTCATCGCCGTAACCTGCGCTCCATCGCCGATATGCAGGTGGTTGTTGACTCCCACCTTGGCGCCTAGAGCGACATTGTCACCAATCGTCAGGCTGCCCGCCAGCCCTATTTGCGCCGCCAGCAGGCAATGCCGGCCAATCGTGACATTGTGCCCGATCTGCACCTGGTTGTCGATTTTGGTGCCTTCGCCGATCACGGTGTCACGCAGGCTGCCGCGATCGATGGTGGTGCCCGCGCCGATCTCAACGTCATTCTGGATCAGGACCCGGCCGGTCTGCGGCACTTTGAGGTGGCCGTCCGGCCCGAAGAACACGAAGCCATAGCCATCCTGCCCGATGCTGCAGCCGGGATGGATCAGCACATGGTTGCCGATCAACGCGAACTGAATGGCGGTTCGCGCCCCAATCGTGCAATCCCGGCCGATCTTGACATGTGCACCGATCACGGCGCCTGCCCCGATCACCGTACCGGAGCCGATTTCGACTCCCGCGCCGATTACTGCCAGAGGATCGACAATCACGTCATCCTCCAGCCGGGCACTGGGATCGATGATGGCGGACGGCGCGATCGCCTTGGTCTCGAACCAGGATCTCGGGCGCAGGGCATCGGCGTGGAAGATGCGGGCTACCTTGACGAATTCACGGAACGGTTGGGCAACGCGCAGCACCGCGACATGGCTAGGCACGCTGGCCTCGAACCGCGCACTCACCAGGCAAGCGCCCGCTTTGGTCGATGTCAATTGGTCGACATATCTGAGATTGTCGAAAAACGTCAGATGCATCGGGCCGGCTTCGTCCAGCGCCGCCAGCCCTCGAATCTGCTGACCCCTGCGGGTAGGATCGACCAGGTCCGCCTGTGTCAATGCGGCGATCTCAGCGAGCGTCGACACCGGAGGGGGTTCAAAGAATGTCGGCTGTGCCATTCCACCCCATCGCGGTACGGCCGCTGCGTGAATTTGGAAACAGTAAACTCAGAATGTCGTGCCGCCGCCGAACTTGAACTGTTGCACGCGATCGAACTGCCCCTTGGTTATCGGAATGGCATAGTCGAAGCGCAGCGGACCGAACGGCGACGCCCAGATCAGACCCACGCCCACCGATGTGCGTATCACTTTGCTGTCGTCGTACACCAATCCAGTGCAGGTGCCGGCGGTAGCCGACACATTGCCAACCGCCTGGGTCGGCGGCTTGCAATTGGAGTTGAACGGCGTGGTCGTCTCACCGGTCAAGTTCCAGGTCGTTGGCCCCTGGTAATCATAGAGGCCGCCGGCGTCGGCATAAATCGCGCCCTTCAGGCCGACTTCCTTGGGCAGGAACCAGAACGGCATCTGGAGTTCATAGGACGCTCCCCAATATTTCGTGCCGCCGAGCGCATCCTGGGTACTGAAGGGGTTGATGTCGCGAGGGCCAATACCGTTCGGCGCAAAGCCGCGAACCAGATTCGGGCCCATCTGGAACTGATCGAGCATGCGCAGTTGGGAATTGCCGACCGAGTTGAGGATACCGCCCTGGACGTGAACCAGTCCGACCAAATCGGCCACTAGCGGCGTGAAGTATTTGGCATCGATCGCCGACTTCAGATAGCTGACATTGCCGCCGAGGCCGGCGAGGTCCTGCTTGAAATCGATCTGCAGGCCGTCCGTCGGATTCTTGTTGTTGTCCAGCGTGTTGTAGGTCAACGAATAGCCAATCGACGACGTCAGCGACGCGCCATTGGCGAGTTCCTCGCGAATCGGAAGCGAGGCTTCGCCGTCGACATAACAGCCAAGACCGTTGGTCGCCGGGTTCAGGGCTGTCCCGGTGGCATTGGCAAAGGCCGGGCTCGGGTTGAACGGGATCACCCCGTTGCCGCCATTGATGCTGCTGACGTTGTTACAATTGTCCAGCACCGAAGGCAGCGTGATCTGCTGTTGATACAGCGAATAGCGCAGCTGCAAGGTCAGATCTTCGCGCAGCGCGAAACCGAGCCGCGGGCTGAAGCCGATGGTTGTGGTGCCATAAGAAATGAAATTGTTGGCGAGTTGCTCGCGATAGAAGGCATCGATACCGAACGCGATCCGATAGTCCAACAGGTAAGGATCGACGTAGGACAGCGTGAGACCGCGCGCGTACTGGCCGTAGGTCACCGAGGCCTTGGCGAACAGGCCTCGACCGAGGAAGTTGCGTTCGGAAATGCTGACCTCGCCGAGCGCGCCGTCGGTGGTCGAATAGCCACCCGACACCGAGAAGTCACCGGTGGATTTCTCTTCGAGATCGACGATCAGGATCACGCGGTCGCTGGACGAACCCGGCTCGCTGGTGATCTTCACGCTCTTGAAGAAATCGAGGTTCTTGAGCCTGCGTTCGGCGCGATCGACCAGCGCCCGATTATAGGCATCGCCCTCCGAAAGATCAAATTCGCGACGGATCACGTAGTCCCGGGTGCGGGTATTGCCGCGCACCGTGATGCGCTCGATATAGGTGCGCGGCCCCTCGTCGATGGCAAAGGTGATCGAAACGGTATGCGACTCAAAATTGCGATCCCCGCGCGGCCGCACGATGGCGAACGCATAGCCACGCCGCGAGGCCTCGATCTGCATATCCTCGACCGACTTCTCCAACGCCTCGGCGTTGTAGAGCGACCCGACATTGACCTGGGAAAAACCGCGCAGCGAATTGCCGTCGAGCGTGCCGATGCTCGATTCAAAATTGACCGAGCCGACCCGATATTGCTGGCCCTCCTCGATCTTGAAGGTCACCATGAATCCCTTGCGCTCCGGATCATACTCCGTCAGCGCCGCCACCACCTGGACGTCGGCGAAACCATGCTTGAGATAGAAGCGGCGAATCAGATCGCGGTCCGCCTCGACCCGGTCCGGATCGTAGACATCGGCACCGCCCAGAAAACTCAGCAGGTTGGATTCGTGGGTCTTGATCACGTCCTTGAGCCGATACGACGAATAGGCATTGTTGCCGACGAATTCGATCGATTTGATCCCGGTCTTCTCGCCCTCGGTGATGGTGAAGATCAGGTCGACCCGGTTATTGGGTTGCTCGATGATTTCGGGCACGACCTTCACATCATAGCGCCCGGAATGGCGATAGATCTCGACGATCCGCTGGGCATCCGACTGCACCATCGGACGCGACAGCGTGCCGCGTGGCTTGGATTGGATTTCCGCCGTCAGCTGTTCGTCCTTGACCTTCTTGTTGCCTTCGAAGGCAACCTTGCCGATCACAGGATTTTCGATCACCGACACCACGATATGACCGCCGGCCTGATTGATCTTGACGTCCTGAAACAGCCCCGTCTCAATCAGCGCCTTCAGTCCATCGTCGATTCTGGCTTGATCCAGTTTCCCGCCCGGACCGGGCTTGAAGTAGGAGCGGATGGTATCGATTTCGACCCGCCGATTGCCTTCGACTTGAATCGAATCGATGGTCTGGGCCAATGCGGGAAATGACACAAGCAGGGCGGCCAGCGTAGCGGCAACCGGCACGGCGACAAACATCAGGGCGGCCAACAAGCCTCCCCGCACTCGCATTCCAACATTCATGCGCCACGCGCCCTTGTCATTCCAGCGCCGGACCGCACCCCTACGAACCGGCAGATTCCCATCATTGCCATGCTTGTAGCCAATTTTAACCTTTTGGCAAAAGCCCTATCGCAATGCGATTTCATTTTACTTCCAAGACGTTGCTGATCGGCCACGGCATCCCAATAAGGCATCAGGAGGCGGCCAGATGAAGGATGTCATTGTAGGTCGCGAACACCATCAGCATCAGCACCAGACCCAGTCCGATGCGAAATCCCATCTCCTGCGCGCGTTCCGACAGCGGGCGGCCGCGTGCTGCCTCGACCGCATAGAACATAAGGTGGCCGCCATCCAGCAATGGCACCGGAAACAGATTCAACAAGCCGATCGAGATCGACAGCTTCGCTGCAAGTTCAAGCAGCGGAACGAGGCCGAGCGTCGCCACCTGCCCGGAAATCTGTGCGATGCGAACGACGCCTCCGATCTGGTCGGCGCTGGCGCGGCCTCTGAAGATGTTGCCAACATAGGACAGCGTCTGGTCGATCACGAACCAGGTCTGCTCGACACCGAGCCACAGCGCGGTCGCAGGCTTCACCGGCTGGTTCATGATTTCGCCAGCAACCGGTTGACGGGTGATTCCCAATACGCCGCGCCGGCTGATATTTCCGAACATGTCCGGCACTTCCTTGAGCTCCGGCGTTCCGCGCAGCGTCAGCATCGCATCGCCGCGCTTGACCGTGAAGGTCAATGCTTCGCCGGCGCGGGTGCTGACGATCTGCTGCATCTCAGGAAAGGTTTCGATTGCCTTGCCGTCGATCGCGGTGACTATGTCGCCGGCCTCGAAACCGGCGGCAGCTGCGGCACTGCCGGCCTCGATCCGATCGACCCGCGCGGTCATGCTCGGCTTGCCGTAATAGGCGAACATGCAGGTAAAGATGACGATCGCCAGGATGAAATTGGCGATGGGGCCGGCGGCCACGATGGCCGCCCGCGGCGCCACTTTCTTGAAGTGGAACGATCCCTTGCGCTCTTCGTCGGTCATGTTGGCGAGCAACTCCGGTGACGGTGTGGACGCCTCACTCTCGTCGCCAAAGAACTTGACGTAGCCGCCAAGCGGGATCGCCGAGATCTTCCATCGCGTGCCATGGCGATCGTTGAATCCGGCCAATTCAGGCCCAAAACCTAAAGAAAACGTTAATACCTTAACGCCTGCCCAACGGGCGACCAGGAAATGACCCAATTCATGAAAGAATACGACAATTGTCAGGACGAACAGAAAAGGGACAATATATCCGATCAAACCATGGCTTAAGACATTGAAGCTGTGTAGAAAAAACTCGGACATCGGTTTCCCCTCGCGCAGAGCCGGAGGCCCTGTCCTTGATCTTCTACGATGCCTTTGCGGCAATTTGAGGCAAGAGGGTGGCGGCTTTATTTCGGGCGGTATGGTCAATGGCGATGGCGTCGTCCGCAGACGTCAAGGGTGCCAAATTACCGGAACGGACCCAGGCATTCATCGTCGCCTCGACCAGCCGCGCGATCGCTCCAAATTTGATTCGGCCGCTGATGAAGGCCGCCACGGCGACCTCGTTGGCGGCGTTATACACCGTGCTTGCCCCGCCGCCGGCTCGCAAAGCATCATAGGCAAGCCCGAGGCCGGGGAAACGGGCCAAATCCGGGGCCTCAAAGGTCAATTGCCCGATCTTGGCGAGATCGAGCCGGGCAGCCGGGCCGACAATCCGGTCAGGCCAGCCGAGGCAATGCGCGATCGGCGTGCGCATATCCGGCGCCCCGAGCTGCGCCACCACGGAGCGGTCGGAAAATTCAACCATGCCGTGGATGATGGATTGCGGATGCACCAGAACGTCAATCTCCTCGGGCGCCAAGGCAAACAGATAGGAGGCCTCGATGATTTCGAGACCTTTGTTCATCATCGAGGCCGAATCGATGGTGATCTTCTGTCCCATGCTCCAGTTCGGGTGTTTCAGCGCCTGAGCCAGCGTCGCCTGTTCAATATCGGCACTGGCCCAGGTCCGGAACGGGCCACCCGAAGCCGTGATGATAACGCGGACCAGTTCATCCCGGTTCCCGGAGCCAAGCGCCTGGAACAGCGCATTATGCTCGGAATCCGCCGGCAGAATGCAGGCACCGGCCTTGACCGCGCGTTGCATGAAGAAGTCACCGGCGCAGACCAGGCACTCCTTGTTGGCGAGCGCCACCGTGGCGCCTCGATCCACCGCGGCAAGCGCCGGCTTCAGGCCGGCGGCACCGCTGACCGCGGCCATCACCCAATCCGCCGGCCGTGCCGCAGCCTCGATCACAGCGCTGTCGCCGGCACCGCATTCGATGCGGGTGCCGGCCAGCGCCTCCTTCAGTTCGGAAAGCCGCGCCGGATCGGCGATGGCCGCAAATCGCGCGCCGAACTCCTTTGCCAGCCCGGCCAGCGCCTGGACGTTGCGGTTCGCGGTCAGGGCTTCGACCCGGTAGCGGTCGCGCCCGGCGCGCAGCAGATCCATCGTGCTATCGCCGATGGAGCCGGTGGCGCCGAGCACGCTGACGGAGCGAACCGGGGCGGCAGCGGATTTGTGGTTACGCAATGGAACAGCGCTCATGAAATCACCAAACCATAAGACCGCGACCGACGCCATCCGCGCCTCCGCGAAAAAACCCTAAAATCGCCGCCAGGACGACGGCAGCGACGAAGCCGTCGAGACGGTCCATCAGGCCGCCATGACCGGGAATGAGATGGCTGGAATCCTTGACGCCGAATCGCCGTTTGACAGCTGATTCAAAGAGATCCCCGAGCTGGGAGACGACCGAGAGCAGTCCGCTCAGGAACACCAGGGGGACCGCTCTGCCGAGGCCCAAAGCGACAAATCCCGCGGCGATGACGAGACTCGCCGCGAACCCCCCAAGCGCTCCCGCCCAGGTCTTCTTGGGACTGATTCGGGGCCAGAGTTTCGGGCCGCCGATGCCGCGTCCGGCGAAATATCCGCCAATATCGGTCACCCAAACCACCAGCAGGATCAGGACCAGCGCGACAAAACCGAAGCTTTGGTCGAGGCGCACCGCGATGGACGCAATCTCCGCCACCGCTGCATAGCCAAATCCCGCGGTATTCCAGCCCCACGGCGCCTTCGAAAACCAGGCGGTGGCAGCGGCGCCGATCAAAAGGACAGCGAGCCCCGCATCGATCCGGCCGGAAGCGAAACCAAGTCCGGAAAGCGAAAGCGAGAGCCCGCCGATCAACACCACGCGCCGGTCGTGCACCGCACCGACGACCATGAGCCATTCGACAAACAGGCCGACCGAGGCCGCCGTCACCAGCACGGCCCAGAGCAAGCCTCCGGCATAGGCGATGGCCAGCGCTGCCGGCGCCAGCACCAGGGCCGCGATGATACGCAACAGCAGATTGCGCGAACCCTGCTCCGCCGCGGTCGCCGGCGCCGCTTCGCCCTCGGTCACGACCCGGTTTTCGCGGCCAGACCGCCGAAACGGCGCTCGCGTCTGGCATATTCGTGGATCGCCCCCTCGAGTGCGGCCTTGTCGAAATCCGGCCAGTGTATCGGCACGAATACCAGTTCCGAATAGGCCGCCTGCCACATCAGGAAATTCGACAGGCGCTGCTCGCCGCTGGTGCGGATGATCAGATCGGGATCGGGAATGTCGGGGGCATCAAGATATCGAGCGATCGCCTCGGCATCGATCGATGCCGGGTCCCTGCGGCCCGCCGCGACCTCGCGCGCCAGCCGCTGCGCCGCGCCGGCGATTTCCTGCCGCGATCCATAGTTGAACGCGACCACGAGGTTGAGGCGGGTATTATGCTTCGTCAGCTGTTCGGCTTCGTCCAGCAGCGCGCAGATATCCGGATCCAATCCGTCGCGCAGACCGATCACACGGACGCGAACCCCGTCGCGATGCAGGCTCGCAAGATCGTAGCGTATGAAGCGCCGCAGCAGGCCGAAAAGGTCGCCAATCTCGCTCGCCGGCCGCGACCAGTTTTCCGAACTGAAGGAGAAGATCGTCAGATAGAGGATCCCGAGTTCGTTGGCCGCGCGCACCACGCGGCGCAGCGCCTCGACCCCGCGGCGATGGCCTTCGGCGCGCGGCAGGCCACGGGCCGCGGCCCAGCGCCCATTGCCATCCATGATGATGGCCACGTGCAACGGGGCCTCGGTACGATCCGGAGCAATCGGGACGGCGGCGGCGTTCGACATCGGCCTGATCCCTGCCCTAGACCGTTAGGATTTCCTTCTCCTTGGCCGCCAGCAGCTGATCGATCTCGGCAATGGTCGCGTCGGTGGCCTTCTGCACATCCGCGGCCAGACGTTCCTGATCGTCCTCTGATATCTCGTGGTTCTTCTCGAGCTTCTTGACGGTGTCGATACCATCGCGGCGAACATGGCGGACCGCCACCCGCGCCGCTTCTGCATATTTATGTGCGACCTTCACCAGTTCCTTGCGGCGATCCTGATTGAGCTCCGGGATCCGCAGGCGCAGCACCTGCCCTTCGGTGGCCGGACTCAAACCAAGATTGGAATCGACGATCGCCTTTTCGACGGCCTTGACCATCGATTTGTCCCAGACCATGACCGAGAGCAGCCGCGGCTCGGGGACACTGATGGTGGCGAGCTGGTTCAACGGCATATGGGTGCCATAGGCATCGACCTGCACCGGCTCCAGCATCGAGGCCGCGGCGCGACCGGTGCGCAGCCCCCCCAGCTCATGCTTGAGCGCCTGGGTGGCGCCCTGCATCCGGCGTTTCAATTCGTTGATGTCGAAATTACCCGTAGGCATAACGCTCTCCCGTCCTGAGCTCACATCCTTGAGGCGATCCCACCTGCGCGGCGTTGATCTGACGACAATTGATCTGACAACATTGTCTGACAACATTGATCTGACAAAAATCGTCAGCCGGCAACGATGGTTCCATGGCCCTTGCCGCGCAGGATGGCGCCGATCGAACCTGGATCGGCGATCGAAAACACGATGATAGGCAGCGACGTCTCGCGGGCAAGCGCGAATGCGGTCGCGTCCATGACCTTGTAGCCGCCGGCGATCGCCTCGGCATGGGTCAGACGGTCGAACCGCTTGGCGGCCGGGTCCTTCTTGGGATCGGCGCTGTAGACGCCATCGACATTGGTCGCCTTCAGCACCACCTCGGCGCCGATCTCGGCCGCCCGCAGCACCGCGGTCGTATCGGTGGTGAAGAATGGATTGCCGGTGCCGCCGCCGAGCAGGACGATGCGGCCCGCGGCGAGATGGCTCCGCGTCGCGTCGCGGGTATAGAGTTCGCACACCTGCGGCATGACGAACGCCGACAGCGCCCGCGCCGACGCCCCTCGCCGTTCGATCGCGGCCTCCAGCGCCAGGCAGTTCATGACCGTCGCCAGCATGCCCAGGGTATCGCCGGTCGGGCGCGACACGCCGCGTGACGACACCTCGACGCCGCGAACCATGTTGCCGCCGCCGACCACGACGACGAGCTCGGTGCCGAGCTGCTGCGCCGCGATCAGTTCGCCGGCGATCCGGTCGAACGTCGGCTGATCCATGCCGGAGGTTTGCGCGCCGGCGAGATATTCGCCGGACAGCTTGATCACCACGCGACGATAGACCGGCTCAGCCATTCACGAATCGCTTTCCCTCGGGGCGCGGCAACTCCGACCTTAAAATTCCGGCGGCTTCTTCTGCCCGCTGGCGGCGGCGACCTCGGCTGCGAAATCGGATTCCTGCTTGTCGATCCCCTCGCCCAGCGCGTAGCGCACAAAGCCCGCGATCTTGACCGGCGCGCCGATCTTGCCCTCGGATTCCTTCAGCACCTGGCCGATCGATTTGCCGCTGTGTTCGCCATGGACCGAGGCCTGTTCGAGCAGGCAGACTTCCTTGTAGAAGGTCTTCAGGCCGGACTCGACGATCTTCTCGATCACGTTCTCCGCCTTGCCCTGCTGACGGTATTTATCGGCCAATACCTCTTTTTCGCGCTTGACCACGGCGGGATCAAGGCCAGAGGGATCCAGCGCCAACGGATTGGTGGCCGCGACATGCATCGCGAGCTGCTTGCCGAGCGTGGCCAGCTCGTCGGTTTTCCCTGCGGATTCGAGTGCTACGATCACGCCGAGCTTGCCGGCGCCCTCGGTCACCGCATTATGCACATAGCTGGCCACCACGCCGCTGCCGACCTCGAGGCTGGCGGCCCGGCGCAGCGTCATGTTCTCGCCGATGGTCGCGATCGCGTCGGCAATCGCGGTAGCGACCGTGACATCGCCGACCTTGGCCGCCTTGATCGTCTCGACATCGGCGCCGACCCGCAGCGCGACCTGGGCGATCATCTTGACCAGTCCCTGGAACTGCTCGTTGCGGGCGACGAAATCGGTTTCGGAATTGACCTCGACGACGACCCCCTTGGGCCCCGAGGTGAGCGCGCCGATCAGGCCTTCGGCGGCGACGCGGCCGGCCTTTTTCGCCGCCTTCGAGAGGCCCTTCTTGCGCAGCCAATCAACCGCGGCTTCAATGTTGCCGTCGTTCTCCGCCAGCGCCTGCTTGCAGTCCATCATGCCTACGCCGGTGGTCTCGCGCAGGTCCTTCACCATCGCTGCTGTGATTGTCGCCATCGTTGCAATCCCTTTGCCTGAGAGAAGCGGCCGCGGCCAAGCTGTTACTGCCTCGCCGCGACGCCGTCAGGACTCACGTGTATCCGAAACCTGTGACCGGAAGGCTTCCGGCCAGCGCCAAACCTATTCAACTCAAGCCTATTCAGCTCAAGTCTATTCCGCTTCTGCGGTCATCGCCTTGGCCTGGGCCACCCAGCCATCGGCCCGGCTCGGCAACCCAACTTCCTCGCCAATCTTATGCGCGGTGTCGTGATCGAGTTCGGCCAATTGCCAGAAGTGGAAAATGCCGAGATCGTTGAACTTCTTCTCGATCGCGCCGGACACGCCGGTGAGCTTCTTGAGATCGTCGGCCGTGCCCCTTGGGCCGGCCAGGCCCTGGAAACCGGCGGGCTGCGCCGGCGCCGTCGGAATTTCCTCGCGCACCGGATGGGCGGAAGCGCCGATATCGATCCCGGAATCGCCTTGCGCGCGCGAGATGCCGTCGATCACCGCGCGGGCCACCAGATCGCAATACAGCGAGATCGCGCGGCCGGCATCGTCATTGCCGGGAATCACATAGCTGATGCCCTTGGGATCGGAATTGGTGTCGACGATCGCAGCGACTGGAATGTTGAGCCGCTGCGCTTCCTGGATCGCAATGTCTTCCTTGTTGGTATCGATCACGAAGATCATGTCGGGCAGTCCGCCCATGTCCTTGATGCCGCCCAGCGAGCGGTCGAGCTTGTCGCGCTCGCGCTGCAGCGTCAGCCGCTCCTTCTTGGTATAGGCATTGGCATCGCCGGAATTGAGCACCTCGTCGAGGTGACGCAGCCGCTTGATCGAACCGGAAATGGTCTTCCAGTTGGTCAGGGTGCCGCCGAGCCAGCGCGAATTGACGAAATACTGCGCGGACCGCTTGGCGGCGTCAGCGACGCCATCCTGGGCCTGCCGCTTGGTGCCGACGAACAGCACCCGGCCTCCCTTGGCGACGGTATCGCTCACCGCCTGCAGCGCACGGTGCAATAACGGCACGGTTTGCGCCAGGTCGATGATGTGGATATTGTTGCGGGCACCGAAGATGTAATCCGCCATCTTCGGATTCCAGCGGTGCGATTGGTGGCCAAAATGCACGCCAGCTTCAAGCAGCTGGCGCATGGAAAATTCGGGTAGCGCCATATCAAGTTCTCCGGTTGGTTCCTCCGGAAACGTGTGAGCAAACGAACCTTATGGCCCGGTTGCCACCGGACGGCCTTTTGAGCCATGTTTCCGTGTGAGATGGCGCGGTATATAGCGGGATTCCCGCGGGAAGCAAGGAAATCCAAAGGAAATCCGGGTCGATTTAGGCTGGCTCTCCGACCCAAGCAGCCGTTGCCGGTGGGCGCCGCGGGTATTCCGATCCGCCCCCTCGCCCCGCCGCACTACGGCGCGCGTCCGCCGTTCACGGGGCTGGCCGCTGCTTTGACCCGATCCGCGTCGAGCGTCAGCTTGAGCTTTTCGATGTCCTCGAAGAAGGCGGACTCGTCGCGCAACGGCACCAGTCGGAGCGCTGGCGGCAGCAAGCGCCTTGCGGTGAACTGCCGTCCCGAGTCCGAAACCGCCTCCGACAACTGCAAGGTCTGCACCGCGATCGCAGCCGCCAGCAGCAGCAGCACCAGGATGCCTTTCAGCCACGGCCGCGCGCGACCGACCAGGCGCAGATCAAGGAAGCAGACGACGGCGAGGATCGACCACAAGGCGACATATTGATAGGTGCTCGCTGCCGGAAAGGTCCATGCAAACGCCAGGAACTGGGCAACCTGGTCGTAGAGCGAGAAAACCAACACGCCGGCCATCGCGATCAGGAGATGAGAGAGGAAGCGCAAGCGGCCGGAGAAGATTCGCGACAGCAGGGTCCAGAAGCCGACCCAGCCGATCATGCCGGCCAGAATCAGCAATAGCGGGCTCAGATAGCTTGAAACCCTGGGCTCGGAGGTCTGGGTGAGCCAGACCTCGAGGCATTCGATGGCAGGGATCGACAGGCCGAGCAGGATGGCGAGCACGGCCGCCACGCTGCGCCGCTCCGATGGCACCACGCGTTCCGGCTCGACCGCATGGCTGGTCTCGCGAAACCGCAGCCAGGTCTGACCGATCCGAATTGGGCGTCCGCCATCGACCACGATGCGGGTCTGCCGGCTCCTGCCGGAATCGAGAAACATCCCGTTGAGGCTGCCGAGATCTTCCGCCACCAATTGCCCGGTCTCGTCGCGAAACACCCGCAGATGTTGCGCAGCGACGTGCGGATCGTCGATGATGACGTCGTTGTCATAGCCGCGGCCGATATACACTTCCGAACCATGGATCCGGAACCGGGCCGCGATCTCGCGATGACGGGTGAGTATTTCGACCCAGATCATCTGCTGACCTGCACCGCCTCGATGAAGCGCCGGCCGAGCGAGATAGCCTCATCATAGCCGACCGCCTGCAGGCTCAGGCGCGAGATCAAGGCCTCGCGGTCGTGGTCCTGGGTCACGGCGATCAAGGCGATGTCGTACAGGCTATCGAATTCGCGGTAGGCCTCCGCGCACCAGATCACCCGCAAGCTCGGATGATCGGGTTCGTTGGCGGCGCCGACAAAATCCTCATGGCAGCGTTCCGGCGTGTACCATTTTCGGAACGGACCGCCGCCGACCAGGCGCGGCTGGCTCATGCGGGTCAGCACGGCGGCGAACTGGAACGAATTGAGTTCGCTGGTCCTGACATAGGAATGGCTGAGCTGGATCGCGCCGGTGGTGAGATCGGCGGCAACAAACAGGCCGGTATCGCTTCTGCAACTGGTCGAGTTGATGCTGGCGCGCGGCTTCGGCGTCTCGTCCACATTGGTGTTGGCCCAGCAATCGAACCACGGCGCGGCCGGCTCCGGCGCGCGGTAGGAGCCGACCTGGGTTGGACGAAACCCGCCATCGGCAAACGATTGGTAGAGGCCGGAGGTGAAGGTCGCGAGCTGCCGCGCGATCTCGGCATGAAGATCTGGCGACGTGTCATGGTCGCGCACCCGCCGCAGCAGCGTCGCGGCGAAACGCGCCGGCACCAGGAAGCTCACCAGTTGGCCGCCGCGCTGGGTGGCGACATTGACGCCGGCTACAAACCCCTCGCCGGTGACGGTCGGCCCGCCGCTCATACCGGGATTGAGCGCGCCGGTGAAGTGGATGCGCTCATTGTAGCTGTGCCCGACCAGACCGTTGTACGTGCCCTCGCTGATGGTAAAACCGAGATCGAGCGGATTGCCCATCGAATACAGCCGTTCGCCTTGCGGCAGGCGGCCTGCCATCGCCACTTCGTCAAAACTGAAGAACGCCGCGTCGTCCTTGTCCAACTGGACAATCGCGAGGTCATTGGCGAGGTCGAAGGCCAGCACGCGGACGTCGCCATGGCTGCCATCGGCCGCGGCATATTCGAGCCGGAAGGTCCTGGGCTCCAGCACCGCCTGCGAGACGACGTGATAATTGGTGATCGCAAGCCCGTCGGCTGCGACCAGAAAGCCCGATCCGATCGAGGTCTGCCGCCCGGCATCGGCCACCAGCGTGCGGATCTGCAACAGCCGCTGCGGCGCCGCCGCATAGATCGCCTGGGCGGCCGATGACGCCTCCGGCACGGCCGGCGCAGCCATCGCCGCCGGCACCGACATCACTAGCCAGGCCAGCCCGGCGCGCAGCATTTGAACGAGCGAAATCGCCAACCAATCCCCCAGTTCGAAAATCCACCGGCGCGAAAGCATTCCGGTTCGGAGATCACGCGACCGACTATACCGGCCCCCCGAGGCCCGGCCGTCCGACCAAGGCTAGTCCGCCACGACAACAGCGCCGTCCGCAAACCCGCTGTATTTTTCCTGCAGGATCACGATGCGCGATTGTCCGGCTCGCAGCGGACCGAGCTTTTGCACCAGCCGGCATAGCCGAACCCGGTGGAATCGCTCACGCAGCCCGCGAGCGCAAGAGCGGCCAAAGCCAACAGCACGCCACGCCCCACCATTGCGCCCCCTACACTGTCAAATCCCCGATTTGAGGTAACCAGAATGCCGGTCCAGTTACAACAGCCGGGGAATTCAAGTGCAAAACGCTCCACCGCTGGAGGGCTGGATCGCCGGCGGGCGATCATCGAGCCGAGCCGCGAGCTGGGCGGCGTGCAATGCGCTCGATGGTCGCGGAGCTGCAGACTGCATCACGCCTCAATCCGGTTTACGCGCTCATCGATCAATGATCCGAAACGTTGCCGTCGAGTTGCGCATCTGCCTGATAAATTATCCTCGGCAAAAGTCCCAAACCGTGGCAAGCGACGTCAGATCTGGGGCCGGATGCCTCAGACGCAATGATAATTTTATTCGCTGTGGATTCATCTAGATCTCAATTTCGCCGACGTGGGAATGGCTCCGGCCCCGGGATATAGTCAGCCTCGAAAGGAGGCCCGGCATGACCACCCCTCCGTCTCAAGAGCAAGATCGACGCCCCGCGTGCGGCGATGGAGGCTCTCGCCGACGACGCCGAGGATCTCAAGAAGCGCTACGGTGCCTGATCCGACTATCGTCATTTTCGACGCCTGCGTCTCTATCCATCTCTCTCAGAAACATCGCAGTGCAAATCGCCGTGGACCGACTGGTGATGCACGGTGGACCGATGAGATCCACGACGAATGAATTCGCAATCTCGTCGCCGGCGCACCCGGCATTCCCGTCGAGCGCTTGCAGATCACCCGCAAGCTCATGCAGCAGCATCTGACCGATCTCTGAATTCACCGGTTTACGGCAGCACGGGTGGTGGCATAGCGGTGGGCGTCAATTGCAGGGCCCGCTTCGGGCGCGGCGTCAGCGCGAGCGGCGGAACGGGCCGCTCATCCGCGGCGGCGCGGGCGGGACGCGGCGGCGGATTGGGTCTTGGCGCCGCGGCACGATCAAGACCCCCGTCTGGCACCGACGCGTAGGCTCCCTGTGGCTTCGGGCCGGTGGCGGCGCGAGCCGGATTCGCGGCCGGTGCAACCGGGGTCGGGATGATCGGCGCGAGCCTGGCATTGGTGACCCAGGGCGCGGGTCCGGGCGGCGGCGGCGGTGGAAACAAAGTGAGCGCGTTTTGCGGGATCGGCGCGGCCGCCTGTTCGGTTGGCACCGCCGTGGTTGCAGGATGAACCGGCGCATCCATGGCCGCGCCGACTGTCTGCGCCGGCACCTCGCCGATGCTGCTGGATGACGTCGTTCGCGTGACGGCCGGCGGCAAGGCGGGACCCGCCGCCATGGCCGCAACATTCGTGTCCTCAGCCGTAGCCGGGCTCGGCGCCGGCTGGTTCAACAGCGCGTTGATGGCCGCGGTGTTGTGAATGTTGGCAAACAGCCTGTTGTTCGGCGGCGGCACCACATAGGCCGGCGGCTCGACATTGGCGGCGATCGGCACAAACGGCGGTCGCGGCAGAAGGAAAGCTGCGGCCGGCGCCGGCGGTGGCGGCAGGGCCACGAGGTCCGCCGGTGGCGGCAGCAGGAAAAACTCCGGCGGCGGTGCGGGCGCGGCCACGCCGAATAGCGGATCGTTCAGCAGCAAGGCCGGGCGATCGAGATCGAAGACTTCCTCCGCTGTTGGCGGCAGCACGTCGAACTGGACCTCGGTGAAGTTCGATGGCGGCTCCGGCGGCGCGGTGAGTGCGGCGAGCCGTCGGCTGGCGGCGGCGGCGTGAGGTCCGTGCGGATAGCGGCGCAGATAGGTCCAATAGGTCTCGGGCCGATCGGCGCGGTACGAACGCTGCCAGATGATCGCTTCGCGCCGCGCGGCGACCAGGATGCGCAGCTGTTTGGCCAGGGGATCGCCGGGATAGGCGGCGAGGAACTCCTGATAGGCCGGAATCGAGTCGTGTTCGATCGCGGTGGCATAGGCATCCTGCACGCCGAAATCGCGAAATGGCGGGCTCGCGGCAGCGCCTGACGCCACCGGATCCCAAGCCTGCGGGATCGCCGTTCGATGCAAGAACAGGAAGGGCTGATCGGTCCGGTCGGCCTCCCATGGCACCTGCGCGCCCCGGCTCGCCACATTGACGCGAAGCCGCACGCGATCGAACAGTTGCGGCAGCGTCAGTCCGCCGGCGCGGATCATCTCGGCCAGCGCCCGGGCGTAGGTCCCATAGCTGCTGCCGGGCTCGCTGGGCGCGACTGTGCCCGGCGCGGCGTTGAAGGCAATGAACAGATGCTGTGCGGGTTCGAGCAAGGCGAGGCCGCCCGCGATCGGCTCGCCGCCGGTTATAAAAGGCTGTTGGTGCGCGGCGTCGAGCACCGCGACGCCCGCCTTCAGCGGCAGCGCCGCCAATTGGCCGAGCCATTCGCTGATCCGCACGCCCTCGGCCGCCACGTCGCTGTCGCGACTGGCCGCGGCATCGACGGGCATAAAGTAATTCTCACCGTCAAGCTGCAGGCCGTAGCCCGAAAGATACACCATCGCGACCGTGCCAGGGCCTGCGGCCTCGGCCTTCGCGATGAAGTCGCGAAAACTCTGGCGCAGTGTCGGGCCATCGAGGTCACGGGCGCCTTCGACGTCGAAGCCCGCAGCCTGCAAGGTTTGCGCGATCAGGCCGGCGTCGTTGGCCGCGGTTGCGAGCGGCGATTGCTTGTAGTCGGCCTCGCCGATCACCAGCGCGATGCGTTTTTCGGGCGGCTCGGCCGCGGCGCCGCCGGCCGACGCCGCCGACCAGCCGAGCAGCATCACACCCAACGCCAGAACGGAAACGCCTTTGATCACACGCATCGCTTACTGACGACTCACTGTTTTCAGGACTCCGGTTATAGGTAATCCGCGCCTTGACGACGCCGCGGCCCCCACATCGGCGGGACAATAAGCACGGCCAATAAGGCACGCGCATGACCTGCCAGCCGTCGCCGGCACAGCTTACATTCTCGCTCTGTCGTTGCGATACATGCCTGTTTCATCCGACAGGCGGCGATCGGCCGGATTGCAAACCGGCGGCTCTACAGCGTCTGCACGTCGACCACGCCCGACACCGCCTTGATCGCGCCGGCGATCTGCGGCGAGACCTTGAAGCGCCCGGGAAGTTTCAACTCCACTTCGGTTTCGAGGTCGAGCATCATCACCAGCGAGACGTCGCCATCGGCGCCGCCCACCGGCAACGCGGCTGGCTTGGCCGGCTGTGCCCGCGGCGCCGCGCCGGGCCCGGCTTCGGGCATCTGCAGCCGCCTTGCGATCGATTCCAGCGGGCGGGTATCGCGCACGAAAATGCGCAGACCCTTCTGGGTTTTCGCAGCAGCCGCATCGAGCGGCTCGGCATGCAGCACGCGGGCGCGGACCTCCTCGCCCTGCAGTTCGGCGCCAAGCTGCAACAGCACCGCGGCCCCCGGCTCCAGGAGGTCGCGATATTGCGCCAGCCCTTCGGAAAACAGCACGGCCTCGAAATGGCCGGTGGGGTCGGAAAGTCCAATGATGCCCATCTTGTTGCCGGTCTTGGTGCGCCGTTCCATCCGCGACAGCACCGTCGCCGCCACTTTGCCGGCGGTGGCGCCGGTCTTCACCGCGCGGGAGAACTCGGACCAGGATTGCACCCGCAACCGCTTCAGCGCGGTGGCGTAGTCATCGAGCGGATGGCCGGACAGGAAAAACCCGACGGCGTCATACTCTCGCCGCAGCCGCTCGGCCGGCAACCAGGGTTCGAGCTGCGGCAGCAGGATGGTTGGGGCGTCGGCGGCCCCGCCGAACATGTCGTTCTGGCCGATGCTGGCAGCCTCATAACTGCGCTGGCACGCCGCCAGGATGGCCTCGACGCCGGCGAACACCCGGGCGCGATTTTGATCCAGCGTATCAAACGCCCCGGCCGCGGCCAGGCTCTCGAGCACGCGCTTGTTGATAGCGCGCGGACTGACCCGCGCGGCGAAATCCGCCAGCGACGTGAAGCGCCGGGTCAGGCGCGCCTCGACAATCAGCTCGACCGCCTGCGGACCGACGCCCTTCAGCGCCGCCAGCGCGTAATAGATGACGCCATCTTCGACCTCGAAGGTGGCGCCGGAGCGGTTGACCTGGGGCGACTCGACCTTGATGCCGAGACGTTGAGCCTCGGCACGGAATTCGCTGAGCTTGTCGGTGTTGTTGATGTCGAGCGTCATCGAGGCGGCGATGAATTCGACCGGATAATGCGCCTTCATGTAAGCGGTCTGATAGGACAGCAGCGCATAGGCCGCGGCATGGCTCTTGTTGAAGCCGTAATCAGCGAATTTCGCCAGGAGATCGAAGATGGTGTCGGCCTGCCCCGGCGGCACGCCGCGGCTCGCAGCGCCCGAGACAAACCGTTCGCGCTGCTTTTCCATCTCGGCGCGGATCTTCTTGCCCATCGCCCGCCGCAACAAATCGGCTTCGCCGAGCGAATAGCCGGCCAGAACCTGCGCGATCTGCATCACCTGTTCCTGGTAGATGATGACGCCGAAGGTCTCCTTCAGGATCGGCTCGAGCATCGGATGCAGATATTCCGGCTCCTCGTCGCCATGCTTGCGGGCGCAATAGGTCGGGATATTGGCCATTGGACCGGGGCGATAAAGCGCCACCAGCGCGATGATGTCCTCGAACCGGTCGGGCCGCATGTCGACCAGCGCCCGCCGCATGCCCTGGCTTTCCACCTGGAACACGCCGACCACATCGCCGCGCGCCAGCATGGCGTAGCTCGGCGCATCGTCGAGCGGCAGCCGCGCCAGGTCGATGTCGACGCCACGGCGCTGCAACAGCTTGACCGCGAGATTGAGCACGGTCAGCGTTTTCAGGCCGAGGAAGTCGAATTTGACGAGGCCGGCGGGCTCGACCCATTTCATGTTGAACTGGGTCACCGGCATGTCGGATTTGGGATCGCGATAGAGCGGCACCAGTTCGCTCAACGGTCGGTCGCCGATCACGATGCCGGCGGCGTGGGTCGAGGCGTGCCGGGTCAGGCCCTCGAGGCGCTGGGCGATATCGAAGGCGCGCGCCACCACCGGGTCCTCGTCGCGAAACGCCTGCAGCTTCGGCTCGGCGGCAATCGCGGCCGCGAGCGTCACCGGCGCGGCCGGGTTTTGCGGCACCAGCTTGGTCAGGCGGTCGACCTGGCCATAGGGCATCTGCAGCACGCGGCCGACGTCGCGCAGCACGCCGCGCGCCTGCAGCGTGCCGAAGGTGATGATCTGGGCCACCTGGTCGCGGCCGTAGCGCTGCTGCACATAGCGGATCACCTGGTCGCGGCCATCCTGGCAGAAGTCGATGTCGAAGTCCGGCATCGAGACCCGTTCGGGGTTGAGAAAGCGCTCGAACAGCAGGCCGAAGCGGATCGGATCAAGGTCGGTGATGGTCAGCGCATAGGCCACCAGCGAACCGGCGCCGGAGCCGCGGCCCGGCCCGACCGGAATGCCCTCGGCCTTGGCCCATTTGATGAAATCCGAGACGATCAGGAAATAACCGGCATAGTTCATTCGGGTGATGACATCGAGCTCGAAGCTCAGTCGGGCGCGGTAGTCCTCCGCACTCATCCCGGGCGACAGACCGTGGATTTCCAGCCGATTTGCCAAGCCTTGCTCGGCCTGCCGGCGCAGTTCGCCGGCCTCGTCACTGGCCGCCGCCGTAGCGTTGGTGCCAGCCCCGACCGTGAAGCGCGGCAGGATCGGCTTGCGCGTCAGCGGTCGGAAGGCGCAGCGCTCGGTGATCTCGATGGTCGAGGCCAACGCCTCCGGCAGGTCGGCAAACAGCACCGCCATTTCCGCCCGGGTCTTGAACCGGTGATCGGGCGTCAATTGCTCGCGATCGGTTTCGGCGATCAGGCGGCCGCTCGCGATGCACAACAGCGCATCATGGGCCTCGTAATCGTCAGCGGTCGCAAAATATGGCTGGTTGGTCGCAACCAACGGCAGCCCTTTGGTGTAGGCCAGATCGATCAGCGCGGCCTCGACCCGGCGCTCCTTTTCGATGCCATGGCGCTGCAGCTCGATATAGAGCCGGTCGCCAAACAGCCGCGCCAACCGGTCGCAACGGAGGCCGGCGAGTTCGGCCTGATCGGCGTGCAGCGCGGTCGAGATCGGGCCGTCGGGACCGCCGGTCAGCACGATCAGGTCTTCGGCATCCTGGGTCAGCCAGTCGAACTTGATATGCGGCGATTGATGGGTCGGCGTTTCCAGAAAGGCCCGCGAGTTGAGCCGCATCAGGCTCCTATAACCGCGCTCGCGCGAAGCCAGCAGCACCAGTCGCGGCACCGCCTGGGCCAGCGCCTGGCGCGCATTGGGATCCTGATCGCCAAAATCGACCGCCAGTTCGCAGCCGACAATGGGCTGGATCCCGGCCCCCGCCATCTTGTCAGAAAATTCCAGCGCCCCGAACATGTTGTCGGTGTCAGTGAGGGCCAGCGCCGGCTGGCGGTCGGCCTTGGCCAGTTCCGCAAGCTTGCCGATCTTGATCGAGCCCTTCAGCAGCGAATAGGCAGAATGAACGTGGAGGTGAACAAATCCGGGATGGGACACCGCTGGCGGCTTTTGCGTCATGGCTTCTGCGTCATGGGAGCGCGACAAATCATTTCAGCCTGAGGGAAAAGCCAACCCCGATCGTGGCCGACTCGCCCATCAATGGTGATCTTTGCAGCCCGCCCTGTCCATGCCGAACGCCCCGATGCAGCCGTTCATACCGGTTTTCCCCAGCCTGGGCTGGATCGGCCTTGGTCCACTGATGGAGCCAGCGCCCGCACCGTCGCCCGGACCCGGCCCTGCTCAGAGCTGCGGTATCAGCTGCGCCCACACCGCGATCATCCCCAAGAACAGCGTGATCGATGCCAGCGCCGCTGCTTCTTCCACGAATATCTTCAACATACCCCGCCTCCTGCTTTTGGAACATAGAGGGAACATAGTTCTCTTTTTGTTCTTTCGTCAAGGGGCCTTGCCCAACATCAGGCTCCTGCCTTCGATCGCGTGGTTAACAGGCCGCCCTGCTCCGGTTATCCGTCCTCATTGTGAGTCAAATCAAAGCGCTAAAGACCGGCCTATTCCGCCAATTTGCATCACCGGGCGGCGCGCTATGCTAGGCTCCGATGCCGCACGGACCCTGGAGCCCTCGATCGATGCCAGGCAAAATATTCGATAGGTCAGCCCTTGAGCAGGCATTCGCCGAGCTTGGGAAACGGGCTCATGCCGCCGGAAAGACCGTTGAAATATCGATCTACGGCGGATCGGCTCTTATTCTGACCTTTGAGCAACGTCCCAACACCCGTGACGTTGACGGCGTGTTCGAAAAGGACAAGGAGTTCGTCCGGGCGCTCGCCATCGATCTCGCCGATCAATACGGATGGGACCACGGCTGGCTCAACGACGGCGTAAAGGGTTGGCTGAGCGTCGTCGATTCGAAACCGGAGGCCAAAGCGTTCTTCAAAAGCTATCCGTCCGAATCAGAACCGGGTCTCCAGGTTTCTTTGGCCAAGCCTGAGTATCTTTTTGCCATGAAGTGTCGCGCCATGAGGACCGATGCGGGGAATTCCGATATCGAGGATATCAAGCTTTTGGCAAGGCAGCTCGGCTTGATGAATTCGGAGCAAGCCTTGGCCCTTGTCGCCAAGTTCTACCCTTATAATATGCTTGAACCGAAGACTAGATTTGGATTGGAAGAACTATTTTCGTCGATCGACTGGACTCTTAAGACATGAGCATGGATGGTTTTTCATTTGGAAACAGGCCGAAGACGCTATTCGAAGTCGCGCATCGCGTTGGCACTGGCGAGCAGGAATTCGGGCTGGCCGTTCGGGAATTCCTGGATTCATTCTATTTGAATCGAAGCTCCAGAGACGAGGCGCTGCGGCAGCGTCCTCGGCGCATTGACGCCTTTCACGATGCCTATCTCGCGGCTGTTGGCGAGCACCTCGCCCGCAGCTACCACCTCGAAGTTCCGCCGTGGACGGAGGATCATGGCAACGACCTTCACGATCCGTATTTCGCCGGCGGCCTGGAATCGCTGAAGGCCATCCTGTTCGTTGAGTCTCCGCTGGCGTTCCGGCGCCGGCTGCTGTTCGTCAGCCGGAACGCGTTGACCAGAGCCTCCATGCTCGCCGAATCCGACGAGGCCACCGCGCCCGGCGCCTAACAGCTAATCGAGCTCCACCACCTGACCGCCGACCAGCGAGACGCGGCGGTCCATTCGCGCTGCCAGATCCATATTGTGGGTCGCGATCAGCATCGCCACCCGGGTTGCGCGGACCAGCTGCATCAAAGCGTGAAACACGTGGTCGGCGGTCTGCGGATCGAGATTGCCGGTCGGCTCATCCGCCAGAAGGCAGCGCGGGGCGTTGGCGACGGCGCGCGCGATCGCCACCCGCTGCTGCTCGCCGCCGGACAATTCGGCGGGGCGGTGCTTGATCCGGTCGCCGAGGCCGAGATAGGCCAGGATTTCAGTGGCGCGCTTGGCGGTTTCCGAGCGTTTGAGGCCCCGGATCATCTGCGGCAGCATGACGTTTTCGAGCGCGGAGAATTCCGGCAGCAGCCGGTGCGACTGATAGACGAAGCCGATATCGGTGCGGCGGATCTGGGTACGCTCGATGTCGCTCAGTTCCGAGGTCGCGGTACCGGCGACATAGACCTCGCCCGCGTCGGGGCTCTCGAGCAGGCCGGCGATGTGCAACAGTGTCGATTTGCCGGTCCCCGATGGCGCCACCAGGGCCACTGACTGACCGGCCCACAGCGCCAGCTTGGCGCCGTCGAGGATGATCAGCGGCGTCTCCCCCTGCTGGTACTGGCGCTTGATCTCATGCAGATAAACCACCGGTACATCTTCCGCCGCCTGCTCCATCGCCGCCTCACTCGTACCGCAGCGCTTCAACCGGATCGAGGCGGGCGGCCTGCCAGGACGGATACAGCGTGGCCAGGAAGGATAGCGTCAGCGACATGACCACGACGGCGGCGGTCTCACCGACATCGATGTCGGCTGGCAGCTTGGACAGGAAATACAGGGTTGGATCGAACAATTCGGTGCTGGTGAGCCACGATAGGAACTGGCGGATCGATTCGATGTTCAGGCAGATCAACAGCCCGACGAGAAAGCCAATCAGCGTGCCGACCACCCCGATCGAGGCCCCGGTGATCAGGAAAATCCGCATGATCGCGCCCTGCGACGCGCCCATGGTGCGCAGGATCGCGATATCGCTGCCCTTGTCCTTCACCAGCATGATGAGGCCGGAGACGATGTTCAGCGCGGCGACCAGCACGATCATGGTCAGGATCACAAACATGACGTTGCGCTCGACCTGCAGCGCGTTGAAGAAGGTGGCGTTGCGCTGCCGCCAGTCGACCAGGAACACCGGCCGCCCGGCGGCCTCGGTTATCGCCTTGCGGAACTGGTCGACCCGGTCGGGGTCGGTGGTAAAGACCTCGATCGCGGTGACGTCATTCTGGGCCTGGCGATTGAAATAAGCCTGCGCTTCCTGCAACGGCATGAACACAAAGATCGAATCGTATTCCGACATGCCGACCTCGAACACCGCCGCGATCCGGTAGGGCTTGATGCGCGGCATGGTGCCCATCGCGGTCACCGCGCCCTTCGGCGACACCAGGGTGATGCTGTCGCCGGCGTGCAGCGACAGCGTGTCGGCGAGCCGGCGGCCGATGATGACGCCCTGGCCGTCGTCGAATCCCTCGAGCGTGCCCTGTTTGATGTTCTTGGCGATCGAGGTCAGATTGTTGAGATCGTTGGCGCGAATGCCGCGCACAAACACGCCGGCGGCGTTGAAGGGCGAGGAACCCAGCGCCTGGCCGTCGATGACAGGCGCCGCGACCCGGACGCCCGGGACCTGGCTGATGCGTTCGGCGACATCCTTCCAGTCGGTCAGCGGCGATTCCAGCGGCTGCACCACGATATGGCCGTTCATGCCGAGGATCTTGCCGAGCAATTCCTTGCGGAAGCCGTTCATGACGGCCATCACGATGATCAATGTGGCGACGCCGAGCATGATGCCGAGGAAGGAGAAACCGGCAATGACGGAGATGAAACCTTCCCGGCGGCGCGCCCGCAGATAGCGCCCGGACAGCAGCCATTCGAAGGGCGCGAAGGGTCGGGTTCGAATTGACTCGGTCATGGCTGCATCCCTAGCTCGATTCGCCCACAATGCAGGCTAATTGTGGCCGTAACGACAGGAGGGCCGCGATCCGCGGTGGATAATTCACGCGGTCAGCCGCGCCAGCAGATCCGCCGGGCTCAGATTCTCGCGCATCCCGTCGCTGCGCCGCTTCAGCTCGAGCTTGCCCTCGGCCAGACCCTTGGGCCCGACCAGGATCTGCCAGGGCACGCCGATCAGGTCGGCGGCGGCGAACTTGGCGCCGGCACGCTGGTCGGTGTCGTCGTAGAGGACATCGATGCCATGCGCCCCAAGCTGGCGATACAGCTGTTCGCAGGCCGCGTCGGTGTCGGCAGCGCCCTGCTTCAGATTCAGGATCACAGCCTTGAACGGCGCCACGGCCTCCGGCCATTTGATGCCGGCCTCATCATGGCAGGCCTCGATGATGGCGCCGACCAGCCGCGACACGCCGACGCCATAGGAGCCGCCATGGATCGCGACCTCGGCGCCATCGGCGCCGGCGACCATCGCTTGCATCTTGTCCGAATATTTGGTGCCGAAATAGAAGATCTGGCCGACCTCGATGCCCCTGGTGTGCAACCGCTTTTCGGGCGGCACCTCTTGATCGAACCGCGCGGCATCATGGACGTCCTCGGTCGCGGCATAGACCGAGGTCCATTGCGCGATGATCGGACTGAGATCGCCGTCATAGTCGACCTCCTCGCCGGGCACCGGCAGATCGAGCACATCGCGGTCGCAATAGACCGCGGACTCCCCGGTGTCGGCCAGCACGATGAATTCATGGCTGAGATCGCCGCCGATCGGCCCGGTCTCGGCGCGCATCGGGATCGCCTTCAGTCCCATGCGGGCGAAGGTGCGCAAATAGGCGACGAACATCCGGTTATAGGCGCGCCGCGCCGCCGCCTCGTCGATATCAAAGGAATAGGCATCCTTCATCAGGAATTCACGGCCACGCATCACCCCGAACCGCGGCCGCTGCTCGTCGCGGAATTTCCACTGAATATGATAGAGATTGAGCGGCAGGCTTTTGTACGATTTGACATAGCTGCGGAAAATCTCCGTGATCATTTCCTCGTTGGTTGGCCCATACAAAAGCTCGCGCTTGTGCCGGTCGGTGATGCGCAGCATTTCCGGGCCGTAGGCGTCATACCGGCCGCTTTCGCGCCAGAGCTCCGCCAATTGCAGGGTCGGCATCAAGAGCTCCAGCGCACCGGCGCGGTCCTGCTCCTCGCGTACGATCTGCTCGATCTTCTTCAGCACACGCAGGCCGAGTGGCAGCCAGGCGTAGATCCCGGCCGCCTCCTGCCGGATCATGCCTGCGCGCAGCATCAGGCGATGCGAGACAATCTCGGCCTCTTTCGGGTTTTCCTTCAGAATGGGTAGAAAAAACCGCGACAATCGCATGGGGCTACTCGCAGAATCGGCTATTCAAGGGCGGGCGCAAGTCAAACCGGATCGGCCGCGAAAACACAAGGGCGGCGAACGGGAAAGCGACCGCACAGGTTGCCGCCAGTCGTCCAGACCACGCCTCGGGCAGGCCATCACAGCACAAACGAGTGATCAGGCCTGTAATAGCCGATCACTTTCGCTTGCTGGAGCGGGCGGAACCGTCCGGCGGGTGGCGGTTCCAAGGCTATTGAAGTGCCGGCGCGATCGTCCCGAGCACGCCAACGACGGCATAAACCAGCGATAGCAGCCCAATCTCGGCTTGGCTGTTGCGCTTAAGCTGGCGAAGTAGCTCGAAACCCGGTTGGTCGCCGGTTGATCGCCGGAGCCGCGGGGTCACAACCCAGCGGTTGACGGCCGCGACCGCGAGCGTTGCGGTCAATAGCGCCGCCTTCAAGAGCAAAAGCCGCCCATAGGTGCTGGCGACCAGCGCATGCCAGGAGCCAACCAGGATCCACGCATTGGCCAGACCGGTAAACAGCAGCACCACGACCGTGATCAGCCCGATCGCTGCAAATCGCCTTGTCGCCTGATGCGCGCAGTTGAACGCCACACCCGTGGGCTCGCGGCGCGTGCCCTGCAACAGCAACACCAGCGCGACCAGGCCGCCAAGCCAGACGGCGGCCGCAACCAGATGGCAGGCATCGGCGATCAGCTGCAGCGATCCCAAGGCGCCGCCGGTTGAACCGGCATGCCCGGTCCAGGCGATCGAGGTGGTCAGGCCGAGCCCCATGCCGAGACCCAGGGCGCGGGCCGGCGCGAACCGGTCAGAGGCCAGAGCCATCGCGAGAGCCGCCGCCATCCCGCAGCGCAGGCTCGCGACTGTGCCGAACCTTGTGTCCTCGATGACGCTGGAGAATATATCGGCCGTCAGCGGCAGCCCGCTGATCGACGTTGCGACCAGCAGCAACCACAGCACCCCCGTGGCGGCGGCGATCATGAGACAGCCCCAGGCCATCCGAACCATCCGGGCGCGGATGCCAGCCAACACGGAACTCGCCGCGGGACTCGCGGGATCAATCACGGCAGCCCGGAACAGCAGGACACCGGCGAGCATCGCTGTGGCCGCGAAATGAATCGCGCGCACCGCCGCCAGGGGGCCATCAAGGCCCGCACCGAAATCTGCCATTGGCTGCCGTCAGACTACTTGCCGACCCGGAAGGTAAAACTCCCCTCGGTCCGGTGCGTATCGACCGAAACCGCCCGCCACATCACGCGATAGACGCCGTTCTCGAGGGAACGCAACGGCACCGACATCCGGCTCCCGCTGACCTCGGTCCTGCCGGCCTCGACGCGCTGCCCGGCGGCGTCGGTGACGGTGACGGCGCTGAACGCCGGCTCGAGCTGTTCGGTGAATGACAAGCTTACCTGAGGCGGCGGCGCCACCGTCGTGTCGGGGCCCGGTTCGGCGTGATCGAGCCTTGCATGCGCCACCGCTTCCACCGTCGTCAACATCAGCAGCGGAAGCATGACGGCGAACCCCCAGCGGGCCATGATCCAATCCCCTTCCCTCACTCACATTTTCATTCCGGAATGATCCATCTTCATGTCCATGTGGCCGCCGGACTTGCCGCCGCCGTCAGGGCCCTGCGCGCCGACGCCCTCGACGTCGAACGACACCGTCACCTTGCCAGCTTTTTCGAACTGCAACGTCACCGGCAGCTTCTCGCCCTGCTTGAGTGGGCCTGTCAGATTGAACAACATCAGATGATATCCGCCCGGCGCCAGTTTGACGACCTTGCCGGGCTCGATCGCAAGACCATGTTCGAGCGGACGCATGGTCATGACGCCGTTGTTCATGGCCATCTCGTGAACTTCAACCTTGCCGGCGACGTCGGCCGAACCGCCGATCAGGCGATCGGGCGCTGTGCCCTTGTTCTCGATGGTCAGATAGCCGCCGCCGATCTTCGCGCCGCCCGGGGTGGCGCGGCTCCAGGCCTGGCTGATGACGAGGTCGCCCGCCATGACCTCCTCGGCGCGCGATGGCGTGGTGAACAGGGCGGCGAGCGAGATCGCGAGTGCGAGTGTGCGTAGCAACTGTTTCATGGTCGACCCTTGGGGTTACAATGTTAGAATCTTCAGTGCCGGAGAACGAGCTCAGCGACACACCTTGACGTAGACGCAGACCTTCTTGAAATTCTCCCAATGACATTGCTGCTCCATGCGACAGGTCTTGCCCTTGGCGTCCGAAGCCGCCGCGGGGGTCGCGGCTGACGCCGGCCCGAGTCCAAGGAAAAGGCCAACGACAACAACCGCAAGCATGGAGAGCACAAATGAGGCAAAAGATTTCATCGGTCGATTTCCCTTGTTTCGGGTTGATGGTGGATCCGACATCTAGCGACATGCCGATGACGGCACTGCGAACGCGATGTGCCGTTTGTCGTCCATCAGGCAGCCATCCTTCCAGTTGCCCGAAACGACGCCCTCGAGACCGGTGACCGTGCCGGCGCCATTCGGTTTGCCGTTGCGAAATTCGCCTGCATATTGCGCGATCCGGAGTGCAAGGACACCGCGTCCCTCGGGCTCGCCATTGACCAGGTCGCCGTCATAGCGCCCCGAATTCCAATCCTGCGAGCCGCGACCGGACTGCCGGCCCTCAATCCATTCGCCCTCGTCCTTCTCTGACGGCTTGTTGTGACTCAGCCACTGCAGAATGCCCTTGCCCTGTGCCAGACCGTTGACGCAAGCCCCGGACCATTCCGCGGTCTCGCCTTGTTGCGGATGCGGATTCCAGACCTTGCATCCACTTCTCATGTCAGCCACGAAGTCGCCGGCCTGCGCGCGCGTATCGCCGGGCGGCCACAAAAGCAACAGCGCTGCAACGAAGAGCGCTTTTTCGACCCCTTTGCTCATCACGCGCTTCCCATTCAATGCGCCAGCAAGGGCAGCACGACATCGCGCAGCAACCGCTCGTGGAGGTCGATGAACTTGTCGCGAACGATCCCGTTGCCATCGACCACATAGGTCAGCGGAAAACCCTCGGGAGGCCCGAATCCGTTCTGGGTAATGTCGTTCAACGTCGCCGCCGGATAGCTGAACATGCTGCTCATCCGGCGCATTTTTGCAAAATCCTGTGGCTGGTCGGCGCTGATGCCGATCAATTCCAGGCCGCGCTCGTGATAGCGGCGGTAGAACGCATCGAGGATCGGCATTTCCTTCTTGCACGGCGCGCACCAGGTCGCCCAATAATGGATGAGCACGACCTTGCCACGGAATTTGGCGAGATCGAAGGTCTGGCCATCGAGTTGCCTGAGGCTCAACGACGGCGCCGCCTTGTCGATCGAAACCTCGGCAGCGGCTGATGCGCAGCATCCCAGCCACGCAAGACCGGTGATTAGCGCCAGAGCTGCAAATGACAGATCGTGCACGGCGAGCCGCTTGCGTGCGACCTGGTCGCTGAATCGTATCACCATGGCGGCTCCTTGCGGCCCCGGCGGGCCGATCTGGCCGGCGCCGGAGCCATGAGAGAAGAGGAAGGTTAGAAATTGTAGCTCGTCACGATCCTCAGCAGATAGGGCGCGACCAATTGGCCGTCGGTACCGTTGTTGTTGGCGGAATTGGCCCGATAGTAGATCGGCACTTCAACGTCGAGATAGAATTTCAACACGCGCTTGTTGGCCTCGTCGAGCACCTTGGTGAATTCGACGCCTGGCGACAGCATCACCCGGTCAAAGCCGCTGTTGAGCGGATCCGAGCCGGTGCCGCTGTCGTGGTCGCGGTGCGAGATGATGACCTGTCCGAGCGGCGTAATCTTGTCGAAGCCGAGCACGTGATACCAGTTATTATAGACGATACCGGCGGAGCCATCGATCTGGGAACCCGGCTGGTAACTCTGCAGGACGCCGAGGTTTCCATCGAAGAAGCCCTGCGGATCATTGGCCGACTTGTAGAACAGCGGCTGGCGCCACATGATATTTGAAAAATACTGCCAGGCGTTGTCGCCGGTCAGCAGACCGCGATGGAAAGCGCCAAGCAGAAGGTCGGTGCTGCCGGTTCCGATCTGGGTGTCGCGATCAATCCCCGGGGCGGTGAAGGTTCCTGTCGGGAGCTTCAGCCCGAACATGATGCCGGTCGACATGTCCTTGAAGAAGCCGGTGTACATGCCCATCACTTCCACATCGCCGATGTAAGTAGAACTATAGGTCTGGACGCCGAGCGGCCCGCCGGTATCCGTGGTCAGGCTGCGATTGGTGGTTGGAACGCGTACCATGACGCCCCAATCGCGATTGAAATTATAGCTGAAGCCGACGTTATACCACGCCGTCTTGATCTCCTTGTCGGTGTTGAGCGCTGCCGGAGCTTTTGAGCTGCCGACATAATTTTGAGTCTGGTCAGACGACCAATATTCGAAGAAAACCCGACCGCCATGATCGTCTTCCTGCGGCAGAAGCGCGCCGCCAACGTCAAACACGCTGCAGCCGCAGGCACAGGCGTTGGCGGTTGATGGAATAAAGACAATCATGGGCGCCAGCGCGATGAAGAGAATCGCAGCGGCATGGCGAAGTCCAGCCCGCCAACGCGGCGGTGCCGCGTGGCTGGCTGGCAGATCAGCGATGCTGTGAGCGACGGACATGGTGACTCCGATAAGGTTTGCGCGAGGCGTCAAGGCAGGCTGCCGACGCGCGTCGATTGGCGATGGAGGGCGACCGATGAGGATCGAGCGAAAACGCGCGGCTTGACCGCTGGTCGCGATTTCAGTTTTGAGCAGGCTGGCCATGGTCAGAACTTGTAGTTCAGGCCGACGCGGGCCAGTTGAATGACGAGATTGGCAGAACCGTGCAGCGTATTGACGCCGCCGGCTGGATCGGTGATGGCGCCGAGCACGCTGGTGGTCGGAAAGCTGGTGTAGAGATATTCCAGCCGGAAGGTGGCCTGATCGGTCCAGGCATATTCCCACCCGGCGCCGGCGGCCCAGCCGACCAGCGATTTCGAGGCGGCCGCGGTCCCTGTGCCGGGCGCGGCAATCGCACCTCCCGCCGTCGGGACGTCGGAATAGGTCTGGGCGTAGTTGATGCTGGTAAATGCGGCGCCACCGGTGACATAGGCCAGATTGCGATCGGCGGCGATGCCGATCCGTGGCCGCACCGTGGCGATGTAGTTTGTCGTGGCCGACTGATTGACCGTGAAGGGCGTAACGCCGTCGCTCAGCGTATTGGTGTTGTTGAAGAGCTTGGCATTGCCGCGGAAGTAATCGCCATCTCCCTCCAGACCATAGACCAGGGTGCCCGATTGAAGATTGCAGCCAATCTGGCCGCCAACGGCGAAATTATCCCCGTTGAACGAGCCGGTGCCAGCCAAACCGACCACAGATGGATCTGGGGGTAGCAGATGGGTGCCGTTGTCGACGCTCGAGTTGAAATCGGACGAGATCATGCCGAGGCCGCCATTGACGCCGGCGTAACACCCGCCCCAATTATAGGCGGCTGGCACCCTGGCCTTGAAGGCGAGGTCCGCGGCCTCTGATCGTCCGCCGGGCAAGGCCGTCAGCGCCACGGCTGCGCTCACGACCAGACCAAGGATGGGCTGCCGCTTGAGACTCGAACAAACTGCCGGCCCGAGCGGCTCGCCATGATGTTTGGACAATCGCCCGCGGTGGAATCGGGTGGTCAAGATACAATCGTGAATATTGATCCCAGACATGAGACTGGCTCCATAGAAATCGAATCGAGCCAAAACCGACTCGTCGAATGCAACTGATGACCGCGGGGGGTCGGATGGTTCAGGGAAAGGGCGTCAGATCGCCAGCGGCGGCGCGCGCGCCTGGGTATTGGAGCCGACCCGAACAGGGGGCAACGAAGCCGCGGATTCCAGCCAGGAGACGGTCTGGTAGAGGCGCTGAAGGCTGACGAAGACAGGTTCGGGCGGGACGACGTGGGCGGCTGCGCCGCCATGGCCGGCGGCGCAGGCCGCGCAGCAGTCGCCGCCATCATGCGGCGACTTGACCGGTGCCGTCTGCGAATCAGCAGATGACGCCATGCCGGAACACATCGCGGCCATATAAAGTGGATCGGTCACGGCAGATGCGACCACGCGAAATGCCGCGATTGGTGCCATCCATTGCACCAGGACCGAGAGCAGAACGATGGGAAGCAGGATACCCAGCCGCCGTCGCATTGATTTCCCCAAATCGCCATGGTTTGTCTAACATCACGGCCAGACCTTGTCGAGATTGTGTAAGCCTGGATGGCCGTTCGATAGTCGCTGTTGCAATGCGGCGACAGATCGAATCAATGGCTACCGCCATGTATTGGTCCGCTTGAAAAAGTCACTGCTGGCCGCGGCCGCGATCATGATGCCGCTGACGCTGCCCAGCCCCGCTCACGCCGAAACCAGGGAGCAGTGGATCGAGCTTCGCGCGCGCATCCATGGCGCGTTCGGCGCCTTCATCCCGGTTGGGATTCGAATCGGTCTCGAATAGCTTCGATCCCCCAGCACGATTCGACGCCGCGATGGCGGCGGAGGCGCTGTTCAATTCCGAGGCAGCACCATAGCCGGCCATGGACGGCCCTCGCGGCTGCATCGGCCATCGGCGCTGCCGCTTTAGCGCGCATAAGCTCCGTTTTGGGTGCTTGAGTTTCAGGCAATCACAACCTCTAGTGGCGGCCTTGCAATGATTGCTTAAATTGCTCGAATTTTGAACAATCGTTGCTGAAAATGGTGACAAGACGAAAAAGATGGTCTAACAATCCGGGCTCAGGCTGAGCGTCGTGCCCAGTCTGGTGGTCCAAGTCTCGGGAGGAGCCCGGCGCGCACAAGCAGCGCCAACCCGTTAATCAATAGTCAATCGATAAATCGGGAAAACAGGGTCGACACAATTCTGAGAGCAGGGCTGGCCCTGCTCTTTTTTTGTCTGATTTTTTAGTCTGATTTTTTGGCTGTTTATTTGTCTAATTATTTGTCTGATTGAATTGAATCGCACTGAAACAGCGCAGCATGGCCAGTCGGTACAGCGCCAGGTGATGTCAGCGACGCTCGCGATGCGATCACCGATCACGGCATCCCCATCAGTCTCGACAGCCGCTCCACGTTCAGCAGGCCTGCATTGTAGGCCAGCATGGCCGCGGCAAAGAACACCGCCGATATCACCGTGGTCCAGATCAGTTTGCGGCCCATCAGACTGGCAATTGGCGCACCGGGATCCGTGCCCGGTGCGCTATCGCCGCCTTCATGCTGGCTGCGCACGCCGAACGGCAGCGTCAGGAACAAGACGATCCACCATACGACGAAGTAGATCGCAAAGCCGGTCGAGAGCGTGTAGACCATGATAGACTCAGGCCTGTTCGATTTCGACGAGCGCGCCGGAAAAGTCCTTGGGATGCAGAAACAGCACCGGCTTGCCATGCGCGCCGATCCTGGGCACGCCGTCGCCGAGCACCCGCGCCCCCTCGTTGAGCAGCCGATCGCGCGCGGCGATGATGTCGGGCACATCATAACAGATATGATGGATGCCGCCATCGGCGTTGCGCTCCAGGAATTTCGCGATCGGCGAGGATTCGCCAAGCGGCTGGATGAATTCGATCTTGGTGTTGGGCAGCGTTACGAAGACGGTGATGACGCCATGCTCCGGCAATGGCACGGCTGCCGAGATCTCGGCTCCGAACGCCGCGCCGTAGATCTGGGCGGCCTTCTCGGCGTCCTTGACCGCGATCGCCACATGGTTCAATCGGCCTAGCATCCGGTTCCTCCCTCGCGTCACATCGCTGCCGCAGACGTCAAACCGTCAGGATGTGGACATAGCACAAGGGCTTCTTGCCCCACTGCTCATTGATGACCGATCGGACCGCCCGCCGCACCGATTCCGCGGTTGCGTCAGGATCGCGGCGCCGCGCCCGCGGCAGACCTTCCACCGTCGACACCACGAGGTCGAACACGATCTCGTCGATGATGTCGCCGGCGCTGGTCTTCTCGGGGATTCCAACCAGATCGACCTCGGGGTCGTCGGCCAGTTCGCCCTTGTCGGTCATGGCGATGGCCACGAACACGCAGCCCGCGAACGCCATCTTGCGCCGTTCGACCACCGCGCGCGATTTCGAATCCTCCAGGATCGAGCCGTCCTTGTAGAGGCGTCCCGACGGTAGTTCCTCGATCACGCCGGGATCGCCAGGTCCCAATTTGACCAGATCGCCGTTGCGGCAGACCAGAACCTTCGGCACCCCGGCTGCCCGAGCCAAGGCGGCATGCTCGAACAGATGCAGTGCCTCGCCATGCACCGGAATCAGCAATTGCGGACGCACCCAGGATATCATGTCGCGGAGCTCGTCGCGGCGCGGATGGCCGGAGACATGAACGAGATGGGTGCGGTCGGTGATGACCTCGATGCCCTGGGTGATCAGGCCGTTGATGATGGCGCCGACGGCCTTCTCGTTGCCGGGGATGGTGCGCGACGAAAAGATCACGCAATCGCCCTTGTTCAGCGTCACCTGGGGATGGTCGTCATGGGCGATGCGCGACAGCGCCGCGCGCGGCTCCCCCTGGCTGCCGGTGCACAGGGCCAGGACCTTGTCGGGCGGGAAATGGCCGTAGAGATCAACGCCGCGGAAATTCTGCACACCGTTCAGGAATCCGGTTTCGCGGGCCACCTGCACCACGCGCTCCATGGCCCGACCGACCACCACCACTTCGCGGCCGGCCGCCTTTGCCGCATCGGCGACCGCGCGCAGCCGCGCGACATTGGAGGCAAAGGTGGTGACCGCGACGCGACCCTTGGCGGCCTTGACCAGTTCGGTGATGGTACGAGCCACCTCGGTTTCCGAGGGCGAGCGCCCTTCACGCACGGCGTTGGTGGAATCGCCGATCAGCGCCAGCACGCCCTCGTCGCCGAGTTGGCGCAGCCGCCGCTCATCGGTCGGCTTGCCGATGATCGGCGTGGGATCGATCTTCCAGTCGCCGGTGTGCAGCACGACGCCTGCGGGTGTGTGGATCGCCAGCGCGTGGGATTCCGGAATCGAATGCGCGACCGGAATAAACTCGACATTGAACGGCCCGAGATCGATGCGGCCGCCCGAGGGCACCACGGTGACCGGGATTTTCGGCGGATTGCGTTCGGAGGCGCATTTGGCCTCGAACAAGGCGGCGCTGAACTGGGTGGCGTAGATTGGGCATTTCAGCTTCGGCCAGAGATCGATAATGGCGCCGAAATGATCCTCATGGGCATGGGTCAGGACCAGTCCGACCAGGTTCTTGCGTTCGCGTTCCAGAAAGCTGATGTCCGGCATGATGAGATCGATGCCCGGCAGGTGCTCCTCATCGCCGAACGACACGCCGAGATCGACCGCGAGCCAGGATCGCTGATGACGGTTGCCAAGGCCATAGATCGACAGGTTCATGCCGATCTCGCCGACGCCGCCGAGCGGCGCAAAGGTCAATTCATCCGGGCGCGCCATCAGGTCGCCCCAGCGGAAGCGGCCGAGCCGAAATACACGTCGCCGGCGGTGATCGGCCGAAGCTCGCCGTCCGCGGTTCTGATCAGCATGCCGCCGGTTTCGTCGATGGTTTCGAAAATACCCGCCGTGACCGTGCCGCCCGACTTGATCGTGACCGGCTGTCCCAGCCCCGCGGCGCGCGCCAGCCACAGCTTCCGAATTTCGCCGAAGCCACGTCCATGGTCCCAAAGCACGCGAAATTCAACCCAACGATCCGATAATTCAGCAAACAAAACCTCGGCGCCGACGCAAAGCCCGAGCGCCGCCAGGGACGTCGCTGGTGTCGGGGTGCCCTCGGGCGCCGCGACCACATTGGTGCCAATGCCAACCACCACCGCCAGCCGTCCCTCCGCCATCGCTTCCGCCTCCAGCAGGATGCCGGCAAGCTTTTGTCCTCCCGCCAGGACGTCGTTCGGCCATTTCAGCGCAAATTTCATTGCCTTCGATCCTGCCGATAACGGCGTGGCCTGTCCACCGACGTTTCGCAGCGCCGCCTCCAGCGCCAGCCCCGCGGCGAAGCCCAAGGTCGCAGCAACCGAAGGCGGTATGTCGATCACTTCGAGGACGCTGCTGGCGAGGTTACCCCGCGGCGCGATCCAGGGCCGATGCCGCCGCCCGCGGCCGGCGGTCTGCTCCGATGTCACGAACCAGATCGGCCCGCGCTCGCCCAGCCGCGCCTGCGCCAGGGCTTCCGCATTGGTCGATCCGATCTGATCGAAGGCGATCAGCCGATAGCCCTCCGAGGAGGCCCGGGGGCCCAGGGAAAATGTCATCATCTAGAACAGCGACTTCGCCGCGGCGGTCGCGACGCTGACCAGCGGCCCCGGATAGACAAAGAACAGGATGTTGAACAGACCCGCGACCGCAAGCACGGTGCGCAATTCCAGCCGCACGCTATCGAGCTTGCCGATCGGCTCATCGAAATACATCACCTTGATAATGGTCAGATAATAAAATGCGCCGACGACGCTGGCGAGGACGCCGACCACCGCCAGCGTGAACAGGCCGGCCTTGATCGCCGCGACAAAGACATAGAACTTGGCGAAAAAGCCCGCCAGCGGCGGAACGCCGGCCAGCGAAAACAACAGCATGGCAAAGAAGAAC
>Ga0302319_10002541_pt1 | contig 39212 bp, 31 predicted proteins | sample Bog_T0_2_FD_203319 | JGI IMG/M metagenome (GOLD analysis project Ga0302319, IMG submission 203319) | Peat permafrost microbial communities from Stordalen Mire near Abisko, Sweden - Bog_T0_2 | ecosystem: Environmental > Terrestrial > Soil > Wetlands > Peat | place: Sweden: Abisko, Stordalen Mire... | reverse complement strand
CAGCGAAACGAGTTTCAATATTCATATAGGCCCCGAAGTCATGATCATCGGCGTCCTCTTCTCACTCATCTTAGGAGCCGTAGGCGGTTTACTCCCCGCGCGCCAGGCCGCCAAGAAAGAGATCCTTACATCTCTTCGAGAGGTTTAAATGGAACTAGAACTCAGAAACTTAAAAATAGACCGCACCGCGCGTCGCGAAAAACAAGGTAAGCCCATCACCAACATGATCGCCGTCGCTGTGATCGTGGCGCTGGCGGCCATCGGCTTGGTCTTTCTCGTCAAAAAGCTCAATGCGGCAATTCCCGTTCAAGTGACCCAAGTTCAATCGCCCATGAGTGTTTCTGCCGCCGGTGGGCAAACCATTCTCAGTGCCACCGGCTATATCATCGCCGCGCACAAAATTGAAGTCGCTTCCAAGGTCAATGGCCGTGTCGCCTGGATCGGCGTTGATAAGGGCGACAAAGTCAAAGCCGGCCAAGTTCTCGTGCGCCTGGAAGACGATGAGTACCGCGCCCAGGTAACGCAGCAGCGGGGTCAACTGGAAAATCTCAAAGGCCGCGCGCTCGAAATCAAGAATGGCAATCGGCCGGAAGAAATCGAGAAAGCTCGCTTCGACGTGAACCAGGCGAAAGCGGATCTAGAAAACGCCAAGGTGTCGCTCGACCGCACCAAGCAACTGTCCGACAGTGGTGTCTTCTCCAAGCAACAGCTCGACGATGCTCAAGCCAAATACGACAACGCGGTCGCCAAAGTCGCCAGTTTGCAACGCCTGCTTGATCTCGAAGTTCTCGGGCCACGCCAGGAACAAACCACGCAGATCGCCGGCCAAGTCGAACAGGCGCGTGGAGCGCTGGAATATGCGCAAACTCAACTCGACAACACCATAATTCGCGCACCGATCTCCGGTACGATCCTGGATCGCAATGTCGAAAAGGGTGAGTTCATCACCACCGGCTTCGTAGGTGACAAGGGCGCCAAAGGCTACATCGTCACCATGGCAGATCTCAACGATCTTCAGGTCGAGCTGGATATTAGCCAGAACGATTTCCCCAAACTCGCGGGTAATCCGAAGGCCATCATCACGACCGATGCCTATCCCGACCTCACTTATGACGGCTTGATCGAACAGGTTTCACCCGAAGCCGACCGCGCTAAAGCGACGGTTCAAATAAAGGTGCGCGTGTTGAAACCGGACGACAAGCTCCGGCCCGATATGAATGCCACTGTTCGTTTCATCAGCGAAGAACCCAAAGTAGTCAGTGGCGCGTCCGTTGAGCCGAAACAAATTGTAGTGATTCCCACCAGTGCCATCCAAGGCGACCACGTCTTCGTCATGTTAAAGGAGAAGGCCATCAAGCGGTCTATTACCACCGGTGGCTCTTCCGACAAAGGCACCATCGTAAGCAGCGGTTTGATCGGCGGCGAAGATTTAATTCTCAATCCTCCGGCCGATTTGAAAGACGGACAAAAAGTGGAAGCAAAACAATGAGCGAACAAGTCGTAATCACCAGCAAGCTAAGCAAAGAGTACGTACGCGATGAATTCCACGTGGCGGCACTGGATGCCGTCGATATCACAATTGACAGGGGTGACTTCGTCGCTCTGATGGGGCCATCGGGCTCTGGCAAATCCACTCTGCTTCACCTCATCGCCGCCATGGACAAGCCCAGCAACGGCGAAATCCGCGTGCTCGGCGCTAACTTGCGTGAGATGAGCGACAAAGAAATCGCCCACTGGCGCAACGAACACATTGGCTTCATCTTTCAGTCATTCAATCTCATCCCGGTCCTAACGGCACTCGAGAACGTGGAACTGCCTCTGAAGTTGACTAAGTTAAATAAGAAGGAACGCTTCGAACACGCCGAGACCGCACTCAAGTTAGTCGGCCTGAGTGACCGGCTTGGCCACTTACCCAAACAGCTATCCGGCGGTCAAGAACAGCGCGTCGCCATTGCCCGCGCTATCGTCACCGATCCTGATCTCATCCTCGCCGACGAACCTACGGGAAACTTAGACGCAGCAGCAGCTGAAGACGTGCTCACCATGCTTACTCGCCTTAACCGCGAGTTCGGCAAAACCATCATCATGGTGACCCACGATCCACACGCGGCCAAGTTCGCCAAGACCATCCGTCATCTGGAGAAGGGTCAGTTGTTACCTTTAGGCACCTTGCCGGCCGACTGGGCCGCCGCCATGTCCGACCGCAGAGCCGGCTAATGCCGGAAGTGACGCACGCCGGTAAACACCATCGCTAAACCCAAGCGGTTCGCCGCCGCTATCACGTCTTCGTCCTTCACTGAACCACCCGGCTGAATCGCCGCCGTGACTCCGTGCTTCGCCGCTTCTTCCAGCCCGTCGGGAAATGGGAAGAACGCGTCCGACGCCACAACAGTGCCCTTGAGCGGCAGCACCGCCTTCATCGCTCCGAACCTGGCGCTATCCACCCGGCTCATCTGCCCTGCCCCGACGCTCACCGATTGCCCCGCGGTCGCGTAAACAATGGCGTTCGACTTGACGTGCTTGCAAACCTTCCAGGCAAACAGCAAGGCCTTCATTTCCTCCGCTGTAGGCTGGCGTGTGGTCTTCACTTGCAGCTGCGATTCAACAATCGTCGCCGTATCAGCCGTCTGCGCCAACCATCCACCGGTAATCGACTTGATCACCAGCTCAGCCTTCGCCAGAGGCTTCACCTTCACCAGTCGCAGATTCCTCTTCGCCGTCAGAATTGTAAGTGCTTCCGGCTCATATGAGGGAGCGGCAATCGCCTCGACGAAGAGCTTCGCTACCTCCGTAGCCGTATCCTTATCAACCTCGCGGTTGAACGCCAGTACACCGCCGAACGCCGAAACCGGATCTGCTTCCAGCGCCTTTTTGTAAGCTTCTAACTGCGTCGCCTGTTCCGCGCAGCCACACGGATTCGTATGCTTAATAATCGCCGCCGCTGGCCCTTCAAATTCTTGCACTAACAGCCACGCCGCGTCCAGGTCTACTAAGTTGTTGTAAGAAAGCTCCTTGCCATGTAACTGCTCCGCGCCCGCGATACCTGTATCAACGGTCTTGTAAAGCGCCGCCTTCTGATGCGGATTCTCCCCATAACGCAGCACCATCGCCCGCGGAGCGTTGATTTGCAACTTGTCCGGCAGTTCCCCTAGCAAACGCTCGGACACCACTTTGTCGTACGCGGCCGTATGAACAAACGCCTGCTGCGCCAAATGCCAATGTGTATCCGCCGTCAGCGCACCGCCGTTCTTCGCCAGCTCCGCCATGATGGGCTCGTACTGTTCCGGCGCCACCACAATCGCCACATCCTGATAGTTCTTGGCCGCCGCCCGAATCATCGTGGGTCCGCCGATATCGATGTTCTCAATCAGCTCTTCTTTGGTCACGCCCGGCTTGTTGGCGATCTTCTCAAACTGGTATAAGTTCACCACCACCATTTGAATGGGCGGAATGCCATGCTCCGCCAACGCCTTCATATGTTCCGGGTTATCGCGGATCGCCAGAATGCCGCCGGCAATCTTAGGATGAATGGTCTTCACTCGCCCATCGAGCATCTCCGGAAACCCGGTCACATCCGCTACCTCGCGCACCGGAATCTGGTTATCGCGCAACAGCTTGGCCGTGCCACCTGTGGAAATCAACTCCACGCCCATGGCATGCAGCTTCTGCGCGAAAGGCAAAAGCCCCGTCTTGTCGGTCACGCTTAACAGCGCGCGTTCGATCTTTGGCATAAGCATTTATTCTGGCAAATCATAAAATAAGACGTGCCCCACTATTGCACTCTCATTCCCGGCGATGGTATCGGACCTGAAGTCGCGCAAGCCGCCGTACGTGCCGTTGAAGCCACTGGCGTTGACATTGTCTGGCGTCGCGCCGAACTGAACGAATCCATCATCTTAGAATCAGGCAAGACTCTGCCTCAGTACCTGCTCGATTCACTCAACGAAACGAAGATCGGCTTGAAAGGCCCCGTCACCACGCCCGTCGCCGGCGGATTTCAAAGCGTCAACGTCGCGTTGCGCAAAACCCTCGACCTCTTCGCCAACGTGCGCCCCGTAAAGACGCTGCCCGGCGTCAAGACGCGCTTTCAAGACGTCAAGATCGACATGGTGATCTTCCGCGAAAATACCGAGGATCTCTATTCCGGCCTCGAACACGAAATCGTCAAAGACGTCGTGACCAGCCTCAAAGTCATTACCCGCACGGCGTCTGAACGCATCGCGCGCTACGCCTTCAACTACGCCAAGAAGAACGGCCGCAAAACAGTGGTCGCCATTCATAAGGCCAATATTATGAAGCTCGCCGACGGCTTGTTTCTGCGTTGCTGCCGCGAGACCGCCAAGAACTTCGCCGACATCCAATACAAAGAGCTCATCGTTGACAACGCATCGATGCAGCTTGTGATGCGTCCCGAAACGTTCGACATCCTCCTGCTGCCGAACCTTTACGGCGATATCGTTTCCGATCTGGCAGCGGGCTTAGTTGGTGGTCTGGGCATCGTTCCCGGCGCAAATATGGGCGAGACTCACGCCGTTTTCGAAGCCGTACACGGTAGCGCGCCCGATATCGCCGGGCAAGGCAAAGCCAATCCGACAGCGCTGATGCTATCGGCCGTAATGATGCTCACTCATATGGGGGAAAATGCGGCTTCTAAGAAAATGCAGGACGCCGTGGAAGCTGTCTATATAGAAGGAAAATATCTAACCGGGGACGTGGGTGGAACCGCGTCCACAGGTGAGTTTGCGGACGCGGTTGTGAAAGCAATTAGGGGGTAGTGAGTCGCAAGCCTAAATACGATGGCGTGATCATCGGCGCCGGGCCCAATGGCTTGGCCGCCGCCATCGTCTTGGCTCGCGCTGGCCGCTCAGTTTTGGTCCTCGAAGCGGAAAACGGAGTGGGCGGCGGTGCGCGATCCGCAGAATTAACGCTTCCCGGGTTTACGCACGATCTTGGTTCTGCTGTCCATCCCATGGCCGTCGCGTCGCCCTTCTTCCGCTCGCTGCCTCTGCACGAACATGGCCTCGAGTGGATTCATCCGCCCTACGCGCTTGCTCACCCGTTTGATGACGGCACAGCCGCCGTGCTTCATCACTCAATCGAAGAAACGGGAAGTGCGTTGGGCGTAGATGGCCCGGCCTATGGAAAGCTGATGGGCCCGTTAGTGGCTCATTGGAGTTTGCTGGAAGAAGACATTCTAGGTCCCGTTGGCCTTCCGAAACATCCCTTCGCATTCGCCCGCTTCGGTCTCAAGGCGATTCAGCCCGCTAGCTCCCTGGCAAAAAGCATTTTCAGATCACAGCCCGCGAAAGCGCTGTTCGCCGGCTTAGCAGCCCATTCCGCGCAACCGCTAAACCGTTGGGGAACGTCAGCTATCGCGCTCGTCCTCGGAGCAGCCGCCCATGTCAGGGGTTGGCCCATTCCGAAAGGCGGCGCACAGCAAATCGCAGACGCGCTAACATCCTACCTACGATCTTTAGGGGGAGAGATCGAATGCGGCGTGCGTGTGCGCTCGCTCAAAGAAGTGCCTCCTTCAAGAATCGTGCTTTGCGATCTATCACCGCAAGGACTCCTGGAAATCTCCGGCGACATTCTTCCGGCCGGCTACCGGCGCGCTTTAAGGCAATATCAATACGGCCCCGGAGTTTTCAAGGTGGATTGGGCGCTGCACTCGCCCATCCCTTGGACGTGTCCACTGTGTTCAAGCGCGGGAACAATTCATCTAGGGGGCACGCTGCCGGAAATCATGCGCTCCGAACAAACCTGGGCGAGAAATACAAACGCTGAACAGCCATTTGTCTTACTCTCTCAACCCAGTCTCTTTGATCCATCGCGTGCACCCGCAGGTCGCCACACGGCTTGGGCCTACTGCCACGTCCCGCGCGCCGCTGAGTTTGATATGACAGGGCGCATCGAAGCGCAAGTGGAACGCTTCGCTCCAGGTTTTCGAGAGTTGATTATGAGCCGTTCCACCCACTCGCCCGCTCAGTTGCAGCACGAGAACGCGAATCTGGTGGGCGGGGACATTACCGGCGGGGCCAACTCGCTTAGTCAATTGCTCCTGCGGCCCACTTCGCGCTTTTATGCAACTCCAGTGAAAGGGTTGTTCCTCTGTTCCGCTTCCACCCCTCCCGGAGGCGGAGTGCATGGAATGTGCGGCTACCACGCTGCAATAAGAGCACTAGGAAGTGAAACGAAAGCCTGATAGCCTTAACTTACTTCTCACGGAGGTGTGAGATTGATGGAGACGCTAACCGTCACCGAACAGTGTCTGGCGACGCCGTGGAAAGTCTTGACGCGCATCAGCTTTCGGCTTTGTTGCGCATATTTTGGCCTCTATTGCCTGGCCAATCAAATCATCACCAGTCTGTTCCCTATCCCCAAAGTTGACATTCCCGATCCCTCCACACTTGGCGTTGTTCGGCAAATCGTTTTCTGGACGGCGGCACACGTTTTCCACGCCAAGTTGCCCTTGGTCTACAGCAATAGCGGTAGTGGCGACAAAACATTTGATTGGGTCTTGGATTTCTGCCTGCTGATTCTGGCTTTGTTGATCAGCGTGATCTGGTCTATTCTCGATCGCCGGCGCGAAAACTACCGCACTTTCTATAAATGGTTCAGGATCTTCATTCGCTTTGCGCTGGCGGGACAGATGATGACGTACGGTTTCGCCAAAGCCATTCCGCTGCAGATGCCGTTCCCGTTTCTAACACAACTGGTGGAACCCTTTGGCAACTTCTCTCCCATGGGAGTTCTTTGGTCTTTCGTCGGCGCTTCTCCAGCCTATGAAACGTTCACCGGTTGTGCCGAGATCTTAGGCGGTCTGTTGCTAATCGTGCCTCGCACCACCATGTTAGGTGCGCTGATTTGCCTTGCCGACATGATTCAGATCTTTACCCTGAACATGACCTATGATGTTCCCGTAAAGCTCCTCTCATTTCACCTGATCCTGTTGTCGCTGTTCATTCTCTCGCCAGACCTCCAACGTTTGGTTAGGTTTTTCTTCATGAATCGCGCTACCGAGCCATCCAGTCACGTTCGAATGTTCGAGTCGCAGCGGGCCAACCGGATCGGCTTGGCGGCCCAGTTGTTGTTCGCGCTGTGGCTGACGACGATGAACCTCTATGGCACTTGGGTAAATTGGTCTGTCTACGGCGGCACACGGCCTAAGTCTCCGCTCTACGGCATATGGACCGTGGAAGAGTTAACAAGCGACGGTCAACCCCGCGTGCCTCTCCCGACCGATAAAGACCGCTGGTGTCGAGCGATTTTTGATTTTCCCGACTACATGGCGTTTCAGCGAATCGACGGCACCTTGGCCTACTATGGCGCCAACTTCGACACCAAGCACAGCAGCGTAGCGTTCACAAACAACCGCAATCCCAAGCAGAAAGCAAGCTTCACATATCAACGCCCGGCGCCCGACCAACTCACTCTCGATGGAGAAATGGATAGCCATAAAGTCCACATGCAACTCCGCCTGGTGGATCAAAAGCAATTCCTGCTGTTAAGTAGAGGCTTCCACTGGATACAGGAGTATCCGTTCAATCGATAACTAAGAGGCCCAAATGGAAAACCGCGTCCGCAAATAGACTTTGCGGACGCGGTTGTGAAAGCAATTAGAGATTAGAGACCTTTTTTGCCGAAGAAGTCGATGAGATCGACCACGCGGCTCGAATAGCCCCACTCGTTGTCGTACCAAGCTACAACTTTGGCCAGGTTGCCGGCAATAACCTTCGTCAAATCGGAGTCAACAATCGAGCTGTTGGAATTGTGCAACATGTCGGTGGAAACCACTGGATCAGTTGTGTAGCCCAAGATGCCCTTGAGTTCGCCTTCAGCGGCTTTCTGCAAGGCGGCGTTGACTTCTTCGGTGGTCGCATCTTTCTTGAGGACGACTACTAAGTCAACAACTGACACGTCAGGTGTCGGCACGCGCATGGCGTAACCGTCCAGCTTGCCCTTCAGTTCCGGCAGCACCAAGCCAATGGCTTTAGCAGCACCGGTTGACGTCGGAATCATATTCAAGGCAGCAGCGCGGGCACGCCGCAGATCCTTGTGCGGAAAATCGAGAATGGGCTGATCGTTGGTGTAGCTGTGAATGGTCGTCATCGAACCTTTTTCGATGCCGAACACGTCATTCAAAACCTTTGCCACGGGCGCGAGGCAATTAGTAGTGCAAGATGCATTCGAAACGATGTGGTGCTTGGCCGGATCATAAGCCTTATCGTTTACGCCGAGCACTATGGTTAGATCTTCGCCCTTGGCAGGCGCCGAGATAATGACTTTCTTGACGGACCCACGCAGGTGCTTTTTCGCATCGGCGGCATCGGTAAAGCGCCCCGTGGATTCAACAACCACTTGGACGCCTAAGCTTGACCAGTCGATCTCAGCCGGATCTTTAATTGCGAAAACTCTGATTCTCTTGTCGTCAACGTAGACGCTATCGCCATCTGCCTTAATGTTGTGATGCAGTTGTCCAAGAATCGAATCGTACTTCAGGAGGTGGGCCAACGTTTTAGTGTCGGTGAGGTCGTTGGCCGCGACAAATTCAATGTTGGGGTTATTCAGACCAGCACGGACCACATTACGCCCGATGCGTCCGAAGCCGTTAATTCCTACTTTGATTGGCATACTTTTATCTTAAAGGGCGGGAGTTTGAGAAACTGGCGAAATTTCTAGGTACGAGTGATTTTATCCGTACTAAACCTGATCGAACTAACGTGCCGTCGGTAGCGGTGGCGCCGTGCTGCCACCCACATTGGCATACGAATCTTTCACTTCTGTCACCTTGCCCTCGGTGAACTTCACGAAAGTCATCTTGCCCGGAGGATCGCCGTAGATCCAGTTCTCGACTTCGTCGCCGTCCTTTGTCGTCTCGCGGCTCTTGTTCTTAGGCCTGCCCAACGCCATCAGCACTTGATCCTTGTCCATCCCTTGAATGGCGCGTTGTTCTTTGATTGCCTTCTTCATGGGTTCGGGCAACCGATCAATATATTGATCCGAGGCGGAGTGCTTCTCAAAATCGAAGATGGGTGTCAGCATGCGGCGAATCTCGGCTGAGGAGACCGAAGGAATCGGCCCGGGAAACACTAGTTCAACGCGTGAGCCATTCGCCGGGGGCCCGTTTTGATTGCCCCCCACCGGCGACGTGGGGCCGCCCATGCCCACTTCCACATGGTCATACCAATGCCCGGTTCCTTTGAAACCTCCGTTGATATCCAGCAGAATCTTGTTCGCCTCGATCTTCACGCCGGTGATCTGAATCTGGTCACCTAACCGCGCAGCCGGCCCCGTTTCGCGCAACGCTTCATCCCACTCCGCTTGACTATACTTGCCATCGCTATGAATCACTAGCGGCTTTTTGGAATGCGGCAAAATGACTCTCGCCGTCGCGTATTCGGCGTTCAAGCCGCGCTCAATTTCTACCCGCTCATCGAAGCTGAGCTTATCGGCAAACAGGCTTGCAGAGAAGGCCGCCAGCAAAATTGCCGCCACCGTTAGACTATGTCGTCGGGCTCGTTGAGACTGGTGGCTATGGCCGCTTGCTGCGCACGCAAGGGGACTCGGTAGAGCAGATAGAAGGCCGCTGCGCCGAAGATCGTCGTGAGCAATCCGCCTTCCGGTCCGTAGGCGCCGCCGCTCCAAAGAGCCGGTATATCCCATTGATAGAAATACCTCGTCACCTCCATTGTAATGCCGCTCAAATTGACTCCGAATAAGGGCAGCACGGAGTTCCAGCCGAAGTGAATGCCGATGGGTAGCCATAAGTCGCGGCTGCGCAGAAACGCACAGCCCAGCAGCGTTCCCCACAACACGGTATTCAAAACGCCAAGCGCGGTCGCATGCGGGTTGTCGCCATGTAGCAAGCCGAAAATGACACCCACTGGAATCACCGCCGCATATGGACCGATCTTTTCGACCAGACATTGGAAGGCATAGCCATGAAAAATCATCTCCTCACCTGCTGCCGCAAAGAAAAGGGTGATTAAGTAGAAGATCAAGGTAGGCCAGGTAAAGTCGGAGTGTGCCCGCGGCACCAAGTGGCCTTCGTTCAATAAAAGCGGTGCGCTCAAAAGAACCAGCGCTATTCCGCCGCCCAGAGCAATACCCAACAGAAAGTGACTGCCAGAGGCGCGCGCCAGATGCAACCCAATATCCACCAGCGGGCGGCGATCAAAGACAGCCAGCGTTAGGAGATTCGCCGCCAGACCCGCGATGGCCAAGCCAACCGTATTTGCGAGTTGCTTACCAATCGTGGAGTAGAGCAGCGGAAGCACAAACTGAACCGCAATATAGACGATAAAGATAAAGAACCCAATCCGAAGTAAAAGTCCAACAGTGGTATCACCAAATGGCACCTGGGGGTTAGTGGGCGTGGGCTTCGGAGGGGTCATAAGTGAAAAACAATATTCCAATCCTATCCATATCCGCGTTTTGAGCCGATAATTTGGGTATGGGAACGACTTCCGACCGTCGCGGTGGCGACAGGCTTCTCTGCGCTGAACTCGTGCAAATGATTTGGCACGACGAAATGGGGCGCGAGCGCAGAAAAATTGCCAACTTAGAAGATATCTCGCTGACAGGCGTATGTTTGCAGGTGGAACAACCGATTCCTGCAGGTACGGCCCTAGCTGTGCAATATGGGGATGGGGAGCTATTGGGCACCATTCGCTATTGCCGTCACCAGGATACCGGCTATTTTCTGGGCGTCGAACTGGCGGAAGGGTCGCGCTGGTCGAGCCAGCATTACAAGCCAGAGCATTTGCTTGACCCGAAAGAGCTGGTGGAGAATGCGATGTCTCGGCATAGTGCTGAGAAGGCGCGCGTAAGCTGAGCACTTACCGTGCGGTCCGCAGCATCGTCCGAAGCTGGACCGGTAATGTACCTCAGTGTTAGCGCGGAAGCCGTCGCCAGTAAAGAACGCCAATTCAGATTTCGGAGCCATGCGGTCGCATTCACGCAGCAGTTAAGGCTTCAATGATCGAGCAGGACTGCCGCGCTGCAACTCCCGGTGTGCGCGCCATAACTCCTCTTTCTTCCCCGCATTGTGCTGCTCTTGGGATAGCCGAATCTTCTCTATTCATCGAGCCAACGCCAGTTTCCGGTTCCGATATTGAGAGCGTTCCTCCGTAGCCGAGGCTTGTATTCGACTGGCGAGATGCGTCACCCGCACAGCGGATTCTGTCTTATTGACGTGCTGGCCACCGGGACTGCTCGCGCGCATCACTTCCCAGCTAAGATCTTTCGCATCGAATACCGTTTCCTCTGCTGGATAGATTACGGTGACACCCACGAACCAGTTCTTGCGTTTGTGTTCCGGACGGCAGGGACTTCGCGCGGTCCATTGAACGGTGCCCTCCCAGCTCTTCGCGAATGCCTCCGCCTGCGAACCGCAAAGTTCGAGCAAGAGGGAATGCGCGGTATCGCGTTTGGGCCCAGGTTCGACACCGAGCATTGTTAAGGCGACTCCCTTCGCCGCCGGCTTCAGCTTTGACTCGGAGAAAAACTTGTTGCACCGCCCAACAACATTCAACTGGCCCCGTGCCGGCAGTGATTTGCAGCCACAATTCGTTAACACTCAACGGCGCACCTTATATGTGACGAGCGGCCTGAGTACCGCAATCACTTCCGCCAAGCCGGCATTCACCATATCTCCGATCACAATATCGATGTTCTTGTAAGCCTGCGGCGCTTCTTCAAACAACAGATCTTTGTCTTCGCAGATCACCTGGCTACCCAGCGAGGTTCGCGTGAGATCATTCGCGCGGTAACGCTTTTCCAGTCGCCCGCGCGAATCACTGCGCGACCATTTCCGACCCGCACCATGCGCCAGCGAAAACGCCGATGCGGCCGAAGGATTCAGCGGTAAGAGCAAATAAGTGAACGACCCGCGTGAACCGGGAACCACCACGGGCCCTGCATTAGCGGGAGCGGCGCCTTTCCGATGGAGAAACGCGGGCGCTCCTTCGTACTCGACCGGCTCCACCGAATTGTGGCACAGATCAATCGCACGCTGCCCTCGCGCTTTGAGCTTTTCCAGGAAGCGCGCAGCGATCAGTTCGCGATTCGCCTTTGCCCATTGCCTGGCGTGGTCGTGGCAGCCCAAATAGTCAAGGGCTTCTGGACTTTGAGACGGCAGACCGCGGGCGGCAAATTGATCCACATGCGCGCGCAAGATCGCTTCGCCTAAATCACGAGATCCGCTGTGAACACACAACATAGCTTGCTTCGCGTCCAACCCAAGGTGCGCGAACTCGTCCGCGTTTTCCACTCGCTCCACTCTCTGCAGTTCGACAAAGTGGTTACCGCTGCCAATCGTACCGAGCGAACTCTCAAAACCTTTCGTCGCGACTGCTCGTTCCTTCAGCCAAGCGGCTGCGTCGCCATCCCAAGGGCAGTCCAAATTCTTCAATTTGCCGGCAACCGTTGCGGGATTTAGTGATTGGGTTCCTAAATCCGTTTGCCACAAACTGATACCGCAGCCAATATCATTCCCCACCAACGCGGGATAAAAGCGATCGACCGTAATGAAAGCCGCACCCACCGGGCTACCTTTACCGGGGTGTAAGTCGGGTAGGCCGACAGCGAGTTTCATACCGGCCAATTCAGCGGTTTTTTCTAGTTGTTGGACAGCGCTGCCTTCAATCCAGTTTGTGGGCGAAGCGATCACGCGCACATCAGCCTTCCTGCGCGAAGGCGCAAGTTCTTCAGTCAAGTGGTACCTTTCAATATCTTGTAGGCAGACAGAAAAACTCAGACACCGCGTTTGAGAGCAGTGGCGAGAAACGCTAGAGACTGTGTGAAGGTGACGGGCTTTTAGGATAAGGGATACTTTAGAAAAAAGTCAATAGGGCTCATGGTTTTGTTAGTAATCCGAATTGAACGTCACCATACGCGCCGCGCATCTCGTCCATTGCCGTAGCCACTTCGCTAAATTCTAAGTCACCGTCGGCACGAATGAAGAGCTGCTGGCTAATGCGGCTGCGGTAAAGCTTGGCAATCTCCGCAGGCAGTTCGGCTCGTGTAACGGCTTGCCCATTCAGTAGCATCTGGTGGTCTCGCGTTATCTCCAAAACAATTTCGGGTTCGGGTTTCGAAGCGGCTGTCCCCACTGACTGTTGCGGCAGTTCCGCATTAATGCCATGTGAGGAGAGCGGCGTAATGACCATGAAAATGATCAATAAAACCAGGAGGATATCGATCAGCGGCGTTACGTTGATGGTGCCGATTTTTTCCGATGGAGATGTCATATCAGCGAACTCATAGCGATAGACACCAACGAAAGAAATTAAGATCCCAGGTTAAAAATTAAACTTGTCGATGTTATCTTTGCGGAACAACAAGGGCGCGCCTAAGATGATGTCGCTGCCTTTAATCTCCAGTTTTCCCAGTCGACCCGCATCAAAACTCGTGGCATTGTCTTTGAGCGTCCCACGCGCCAGCGCTGCGCCAGCCGCCACCGAGAGGTACCCAAGATCTTTCGTATTCCAAAGCGCTACGGCTTCAATTTCTCCACCGTGCACATAGGGCTTGCACAAATTCGGCAGCGACAAGCCAATGACTTGCACATCCTTTCGCCCAGACTGCCGCACCGCCTCACCAGCACCGGGAACCGCTGGCGCTGAAATGGCTACAAGCACTTTCACGTTTGGATAAACCTTCATCAAAGTTTGCGCTTCCGCAAATGCCTTGTCCCGATCGTCGTCTGAGGGACGCACGGCCATGATCTTCATATCGGGATATTTGTCGGCGACTCGTTGGCGAATGAAACCCATCCACAGATTCTGATTCGCCGCGCTCAGCGCACCGGTGATGATAGCGAACTCGCCGCGATTGTGCATGATACGCGCCGCTTCGTCGGCCAGAGTGAAGCCAATCGATTGGGCGGTGGCTTGGTTGATGAAGTAGTCGCGGGCATCAATTTCGGAGTCGGCATCCCAAGTCACCACTTTGATGCCTTGCGCGCGCGCTTGGCGGAGGACAGTCGAAATGCCCGGAGCATTTTCTACGCTCACCGAAATCGCATCCACGTGTCGGGTGATCCAACCTTGCACCAATTCGTTTTGTTTCGCCGCGTCCAAGCCAGTGGGCCCGTCCCAGATCAGGTCGACATTCAGCGCCTGCGCCGCTTCTTCCGCGCCCACTTTGCAACTTATGAAGTAAGGATCGCCCTTCGCTTTCGGCATCACGGCCACAGTCACGCGTCTACCAGCGCCAGTGCTTGCTCCGTTCTCCGCGCTCTTCCCATGCAGCAGGAAAACCACCAGCGCCACCAACGCCGCCGCACCGCCGATGGCACTCCAGCGCATCGCGGGACTTGTTTTGCTTCGGCCCTCTTGATTTGCCCAACGTTCGATGGCGATCGTCAGAATCAGCAACGTGCCAGTCGAAATGCCAGCTAGTTCCGTGGGCCAAGCGGATAGGCGCAAACCATTTTGCAGAACAACAATCGCGGCCAAGCCCATCAGAGTGCCCAGGATTGTTCCGGAACCGCCAAAAATCGAGGTACCGCCCAGCACAACAGCAGTGATGGCAATCAGTTCATAACCGGTGCCCGCGTCTGATTTCGCTTGGCCCAGATGAGCCACGTAAACGATGGCAGCTAGGCCCGCCGCGAGCCCGGAAAGTACGTAGACCAACACCAAACGCGAATCCACCGGCACAGCGCCATAGCGCGCGCCCTCCGCCGAATGACCAATCGCGTAGAGTCCGCGCCCGACGGCTGTGCGCTGCAACAGGATGTAAAACCCAACGGCGGCGAGCACCAACAAAATGGTCTGCGGCGGAACAATACCGCCCAGATAACCTTGCCCCAAGTAGAGAAACGACGAAGGAAAGCCCGAGTAATTACGCGCACCCGCTGTGATACCTTCCGCGATTCCGCGAAAAAGTGAAAATGTTCCCAACGTGACAATCAGCGGAGAGACTTTCAGCCGCGAGATGAGCACTGCGTTGAGCGCCCCTCCCGCCAAACTGACCAGTAGCGTTAGCGCAATCGCTGCTGTTAATGAGAAATGTCCGTCGCTCCACAGCGAACCGAAAGTGACCGCGCACAATCCCATCATCGAGCCGACCGAGAGGTCAATTCCCCCCGTAACAATCACCGGCGTGAGCGCTAAGGCCAGCAGACCAATTTCAACGCCCAAGCGAATGCACTCGAAGAAATTTGTTACGGAAAGAAAATTGCGCCCTGTGAGGCTGAACAGCACAATCTCCACGGCGATGAAAGCCGCCAGAATCCATTCCTGTTTGCGATTTTTGTTCACGTGAGCCTCAGGCGAGAGCCAATCTTTTTGCACGATGCGAGCGAATGGCATCGAACAAAACGGTGGCCAGAATAATAGCGCCTTGAATCGCCTTCTCCCAGTAAGGGTTCACGCCTAGGAAGGTCAGCGCGGGCGCAATACTGCCTAGCAGTAGGACGCCAATAAAAGTTCCCAACAAACTGCCGCGGCCGCCGGTGATAGGCGCACCGCCCACCACTACCGCCGCTATCGCTATCAATTCCATGTTCATGCCGCTGTTGGCGGGCACGTCCGAAAAGCGCACAGCATTGAGCACGGCCGCCACACCCGTCAACGCACCCATCAAAACGAAAACACTAAACAGCACGCGCTTCACCGGAATACCGGCCAGGCGCGCCGCTTCGCTATCAGACCCGCTCGCGTAGATGGCGCGAAAAGCCGAAAGGTTTTCCGATGCCCACCAAAACAGCGCGAACAGCAAAAGCGCCAAACAGACAATGACGGCTTGCCCGGCCTGTTGTCCAAATCCAAACCACTGAAAATTCGCCGGCAAGTCTTCGACCCAAGCGCCGCCCGTGCTCCAGCGCAGCGCTTCGCGCCAAACGATCATAGTGGCCAACGTAACAACAATAGACGGCGCGCGCACGAACGAAATCAAACCGCCGTTGATAGAACCGAGCACCGCGCCAATGAGGAGTGCGGCCAGTGACGCCACAACTAAAGGCAAGCCCGCTTTAACCATCACGCCGAAGGCCACGCTCGTTACCGCGAAAAGCGATCCTACTGAGATATCGATCTGCCCAATGACAATGATGAAGGTCATGCCCGCCGCCACTAATAGCACCGGCACGTTCGCCAAAGCCAAGTCGCGCAAGTTTTCAAAATGGTAGAAACTGGGCGCTGCGATTGCCAGGAAAATGTAGAGAACAGCCAGTGCCGCCAGCGCAGGCCACTCGCGATCTAAGCGCCACCTCATAGCTGCGGCTCCGTTTGTCGCTTGTGTCCGAGCGCCATTTCAAGAATGATCTGCGGATCAGCTTCGGCGCGGTCTAAAACTCCCACAATTTCTCCGCGCGCCATCACCGCGATGCGGTCGCTCAAGCCTAGAATTTCCGGCGTCTCCGAAGAGATCATCAAAATCGCCAGGCCGCTCTCGGCCAATCTTCCGATCAAATGGTAGATCTCTGATTTTGCTCCGACATCAATGCCTTGCGTTGGTTCATCCAAAATCAGCACCTTGGGATCGGTCATTAGCCAGCGCGCCAGCGCTACCTTTTGCTGATTGCCGCCCGATAAATTCTTAGCCAGTGTGTCTGCGGATGGTGCTTTCACGCCCAATTTGGCGATCGAATCGTTGGCTAGTTGCGCTTCCTTTGCAGCATTCAAGAGTCCGCTGTTATTCGATATCTTGCCCAGACTGGCCAGCGTGCTGTTCACGGCGATGGAAAGATCAAGAATCACACCGTGCCTGCGGCGGTCTTCCGGCACGTACGCCAAGCCGGCTTTTACAGCATCCGCCGGAGAGTGAATCGCGAGCGGCTGGCCATTGAGTAGAACCTCGCCACTGTCAAGCGGCGCCAAACCAAACAACGCTTCCGCCAATTGTGTACGGCCCGAGCCCACGAGACCGGCCAGCCCCAGAATCTCTCCGCGACGAATCGTGAGGCTGGCGTTCTTCACGCCCAACCGCCGGCAGCTCAATTGGCGCACTTCGAACGCCGTATCGCCCATGGTGGTTTCGTGCTTTGGAAAAACTGTATCGAGATCGCGGCCAACCATCAGACGAATCAGATCGGCGTTCGTGACCTCTGCCATGCCGCAAGTTTGAATGCTGACGCCATCGCGCAACACGGTCACGCGGTTCGCTAATAGAAACAATTCTTCGAAGCGATGCGAGATGTAAATGATGGCTGTGCCCTGCGTGCGCAGTTCGTTCACCAGCCGGAAGAGGTTGGCAGCATCCTGATCCCCCAGTGATGCGGTGGGCTCATCCATGATCAACACTTGCGCGTTGGCATCGATCGCTTTGGCAATCTCCACCATCTGCTGCTCAGGCATGCTCAGTTCGGCGGCGCGAATATCGGGCGAAAGTTTGGACCCAATTCGCTCTAATAACTCGGCGGCATGTTGACGGCGCTTGCGCCAGTCCACTCGGTGCCAAGGCTTACTGCTCTCTCCGGCTAACGCGATGTTTTCAGCCACGGTCAGATCTGGGAATAGGGCTGGTTGCTGGTAAATAACGGAAATGCCCAACGCGCGCGCCTTAGCCGGAGTGTTATCGAGAATACGCTCGCCGCGCAAAAGAATCTCGCCGGCATCGGGCGCGATGGCTCCGGTCAAGATCTTGATAAGAGTGGATTTACCGGCACCGTTTTCACCCACCAACGCATGAACTTCGCCCGGATATAGGTCAAACGAAACGCCCTTCAGCGCTTGCACTGCGCCAAAAGCCTTGCGAATCTGTTTGGCCTCAAGAATCGTCGGGGTCGAGTTAGGCAATCGACTAGTGTATTCCAATACCCTCGCGGTCTTAACAAAACTTAGGCGACAGATCGCGCGAATTACCGTTTACTAGTAGAGATGGCATTTCTAAACAATCGTGTCGCTCGGTGCGGCCTGCTGGCACTGTACTCGCTGGCAGTGTTCGCGCAAGTTCCGGAGAAGATGGTTGGCACCGTCTCTTCTATTGCGCTTGAAAAGGCAACGCTCGAAGTCAAAGGGCAGGATGGCAATCCAGTAACGGTGCATCTGACAACCGAAACGATTTTGCAACGCGTGGCGCCGGGCGAGAAGAGCCTCAAGAATGCCGAGACGATTCAACCGACAGACATTGCGGTCGGCGATAAGGTGCTGGTCAATTCCGACCCTGCCAGCGGCATGGCCCGCCGCTTGGTTGTGATGTCCGCTAAAGACATTTCAAAACACGATGAAGCCAACACGGCCGCGTGGACCACGAAAGGCTTATCGGGCATTGTGGTGTCGAAGACAGATAGCGATATCACGCTACGTAAAGGCGAGACGCAATTGCATGTGGCGCTTTCGAAGGACACCATCTTTCGCAAATACGCCCAAGACTCGGTCCGCTTCAGTGACGCGAAAGTCAGCAGCCTGGCTGATGTGAAGCCGGGGGATCAGCTGCGCGCCCGCGGCGATAAGAGTGAAGACGGGTTGAAGGTCACGGCCAGTGAGATTGTGTTTGGAACGTTTGTCACGAAGGCCGGTACGATTACCGCCATTGATGTAGAACACAAGTCGATGGCGATTAAAGAATTGAATACGAATAAGCCTTTCAATGTTAAATTGACCGCCGATTCGCAGCTTAAGCAAATGCCTAATTTCGCCGGCATGGGTGGCGGCGGTGGGATGCCAGGCGGCGGGATGCCCGGCGGTGGTGGACCTCCTGCTGGTGCGGGTGCGAACGGACCGCCCACCGCAGGCGCAGGCGGACCGCCCGCTGGTATGCGTAGGCCCGATGTGGCTCAGATGGTAGAACACATGCCGATAGTGGCGTTAGACGCGCTGAAGGTAGGCGACACGGTTGTGATGTCGAGTACCAAGGGCGCGGTCGATAACGAATACACAGCGATCGTTCTGCTCGACAACGCCGAAATGCTGATCCGCATGGCGATGGCGCAGCGTAGCGGGGGAACGGGCGCTGCTGGCGGCCGTATGCAACAAGGCGGCGGTGCCGGCGGTATGGGCGCTGGCGGCGCTGGAATGGGCGGCGCTGGTATGGGTGCCGCGCTTGATATTCCCAGCATCATGCAGTAACCGAACAGAAATTTTACTTTCGAGAAATCATCATGAACTACTTCAAAACAAGCGCGCGATACGTGTACCTCCTGTCATTGGTATGCCTCAGTATCTTTGGACAAACCAACGGCAGCATCCGGGGCATGGTGACAGATCCATCCGGCGCGGCCGTTCCCAACGCAGTTGTTGCTGTAAAGGGGGCAACCGGCGATTTCCATGCGAAGGCAGACGGCAGCGGGCACTACACGGTGAACAACGTGCCAGCCGGTAAGTATGTCGTTGGCATTGGCGCTAAGGGATTCGCCGTCAGCAAGAACGAAGACGTCAACGTTGCCGGCCCTACTACTCTTGACGTGCAACTGATGATCAAGGCTGAAGCCGAAGTGGTGAACGTGGAAGATGAAGTCAACACGGTCACGACCGATGCGGCGGCGAACGGCACGGCGCTCGTACTGGGGGAGAAGGAATTGGCAGCATTGTCGGATGATCCCGATGAGTTATCGCAAGAGCTTCAGGCAATGGCGGGTCCGGGCGGTGGACCGAATGGCGGCCAAATCTACGTGGATGGATTCACCGGCGGTAACATGCCTCCAAAGAGTTCCATCCGCGAAATACGCATCAATTCCAACCCTTATTCGACAGAGTATGACCGGCCCGGCTTCGGGCGTATTGAGATTCTAACGAAGCCCGGTAGCGATAAGTTTCGCGGCCAGGCTTATTTTCAATACAACGACCAGTATTTGAACTCACGCAGTCCGTTGTTAACAACCGGCACGCGCGCGCCTTATGGAAACAAGATCGAAGGCTTCAGCATTAGTGGTCCTATCAAAGCGAACAAGGCGTCCTTCAGCTTTGATTTTGAGCGGCGCGACATTACGGAAAACGCGTTTATCGACGCCACCGTTCTGAATAGCAACCGCCAGCCGGAAAGCCTGGTACAAAGCGTCGTTACCCCGCAGACGCGCATGAATTTTAGTCCACGACTGGACTACACCATCGACCAAAAGAACACGTTAGTGGTGCGTTACCAATACACCAACATCGGACTGAATGACACGGGCGTGGGCGGGACTAATCTCACGTCGCAAGGGTACAAGTCGACAACTGGCGAACAGACCGTGCAAGCAACCGAAACGGCGGTGATCAGCCCGACGTTCATCAACGAAAGCCGCTTCCAATTCATGCACACCACCACCAACGACACTGCGAAAAATTCTGCGCCTACCATCATTGTGCAGGGCGCGTTTACCGATGGCGGCATATCGGTTGGCAATTCCGGAAATACCGACAACAAATTCGAATTCACGAATACGTCATCAATGACTCATGGCACGCACACGTTTAAGATCGGCGGCAGAGTTCGCGAGAGTCTGAATCACGACACGTCTTTGAATGGCTTTAACGGCGCTTACACCTTTCAGGGCGAGGGCGATCTGACCGCGCTCCAGGTTTATGAAAATACGCTGCTGGGTCTGCCGGGCTATGGTCCTGCAACGTTCACACTCAGCACGGGCAAAGCGCTCACTACGGTGGACCAGTTCGATATTGGCCTCTTCTTGAATGACGATTGGCGCGTGAAGCCCAACCTTACATTCAGCTATGGGCTCCGTTATGAGACACAGACAAATATTGGCGACTACGGCGATGTGGCTCCGCGTTTCGGCCTTGCTTGGGGAATCGATGGCAAAGGCAACAAAGCTGCCAAAACGATTTTGCGTGCGGGTGCCGGCGTCTTCTTTGACCGAATCGCCGACACGACAATATTGGCGGCCGACCGCTATAACGGTCTGACGCAGCAGTCTTATCTAATCTCGAATCCAACGTTCTATCCCATTATTCCGTCGCTGAGCTCATTGCTCGCTGGAGCGCAACCGCAGGAATTGAGGCCGGTTTACTCGAATATTCAAGCGCCGCACACCTATCAGGCGAGCATCGGCATCGAACGGCAGGTCAACAAATATGTTCGAATTACCAGCCAATACTTAGAAACGCGCGGGGTTCATTTACTCAACTCGCGCAACGTCAACGCTCCGATAGATGGAGTTTATCCTTATGGTGATTCAACCGTTCGCTTGTTAACGGAGTCAGCGGGACTGAGCCGCACGCATCAATTGTTCTTCAGCCCGAACGTGAATTACAAGAAGATGTTCCTGTTCGGTTTCTATGTCTACTCACACGGCATGGACAACAACGAAGGCGAACCGGCGAATCCGTATAACCTCAAAGCGGAATGGGGCCCGTCCAGCTTTGCCGACGTTCACCACCGCTTTGTCGTGGGCACGTCGATTCCCCTTCCGCTCAAGATCAGCGCCAGTCCTTTTATTGTGGCGAGCAGCGGATCGCCTTACAACATTACAACCGGTCAGGATGTCTTTGGCGATGGATTCACAACCGAGCGCCCGTCGCTTAACCCGACGATCAGCGCGGCAAACTGCAGCGGGACGAATCTGAAATACGAATCTGGATTCGGCTGCTTTAACTTAGATCCTACGTCGGCTACGGCGATGGAGCGCAACTTCGCGCGCGGACCGGCGAGTTTCACGGTTAACCTGCGCGTGGCGCGTACCTGGTCTTTTGGCCGTAAAGGTGAATCTGGGCCGCAGAACCAGGGCGGACCGCAAGGCGGACCTCCTGGTGGTGGTCCTCCTCCCGGCGGTGGCGGCGGCGGTCGTGGCGGCCCGGGCGGTGGTGGTCCGGGTGGCGGTGGGCCCATGATGTTCGGCGGCGGTGTCAATGGCGGGAAGAAGTACAACCTCACACTAACCGCGAGCGCCCGCAACCTTTTCAACCATGCCAACTATGCGGCACCCAGTGGAGATTTAGCATCGCCGCTTTTCGGCCAGTACACCGCTTTGACAGGTGGCTTTGGACCTGGACCTGCTGGCAGCAGCAGCGGTAGCACTTATGAACGAAAGATTGACTTACAGTTAAGGTTCCAATTCTAAGGGGAGAGACGAAGATGAAATGGTTACTTGCACTCGCGCTGGCTGTGTCCGCCTTTGCCGGCGATGTCAACGGCAAGTGGAAAGCTAAGTTCGACACGCAAATAGGCGAGCAGCATTACACCTATCAATTCAAGGCGAATGGTGAAAAGTTGACAGGTACCGCCACGAACGACATGGGCTCAACAGAGATCAAAGAAGGAACGATCAAAGGCGACGATGTCTTCTTCGTGGAAACCATTGATTTCAACGGTACAGCGCTGCGGATTGAATACACGGGGAAGATTGTTGGCGACGAAATCAAGTTCACCCGCAAAGTGGCAGACTTTGCGACCGAGGATCTCGTCGCCAAAAGGGACAAATAGTCTAGTGTTCTAAGTGATAACCGAAACCCCAGAGGGTGCTGTCGGTGGTGGTGAAGAACACGCGGCCATTGGCGATTGTGACACCAGATAGATTAGCGGGAGCGGTCACTTGGTCGCGCGTGGAGTAGATCTCTTTCCCCGTGTCGCCATCAAAAGCGTACAAGGTGGCATGGCCGCCGAGTTTGCCTTTCTTCTTCGCTTCACCGGCGCTTAGGGCAAACACCACACCGTTAGCAATCACTGGGGTTTCGGGCATGGAGACATCTTCGGAAGTCCACATATGTTTCAATGTGGGCTTACCATCTTCTTCAGTCAGCTGATAAGCCACGATGGCTCCGTGTGGAGCGGTGGGCGCCTCCACGCTCGGCCCTTTCACGGCCGCCAACACCCAGCGAGTTCCCTCCGCCGTCTCCCAGGTGGCCAGACCGATGATCGAGGAATCTTCACTGGTGATGAGTGGCGCCGATTGAAACATTGGCAGATTCAGCGCCTTGGTGTCGAGCAGAAAAAGACTCCCGTTGTTGCCGGCGGTTACCAACACGTCGCGGTCTTTGTAATTAAAGGCGACAGGAGAGACTTTGCCCAGAGCGCCAGAGAACGTAGCCTGCGGCTTCAGGTCAGTGGGAGACAGAATCTGAAGGGTGTTCGTGGTCTGCGCGTAGATTTCGTCGTCAGAGCCTAGAAGCACGCCGTTGCGTCCTGCGAAGCCTTCCGGTGTGGGCGATGGGAAGGAGGCAATTTTGGGAGTATCGCCGTTCAGATCTACCTGCCAAAGGGCGTTGGGTGCGCCAGCGCATCCGGCGCTAGTTGTCGTATAGATCACGCCATCATTAGCCAGGAGATTTGAGGCATCGGCGCCGGCGGGCATGACAGCCACGGGCGGGGCCATATCTTTCCCAGTGGACGTATCCAGACGGTAGAGCTTGCCGTCGCTCGCCAAAAGATACAGCGGGCGCGGGGCAAAAATCTTCTTCCAGAAATCTTCGCGGCTGGAGGAAGCAGCGCCTTTCTTACGGCGTCCGCCGAAGGTTGCGCCCGGCTCCATCGTAGGCTGCGAGGTCACATCACCCGGGCAATTCGCGGAGGTCTTTTTCGTCTTTGGAAGATCGAGGTGACGCTCCCAATAGACAGTATCGAGATCTACGTCAATGGCCCAGACTTCACCGGCGGCGCTCGTGACGAAACCCAGTTCCTTAAAGCCGCGGTAACCGATTAAGGTGCCGAAGACCAACGGAGGCATGAGTTCGTTAGACCCTTTGCCCTTAGTCTCGAGCTTCATTTGCGTGATCAGCGAAAAGTCTTTAACGCCTTCCTTGGTGAACTTTGTATCGCTCTTTTCCCAACCCGTGCGCTGGTTATCGCCGGCGGCCGTATACCAATCGAAGGTTCGGCCAATTTGGGCGTTCGACAGACCCGCGCAAAAGAGCGTAGCTGCAGTGACAGCAAGAATCTTTTTCATTTACTTTGTCTCCGGAAGGCCGAACGAATAAAGGATGCTGTCGTAGGTGCCAATGTAAACACGTCCGTTTGCCACGGACAGTCCGCTCCAATGCGCGAACGATTTAATGGTGTCGCCGCTGGACCAGAGTTCTTTGCCCGTTTCGGCGTCAAACGCATACAGAGTGGCGTGGGTGGAATTTTTGACGCGTTGCGCGGAAGAATTGGCAGCCAGACCTTGCTCGGGAGTGACCTGCACATTCGACTCACCGCTGCCATAGGCGAAGACGATGCCGTTGGCAATGACGGGCGGCTCGGCCATATCCATGTTGCGTGACAGCCATGCCGGAGTCAGAACTGTTTTGTTGCCCTGCTCTTCGACTTTGAAGGCAACGATGGCGCCTGTGGTGACGGGGCCGTAAGAGAGGGGCGCCTTGAATTGCGGATGAACCGGACCCCAGAAAGGCGCGAGCACCCAACGCGTCCCTTGCGCATCTTCCCAAGACGCCATGGAGCCCCACACGCCCGCAGCGGCGAAGTTCACTTCTTCATTGCAGACTTTGGGAGTGCGGTCGAGGGCGGTGCGATGATCGTCGCCACCGAGAGATTTACCGTCTAGGAGAAAGAGGCGGCATTCTTTGCTGGACGTTGCGACGAGTTCACGCCCTTTGTATTTGAAGACGGCGGGCGTGACTTGCATGTCCAGATCGCGCTTCCACATGAACGCGGCGTTAGGCGGTCCGTAATAGTCTTTCAGCTGTAAGTCTTTGGTCGAGACCGCGACCAGCGCCTCGCTGTACATCTTTTCGGCCGGATTAAAATCGCCGTCACCGGTCGGTGCATAGACAGTGCCAGCGAAGCCAATCGCGGCTCCGGTGCGTCCCCAAAGGCCGCCCCCGCCGCGAGGTTCGAAGCTGTTCACTTTATTGTCGGCAAGATTAATATCCCAAAAGCGATTTGGATTGCCACCGCAACCTTGGGCCGTGGTGCTGTAGATGTAGTTGTCGTCAATGTTCAGCGCGTAGGCTTTGGCGTTTGGCGGGAGGAACGGAACGGGAGGGGTTTTGTCTTCGCCATCGGCAACGCTCAGAGTGTGCAGGCGGCCATCGCTCGAAGCAGCGTAAACAAGACGGACGCCGGAAGGGTCAGGAGGGCCAAGAACGGGTGTGGCGACTAAGCCGCCGGGACAAAGCGGACCGCCGCCGGATTGCTGCGGCTTCTCGTTCTTATAATCAAAGTGCTTTGACCAAATGATGGAACCGGAGGAGACGTCGATGCCATAGAGATTGTCGGACGAGCCAGCTTCGACAGCGATCTGCTTCGGGCCGTTATTGGTTTTGACTTGGCCTGCGATGAGCGGCGGAAAAAGCGAGTGCATTTCGCGCGGGACGTTATCGAGTTTCAGGCTCCAAAGGAGCTTCATACGGCCGACGTTGGACGTATTGAGGATGGTTTCATCCTGCTGCCAAGCAGTGCGTTGCGCATTGCCGCCATCGGTGGGCCAGTCAGCCGCCACTGCGAGAGATGCAGCGGCGAGCGTGAGGCCGAGAACAGATTTTCCAAGAGGTTGCATAAGTGTGTCGGAGAATGCCGGAACCAGAATATCGAATGGGCTATGTGGGAATAGAAAAAGGGCAGCGAGAAGCTGCCCCTTTTTGGGTGAACCGCGAGTTTGTCGGTCGCTTAGAAATCGAACCGGCCGGTAAGGACGGCGAGGCGACCGGAGACCGAAGCGCCCTGGCCGGTACCATAGATGCTGGTAGGCGGTCCCAGAGTGGTTGTGATCTTGCCGAATGACCCGGACGAGAGCGATGAAGTTGGGTTGGCGAAGTTGGCATGATTCAGAGCGTTGTAAGCCTGAATACCGAAAGTAAATTTGATCTTCTCCTTGATGCTGAATGTGCGAGAGATCTGTGCGTCGATGTCGAAATAGCCGGGACCACGGAAACTGTTGGGCGCGATGTTGCCCCAGTCGGTTTGGATGGGACTGTTTACGCCTGAGAGTTTCGGATTGTAGGTGGCAAACTCGCTAGTCGTTAAGCAAGCCGTATTGACCGCAACCTTTCCGCAGTTGGCCGTGGTGGCAGTGGACGAGAGCAGATCGGCAAGCGGCGTGAGAATCGTTGTGGCCGAGTTGATTTGAGCAGGTATTTTACTATCGGTTACGCTAAAGGGCGCGCCGCTGTAGAGATAGAGTTTTGTGCCAAAAGTCCAATTGCTGGCAAAGGCATTCGCGACGTGATTGGAGAACTTATGGGGTTGGACCCACAATAGGTCGCCAGCCACCTGGTGACGAACATCAAAGCCCAGGCTGCCGTAGCCGGAGTTGATGTTGTACGGATTGTAGAAGGCAACGGTTCCCAGATCATGGCTCCAGGTGTAGTGGATTTGTCCGGTCAATCCATAACTGAATGTGTGGCGGTATTGGATCGTCAAGGCGTTGTAGTTGCTGACGCCGTTGTTGTAGTACTGAGTCACGGTGGCAAAACGCGAATCGGGCGCTACGGTGGGAAGACCGCCGTAGGTGCCACCATACGTGGAAAGGCCGCTCGCGCTTATGTATGAGTTGGCATTTGTGGTTTCAGCCAAATTGTAGCCGTGATTACCGGTGTAAGTAGCAACGAATACGCCGTGAGGAGATAGCTGCTGCTCAATTTCAAAGCTCCACTCTATGTCTTTTGGCGCTTTGTAAGTCGCGGGGCTCGACGTGATGCTCGGAGTGCTGAAGGTGGCAGGCGAGATGGCGGACCTGATCTGCGCTAGAGTGAGTCCTGAAGCGAAGCCGCTGAAGAATGCGTTGGCGGAAGCCTGAGCGGTGTACGCCGCACTGGTCGTATCGTTGGCCAGGCCGATGTTGCCGGTGGTGAGCGATCCGGGTGCGAACTTGTTGGGAATTTGATTGGCGAACGTGCCGGCCAGACCATCGGTATAGTTTGTGGAGAAGAGGCCGACGCCGGTGCGAATCACGGTCTTACCGTGACCGAAGGGCTTCCAGGCGATGCCGAGACGAGGCTGAACGATAACAGACTCGGCGTTGTAGAAAAGGTTGGATTTATCGATGATTGAACTGCTATAGGGAACACTTGCGCCGCCTGAGTAGTTGGAAGCATTGAAGGGCACATTGGTAAGCGCGAAGCAGCTCTCATTACAGGTGGGATTAATATCTTTTTCAAAGCGAATCCCGTAAGTAAGTTTTAGATTCTGGGTAATGGCCCATTCGTCCGAACCATAAAAATCAATAGAGGGTACACGGAAATGGAGGGCACCATATCGCGGATAGGATTGGCTGAAAGTGCTGCCGAGGCTCCTGACGGTGGCGGAGGCACCATAGTTGAGCGCTCCATTAGCGTAATCGGCCAAGTCATTGAGGTTATATGATCCGATGAAGGCGCTCTGCGCGATGCTGCTGTATGTATATTTGTCGTAACGGAATGAAAAACCGGCCTTGATGGTGTGGGTGCCCTTGTTCCAGGACACATCATCGCTGAACTGAATATGCCCGATGTTGCGACCGGCCGGAAATCCGTAAGGATAAGTCGCGCCGCCGATGGTGGGATAGCCGGTGGCGTTGCCAGCGGTATCGGTACAGGAGTTGCAACCGCCGTCGGTCAGGTTAATCGCCTCCGGCATCAAGGCGCTGGTTTTTGAAAAATCCTGCACGCCGAAGAGAGCCGAATACCAAAGCACCGAACCCACAAAGTTGTTGACGAGCGTAGGGGTGATTACGTAGCTATGATTGATGCTTCCTTGATATTGGGGCTGGTTGCTCAGGGCATTGAAAGCGGGATTGATAGGGCTGGTGCCAGTGGCCTGCAGACCGGCATCGTGGTTGAAGCGAAAGAATATTTTCTGACTGTTGCTGAGATTGTAATCGGCGCGAATGGTGTAGAGCTTCTCGGTATTGAGCTGAGTGTTATTGGTGCCGAGCGCAACTGAACAAGGAGTATCGACGCCGAAAGTGCCCCCGGTGCCGGTCGGCGTACCGCTGAATGTACCGGTGCCGCAGCCTAAGTGACCGTGACTGTCCTGCAGCAGGCCGCTACCATTTGTTACGGGAACGGCACGGTTGATACCCGGAGCAGTGTTGATTAAGCTGAACATGTCCTTGTACAAAGAAAGCTCAGCGGCCGGCACATGCGCCAAGGCATAGGCTTCGAGCTGCGGAGAGGGCAACGCGACGGCACCAGAAGCGGGCAGGACGTAACGCAGATTTTCATCGTCGAAGAAGAAGAAAACCTTGTTTTTGATTACAGGGCCACCGACTCTACCGCCAAATTGGTGGGCGTCGGAGCGGCCGCGGCGAGTGCCGTTTGCGTTATTGAAGAAAGAGTTGGCGTTGAGTTTTTCCCAATTGTAGTTGTAAAAAAGATCGCCGTGGAATTGATTTGTTCCAGAGATGCCGACGATGTTCACCTGGGCGCCGGCCATTCTGCCATATTGCGGGCTGTACGCATTCATGACAACGGCGGCTTCACCTACTTCGTTGGCGCCTAGGAGGTTGTTGCTGGCGCCTGAGTTGTTGATGTTATTGGCCGGGTCGTTCATATCGGTCCCGTTAAGGGTATACAAAATCGATGCGCCGGGAATGCCGTTAGCATTCATGTTGCTGGAACCGCCGGTCACGTTTACGCGAATGCCGGGAACGGTCATGGCCAAGGTGGTGATATCGCCACCAGCCATAGGGAGTTGCTCCACTTGCTTGGCGTTAAAGCTGGTTTCGAGATTGGCATTCTCCGCCTGCAAGACGGGAGCTTCCGTGCTGACCTCAACGATGGTGCTGGTGCCGGCTGGATTCACGGTGATATTTACTTCCTGAGCTTGGCCTACGAGGAGTGTGATTTTCGATGTGTTCGATGTCAATCCCCTGGCCGTTGCGGAGATTAGATAGTCGCCTGGCTTCAGCAGAGCGAAGCGGTATTCCCCTTTGGTATTCGCAGTCTCGGTGCGGGTTTCGCCCGAATCTGCCGACTTGAGCAAAACTTTGGCCCCGGGCACGACGGCACCCGAACTGTCGGCGACCACACCGACGGCATCAGCCGTGGTCATGGTTTGAGCGCATGCTGACGGCGCCATATATGAAAGAAGCGCAAACGAGATAATGCTGAAAATGGCGCGAAAACGGTGATGTAGAAACATCAAAATAACCCCTTTTATTTTGTGAACTATTTCCGTAGCGACGTGGGACGTTCGGCCGTGAAATGCATCACGGACAGTAGTTCTCTAATCTTGAACTAGTAGAAGGAAAATAGCAACCTAAATTTCACATATCAGTTGCAAGGTGTCGGTGCCTTTGTTGGCCCACTTGAATTTGAGTTTATAGATTTGGAACAGCGTTGCTTGCTTGGGGGGTGACGGTCGTTTGCACGGAATCTGGTTTCAAAAGATGTGGTGGGGTTCGGCGCGCAGGATGCGGTTAAGACTTGACGAGTGGGCGTGAGGAGGGATGTTGCCAGTCTAGGGCGCTAACACTTCCGGCTCAGATTCGAGATTGATCGAAGATTGAAAAGAATTAGGTAAGACGGGAGATTAGAGTATCGAATGAAAAAGCCGCGACCAGTCAAATAAGCTTCTTGTTACTGGGTGCCGCGGTTTCTCGGGTCTTTGTGAAGTCGTCGTCGATGCTCGTCCACTGCGCGGCGAGATGGTTCACCTGATTGAGATGAGAGGGGGCGACATTCTTCTGTTCAGAGCGATCGGTGGATAGATCATAGAGTTCCCATGCACCGTCGTCGCCGGTGGCGATGAGTTTGGAATCGGCAACGCGCAGGGCGCGATTGTGGTTGTGATTGAAGTAGAGGAAGTCTCGCGTCAAAGCGCCGTCGCTGGCAAATGCTGGAGCGATGCTGCGACCGGCGAAGCCAGGGCCCGCTGGCATCTCTGGTTTGCCACCGGCGAGGTCGATGAACGTGGGGACGAAGTCAATGAAATGGCATGGGTCATGGCGCAGTTGGTTGTGGGCACGAATTCCCTTGGGCCACTGGACAATGAGCGGCGACGAAATTCCACCTTCGTTGAGCCACGACTTATGCAGGCGAAACGGGGCGTTTGAATTGCTCGCCCAGCCGGGTCCGAGTCCCAGGTGTGTACGGGCAGAGCCGAGCGGAGCAGATGAATCGTGGCCATCGCCGCGAATGATCTGCTCGGAACTGGCGCCGTTATCGGACAAGAAGATCACGACAGTGTTATCAAGTTGGCCCATAGCTTCCACTTGTTTAAGCAGTTTGCCGATCTCGGAATCCATGCGGCTGATCATGGCGGCGTGAATGGCCATCTTGGTTCGCTGCAGCTTCTGCTGTTGGGGCGTGAGTGAAGACCAAGGTAAGGCGCGGCTGATTTCGCCGGGGCCAATCTTAGCGAACAACTCCGAATCGGGCGTGTTCCACTTGGTCCACATGTTTGGTTCAAGGGGAGCGAGTGAGCAGTTGATGAGGCCCATGCGCGTCATGCGCTGCCATTTGCGTTCGCGGGCAGTGTCCCAGCCTTCGCTAAAGCGGTCGGCGTACTTATCAATATCTTCTTGCGGCGCTTGTAGCGGGAAATGGGGCGCGTGGAAACAAGTGTGGAGAAAGAACGGTTCGGCAGGGTGCTGGCGGGCATGTTCTCGAAGGAATCGAACGCCGTAATCGGCAATGACGGTAGTACTGTAATAGCCAGGACCCGGCTTCGGTAAAGGCTCACCATCCAGCAGATGGCTGGTCTGAGTAAAGAAGCGGAATTCGTCCATCATGGTGTAAGAGTGGTCGAATCCGACGCCGCCTTGACCGGTGACATGCTTCATGTGCCACTTGCCGGAATGATAGCTGCGGTAGCCGAGTGGCCGCAGATATTCAGGCAGGAAGCGGACGTAATTCGGAATGTTGCCAGGCGTCATCACGTCACTGGCGGTTTGCTGAGCGTATTGGCCGGTGAGGAGGCAGCTGCGCGAAGGACCACAGCGAGCCGTGGAATACATTTGCGTGAAACGGAGGCCCTGAGCCGCCATACGGTCGAGGTTGGGCGTATCTACTTCGCCGCCATAACAGTGGGCGTCGGAAAAGCCCATGTCATCTGCGAGAAGAATCAGAAAATTCGGTTTGGCATTACGCGGGGCTGCAGCGGCAAAGGCTGCGCCCGCGGCGGACTGCAGAAAAGAACGACGGGTGATGGAAGAAAGCATGGAATTTGGCTGGTTCATCTTTTCGTTACAATGTTTCAGTGACGCTATTCGGGCCACTCCATTGGAGTCTTTTGCTGGCGACTGGATTGATTGCCTGGGGGCTAACGCTTCTCTGTAGAAAGGATCTAGTTTCAAAAGACGCAGTGCGGTGGGCGCTTGGTTACGCGCTGATGTTGAACGAGTTTGGATGGTGGTATTTCCGCTATTCGCATGAGGGTTTGCGCATTAGCAATTTGCCGCTGCAGCTTTGCGATGTGAGTTTGTGGGCCACCATCTTTGCCTGCATTCTACTGAAGCCGCTATTGGTTGAGATCGCCTACTTTGCTGGCATAGCGGGAGCGGGCATGGCGCTGGTGACACCGGATTTATGGAGTCCGTGGCCTTCTTATCCGGCGGTCTATTTCTTTGTAACTCACGGCGGCATCGTGATTGCCAATATCGTGTTGATCTATGGGGGAATCGCTACATTGCGCAAAGGTGCGTTATGGCGGGCGTTTGGGTTTTTGCTGGCGTTTGCGGCGAGCGTTGGAATATTTAATGCGGTCTTCAAGACGAACTATATGTACTTATGTAACAAGCCGAAGAGCGCCACATTGTTGGATGCATTCGGCCCGTGGCCGTTGTATCTGGCCGTTACGTTTGGTCTGGCATTCGTTCTATACGGGCTATTAGCGCTGCCGGCACAGCGCGCTATCCGAAACGCACAGAACTAGGTGCATGGTTCTGCGGGAAAAACCGTTGGTACAGCCATCGCAATTTGCTGGCGAGCGACTTACTCTGCGCATCACAATTGGTGTGCGCTCGAAATTGCGAAGGCTGTCCCGGGTTATCGCGTTGGCCACGTGCCCGATATTTCGTTGCGGCGGACCAAGTAACAGACCCTTTGTTAGGCCAAAGAATCGTAGACGGTTTCGTCGGACGACACCGCCGCGGCGTAGGACTTCTCACGCAGCGTTTTGGCGAGGCGCATCGCGTCGCTTTCAACCGGCGCCTCCCAGGTAAGGGACACCTGTAATTCTTTTCCTGGCGGAAGTTGTCCGGCTACATCGGCCGGAATTATAATTTGCCCATCGTGCGACAGAGCAGCTTTGAACTCGAAGGTCATCTTAGACACCTATCCTTCAAACTTAGTTTACAGCCATTCGATCGAAGCGCCAGTGAGCGAACCACCGAGGACGCTTTCGGCGTGAGCTTCGACCTGATTGAGGACTTTTTCGGCGAACAGCTTGTCGCTCGAAACAGTGACGGCGGCGACAACGGCGTGTTGCCAGGAATCGAGACCGTCGATCTCCGCGACCGCGACGTTGAAACGCTCGCGGAGGCGATCTTTTAAACTTTTCACAACGTGCCGCTTCTCTTTAAGAGAATGCGAGGCTTCTACTACGATGTCGAGCGTTAGTACACCGATCACGGGCATTGGTTCAATTTGTCTGCGCTCAGAGCGAAAAGGGATCTCGACACGAGTGTCGAGACGGCAGACACGAGTGTCTGCGCCACGAGCGACCCCACATTTCTAACGTGTGGTGGCCGCTGCGGGCGAAAGCTGGGGAGCAATGCGCTCCATGGTGAAGGCTTCGATGATGTCGCCTTGGTTGATGTTATTGAAATTGACGATGGAGATACCGCATTCCACGCCGTTCTTTACTTCGCTGGCGTCGTTCTTGAAGCGCTTGAGGGCCTCGATCTTACCGGTGTGAATCAGATCGCCATCGCGTTTGATGCGAACCTGACTGTCACGGCGGATGACCCCGTCGGAGACGTAGCAGCCGGCCACGGTGCCGATCTTGCTGATCTTGAACACTTCGCGCACTTCGGCGTGACCCAAGATAGTTTCTTTGAAGACCGGATCGAGCAGGCCAGTCATGGCGAGACGAACCTCGTCTATCAATTCGTAGATAATGCTGTGCAGCCGGATGGCAATCTTCTGTTGATCGGCCGTGGCTTCGGCACTCTTTTCGGCCTTAACGTTAAAGCCGATGATGAGAGCTTCGGAAGCAGACGCGAGGAGCACGTCATCTTCGGTAATGGCGCCGACACCGGCGCGCAAGATGCGCACACGGATCTTGTCGGTTGAGAGCTGTTGCAGGGTATCGGAGAGAACTTCCGCCGTACCACCCACGTCGGCCTTGATGACCAAGTTGAGGTCTTTGAGGTCGCCCTCTTTGAACTGTTGGTGAAGCGAATCGAGCGTGGCCACACGAGCGCCTTTAAGCATGGCGGCATCGCGGGCTTTGGCTTCGCGATAAATAACAATCTGTTTGGCTTTCGACGTGTCGGTGACGACCTGGAACGAATCGCCTACTTCCGGCACGCTTTCGAGACCGATGACTTCCACCGGCATAGACGGTTCGGCTTCCCGGGTGGGGCCGCCGCGATCGTCAAACATGGCGCGTACCTTACTGAAGAGAGCGCCGCAGATAAACTGGTCACCGACTTTGAGAGTACCGTTACGCACCAGCATGGTGGCGACGGGACCGCGGCCTTTGTCGAGTTTAGCTTCGAGCACGGTACCAACTGCCGGACGGCCGGGATTGGCTTTGAGATCGAGAATATCGGCCACCAGCAGAATCATTTCGAGTAACAGATCGAGATTCGTTTTGGCTTTGGCCGAGACCGGGACCATGACAACATCGCCGCCCCAATCTTCGGCTAACATGCCGCGATCGGAGAGTTGCTGCTTGACGCGATCGGGCTGAGCGCCCGGCTTGTCAATTTTGTTGATGGCGACAATCATCGGAACGCCGGCTGCCCGGGCGTGATCGATGGCCTCGAGCGTTTGGGGCATCACGCCATCGTCAGCGGAGACAACGAGTACGACGATATCGGTAACTTTCGCGCCGCGAGCACGCATGCGGGTAAAGGCTTGGTGACCAGGAGTATCGATAAAGACGATCTTGCGGCCGTTCTTCTCGACATGATAGGCACCGATATGCTGAGTAATACCGCCGGCTTCGCGGCCCGCCACGTTGGTTTCGCGGATGGCATCGAGCAGAGAGGTTTTACCGTGATCGACGTGACCCATGATGGTAACCACGGGTGCGCGGCGGACAAGATCGCCCGTCTCTTCGGCTTCGACGATCTCTTGAGTGCTTTCCTCTTCGTACGTGACCTTATTAGTGGAAGCGCCGAATTCACGCGCCAGATCTTCGGCGAGTTTGACGTCGAGAGTCTGATTAATGGTGGCAAAGACTTTCTTTTCGAGAAGCTTCTTGATGACAAGGTTGGCCTTGACACCGAGCTTTTCAGAAAGTTCCTTAACGGTGACGCCTTCGGCGACAGTAATTTCGCGGTCGATGGGCGGTGGCTCAAAAATGGCCTGACGCTTGGGACCACGATCTCGAAGATTTCCTTCTTGATCTCTACGGTCACGCTGGGGACCGCGAACATTGGGCTTGTTCTGATGACGCCGCTGTTGATCGGGCGTGGGCATGGGCTGCGCTTGATCGGGGCGCAGACTGGTGGGATGCATGGGACGCGCGCCACCGGGACCACCGGGGCGGCGTTGACCAGGAGGTCCAGGCGTGTAACCACCGCCAGTGCCGGGCTGACCTGGACCTCGCATGAGAGGTTGGCCAGGGCGAACGGGACCGCGATAAAGCGGTTGGCCGGGCGCAGGAGAAGGACGAGAGGGAGCACCGGGACGCGGAGACGGCGGCGGCGCCATACCGGGCATAGGCCGAGTTTGGGTCTGCTGCTGCTGTTTGAGCCGCTGAACAAGATCTGGACGCGGCGGAACAATGGGGCGCGCCTGTGGCTGGCCCGCGAGAGGACGGTTGGCTTGCGGCGGGCGCGGTGCGATCGGGGCACCGGGTGTGAGACCGGGACTACCCGCTTGGCGCTGCTGCGGCGGCGGCGTGGGACGCGCCGGAATGGGAGAACCGGGGACGGCACTGGGCAGCGGGGGAGCAGCCGGAGTTTGCGGCGCCGAAGGGCCGGGGGCGACGAGGTGAGTGGGCACCTGATTCATGCGTGAAGGCGAAGGTTGTTGAGGAGCAGACGGAGCTGCGGGCGCGGAGGGCCGTAAAGGACGGTCGAGCGGCGCGTGCGGGCCGAAGTTGCCCCGGGGCGTCTCAGCAGGGAGAGGCTGACGCGGTCCAGACTGCTGGCCTTGCGACCCGGCCGGATTGATTTTGGGCGAGGGCGGAACCGGCCGCGCGGGGATGGAAATACCGCGGTTAGCGGCGTGCCCTGGCGAGGCCAAAGGCGGATGAATCGCTACGCCCGAACCCATGGGTGGGCGCAAGGGCCGGAAGGAAGGAATGGGTTTCTCTGTCTCAGCCGCTTCCGGATGTCCAGGGTGTTCGGCGCCTTCCAGCGGAGTACCTTCTTTGGCGACAGCCGCTTCTTTGGCCACAGGCGCTTCCTTGGCGGCAGGTGCTGGAGGAGGAGGCTGCGGCGCAGGCGCGGGTTTAAGAACGCCAAGCGGGGGACGACCGGTTTGGAAATCGCGCGCAGGACGCAGCGGCAAAGCCGGTGGGCGCAGAGGGAGTGAAGGCGGGGGCTTGGGCGGCGACGGTGGCTCCGAGGAGGCAACCGGCACTTGACCCACTGCCTGAACCTTATCGATCACCTGTTCCGCTACAGGTTCCGAGTGGGGTTCGTGCTCATGTTCTTCTTCGTGCGCTTCGTGTTCGTCGTAGTCATGGTCATGACCGAGGCCATTGGCAGACTCACTGCCCGTGCGTAACGGACCTGAATCAGGGCCGTTGAGGCGGCGCTTGAGTTCGATGGCAACCTCTTCGTCGATCGAGCTGGAATGCGTCTTTTTCTCCTGCACGCCTAACTCAGGCAGCATGTCGATGATGACGCCGGGCTTGACCTCAAGTTCCCGAGCCAACTCGTTGATTCTGATTTTCTTCATAGAAGAGACTGCGCAATAACTCCTTGCAAAACCCTACTTTGTGGCGGATTAATCGATTTTACTTATGGTATCAGATTCCGCCTTGTCAGAGACAGCGGCGGGCTGGGAATGAGCGAGGCCGCGCAACTGCGACGGCGCGGCCGACAGGCCCTCGACCCTACCAAGATCGAGGACTTCGCCTTCATTTGTTTCTTCCAAAAGAGCCTGTTCGTGCTTCGCGAGGTCATGTTCGAGCACGCCAGTTTCTAAATTTTTAAACGCGGTGTGATGACCGTCAGTGTCATGGTCAATGGCCGCTTCAATGCCCGCGGCATCGACCGGCGCTTCTTCACTTAGCACTTCGTTGGGCGCCTCGTTTTGAGCGTCCTGAGCAGCGTCGTACTGACTGTAATAAGCAACGACGGACGTCTGAATATGGGTGACGAGTTCTTCGTCAACACCGGGAATGGCTTCAAGTTCTTCCGGCGTCATACCGCCGAGACGTTCAACGGTTCCGATACCGGCGCCGACTAATTGTTCAACAACCGATTCGGGCATGCCGTAATCCATGAGGACAGACACCGGGGCACCCGAGATAACCATGTCGCCCATGCGCGATTCGAGTTCGCGGCGTTTTTCTTCTTCGCTCTTGATATCGATTTTCCAACCGATGAGTTTGGCGGCGAGGCGCACGTTTTGGCCACGCTTACCAATGGCGAGCGAGAGTTGCAGATCGTCCACCACCACTTCCATATGCTTGTCGGTGGCATCAAGAATAGTGACGCGCGAAATTTTGGCCGGGCTGAGCGCTTTTGTAACGTAGAGCACGGGGTCTTCGGAGAATTCGATAATATCGATTTTTTCGCCGCGCAGTTCACGAATGATGGACTGCACGCGCATGCCCTTCATGCCAACGCAAGCGCCGACACTATCGACATCGCGGTCGCGGCTGAAGACGGCGATTTTGGTGCGTTCGCCAGGTTCGCGGGCGCACGCTTTGATAGCAACTGTGTTGTCGTAGATTTCAGGCACTTCCTGTTCAAACAGGCGCATGACGAGTTCGGGCGCGCCGCGAGAGACGAGAACGCCGGAATTTTTGCCACCGCGCTCCACACCTTTAATCACGCAACGCACACGATCGCCCACGCTGAAGCTTTCCACGCGGGATTGCTCTTTTTTGGGCAGACGGGCTTCGGTTTTGCCCATGTCGACTATGTAATCCTGGCCTTCGACGCGCTTCACAACGCAATTGACCAGTTCGCCCTGGCGGCCTTGAAATTCTGAAAAGACGCTATCGCGCTCGGCTTCGCGAACCTTTTGCAAAATGACTTGTTTGGCGGTTTGGGCAGAAATACGGCCGAGGACATCCATCGGCTTGGCTTCGCGCACATCTGCGCCGAGTTCCGCTTTGTCATCGAGTTTAAGAGCAGCGGACAGAGTGATTTGCTTAATTGGATCTTCGACCGCATCGACGACGCGTTTGATGCTATAAATTTGAATATTGCCGGATTTTTCATCCAGGTCGGCAACCAGATCCTCTTGAGATTTGAACTGCTTACGGGCAGCCGCTAACATAGCGTCTTTAACCGCGTCGAGAACGATTTGCGGATCGATGCCCTTTTCTTTGCTCAATATTTCGATGGACTGATAGATCGAAGCCACGTCAAAACCTCTTCATTCAATTACTTAAATCTTTTTCTCTTTAATCAATTACGAGTGAGGGAGCGCTTTGGTTTCTGCGGCTACCACTCAAACTTCAGGTTCGCTTTTTGCACCGTTTCCAACGGGATGCGAACCAGATTGCCGGGCGCCACTTCAACCTCTAGAGCGCCATTGGCAACTTGCGCCAAACGCCCCTCTAGCTGACGCCGGCTCTCACCGGGGGGCTGCACGGCAAGGCGGATTTTCTGCCCTACCACGCGCTCGAAATCGCGAGGCTTGGAGAGCCGCCGCTCGATACCCGGGGAACTTACTTCGAGAGTGTAACTGTTCTCGGGAATGGGGTCTTCCTCATCTAGCAGCTTGCCGAAGCGTTCCGAGATCAACTCGCAATCGCCGTGGGTAATGCCGCCCGGTTTATCGATATATACGCGCAAAAGGCGCGCATTGCCGGATCCTTTTAATTGGATTTCGACTAATTCGATATCGGTGCCCATGGCGGAGCGCTCACCCAGGAGGGTGATTCGTTCCAGCAATTCTTTGTTTTCCACAGCCGCCATAAGCATTTAGAGAAATAAAAAAGTGGGCGATTAGCCCACTTTAGTGTTCGACATTCCTCTTATATTAGAGCACAGATGGGGCGGGAATAGGGCGGTGCTGGTAAGAGTGCGGGGATTGGGGGCGGTGCCACCTGCTCTGCGAAGTAGTATCCTGCCTAGCAATGATTTGGGTTGTCAGAATTGTCGTCACCCTGTTCTTTGGTTTCGTTTTTTTCGGAGCGGTTGAACAGTATTTCCATCTTGATCGATGGATCGGAGTTGCAATGGCGATTGTTTTGGCGGCGTTAACTTCGTTCGTAACGACTAGCGAGGCGGTTAAGAAATTCTATGATGCGCGCAAAGGACCGTATGAGTTGCGGAAACTTAAACGTGAAGAGGAAGCGGCCGAGAGGGCTAAAAGCGGGGTCATCAAAGCGCCGGATGCCGACGAACTTAAGAAATATGGGCAGTCGGCAATTGAGCGAACCTTAGATAAGCGCTTTCGGAACGCTGGTTCGGACACGCTGAAGCCTAAGAGTTTCGTGGTGGATACGAGCGAGAAACAGCTTTAGGATGCCTTGGTGCTGAAGCTCTTCGCGCGCGCATTCTCAAGCACCGGCATGAGGATCTCTTTCGCAGTGCCCGTCTGTTCGTCAAGAGATGCAACGATGCGGCCCGACCGCTTGGCGTTGACGGCCCACTGAAACAGGGTTAGGGCATTGTTGAACAACTCTTTACGAGTGGCGATGTTCGTTTCTTTCATGAGCTCATCAAGCTCTTTGACTTGTTCTTCTGGCATGTCAAGTTGGATTCTGGTCATTGTGCGTTCTCTTTTGAGGGGAAGTAGATGGATATAATGAGTATAGAATGAGGATTGAAGTGGTGTCAAGGGAGTATGAAGTCGGGGATCTCAACGGAGACAGTTTCTTGGACGGGATTGCGCTTCGAGCCCAACGCTCACTCCGTTGCCTGTGTCGATGGTTCCGGCTTTTAACGCGCACCGGGGGCGCGTGCGTGCAAAGCAGATCGATGCTGGAGGCGGTTAGGCGGCCATTTCGAGGCCGGGATCGGTGACCGCCGGGGTGCTCGAAGGCTGATTTCGCCGTTCTTGCGCCTCTTTCTTCATTTGGACGACTTCTTTTTTGAGGAAGAACTCCTCTTTCCTTAAATTAAGCGCTTCCGAGGCGCGGATTTCCGCCGCTTGTTTGAGCTTGTGCGATTCGAACCCAATTTCGGAGTTTTGCTTTTGTTTTCTTAGATTTTGGAGTTCGTTTAA